>ENA-OSAE01000145-OSAE01000145.1-marine-sediment-metagenome-genome-assembly--contig:-NODE-145-length-50589-cov-95.229786_pt1 | contig 50589 bp, 52 predicted proteins | sample MGYA00237870_ERZ529317 | MGnify/ENA primary metagenome ERZ529317 (study PRJEB26369, sample SAMN03142812) | marine sediment metagenome | biome: marine; feature: borehole; material: sediment... | reverse complement strand
GAGGTCTCTTTACTATGCCACCCCACCAGTTGCCTACCAAAAGTTTATACGCTCAGCGGCATGGTCGATTTAGCAGCCTTCCGTCCACTTAACCCCACCTGGGCCAGGCCGCGCTTCCTTCTTTAGCACCTCGGCAGGCGCCGCGAGAATGCAAACCAGTCCAGGACAACCCCTTTGTCTCCACCAACGACCAAGGGCTGCATCCGTCACCTTGGCCCTTCTCCGACCACAAAGCTTGCTACCCTTCCGAGGGCATCACCGCTAGCAGGGCTTCACGGTACCCCGGAAAGCCCACCCTGCTCATATCCGGGTTAACTCGCCGGGCCAGCGCCGTCCAATAGACCAGAATCGGGAGCGGATAGGCCAGTAGCACCGGCATGGCACACTCGTGGATTTGGTCGGCCTCGACCATTATTCCACCCACCCCGCGCCCTCCAACAAGCTTACCTGCCGCCACCTCCACAACCCTGCAGCCGATGAGACGTGCTGCGTTCATGAAGGCAGCCACCTTTTCGCGGCTCGGTGCGGGTGCTGACAGCGCGATCACCGCCGTGTCGGGGTCCGCCGCCAACAGTGGACCACGCAAGGCACTCTCTATCTCCAGACCTAGGGCAGGTATTAGGGCCGTCTCCATGAACTTCAGGGCAATTTCGGACGCCACCGAGGCGCACGGACCTCCCCCCGCCAGGAGGATCCAGCTGGCCTTGCTGAGATCCACGGCCAGCTCCTTCAGGTACCCCTCCTTCTCGAGGCGGATCCGCTCCAGGAGAGTTGGAATCCGCTGCAAAGAGTTCCACAAGTCCTGGCGCCCACCGGCAACAGCCGCCATCATGTATCCATTCAGGAGCGCCGCCAAGTAACTACGGGTATGGGGTAATGCCCTATCCCGGCCCCCGGGAGCCACGATTACCATATCGGCCATCTCCGCCAGGGGTGAATCCTCGATCTCGGTCAGGCTGACCACCAGCATGCCCATCCGCTTGGCGCGTTCCGCAGCTTCGACGACCGGTTCAGTGTGTCCAGAGTGTGACAGAGCCACCGCCATACACGCAGTTCCGGCCTCTACCCGCCGATACTTCGCAAATTCAAAGGCATCATAAGCATCTGCATCCAATCCCGCCCACGAGTTCATGGCGTGGGCAATCCCAACAGCGGCAAAGCGCGACGTGCCACAACCTAACAAATATATACGCTTGATCCGGTTGTCGCGGATGCGCTCACCCACCGACTTCGCCTGCGCGGCAGCAGCCCCTCCCAGGCATTCTCGCAGCAACCGGGGTGCCTGCACAATACTGTCCCACATGAAATAGGGATGCTCGCTGCGTCCCCGCTCCCACCTGAAGAGATCATCCATCTGTCGATGCTGAACCATCCCACGACCCCTTTCTTCCTTTGCGAAGGTAAGCTGGCCGCAGTACACGTCCGACTTGCCCCAACGGTTGATCCTTTGCATGCCCATCTTGCTTTCAAAAGTCCGAGCAGTGGCCCACAACATACTGACCACTGCCCTGCACCGGGCCACTTGCCACCTCGCGCTCCCAGCCAGCCGGTGGCCTCGTTGAGCGCAAGCGCCTGCTTCTAAGCAGCCTAGCTACCGGCAAAACGGTTTCCCAATGGTAGTCATGGGAGTGCACTTTCACCGCGCCGCTGACCATGCCTCCTCAGGCACGCCCGGCAGCACCCAGCAACCTGATCTTGTCTCTGACCACTTCGCGCACAAGTTCGCGAGCACGAGACAGGGCAGGACGTGGATCGGGCTCGGCGCTGGCCGCTAAGGTCTCTTCTAAACCGCGGCGGAAGGCCTGGTTGAGGGCAGTGGCAAAATTCACCTTGCGTATCCCTTCCCGTATGACAGCCTGGAGGCTCTCGTCGGTCACCCCCGAGGATCCATGCAGAACCAGCGGCACCCCCGTAGCCTCGCGGATGGCCCGCACCCGCCGGACATCCAGGACTGCCTGCTGCCGAGTCATCTGGTGCACGCTTCCCACCGATACCGCCAGGGCGTTCACCCCGGTCTCGGTCACGAACCTCGCCGCCTCGTCCGGGTCAGTCAGTAGCCCCGCCAGCTCATTCAGGGAAGTGTAACTGCTACGGGGTACCTGTCCGAGCTCACCTTCCACTGATATCCCCACGCGCCGGGCCCAGCGCACCACCTCGGCGGTGAGCCGGATGTTCTCCTCTAGCGGCAGATGTGAACCATCGAACATCACCGAGGTGAACCCAACCCCGAGGCACCGCTTCAGCAGGGTCAGGTCGCGCCCGTGATCCAGGTGCAGAACCACTGGAACGTCGGCCCGCTCGGCTGCCAAACGCACTATCCGGGCAATATACTCAAGTCCAGCGTGCCGTATCGCGCCTTGGCTAGCTTGAACGACCACTGGAGCCCGCTCGTCCTCAGCAGCTGCGACAATGGCTTGCACGTACTCCAGGTTGTTGGCATTAAACGCGCCCACCGCGTAGCCACCGGCTGCTGCGTCCTGCAGCACGTCCTCCAGCGTCGCCAGCGGCAGCTCGACCACCTCCCCGCCTTAGTATCTCAGATCGCCAGCACGTGTGCCAGCTCCCACATATCGCGATCCACCAGGCGCCGCTCCGATACCACCTGTTCCAGCGGGGTTAGTCTCACTCCGTCCCCACCCGAACCCACCATCACTCCGCAGACTCCCTCGTCGATGGCCTCGACAGCCGCCGCCGCTAGCCGGCTGGCCAGGATCCGATCCCGAGCGGTGGGTGAGCCCCCTCGCTGGATGTGGCCGAGCACTGTGACCCGGGTCTCCATGCCCGTCTGCTCCTTGATCTGCTGAGCCAGGTGGTATGCGTCACCTGCCCCTTCCGCGATGACCACAAGGTCATGCTTCTTGCCCCGGGCCCGCCCCCTCCTCACTCGCTCGCAAATCACTTCTATGGGTTCGTGAAACTCGGGAATGACCACCGACTCTGCCCCTACCGCCAAACCCACAGCAACCGCCAGGTGGCCAGAGTCCCTACCCATCACTTGAATGACGAAGACCCTTTCGTGGGAAGTGGCGGTATCTCGTATGCGGTCGATGGCCCACACTGCAGTGTTCACCGCGGTGTCAAAACCGATGGCGTGCTCGGTGAATGGCACATCATCGTCTATAGTGGCAGGGATGCCTACAACGGGAAATCCCTGCTGGTGTAAGGCAAGCGCTCCTGCAAACGAGCCGTTCCCACCAATGATCACCAGCGCGTCGATGCTCTCCTGTCGTAACCGGGCCAGAGCCCGCGCCTGGCCTTCAGGGGTTCTGAATTCCTCGCAGCGGGCAGAGAACAGTATGGTACCCCCGCGCTGTAAGATTCCTCCCACCGCTCTCAGCGATAACACCCGAAAAGCTCCGTCCAGGAGGCCCTGAAACCCGTGCTCCACCCCCACCACTTCGTAGCCCAGGGCAATACCCTTCCTGGTCACGCCTCGCAGCGCGGCATTCATCCCGGGGGCATCGCCCCCACTGGTGAGAACCCCTATACGACGGATACGCTGGCAACCCATCACAACTCACCTACTTCCCGCGGTCCTGTTCCCAGCATGCCCAGTCCTGTAGTACGCATTTCTCGGCATTGTCGCCACCTCCTCTGACAGCAGGCAAGGCCGGGCCCATCGGCGCAACCCCCCGGTCCAACCGCAAATGCCGACCTGGCACCGCTGGTGAGCCACTGCCCGGACTACGGTGAGGAACGAGCGGTCTCCGTTGCTCGTCCCTCGATCCCACCATGTCACTGGCCGACGCTCCGCTTCGCCCGAGCCAAACACCAATGGGGACAGACCAACTCTCCGCCAGGACCCCGGCCGCCGCATTGCGCGGCTTCGCCGACATGGATCCTGCCAATGGGGGTTGAGGAGGAAAACTGCACAGATGCGCGGGGGCCAGTCTTCCACCACCGGCACGATGACCCGACACTGTGCGTGGCTTCATTTCCACCGGCAGCCGCAATGGACCGGAGTAGCTGGTCCGGTTACCATGCACCGCCACTACCCGGCGGGTTCATCGACGCCGCAGCTTGCCCGGCAACCAGGAGAGCCCCTTCGGCACCGCCGGTCATTGTGCTACACCCTGGGGCGCTTTCGACAGGGCGCCACTCCCACCGACATCCGGGCAACACCAACATCTGATCCCCGCGCCGCGTCGGTCGGGGTCATCCAGAAACTGCCCGAACTGGCCGATGAATTCGTATAGGTCTTTCTCACCCACCGCGGGTAGTCGGCCCTGGTGTATTTCTCATCCGGCGTCACCAGTTGAAAGGAATTGGCAATCTTTCCCGAGCGCGGACGAACATCCATTGATGATGGAGGGGAAAACGGCATCCGTCGCTACCAGGAGGCGCCGCAAAGAGCTCGAACGTGGAGCGAGGCGGGGGAGAAGGAACGCGGAGCTGGAGGGGACGAGGCAAACGAAGGGAGCCCTATGGACTCCTGCCGCGGCAAGAGCAGAAAGCAGACCGCACCTGAGCCAGACCGGGCTCACTTCCACGAGCCCGGACCGGAGAGCGCACACAAGCAGCCCCAGACCCCAGGCTCCAAAGCCGTAAAAGGGGGAAAAGAGGCAGGGCGCACCCAAGGACGAAGCCCAGATAACTTCACCCACTGTGGCTCGCGGATCATGCTCCACTCGCCTTCATCCAGAGCCACGACATCCAGGCCGCTGCCGACGCCGAGATCCACAGCACCGTCGCGGCCCAACTGACGGGCCGGGTGCCCGACAGCCCCCACCTCAAGGGGATGGTGTGGCAGGTCGACAGCGACACCGACAGACACTCTGAAGCACTGTCCGCCGACGCCGCCTACTACAGTAAAGCCAATGTGGACGCTCTCGAAGAGTCAAGCTCGGCGCCGTTACCGCTCCCCCCGATGCCTCCCACAGGTAGCAGATGAGGCGAAAGTTTCGTGCCAAGACGGACAGGCTCAGGATACATCCCCGGCACTGGTCTTCAGCCACATCAAGGAAGCCATGCGCTTCAGGCAACTTCAGCGTCGAAACGGTGACTGCAATGTGCGGCCTTTAACCTGATGAAGCCCCACACGGCCCGGCCCCCTCAGGTGCTGGCTGTCCACGTCCGTCCAACAGATACCCGTTAACCCGCGCCTGGGTCGCGGCCGCCAGGTTGAGCGGCATGCTACGCAGGCTCGGCCTCTAGCGGGGCGGCTCGCCGCCCAGGAGGTGCCGCATGACTTCCCGGTAGCGGTCCAGAGCCTCCCTCCCTTCGGGGGTTAACCGGTAGAACGTCAACCGGCGTGAGCCCACACGGCGGGAAGCGGAGGTGACGTACCCGGCTTCGCCGAGCTTGCGTAGATGGAACAGAAGGTTCCCGTCGGTGAGACCAAGGTGGTTCTTGAGGTAGGTGAAGTCGGCCTCGTGACCGTCCAGGGCCACCATCAGGGTCAGGCGGACCGGCTCGTGGACGACCGGGTCGATGGCCCCCGCCCCGTGGTCGGATGGGCTCCTCGCCCCGCCGTTCACGCGCCGTCCCCCTTGTCGTCCTCCCCGGGTGGGCCTCCCGTACCCGAACGGATCCAGATGTAGTGCTCGATGAGCCCCCATGCCGCCAGGCCGCCCACACCAGCGAGCCATATCCACGGCAAGTTCCGGAAGCTTTCGCCTACGTACGCCGCAAGCCAGGTCTGGTGCACGATGATGGTGATCAACGTCAGAATGGCCGCATCAACCGGCAGCCGGCCAAAGGCGACAACCATGGCCGCCACGAGCGCACTGCTCCCCAGAAGCAACCACAGCAGCCCCGGATACACGCGGCCGAAGAAAAGACTGAGCGGCAGCACCAAAGCGAGAAACACCGCCACCCAGACCTGGTTCCTGGCTTCCCTGAGCAGACCTTCGTGCTCCAGATGCCCCCGTGGACGGTAGAGGTTCCTCCACAGGGGCCGGTCCAACGCACGGCGAAGTAACCGCCGTAGGCAGCGATAATGACCAGCACAGCTACCCACCCCTGCCACGGCCCGATGAACCAGTGGACCAGAAGAGCCAAAAGCACGAAGGCCGATTGCGCCACGTAGAGGAGACCACCCTTGGCTCGTTCGAAACTTGCGTATAGACTGAGCTCCCTTTGGTCTCTGTGCAAGGCCGTGTCGCCCCCTGACTGTGGCCACCAAGACTCACTTTGCCAGGCAAAGCATACCACGGGCGTGGAGTACTGTCAAGAGGACGTGATCACGCGTATGTATGGGGGCACTTCCCCGCTCCTGCCGCCCTGGAAAACTATTGCTTCTGCAAGCTCAGGATCTCAGCGAACGGCGTGCTGGTTGCTGATCCGCCTCGCCTGACCTCTGCACGGTCAAGGCTATGCTCGGATTCCAGATAGTTCGTAGTGACAGACCCCTGGGGCAGGCGCCCCCCTCAGAGCCAGCGGTCAGGAGCGCGCATCCCGACCTGTCTCCGAACCCTCCGGCCCACTGAGCGCCGACGCCTTCTGCCCCACTCACGCTCCTGGCGGCGCGGAGAACGGATGTCCCCTGCCCGTGCGTGCACCCGCTTGCGGAAACCAGCAGGAGCCAAGAGGAGCCGGACCGTTTCCTGTGGGAACGCTGGAGTGCCTTCATGCAAGGGACGCATAAAGTATAGCTGGGTTCCTTACATGAAGAACGTACCGCCCGTTTCTCGACCCCCTCTTCCACAGCCTGCCATACGGCCGCGTTCACCCCCGGGGTTCATCCGGCCTCGAAGCCTCTCCGGCAAGCCGCAGCGCTGCAATCCCCCTGCGGAGATCCGGCTGCCGGAATAACCACGAGCCCGCGACTAATACCTGCGCGCCCGCGCGACACAGGTTCCCGGCCAGCTCTTCCGTTACCCCCCCGTCCACCGAGAGGAGGATTTCGTTGCGTCGCTCTCGCAGAAGCTGTTCCGCCTGCCGGAGCTTTTTCAGAGCCGAGGACAGGAACTGCTGGCCACCGTAGCCGGGATTGACACCCATCACCAGCACCAGATCCAGCACGTCCTGGAGGTGCTCGAGCACCGCAACCCCCGTCCCCGGACAAAGGGCAATGCCCGCCTTTACCCCCAGGGTGCGGATCTGGCAAAGCACCCGGTGGATATGAACACAAGCTTCAACATGCACCGTGAGGTAGTCAGCCCCCGCTTCCGCGAACCGGGCCAAGTGATCCTGCGGCTGGGCCACCATGAGGTGAACGTCCAGGGGTATCTTCACCCGCCGCCGGATCGCCTCCACCATCCGAGCCCCGAAGGTGATTTCGGGTACGAAATGCCCGTCCATCACGTCCACGTGCAGCCAGTCCGCGCCCGCTTCCTCCGCTCGTTGCGCTTCCTCGCCCAAACGGCCAAAGTCCGCGGAAAGCAACGAGGGGGCAATCCTGACCGCCATTACTGGTACCTCCGCTCCTCGAATTCCCTAATTTCTCCCAGGAAGGACAGGTAATGGTCATACCGATGCCGGGCAATCCTGCCCTCCCTCACCGCCTCTTTGATCGCACATCCCGGCTCGTGATGGTGCAAGCAGTCGTTAAACTGACAGCTTCCGGCTAGCTTCGCCATTTCCGGGAAGCAATCAGGCAGTGACCGGCTGGGAATGCGGTCAAGATCCAAACGAGTAAACCCCGGCGCGTCTGCCACCATCCCCCCGTCGGGAAGCAGGATCATCTCCACCCACCTGGTGGTGTGTCTCCCTCGGCCACCTTTCGGACTGAGCTCGCCGGTGAGCAGCTCCTTTCCGGGCACCAGGGCACTGAGCAGCCGCGACTTCCCCACTCCACTGGCCCCGGCGAACACCGATATCCGATGGCGCAGCTCCTGCGCCAGTCTGTCCAGCCCCGTACCCAAGATGGCACTCACCGCCAGTGCCCGATAGCCAATGTCCCGATACACACCGAGCAGGCTTTCGGCTTCATCCGGTCGCAGCAGATCTACCTTGTTCAGCACCAGCAGTGCCTGCAGCCTCTGGTACGCCACCAGTACCAACAACCTGTCCAATAACGAGAGGTTGAGCTCCGGCTCGCGCAGGGTGAATACAACCACCACCTGATCCACATTGGCCACCGGCGGTCGCACCAGGCGGGACCGACGCGGCAGCACCTTCTCCACCAACCCATCACCGTCAACCTGCCGGTAGACTACTTTATCGCCGGCCAGCACCGCACCCTGGCGTCGCAACCTACCCCGCAGGCGACAGATAATAAGGTCCCCGTCCGGGCTCAGGACCGACACGAAGTTGCTCAGCACCCTGACCACCGTGCCCTCAGGCATGGACCTCTGGTATCACCTCAGCACCTTCTCTATCGCCAGCTGGCCATTGAAATAAATCTTGGCTTGCGCCTCCTGCCCGGCCCAGGCCACGGGCAGCTCGATGATCTCGCCCGGATGGTGCTTGGCGTTGTACACCACCCGGGGGCCCGAAATGTCAACCAGCACCACCCGCACCGTGACCGGTACCCGCGAGGTGGAGGGCACCTCGATCCGCAGGGTGGTCCGCTTGGTACCGCTCGGTGGACCCTTGGACAGCACGAGGTTCACCGTGGAGCCCTGCGGCACCCTGGTCCCCGCCTCGGGATCCTGAGCAATGACCGTCCCGGCGGGCTGCCACGATTCGCGCTCCTGGAGCTGCCCTACCAGCAGTCCCGCCTGTTCCAGCACCACCTTCGCCTGCTCCAGGGTGGCCCCCTCCAGGCGAGGCACGGTCACCAGGGGAGGCGGGGGGCCCAGACTCAGGACCAGATCCACGGCTGTTCCCTCCACCACCCTGGTCCCTGCCTTGGGGTTTTGGGCTATGACCCGGTCGAGACCGATTTCTTCGTGATACTGGCGGGCGATCTCACCTACCTTGAGCCCCACCGCGTCCAGGGCCAGGGCGGCATCCCGCCAGGTCATACCCACCACATCGGGCACCCCTTCTTCCACGAATTGTGGGCCGGTGCTGACCACCAGCCGCACCAGCCGGCCCCGCCGCACCGTCTCGCCAGCCGCCGGATCCTGCGCAATGATCTGCCCCGCCGGGATGTCAGGATCGGAGCGCTCTGCTACCACCGTCCCCCGCAGGCCCACCTCCCACAGGGTCCGTTCCGCCTGCACGACGCTCTGGCCCACCACGTCGGGTACCAGCACAGTGGGCACCGCGTACCAGTCCATGAAACGCTGCCAGCCGTACCAGCCCCCGGCGCCCAGCAGAGCCAAGACCAGCAGCACTACCAGGATACGTGCCGCCCGCGCCTTCCTGCGGCGTTTCCTGGTTTTTGGCACTGTTTCCACCTCTTCGCGCGGCGGTCGGGGCTTTGCCCTATCCTTGGTGTTATACCCGGTGGTCGCCTCCGCTTCCTGCCGGGACAGCTGCTCCAGGCAGGCATCGATGGCGCGGACCATCTCCTCTGCGGTCTGGAACCGACGGTCGGGATCTTTCTCCAGTGCCTTCAGCACCAGGGCATTGACGGCAGCCGGAATGGAGGGGTCGAGCTCGCGAGGCGCCCGGGGGCGCGCCCGGAGATGCTGCATTGCCACCCCCAGGGCAGTGGTTCCGTGGAAAGGCACCTTCCCGGTGAGCATTTCGTACAGCACCACGCCCAGGGAGTACAGATCAGACCGCGGTCCCGCGGGCTCACCCCGTGCCTGCTCGGGGGAAATGTAATGCACCGACCCAATGATGGTACCTTCGTATGTCAAGGTGGCGCCGGGAACCGCCGCCCGGGCAATGCCGAAATCGGTCACCTTCACCGTGCCGTATGCAGTCAGCAGAATGTTGTGCGGCTTGATGTCTCGGTGGATGAGCCCCTGCTGGTGGGCGTGGGCCAGGGCCTGGGCGATCTGACGCGCGATCATGAGGGCCTCCCTGACCGACGGCCGACCCCGCTTTATGTATCGCTTCAGGTCCTCGCCCTCCAGGAATTCCATGACCAGATAGTGGATGTCGCCTTGCTGCCCCACATCATAGACACTGACCACGTTGGGGTGGGAGAGGCTGGCCGCCGCCCGCGCCTCCCGCCGAAAGCGGCGCAGGAACTCCTGGTCTTCGGCCAGGGCGGGATTCAGTACCTTCACCGCCACCGTCCGATCCAACAACTGGCAGCGGGCCTTGTAGACGTGGCCCATGCCGCCGCCGCCCACCCGCTCCAATATTCGGTATCGCCCACCGAGCGTGCAACCTATCAGTGACTCCATGTCCTTCACCTACCGCCGAAGGCCCGAAAATCGGGCATTTCCACCAGTACCACTGTTATGTTATCGAACCCCCCCCGCCGTTTGGCCAGCTCCACCAATTGCTGGCAGGCCTGCTGCCCATCCTTTGCCTGCAGCGTCACCTGGTGCAGTTCTGGATCCTCCACCAGTCCACACAAGCCGTCGGTGCACAGCAGGACCGCCTCATCGGCCTTCACTTCCCTTGATGTGACGTCGACCCGCACCTCCGGTTCCGTACCCAGCGCGCGGGTCAGGATGTGGCGCTGGCTGTGCCAGCGGGCCTGTTCCGGCGTGAGGACGCCCCTTCGCACCATTTCCGCGGTCACCGAGTGGTCCTGGGTCAGCTGGAGGATCCGGTTACGGTCCAGGAGATAAGCCCGGCTGTCTCCCACGTGTGCCACCCACGCACGGCCCGGTAGCACCGCGCACGCCGTCAACGTGGTGCCCATGCCTGGCACCCCCAGGAGCCTCAATCCCGCCCGGTAAATGCGACAGTTCGCTTCCTGAAACGCCCGGCGGAGCACCGACGGCCAGCAGATATCGCTCTCCCGTTCCGGTACCGCCTCTCGCAACACCTCCACCGCCGTCCGGCTGGCCACGTCGCCCCCCGTATAGCCCCCCAGGCCGTCGGCCACCGCGCACAACACTCCCCGCCGCGGGTTGCCGACAGCCACCACCAGGTAGCTGTCCTCATTAACCGATCTCACCAGCCCGACATCGCTGGCCGCGAAGGCTTGCAGATCAGTCCCCTCCCTCCCCCGACACCCCAAGGCGGCGCCGCAGCTGGCCGCACGCCGCTTGCATCTCCAGACCCAGGCTTCGCCGAAGGGTAACAGCCACTCCTGCCTGCCGGAGGATTTCCATAAAGCGCCGCGTCACGCTGTTGTCGCTGGGAACGAACGGACGGCCAGGAACGGGATTGTACCGGATCAGGTTGACGTGGCAGGGCCAACCCTGCAGCAGGCGAGCCAGCTTACGCGCGTGCTCGGTCTGATCGTTGATGCCCGCCAGCAGCACGTACTCAAAACTGGGTCGCCTACCCGTGCGCTCCCACCAGTACCTGCCGGCTGCAACCACTTCCTCCACCGAATGCCGTGCCGCCGCCCGTGGCATGAGCTGCTGCCTCAGGCGTTGTTCCGGGGCATGCAGGGAGATGCACAGGGTCAGCGGCCATCCCTCTTCCACCAGCGCCCGAATTCCGTCCACCAAGCCGCAGGTGGAAAGACAGATGCGTCGAGGACTCAGAGAAAAGCCCTCCCGCAAGGTCACCACTCGCAGAAAGCGCAAGATGACCGGCAGGTTGTCCAGCGGCTCTCCAATGCCCATGAGATCCACCCTGTCCGGCCCGCTGCGCCCCTGCCCCGTCGGGCTCAGCAACATCTGTTCTATCAGCTCCCCAAGGGTCAGGTCCCTCTTCTTCCCACCCAGGCAGGAGGCACAGAACACGCAGCCCATCGCACATCCCACCTGGACCGACATGCACAGACTCCTGCCCCAGGGGTGGGTCATCCATACCGTCTCGATGCATTCACCGTCGGCCAGCTTCAGCAGCATTTTCACCGTACCATCCCGACAGCGCACTTCCCCCTGAACTTTCAGCCGACGGATTTCATATGAAGAGGCCAACCGCTGTCGCAGCTGCCGCGGGAAGACAGTGATCTTCTCGAAGTCCCTCACCCCGTGGCGATGTAACCAGCGGACCAGCTGCCGGACGCGGTAGGAGGGCTCGCCCCAGGCGGACATCAGTTCGCCCAACTCATCGGGGTCCAGATCGAGGATGCTGGAACCCATGAAAACCCTCCTTCCGGCGGTAGCGGGCCAAAAAGAACCCGTCTGTACCGTGGAGGTGAGGAAGCAAAAGCACCTTCCCCCTCTCAGCGCCCGGACACCCGTCGAGAAGCTCCGTCCCCAACCCCTTGAGGCTGGCAGGAACCAGGTCCGGACGGAGCGATTCCAGACGCTGCGTCACCCCTTCGGTCTCCGCGCGAGTGAGAGTGCAGACGCTGTACAGCAACAACCCCCCCGGACGGAGGCACTCCGCCGCCGCGCACAGGATCTCCAGCTGGAGATCAGCCAGTGCCGTCACCAGCCCCGGCTCTTTCCGCCAGCGGGCATCGGGGTGTCGGCGGAACAGTCCTAGGCCGCTGCAGGGGGCGTCCACCAGCACGCCGTCGGCCTGGCCGCGCCAGTTCTCCGGCAGCCGGCGGGCGTCCTGGCACACCAGCTCCAGAGAAGTCAGGCTCAGACGTCGGGCATTTTCCCCCACCAGCTGCAGTCGCTGGGGGTGGACATCCACCGCCAGCACCCGGGCCCGATCTCCGGCCAGCTCCGCCAGGTGGGTGGCCTTGCCTCCCGGCGCGGCACAAGCGTCGATCAACAGCTGCCCCGGCTGGGGCTCCAACGCTCGCGCCGCCACCATGGAGGAAAGATCTTGCGGGGTGAACAGTCCCTCACGCCAGGCGCGGGTGTATACTGGAGCTGTGCCCGAGGCCAATACCATGGCCTCCGGGGCCCCCGCCAGTGCTTCCGCCCGCACCCCCTCCTCCTCCAGTCGCCGGCGCAGCTCCTCCCGCGTGCAGCGCAGGAGATTAGCCCTCACCACCGCCGGGGCCTGACGATTGTTAGCCTCCAGCAGAGCCAGAGTGGTCTCCTCGCCCAACCATCTTTGCCATTCCCGGACGGCCCAGGCGGGGTGCGAGTACCGGATGGCCAGGCTGTCTGGGTCCCCGCCTGCAGGTGGCTGGGGCGGAGAGTGCCGCTGTCGGGCGAGGCGGCGGAGGACCGCGTTCACCAGAGCCGCCGTGCCCCGGTGCCCGTATTTCTTGGCCAGCTCCACGCTAACGTTGCAGGCCGCCCAGGGGGGTATCCGCTCGAGGAACAAAAGCTGGTATGCCCCCAGGCGCAGTATATTGCGGATCCAGGCGGGAAGGGCCCCCATCTGCCGGCCAGCTACCTGCTCCAGCACCCAATCCAGAAACAGCCGCCAGCGCAAGGTTCCGTAAACCAGCTCGCTGGCCAGGCGTCGGTCCCGCTGGGCCAGCCTGGAGCGCCCCAGCTCCGCATCCAGCTGGACATCCGCAAAAGCCCGATCCACCTCCACCCTCCACAGGACCCTCAGCGCCACCTCCCGCGCCGTGATGCCAGCGGTCAATAGTACGGCACCCACCTCGTGCGCACCAGGAACAGGTCGGGCATCCCCCGCAGGGGCAGGCCAAAAACCCTGATGGCGGAAGGGCGGTACTGGATCCCCACGATCTCCATGCCGTACACATCGGTGGAGGTGGTGAACAGCCGCTGGACCACCTGGCCAAAGACCGGACCCAGCAGATTGGCCAGCAACATGGCCATGAGAACGGTCCAGATGGACAGCATCCCCGCCTGGAGCAACAGCAGCAGGAACACCACCGAGGACACGAAATTGGCGGTCAGGATGCTGGTACCGCATCTGGGGTGCACGGCCAGGGATGTCTCACCCCGCTTCAGGCGCTCGAGCCCAATGCGGGCCGCTTGCTCCACCAGTAGCGGGTCAGCATCCCCCCGCAACAGGAAACCATCCTCCCGGGCCAGGCCCGCCAGAGGGCGCGGCCCGTACCGTTCCTCGATCACGTTAATGGTGGCATGCTCGAGGGCATGGTTGCGCCGCAGCAACGGGTTGGTGGCCACCTTGTATATCTGTACCGGTATGCTCAGCAATCCCCCCAGCGACTGCAACGCGAAATGAAAGGGTACGAGCAATGCGTTGATGAGCACAAACAGCATCAACGGCCACAGCAAAAACATCAGCATCCACACGTCAGTCACGCCTGCCCCTCAAGATCAAGAGTCGGGCCAGCTGCGCCAGCGCCATGGCGGTAGCAGCTAGGTAGGTCAAGGCGGCGGCGTTGAGCACCCGCCGGACCATCTCCTCCTCCCGGCCCGCCACCAGTCCCGTCGCCCTCAGGGTCTCCAGCGCCCGCTGGCTCGCGTTGTACTCCACGGGCAGCGTGATCACCTGAAAAAGCACTGCCCCCAAGAAGAGCAGTATCCCGAGGTCCATCAAGCTGGGGGAATTAAATAGGAACCCCACCAGAAACAGCGGCCAGGCCGCCCCTGATCCCAGCTGGGCCAGGGGCAGGATTCCGTTGCGCAGCCGCAGGGGCAGGTAGCCCAGATGATCCTGCAGGGCATGACCCGCCTCGTGCGCCGCCACCCCGATGGCGGCAACGGAACTGGCATCGTGCACGGGAGGCGACAGCCGCAGCACTCGGGCACGCGGGTCGTAGTGGTCGGCCAGGACGCGGCCCACTCGCTCGACGCGCACCCCCCGCAATCCGGCAGCGTTGAGAATGGCCCGAGCTGCCTGCGACCCGGTCATACCAGAACTGGATCTTACCCGCGAGTACTCCTCGAAGGCCCCCCGCACCCGAGATTGTGCATAGAACGCAAACAGGAGCGCAGGAATGACCAGGTAGAAGTAACTAGCATCCCAAAAGTAGTACATGCCGTCACTCCCTCCTTTCTCCTCCCTGTCCTAGACATTGTCCCACCGCCAGTCGGTAGCCTCTCAGGAACTCCTGGGCGTCCATTGCCCGACGGCCCTCCGGCTGCAGGCTGAGGATTTCCACCGCCCCGTCACCCGCGGCCACCACCAGCCCGGCACGAGGAGATGCCACCAACACCATCCCCGGCTCTCCGTGCCCCGACGCCACCGCCGCCCGCCACACCTTCAGCCGCCGTCCTTTCCAGAAGGTGTGGGCTCCTGGTTCCGGGTTGAGCGCCCGCACCCGATCCACGACGCGCCGGGCGGGCTCGCGCCAGTCGATCACTTCGTCCTGCGGCCTGATGCGTGGGGCGGGGCAAGCCTGCCGATCATCCTGAGGCTGCGGCTGGATCCTCCCCGCCTCGAGCCCATCCAGCACCTCCAGCAGCAGCTCGGCACCCAGCTGGCTCAGCCGTTCCGCCAGCTCACCCGCAGTCTCCGCAGAACCGATCCGGACCCGACGTTGTGCCAGTATGGGCCCGGCATCCACCTCCTCGGTCACCAGCACCACGCTCACTCCGGTGACCTCCTCTCCCGCCATCAAAGCGCGCTGGATGGGAGCCGCACCCCGGTATCGGGGCAGAAGCGATGGGTGCACGTTCACGCACCCCAGCCGCGGGATCTTCAGCACCGCAGGGGGGAGTATGCGGCCGAAGGCCGCCACCACCACCGCGTCGGGGCGGGCGTTCTCGATGGCCTGCAAGGCGTCTTCGTCAAACCGCACCAGGGCCAGTGTGGACAGTCCCCGGCGGTGGGCCTCCTTCGCCACCTCGCTGGGTTGTACCCGTCTGCCCCTGCCCCGAGGTCGGGGAGGCTGCGTCACCACCAAGGTTACCTGGTGGCGGCTGCACACCGCATCCAGAACCGGAAGGGCGAAGGCCGGCGTTCCCATGAAGACTATTCGCATCGCCCATCTCCCTCCCCCACTCCCAGGGCAATCAGCGACAGAGCCCGGTCGGTAATCAGGATACCGTTCAGGTGATCCACCTCGTGCTGCACTGCCCGCGCCAGCAGGCCGTCGGCGTCGAGCCAGGAGCGCCGTCCCTCCCGGTCGAGGTACTCCACCCGGACCTTCTCGGCACGGGTCACTTCAGCCAGGATGCCCGGCAAGCTCAAACATCCTTCCAAGGCGGTGACCGACCCTACCCGCTCCCTGATCCGGGGATTGACCATACCCACCGGGCCCTTCTCTGCCTCCACGACGATTACTCTCCTGAGCTCTCCCACCTGGGGGGCGGCCAGACCGATTCCCTGTTCCCCGCGCATCAGCTCTATCATCTCGTCGATCAATTGCTGCACGGTGCGGTTAATGCGTCGAACCGGTCGGCTAACCGCCCGCAGCACTGGCGCGTCGTAGGTGACGATGCTCAATCCCAACCCCTTCACCCACCTTACAGTTTACAACAACGACACCGGATCCACATCCACCACCAGGGATACCCGACGGCTCGGTGGCGGGCCATTCTTCTCCAGAAGGTCCCTCAATGCACTGGTCATCTCATCTACGTCTTCTGCGAGCAGACACATCTGCCACCGATACTTCCCCCGCAAACGCCATAGCGGTGCAGGTGCTGGCCCCAACAGCCGCCAGGGACCCGCCCGTAGAACCGCGCCCAGCTTTTGGGCATAGGCCTCCACTTCCGCCGCTGACCGGGCACTGATCAGTAGCCGCACCATGTCGGCAAAGGGGGGGTACCCTAGTTCCTGCCTCAGGCTCACCTCCGTGCGATAGAACGTTTCGAAATCGTGGCGGCTCGCAGCCTGAATGGCGTAATGATCCGGTGCATAAGTCTGTACCACTACCCGCCCCGGTGCCCCTCCCCTTCCTGCCCGGCCCGCCACCTGGGTGAGCAGCTGGAAAGTCCTTTCCGCTGCCCGGAAGTCCGGCAAGTTGAGCGCGGTGTCCGCGGAAACCACTCCCACCAGGGTGACGCCCTCCACGTGGAATCCCTTGGCCAGCATCTGCGTCCCCACCAGAACCCGGATGCGTCCTTCCCGGAACTCGCGGTAGACGCGCTCGTGAGCTCCCCGGTACCCCATGGTGTCGAGATCCATTCGCGCCACCTCAACCCCGGGAAAGAATTCCCGCACCTCCTCCTCCACCCGCTGGGTGCCCACTCCGTGAAACCCCAACCGGTAGCCACCACACGCCGGGCACCTCCACGGGGGCTCGCGATCATAGCCACAGTAGTGGCAGCGCAGGCGCCTGCCCGTCCGGTGATAGGTCAGGGTCACCTCGCACTGCGGGCAACGCACTACCCAGCCGCACTCCCGGCAGAGGATGAAGGCGGAGAACCCGCGGCGGTTGAGGAACAGTATCACCTGCCCACCGGCCCCCAGCGCCTCCCGTATGGCCTCCACCATCAGCCCACTGAGGGCACCCGATGGCCGCTCCTGCCGCAGATCCACCAGCTCGACGGGAGGAAGGGGCCGTCGAGCTACGCGGGTGGGCAAGCGGAAATGGGCATACTCTCCGCGTTCCGCCCGGTAACGAGACTCCAGCGACGGGGTGGCACTCCCCAGCAGGACCGATGCGCCCTCCAGCCGCGCGCGCAGCCGGGCCACGGTGCGCGCATGATACCGCGGGTCGCACTCCTGCTTGTAACTGGGCTCGTGCTCTTCGTCCACCACCACCAGTCGCAACCGATATACGGGCGCGAACACCGCCGAGCGCGGGCCGATAACCACCCGAGATTCCCCGCGACGCACCCGCCACCATTCCCGCTGCCGGTCGCCGAGCGACATCCCGCTGTGCCAGACTCCCACCAGGCTCCCGAAGCGAGCCCGGAACCGTTCAGTCATCTGGGGGGTGAGGGCAATCTCCGGTACCAGCACGATGGCCCCTGCGTCCTGATCCAGGCACTCCTCGATCAGCCGCAGGTACACCTCAGTCTTGCCGCTTCCCGTCACCCCCTCCAGCAGGGCAGTGCTACCTGCCGCCGCCAGCACCTCCCGCAGCCCATCTAAAGCCTGGGCCTGCTCGCGCGTCAGCTCGGGGCCTCTCTGCACCGCACCGGCCGGTCCAGGCAGTGGTGACATCTCCACCATGCGCACGAAGCCCTTCTCCACCAGGCTCAGCACCGTGCGGCGCCCGGTGCGGCAAGTCTGGGCCAGCCTGGCCGGATCCCAGGCTGTGTTTCCGGCGGTCTGAGCCAGCTGCCTCAGCAGAGCCGCCTGCTTGGGTGCCCGCGCCTGGAGGGCATCTGCCGCAGCCCGCAGGGCATCTCCCGGCCAGGCGGGGATGAGGAGCCACTGGGTGCCGGGGGCCGACGCCGCGCGGGGGGCCGTTGACTCCCTGCTGACCAGCCCCTGCTCCTCCAGTCGCCGGAGGGCCGAACTCAGCCCCCGGCTCCCCACGGCATCGGCCAGGGAGGTCACCACCACCTCGCCGCCCGCCTCCAGCACTTCCTCCAGGATGGCAGCCTGCCGCGGCATCCGCCGACCGTGTCGTTCGATCCAGCTCTCCGCCTCCGAAGGGGAGACCTTCAGCACCACCAGTCGGTGCCGCGTGCCCCACAACCCGGGAACCACCATAGACCACAAGCACTGGCGGGTGGCGCATAGATAGTGCTCGCTCAGGGCCCGCGCCAGACCTACCAGAGACGCAGGCAACGCTGGCTGTCCCGCCAGCACCCGGACTATGTCCTTGAGTTCCCCCTGGTGCGGCTGAGCGGGAAAACCCACCACCGTGCCGGTCACCCTTCGGCGGCCGAAGGGAACCTCGACCCGACTCCCCAGCCTCACTGCACGCCGCATGGGCTCGGGTATCCGGTAGTGAAAGACGTCGGCGGTCCTGCGGATCGCCACGTCCACCACCACTTCCACCCACGGGCCGGCCCCCGAAAACGACGAAGACCCCGGCAGCTGCCCGGGTCCGCGCTCGGTCACTCCGTCCACAGCGGCCTCACCCGCCTGAAGGGGTGGCATTGGCCAGGAGTTCCACCACCCGATCCCAGATCCGGTCGGCTACCTCTTCCTTTCGGCAGCGCGGTACGTGCAGGCAGCCTCCGCCGGGATCCAGCAGCCATACCTCGTTGAACTCGCTGTCGAACCCCACATCCGGGCGACCAACGTTATTGGCCACCATCAGATCCAGACCCTTGCGTTCCAGTTTCGCCCGGGCGTTGGCCAGCACGTCCTCCGTCTCGGCGGCAAACCCCACCACCAGCTGACCCGGCCTGCGCCGCTGGCTCACCTCCGCGAGTATGTCAACGGTGGGCACCAGCTGGATGGTGAGGGGGCCTTGCTCCTTCTTCAGCTTCTGTTTGGCGACCTCCACAGGCCTCCAGTCAGCCACCGCGGCCGCGGCCACCACCACCCGCGCCCACGCCAGATGGTCCAATACCGCCCGCCGCATCTCCTCGGCGGTCACCACCCGTACCAGCTGCACACCCTCCGGAGCAGCCAGGGCGGTGGGACCACTGATCAAGACCACCTCCGCGCCGCGGGCTCTAGCCGTTTCCGCCAGGGCGTAACCCATCCGGCCGGAGGAACGGTTCGACAGGTACCGCACGGGATCCAAGGGCTCCCGAGTGGGTCCGGCGGTGATGAGCACCCGCACCCCAACCATGTCCTCTCGCCGGGTGAGCATCTGGACCACCCGGCGCACGATGCGGTCCGGCTCGGGGAGTCTACCCTTGCCCACCGCCCCCGAAGCTAACCGCCCGTGCTCCGGCTCCATGATTTCATAACCCAGGGCTCGCAACAGCCGGATGTTGCGCTGAACCACCGGGTTGGCGTACATCCGGTGGTTCATGGCCGGCACCAGCAGGCAGGGACAATCTGCCGCCACAATGGCGGTAGTGAGGAAATCATCGGCGATGCCAGCAGCCACCTTGCCCAGCAGATTGGCAGTGGCGGGAGCTACCACCACCAGCTCCGCCCATTGCGCCAGCTCCACGTGTTCCACGTTCCAGCGGCGCGGCTCCTCGAACATCTCCGTGTACACCGGATGGCCGGTTATGGTGCGGAAAGTGAGGGGAGACACTAGGCGGGTGGCGTTGCGGGTCATCACCACCGCCACCTCGGCACCCAGCTTGCGCAGTCTGCTGGCCACCTCCACCGCTTTGTAGGCGGCAATCCCCCCCGTGACCCCCAGCATTATCTTCCGACCATCCAGCAACAGTACTCCCTCACTTCGCCCCCGATCTGGTCTTGTGGTATCCAACCTTGCCCTCAATGATCTCGGTCAGGGCAATGGTGACCGGGTTGTTACCCTGGGCATTCACCAGAGGGACATCGCCATCCACCAGCTGCCGCGCCCTCTTGGCAACCAGGGTCACCAGGGTGTACTTGGAGTCGACCCGCGACAGTAACGCATCAAGCGAAGGTTTGATCAACCCGAAGCACCCCCTTTTCGGCCCCAGCGGCCAAGGAACGAGAGATCCTGCCGCTCGGTCCGATGTCGTTCTGCTTCGATTATACAGGATACCACTTCCACCGCTCGCTGCAAGTCGTCGTTCACCACCAGATAGTCGTAGCGCGCCGCGTACTGGAGCAGCTGGGTCGCCTCTTCCATGCGCCGACGCAGCTCCTCTTCGGTTTCCGTTCCTCGCTCGCGCAGCCGGCGCTCCATCTCCTTCAAGCTAGGTGGGACCACGAATACCAGCACCGCTTCCGGGAAGCACCGCTTGACTCGGAGTCCTCCCTGAACCTCCAGATCCATGAGCACGTCCCGGCCGGCGGCTAAGGTGTCTTCCACCCAACGTCGGGGCGTCCCGTACATGTTACCGTAAATCTCCACCCATTCGAGCAGCTCTCCCTCGCGTACCATCTCCCGGAACCGCTCGGGGGTGACGAAAAAATAGCTGGAACCGTCTACCTCGCCCGCACGGGGTTTACGGGTGGTCACGGAAACGGAAAACCTCAGCTCAGGGTGCGCTGCCAGCAAGCCCTGGCAAAGGGCCCCCTTGCCGGCACCCGAGGGCCCGGAAATCACCAATACTAGCGGCCGGCGCATGGGGTCACCGGTCCAGTCAGCGGACCGCCGCGACGTCGCTTTCCTGCTCACGACTGTTCAGGCGGTTGGCCACCGTCTCCGGTTGCACCGCTGAGAGGATGACGTGGTCGCTGTCGGTGATGATGACCGCCCGCGTGCGGCGCCCGTACGTGGCATCGATCAGCATGCCCCGGTCCCGAGCATCGTTGATTATGCGCTTGATGGGTGCCGACTCGGGAGAAACTATAGCCACGATGCGGTTGGCGGACACGATGTTGCCAAAGCCTATGTTGACCAGTTTGATTTGCACCGAGCACCCTCCCTACGCCGCGGATTGAGTTCTACCACCCATTTCTGCACCGACGGACACGGGTCAGGCCCCTTACTCCACGTTCTGGGCCTGCTCCCGCATCCGCTCCACCAGCAGCTTACCTTCCACCGCCCAGCTCGAAAGATCGAAATCGTTACTCTTGGCACCCAGGGTGTTCAGCTCCCGCCCCAGTTCCTGGAGAATGAATTCCAGCTTGCGGCCGCGCGGGCCCTCCCCGTTGCGCACGGTTTGCTCAAGTTGCTCCAGGTGGCTGAGGCCACGGGAAATTTCCTCGCTCACGTCGCTCCTTTCCGCCAACAGAGCCACCTCTTGTGCCAGGCGCAGGGCATCGACCTCCTCCGGTGACAGCCAGTCCTTCAGGCGATCCATGATCCTTGCCCGGTATTCCTCGGCGACTTCCGGAGCCCGTCGCGACATCTGATGTAGCAGGGAACGCAATCTCTGCACGCATCCCAGGATCTCCCGGGCCGCGGCCCTACCTTCGTGCTCCCGCATGGCCACCAGCTGATCCAGCGCTTCTCGCAGGGCCGGTTCCACTGCCTCCCAGAGCTCGTCCCCCGTGAGCTGGGGACCCTCGATCCTGAGAACCCCCGGGAGGGCTGCCCACCAGGCAGACCGCCTGGGGATCGGAGCCTCCAGCAGATCTGCGACCTCTCCCATCGCCTCCCGGTAGCCGGCCAGCAACCCGCGATCCACCACCACCTTCTTTGGCAGCGCGGGAGCAGCGGACCAGTGAACCCACACGGTCACCCGTCCCCGGTGGACCCTGTCGCGGACACACCGCTTTATGGTTTCCTCCATGGCATTTAGTTCTGGCGGGGCGTGGACCACCACCTCACAAAACCGGTGGTTCACCGATCTGATCTCCACCGTGAATGCACCCAGCAGCTGATGCAGACGGCTCGCTCGGCCGTACCCCGTCATGCTGTTGAGCATCATGAAACACTCACCGACATCCGAGGATCCCTGGCTATTATTCTCCTGGCAATGCCCAATTCCTCTACCCTGCCCCTCCCAGGCCGGTCCGCGCCTTAGTATCAGCTAGACACCTGATGAGCACCCCGGAAACCACCTCCTTTCTTCCATTGCGAAAGGGGCGAAGACCAGCCGAAACTACCCCTGCGGGGGCAACGCCTGGAACTACTAGCTCGTTGAAAATTTCAACGAGTGGTGGGTGGATCGCGTCATCGCGGTGCGGGATATAGCTTTCGAGGCCGCTCACTGGCCCCCACGCACTGGCAGCAGGCCTCAAGTGGCGGAATACTCAAACCCTCCAGCCCCATCCGACAGCCGATGGTAGGGCCGCCTTGAGACGTCGAACCAGCCACCGTCAGGGGTTACTCCCCCCTCCCGCCCTGCCGATTGGCATAACCACCATCGCCTCGTTGCCGCGGAAGTCAAGGACTTTCACCGCGATGCGCCCGTGCCGGCCAGCCCTGAAGGGAAACGACCGGGTGCCCCGCATCCTTCGGAAGGCTTCGGGGTCGATATGGGCCTTCACGGCGCGCTGAAGTTTCCGCCACGGGTTCTTACCTCCGGGGAAGAATGCCTGGGAAGTGCGAAAGGTCAGCCCATCGTAATCAGAATCAAGGAACCAGGCCGCCACGTGACTGCCACGACTCAAACGTGTCTGTCCTGTCACCGGATCGTATGTGCGGATTCCTTCCAGTTCCACCACGAAGCTCCCAGCTCCGGTTTTGACGATGGAGACCTGGGGGTGGCCGAATACGGTGAACACCTCACTGCCCGGCGTCGTCTTCAGCAGGTCACCGAGCAGCGCGTCCGAAGATATGTAAGCGAAATGAACGGGAAGAGAACCAGCGACTTCCCGCGCCACCTGCTGAGCGGCCGGCTCTATGCCAAAACCCGCAAGTATGAGTATGTCATAGCCACCGCTGCCGGCGGCGCGGATGGCTTGCCGCACTTGTCCTGCAGTCACCGGCCCGTAGGGAGGACCGAAACTTATTGCCACCCTCAGCTTCCGGCCTTTGGCCTCCGCCTCGGCGTGGATGAAGGGGTCCGAGAGTGGCCGCAGGTCCTGAAGCTCCATCCTTCGGTTATCCGGGAAGATCACCCCTCCGGCCTGTTGCAGGAGGGTCAACATTGCTGCCAGGTAATCAGGCGCAGCATGGCTGGCCGGGTCTGGATCCCCGGACCCGGGAACGCCAGCCCCGCTCACCACAGGAGCCGGTATTGCCTCCACGGTGAATGGTCCGCAGACGCGCTTGATGCCCCGTTTTACCCTGGGGCGATCGTACAGCACCCTTTGCGATGCGCCATTCTGGATGCTTTGGGCGATCTCCCTCCGCTTGGATGCCCGGAGGTCCCAGAACTGGCAATGCGCCTCCCGGGCGTCCGAGGGCCAGCTGCTGGGGGCGACTCTGGGGACTTCCCACTCCCTGTATGAAGCGGACAAAGCGCGGTTCAGTCTGGTGAGGGCAGAGTCGATGCGCGGCTGGTACTTGCCAGCAATATGGTCTATTTCGCTGTTCCGCGCGATGCTTCGCAGGGTAACGTGACGAACCGTCTGGTAAATGAACCCCCCGGCTGGCCCGCGCTCCGGATGGCGCAGCTCGTAAAAGTCGTACGTCGCGGTCATCAGTCGTCGTCGGGCGACACTCAGGGCAACGCGCGAGGTGTCACAGGCAATCCAGCGCCTGCCCCATTTCTCAGCGCAGTAGGCAGTGGTGCCAGAACCGCAGGTGGGATCGAAAACCAGGTCGCCGGGGTCAGTGGTCATGAGGATACAGCGTTCCACCACTTTGGCGTTGGTCTGGACCGCGTATATCTTGGGCCCGCCGTAGCCAGCGATACCGGTGTCCGTCCACAGGTTGGTGATAGGGCGAACAGGCGTTTCATGGAGGTAGCGGACGTAGCGAAGGCTATTGCCAATGGCAAACAGCCGATCGGCGCGCGCGAGTCTCTGCAGCCCCTGGCGGTTGGTCTTCCAGTAGTTACGGCCGGGGGTGAATTCTTTTCCCCGGAACTGGAAGGCAAACTTTGTGGTGGCCGTTCCACTTTGCGATGTCATGTTGTCGGCCATGAATACCTTCGCGCCCTCGGGTAGCAGCTGCGGGTCGCGAAGTTCCCGAGCGGTCATTCGCCGGCGAGTTCCATCAGGGAGCTCCACGTACTGGTACCCCTTGGCCCCCTCCCTCCCCAGCTCCTTGTCCAGATACAGTTGGCGGTACTTCATTCGGGCCTTGTCCTTGGCGTACCACAGCAGGTAGTCGTTCACCAGGTCCAGACGTGCGCCCCCTTTGCCGCTGGTCTTGACAAAGGTTATGGTGCCGACGAAATTCTCCGCCGAGAATACCTCGTCGAGCACGCACCGTACCAAATGCACATTCTCATCATTGGTCTGAAGGAATATGCTGCCGCTGTCGGCAAGAAGTTCCCGGCAGAGCAGCAGCCGCTGGCGCAAGTAGCTGAGGTAGGAATGTATCCCCCAGGTCCACGTATCGCGGTAGGCGACGATCCGCCCCCGCGGATCACCCTGGTCATGCTCCCCATCGTCGGCAATAGGCTGGAAGCTCGGGGAATAGCTGATGCCGTACGGTGGATCCATGTACACCATCTGCACCTCGCCGGCCATACCTTCCCTCAGGAGCAGCGAGTTCATGATCAGCAGGCAGTCACCCAGAATCAGCCGGTTCGTCCAGCCCGCGCCATGGCGGTAGAATCGAACCGCCTCATCAAAGGGGAGCTGGGGATCGCCAAACAGTGAAAGCTGCACTGGCTCCGGCCGCCTCACCGCCTCCAGGATGGCACGAGGCGATATGCGCTCGTGCACGTGAAGGCACACCACGTCCACCTCGGGACGAGCATGCTTGCCTTTGCCCAGCCACTGCAGCTGGGGACGGGAATGCAGGTGGCCTGAATGCACGTGGGCCGCAAACTCGCGACCCACGTGCCCCGTTACCATGCCCGAAGGTTGCGCCCCGCTATGCTGGGCTTGTTGGTACGTAAAATCGCCCGACGAACCCAATTGCGGCAGCCATCCTGTAGCCATGGTGGGGTCACCTCGCCACGCAATGCCCACCTTTCGCAAACACTCAGGGGAAGCACGCCACCTTCAGCGCGAACCGACTGGCACGGTGCTCAACGATTCTGAACTGAGCCCAGTACTGGAAACCTCCGCCACAAATAGTCAAGCCTAGGGCCCCAAAACCGCAGCCGTGGCCAAGGCCTCTGCAAGTCACCCGCCTCTCGGTCGTCATTGCACCCGCTCTTTCTCGCCGGTAGGCCCGCGGAACACCAACTTCTCAGGTTCCATGGATGCAGGTCATTTCCAGTACCGGAGCTACTGCCGCCAGAGGTGGTGTCATTGAGGAGGCTAAGATGGGAGCTGGCTGTGTCGCTGCCCCTGATCGTGCATGGAGCATAATGAGACCGCGTTTGGCTTCCCTTTGCATGTCCGCACCCAGACGTATGACTCGGGACAGATCCCGCCATCTGCTTGGATGTGTGCCACCGTTGCCTGGCCCCGCAGCAAACATGACCACCGACAGCTCCGCAGGCGAAATCAGCCTGCGTACCCGTCTACGGTGCGCCGACACTGGCACCCCAGCAGCTGCACTGCCACTGCACCGACAGTCCAATCCATGGCCATCATCCTTGCCCTGGATCCCCCGGCCAGACGGTGAGGGTCTGGTATCAGGCATCCACTTGATGCTGTTTGATCTTGGCGCGATCCTCTTTCTTCCGCTCGTGGTCGAGCATGCTCCTGATCAGGGTAACGATGATGGCCTTGTCTCTGGGCGACAACATCCTGGAAGCCCGTTGCAGCAGCTTGATGGCGTCTGGCCACTCGATTTCCAGAGGATCGGGGACACCACGTCGGTAATTAGTACGGCCAACTAAGTAATCTATGGAAACACCAAAATACTCGCCCATGGCAACCAAGGCGTCGATACTGGGGGCTCTCGTGCCAGCTTCGTAGTTACCGATTGCACCGGTGCTCAGGTTCACACACATGGCGAGCTGGGCTTGGGTCAGGCCGGCTTCCTTGCGCAATTTTTTTAGGCGCTCTCCCAATTTCTTGGGGTCCATCACCGCAAATGAAGCAACCTCCACCAAAGTCCCATGCATATATTATCATGCCGAGCTGCCGGCCTCTTCCAGCAATTCGTTGCACGGCGCATGCGCATCCCTCCACATCCGTGAGGTTGTCACCGCTGCGCACGGCTACACCCCGTTGTATAGAGAGCAAAAACAAGTAGAAATGTCCGCGCGGCGGGGAGCCGGCAAGGAGCAGCAACTGCCGGCACTGCAGGCCTGGCAACGCCCGCGACGTGCAAGCACCCTTGGGCGCTGGCGCAGTCCGTCTGATATCCCCCTCCCACGCATTGAAGGAACGGCCGGGGGCCAAACATCGAGTCTGGCCTGATGTCTTATCTTCCCTGGACTTTCCGCGCGATCGACCCCTTCAGGCGGTCGCCGCAAAGCGGCGGGAAGAAGGACTCCACCGGTGGGGATGTGACCAGAGCTGGCCCATCACCCGTTGTACAGAGACCACTCGATCCTCCGTGACCATGCCCGGGAAGAACTCGCGGCCGGCGGTAGATTGCATCCTGGCTCATGGGTGCTACGTAGTGGGGGCCGCTCCTTGCTGCGGCGAGCGGCCCCGCCACTTTACCTCTTGGCAAACGTTTCCTTGCCGTCGCACCGCGGGCACTTACGGGGTTTGGTCTTGGCTTCCTTTTCGAAACCACAGACCGAGCAGCGCCAGCTGGCCACAGCCTCACACCTCCGTGTGGTTGGATTGAACCTCTTCCCGCCCACTTCTCCTCCCTTTTTGATATACTTTCCCCCGGAGGGGTGAGGATGTACAGTAATCAGGCCACCCTGGCGGCGGCGGTGCGGGAACTGGAAGCCCTGGTGGGCTATCGGGTACGCAGGATTCGCATGCCGGATCGGCACACGATCCTGATTCAGTACGCGTCCGCCGCTCATCCCGCGCTACTGCTCAGCTGCCAGCCGGATGCACCGCGGATGCACTGGGTCCTGGGCCGCGTTGAGAAGGACCAGGAGGCGGTCACCCCCATGCTGTTGCTCTGCCGGAAACACCTGGGAGATGCGGAACTGGTGGGAGTGGAACAACTGGCTTTCGAGCGAGTGGTGATGTTCCATCACCTCAGGCGGGGGCCGGGGCCCACAGCCCATGCCTACCGCCTCATCGTTGAGCTGGCAGGTCGCCGATCCAACCTCATCCTGACCGATGACCGCGGGATCATCGTGGCCTGCGCCCGGCCCGTCCCTGCCGACGAGAACCGGTACCGCCAGATCCTGCCTGGCCTGCCTTACTGCACCCCTCCGCGTCAGAGGAAGGTACAGCCGGCCGAGCTCATGGCGAACCAGCACCCACTTCCGCCCTCCGGCACCGGGCCGGCCTGGCGCACGCTGGTCCAGTGGCTGGCCGGCACCGATTTCTCCCTCGCCCGGGAAATCTGCACCCGCGCCGGCTGGCCCCCCGAACGACCATTGCCCCCGGATGAGCACGTCCGCCAGCAGCTGGCTCAAACAGCGCGCCGCTTGTTCGCGGCTATCCAGGAGGGGCGCTTTCGGCCCACCGTGCGCCGCAACGGCACCGGCGAGGTGGTGGACTGCGCCCCCTTCCCCATGTGCTCCTGGCCACCAGATGAACAGGAACCCAGGGACAGCATGTTGCGAGCCCTGGCCGAGCTATGGCAGGCTCGCCTTGCCGGCCAACGCCAGCGACGCCTCGAGCACTGGGTGCGGAAGGAACTACAACGGCGCCGGCAGCGCGCCCGGCAGAGGCTCGGCGAGCTGGAAGCCGCCGTGGAACGGACCCGGGCCCGCCTGACGGCCAGCCGGGAGGCAGGCGAGTGCCTGCTTGCCTGGGCCCACCTGGTGGAACCAGGCAAGGGTTCCGTCCGGCTACCCTGCCCGGCCGATCCCAATCGGCTGGTGGAGATCGAGCTCGATCCCAGCCTCTCCCCGGTGGAAAACGCCCAGAGATATTTCCGGGCCTACCGCCGGGCCCAGGAGCACCTGCCGCGTTTGCAGCAGCAGCTGCAGCAGGCCAGGGCAGAACTCAGCTGGCTTGAGGATCTGGACTACCAGCTGGACTGCAACCCTACCAGCGGCAATGTTCACGAGGTGGCGCGGCAGCTCGGCCTGCAAACTGAAGCCGCACAGCCGGCAGAGCCCGGACACCGCCGGGGCCCGCTCCGTGCCCGCACCTCCCGGGGCCACCTGCTGCTCATTGGTCGCAACGCCGCTGAGAACCACATCCTGATCACCCGGCTGGCCAAGCCCCAGGACTTTTGGTTCCACGTCCGGGGCCTGCCCGGCTGCCACGTGATCCTCAAGCACCCGGCCGAGCTCGAGCCCGACCAGGAGACCTTACGGGAAGCAGCAGCAGCCGCCGCCTACTACAGCAAGGCCTCTGCCGGCGGCAAGGTGGCGGTGGACTGCTGCCCAGTCCGCTACCTGCGCCGGCCCCGAGGAGCACCTCCGGGACTGGTGACCTACCGGGGCGAGCGCACCCTGTGGGTGGAACCCGCCCCGCCCGCCGTCACTGAGGGCGACTCCCGGGCTTGACCAGCGGCACGCCCTGTCGGCACAGTGGGCAATCGGCGGGCGAATATGATGGTATCCTGAGCCGCAGCAGGGTTCGCAGCGGTATCCCGAAGTCCACTTCTCCCCCGCTCCGATCGACCAGTGCCGCCACCCCCACGCTGCGGGCCCCCGCCGCGGCCACCACCTCCAACACCTCGTTGACCGAACCACCCGTGGTGATGACGTCCTCCGCCACCAGGACCCGCTCGCCCGGGCGGAGGACAAAGCCGCGGCGGAGACACATCCGACCCTCTTCCCGCTCGGCAAACAGTGCCCTGCACCCCAGCTGGCGCGCCATCTCGTATGCCATGATGATTCCTCCCAGCGCCGGCCCCACCACTGCGTCCACCCGCGCGTCCGCGAACCAAGCGGCCAGCTGGCGGCAGAGCGCTTCCGCGTGCTCAGGATACTGCAGCACCTGGGCGCATTGCAAGTATTGGTCGCTGTGGCGCCCAGAGGTGAGACGGAAATGTCCTTCCTGAAGCACCCCTGTGCGACGGAACAGTTCCAGGATTTCCGTCTCGGTCATATTGCTCATGGCCGCAATGCCTCCTCGATTTCCTGCAGTAGCTGACGCAGGGCCGCATCCGGATCGGGTGCCTTCACCACCGGGCGTCCCACTACCAGGTAGTCGGCCCCACTGCGGATTGCCTCGCCCGGGGTAGCGCGGCGTTTCTGGTCGTCTGCCGCAGCACCCGCCGGCCGGATTCCCGGACACACCAGCACCGCCCCCGGGCCCAGGCACCGCCGCACGGCGGGGGCTTCCGCCGCCGAGCACACCACCCCATCCAGTTCCGAGGCTTTGGCCAGCCGCGCCAGGCGCAGTACCTGCTCCGGGAGAGCATCGGCAAAACCCAGCTCCTCCCTGGCCACCTCCCGGTCCACGCTGGTCAGCACGGTCACCGCCAGCACCAGGGGCGGCTCCAGCCCCCTGCGCGCGGCCTCCTCCCTGACTGCCCGCCGGCAGGCGCCCATCATGGCGGAGCCCCCCAGGGCATGGACGGTCAGGGCAAACACCCCTGGACGCACCAGCAGCCGTGCCGCTGCCTCCACCGTACGGGGTATGTCGTGCAACTTCAGATCCAGCAGTACCTTCGCCCCCAGAAGGGCCAGGCGGTCTACCAGACGCGGCCCGCCCGCCGCGAAGGTCTCCAACCCCACCTTGCACCTGATGCCGTGTCGCACCGCCAGTGCCCCAAGGTCCAGCACCCGGTCCAAGTCCGACGCATCAAGAGCCAAGATGAGACGCTGCGCTGCCTTCATGTTCCCCCTCCTCCCGCATTCCGGTGAGCGAGGCCCACCAGCTCACCCACCGACCGGAAGCGGTGACGGACCAGGTACTCCCGGATGCCATCCAGTACCTGGACGGGGGCGCCGGGGTCGCGCAGTAGCACCGTCCCCAAGGCCACCGCGCTGGCGCCCGCCAAGAAGAACTCCAGGGCATCCTCCGCACTCGTCACCCCGCCCATCCCCACGATGGGCGCCGGCACCGCCCGGTACACCTGCCAGATCATGCGCACCGCCACCGGACGGATGGCGGGGCCGGAAAGACCCCCGGTGATGTTGCCGAGCACCGGTCGGCGGCGTTCCACGTCGATGCGCATACCCACCAGGGTGTTGATCATCGATAGCACATCCGCCCCCTCGTCCACCGCTGCTCGGGCGATGGGCACCGGGTCGGCAACGTTGGGGGTGAGCTTCACTAAGAGCGGCTTTGTGGTCACCCGGCGCACCGCCCGCACCACCGCAGCCGTGCTGGCCGGATCCACCCCGAAAGCCATGCCCCCCTGCCGGACATTGGGGCAGGAAATGTTGACCTCGAGAGCGTCCACCCCTTCCACCTGGTCCAGGCGGGCCGCCATCTCCCGGTAGTCCTCCACCCGGTGGCCAGCAATGTTCACGATCACCGGCACCTGGTAGCGTCGCAGCCGTGGGAGGTGCAGCTTCAGGAACCCGTCAAGGCCGGGGTTTTCCAGCCCGATCGCATTCAGCAACCCTCCCGCCACCTCCGCCAGGCGGGGAGGTGGGTTGCCAGATCGCGGCTCCGGCGTGGTTCCCTTGACCACCACCGCCCCGAAGAGACCGGGTGGACAGAGATCGCCGAACTCCGTTCCGTAGCCGTAGCATCCCGAAGCGGTTAGCAGCGGGTTGGCCAGGCGCAACGGGCCCAGCTTCACCGACAGGTCCACCTCAGACCTCAACCGGGATCACCTCTCCGGCGGCGAAGACCGGTCCGTCGCTGCACACCATGAGGTAACCGTTACCGTCGCTCCGCGGTACCGCGCACCCGCGGCAGGCCCCCACTCCGCAGCCAAGCCGGGCCTCGAGGGAGATCCAGCAGGGGATGCGATACCTGGCCGCCACCAGCCGCAACTCCTGGAGCATACCCGCGGGCCCGCATCCCACCAGGGCCGCGGGTCTTTCCTCCTGCAGACGCGCCTGAACCAGCTCCGTCACCTGGCCCCGCCATCCCGCGCTCCCGTCTTCGGTGGCCACCTCCACCACCGCCCCAGTCTGGATCAGCTCATCCCGCCCGGCGAGCAGTGAGTGCGTACGGGCCCCGAGCATCGCGCGGGCCCGAGAACCCAGCTGTTCCGCCAGCGGCAGCAACGCCGCCACTCCCACCCCACCCGCCACCAGCCACACCGTGCCCGGTGGTAACGGTGGAAAACCTTTACCCAAGGGTCCGATGAGGTCCACAACCTGGCCAGGCTGGCGGGCACCCAGCCATCGGGTACCGTCCCCGACCACCCGAAAGAGAAACCCCACCTGTCCCCGCGCCGGGTCAATGCGGGCCAGACTGAAGGGCCGGCGCATTAAGGGCCACCAACCTTCGCCGCAGCGGACCTGGGCGAACTGTCCGGGCCGGGCCCTGCGGGCCAGTTCCGGGGCGGAGACCACCATCCAGTGATGCCCGGGAGCGATCTCGCAGCGCTTCACGACGACCGCCTCCGGACAGCGCACCGGCCCCGGGAGGGAATCAGAGTATCTGTCCATCGGCGAACACCAGCCGTCCCGCGCTGATGGTGTACCGCGGCCAGCCCCGGAGCTCCCACCCCGCAAAGGGACAGTTACGACCTTTGGAGTAAAAGGCGTCGGGATCGACGGTGCGCTCCTGCTTCAGGTCCACCACCACCACGTCCGCCGGCCACCCCGGTCGCAGGGAACCCAGATGACGCCGCAGCACCCGGGCAGGGCCCCAGGTCAGGGCTTCCACCAGCCGCGCCAGGCTGAGGATGCCCGCCTGCACCAGGTGGGTGTAAAGGACGGGGAAGGCGGTCTCCATGCCGATGACCCCAAAGGCCGCCCAGTCGTATTCCACATCCTTGTCATCGGGATGGTGTGGCGCATGATCGGTGGCCACCGCGTCGATGATGCCCTCCGCCAAAGCTCGCCGCAGGCACTCCCGGTGCTCGGGGCTCCGGAGAGGCGGATTGACCTTGGTATTGGTATCAAACCCGGTCCGGGCGACCTCCTCGTCGGTGAGCACCAGGTGATGAGGGGTCACCTCCGCGGTGACTGCCACCCCCCGGGACCGGTACTGCTCGAGCCACCGGACCGACTCGCGAGTGCTCAGGTGGGCGAGATGCAACCGTCCACCGGTCATTTCCGCCAGCATGAGGTCGCGGGCCACCATCACCGCCTCCGCCGCCGCCGGGATGCCCCGCAGGCCCAACCGGCCGGACACCGCGCCCTCATGCATCACCCCGTGGGCAGCGAGGGCCGGTTCCTCGGCATGAGCTATGATGAAGGTATCCCAGGCGGTGGCGTACTCCAACGCGCGCCGCATCAACCCGGCATCGGCCACCGGTTTGCCGTCGTCGGAGAAAGCCACTGCACCCGCGCAGTGCATGTCCCCCATCTCCGCCAGGTGCTGGCCCTCCAGGCCGCGACTAATTGCCCCCACCGGCAGCACCCTCACCATCGCCGCGTCCTGGGCCCGGCGAAGCACGTAAGCAATCCTGGCCGCCTCGTCCAGTGGCGGAGAGGTATTAGGCATGCACAGGATGGTTGTGTAACCGCCCGCCGCCGCCGCCCGGCTGCCGCTGCCGATATCTTCCTTCCATTCTTGGCCGGGGTCACGGAGGTGGGCGTGCAGGTCGATGAAGCCGGGAGCCACCACCAGTCCCTTGACCTCCAGTACCTCGGCACCCTTTGCCTCGAGATTCGGCCCCACCGCCTCGATACGGTCGCCGTTGATGAGAACGTCCATCTCCGCGTCCAGCTCCTGGGATGGGTCCACAACCCTGCCCCCCCGGATGAGCAGCCGCGCTTCGCTCATTCTTCCCTACCCCCCAGCAACAGGTAAAGCAGCGCCATCCTCACCGCCACGCCGTTGGTCACCTGCTCGCGGATGACGGCGCGGGGGCCGTCGGCAATGTCGGAAGTGATCTCCACGCCCCTGTTCATGGGCCCGGGATGCATCAACAACACGTCCGGTTTGGCCAACCCAAGCCGCGCCGCGTTCACCCCGAAGAACTTTGCATATTCCCTCACGCTGGGGAAGTATCCGCCCCGCTGCCGTTCCCTCTGAATGCGCAGCACCTGAACCACGTCGGCGTCCTGTAGTGCCTCCTCCACCGTCCGGCACACCCTGACGCCCACATCCTCCAGTCCGGGCGGCAACAGGGTGGGCGGACCCGCCACCCGTACCCGGGCCCCCATCTTCAGGAGTCCCCAGATGTCCGACCTGGCCACGCGGCTGTGCAGGATGTCGCCCACGATGGCCACCGTGAGGCCCTCCAGCCGACCCTTCCTTTCTCGGATGGTGAACAAATCCAGCAGGCCTTGGGTGGGGTGTTCATGCATACCGTCACCTGCGTTGATGACCGGCGCGTCCAGGCAGCGGGCCAGATAGTGGCAAGAACCGGACACTGGATGTCTCATCACCACCAGGTCCGCCCCCATGGCCTCCAGGGTCCTCACCGTGTCCCGCAGCGTCTCCCCCTTCTGGATGCTGCTGGTGGTGGTGGAAATGCTGACGGTGTCGGCGCTCATGTATTTGGCCGCCAGCTCGAAGGAGGTACGGGTGCGGGTGCTGGGCTCATAAAAAAGGGTGACCACCGTTTTGCCGCGCAGGGTGGGCACCTTCTTTATGGCCCGGAACATGATCTCTTTGAGGGAGTCCGCGGTATCCAGAATCAACCGAATGTCCTCGGCGTCCATCTCTTCCAGCGCCAGCACGTCGTGACTCTTCAGAGGCAAGCCTCCATCACCTCTCCTTCCCCTGATCGGCCGCACAAGGTTCCTCGATGACCACCTCGTCGCGGCCGTCGGTCTCCTGCAGCCTGACGGCCACCACCTCGCGGCGCGAGGTGGGCAGGTTCTTGCCCACGTAATCCGCCCGGATGGGTAGCTCCCGGTGCCCGCGGTCCACCAGCACCGCCAGCTGGATCACCTGCGGGCGCCCCAGATCCATGATGGCATCCATCGCCGCCCGCACCGTCCTTCCCGTGTAGAGCACGTCATCCACCAGCACCACCCGCTTGCCGCTCACATCGAAGGGCACCTCCGTCCGATGCACCACCGGCTGGTCCAAGCGGGTGGACAGATCGTCCCGGTACAGGGTGATGTCCAGTACCCCGGTGGGGAGTCGAGCACCCTCGATCTCCTCAATGGTCCGCGCCAGCCTGCAGGCCAGGGGAACCCCGCGCCGGCGGATCCCGACCAGCACCAGGTTCTGGGTACCCTTGTTGCGTTCCAGTATCTCGTGGGCGATCCGGACCACCGCCCGCCGGATGCCTTCGGCGTCCATGATGCGCGCCTTCTCCCTCATCCGCACCTTCTCCCACCTCCTTTCAGTAACGAAATAGGGATCCCCCTGGCACTGGGAATCCCTTACTCCTGCCCATATGTCGCTCCTTTCTAGCCTCACCGGGCTAATTTAAAGGGCCGTTTTCATTCACGTTCAGTCTAGCACCCCTGTCGGTCCCTGTCAACCGCCTGGCAACGCAACCGGCTCAGTAGCCCCCGGAAGTCCTCGGGCAAAGAGGCGGTCAGCCTCATCACCTCCCCGGTGCGGGGGTGTCGAAAGCTCAGCTGATAGGCGTGCAGAGCCTGTCCACCCAGCAAAGGACACCGCGCCCGACGCCCTCCGTAGACAGTGTCTCCCACTACGGGATGGCCCATATGGGCCATGTGCACCCGTATCTGGTGGGTGCGCCCGGTCTCCAGAGCCACCTCCAGCAGGCTATATTCCCCCAGCTCTTCCACGACGCGGTAGTGAGTGACCGCCGGCCGTCCTCCGTCTACCACCGCCATCCTTTTTCGCTGGTGCGGGTGGCGGGCGATGGGGGCGCGCACGGTGCCCGCGGATGGCTGCGGTCGCCCCACCACCAATGCCAGGTACTTTCGCGACACCTCGCGCTGCAGGAGCTGTCGTTGCAATGCCCGCAGCGCGAGTTCGTTCTTGGCCACCACCACCAGGCCGGTGGTGTCTTTGTCCAGGCGATGGACAATCCCTGGCCGTATCGGATCGTCTCCCGCTGGCAGCCGACAGTGAGCCAGCAGGGCGTTCACCAAGGTACCGCTGGGATGCCCTGGAGCGGGATGCACCACCATGCCGCGGGGCTTGTTGACCACCAACAGATCCTCGTCCTCGTACACCACATCGATGGGGATCTCCTCGGGGGCAGCAGAGAGGGTGGGCCGCGGCACCACCTCCACCCGCACCCGTTCCCCAGGTCGTAGCCGATGCGAAGGCTTGGCCGACTGCCCGTTTACCGTTACCCTTCCCTCGCGGATTAGCTCTTGTATGCGGCTACGCGAAAGCTCCGGCCGCGCCAACCTTGCCAGATAAACATCGAGCCGCTCACCAGCGGCGTCATCTCCCACTTCCACCATCCAGATTCGCACCCGCTCAGCCATCTGACGCCCCCCGGCCCGCGCTGGAAGTGCGCCAGGTGACCCAGACCATGCCCATCACTCCGCAGACCAGGGCCACGTCCGCCAAATTGAATACGGGCCAGAATCCCAGGTCGATGAAGTCCACCACCGCGCCCCAGCGCAGACGATCGAGCAGGTTGCCGGCAACCCCCCCGCCGATCATGCCCAGCCACGGCTGCACTACCCTAGCAGGTCGCTGTCTCAGATACCAGATCGCTCCCCCCAGTGCCAGTACCGCTACCAGCAGATAAGCACCCGACCATCCAGGGAACAACCCAAAGGCCCCGCCGGGGTTGTGAACTAAAGTCCAGTGCAGCCAACCCCCCAGTACCGGCACCCGTTGGCCCTGCGGCAACCACCTGATCACCGCCGCCTTCGTCCCCTGGTCGGCCAGGAGGACGCCGGCCATCCATATCCAGCCCACGGCCTTTATCTCCGCTCATCCTCCCGTGCACACCGACCGCAGGTGGCGGCAGCCGGATTGGCCTCCAGGCGTTCGGCTTCGATGGTATCCCCGCACCGCTCGCATCGTCCGTACTCGCCCGCGTCCAGGCGCCGGAGGGCCTCCTCGACCGCGTGTAGCTGCCTTTCGGTCAGGCGCACCATGGCCACCGCCTTCTCCTTCTCGAAGGTTTCAGTCCCCGCATCGCCCGGATGGTGACCATACTTGGAGGATTGCTGCAACCCCTCCTGGGTCCAGCTGCGAGTCTGCTGCCGGAGCCCATCCAGCATCCGGGCCAATCTTTCCCTTTCCGACTCCAGTCGCTCCCGGATCTTTCGCGACATCCGTCCCACCTCAACGGCCCAGTTGCTGCTGCACGATCAGCACGATCTCGGCGATGAAATCTCCCACCAGGGGCAAGTTGGCCACGAAGGTCCTCTGGAGGATGTACAGCACCACCGCACCCAGGATGGTGAAGCCGACGGCAAACCCCAGGCCTCGCGCCAGCCCCGCCAAGAAGTTGAGGTACAGCAAGCGCGCGGGCCGCTCCAGCATGCTGACGTACTCCTCAATCTTCATCTTCTCCAGCTTGAGCGCCAAAGTATCCAGGCGGTCGGTGAGTCGTTCCAGGCCCTCCCGGTTCACGGCAGGTACACCACTCGCCCTTGCGCCACGGTGGCCAGCACGCGGAGGTCTTTCAGCCGGTCCGGTTCCACCGTCACCGGGTCCCCGTCCAGCGCCACCAGGTCAGCAATGGCCCCCGGCTGGATGGTCCCCCGCTTGCGCTCCTCGAAGGAGGCATAGGCCGCTCCGGCGGTAAAAAGGTGCAGCGCCTGCTCGGCGCTGAGCCGCTGCTGTGGCTGCCATCCGCCCTCCGGCTGCCCGGACAGATCGCAGCGAGTGACCGCGGCGTGCAGTCCGTAAGCAGGGTTCAAAGGTTCCACCGGGCAATCGGACCCTCCGGCCAGCTTTAGCCCCGCCTCCCACATGGAACGCCATGCGTACGCCCAGCGCAACCTCTCCTTTCCCAGCCGTGCCTCCGCCCAGCGCTGGTCGGTGCCCACGAACTTGGGCTGGATGTCCGCCACCACCCCGTACCGCAGGAACCCTTCCACCAGGTCCTGGCGCATCACCTGACAGTGTATCAATCGGTGGCGCGCGTCCTGGCGCGGGTGCTGCTGGAGGGCACGCCCTATGGCTCGCAGACCGAGCTCAATGGCCCGGTCCCCGATGGCGTGTATGGCCACCTGCATCCCCGCCAGGTGACAGTCAGATACCGCCCGCTCCAGCTCATCGGGCTGCATGACCAGAATCCCCGTATTGCCGGGCTCGTCAGCGTAAGGCTCGCTCAGGGCAGCGGTGGCCGCGCCCAGGGATCCGTCGGCGAACAGCTTCACCGCTCCGATCCTCAGCAGGTCATCGCCGTCGCCCGTCCGCAGTCCCCGCTCCCGAAGTTCCCCAAAGGCCTGCCAGAAGATGTCGAGGTAAACCCCCAGGGGCATCTCTTCTTCCCGCAGCACGCGCTCGTACGCTCTGAGGAGCGGATCCAGACCCCCCGCCGCGCGCACGTCTTCGGTGTGCACCGAAGTCACGCCCACCGACCAGGCAAAACGCACCGCCCGGCGCAGGGCAAAGCATAGTTCTTCGAATTCGGGTGGCGGTATTTTGCCCGTCACCAGTTCGATGGCACGTTCACGCAGCACACCGGTGGGCTCCCCGTCAGGATGGCGATCGATAGCTCCTCCTGGAGGATCGGCCGTCTGGGCGGTCACCTCCGCCATCCGCAGCGCCAGGCTGTTGGCCACCGCCACGTGGCCACATGCACGGCGCAACAGCACCGGATGCCGGGGAGCGGCAGCATCCAGATCCTCCCGCGTTGGGTACCGCTTCTCACGAAAACTATCCTGATCCCAGCCCCCGCCCAGGATCCAGGTTCCTTCCGGCCGCTGCTGGGCCGCCCGCGCTACCCGCGATGTCAGCTCCTCGATACTTTGACAGCCGCCCAGGTCCAGGCGACCGAGACTGAATCCGAAGCTGAGTAGATGCAGGTGGCTGTCGATGAACCCCGGAACCCACGTGGCACCGTCCACGTGCAGCCACCGCGTCCCATGACCCGCCCAAGAACGCAGCTGGTCGCGCCGGCCCACAGCCAGGATGCGCCCACCCCTCACCGCCACCGCGTCACCTCGGACCCCGGAGGGCTCTCGCACCCGACTTCCGCTGACGATCAGATCGGCCTTCATTCGCCTCACACCTCCCGTCCCAGGGCGGTGCGAACTGCCGCCCGAGCCAGTACCACCGTGGCATCCACCACCGGCACGGGCAGATCCCCATCACCAAGCACCAAGGGGATCTCCGTACACCCGGCCACCACCACCTCCGCGCCCGACCGCGCCAGCTGCCGCCCCGCCTCCAGGCAGATATCCCGCGCCCTTTCTCGCGCACCCGCCTTGATCATGCGAATGGCCTCCATCAGCCGCTGCTGGACTTCCTCCTCCGGGGTGAGGGTTTCCCGCCCCTGTGCGCCCAGCTCGCGGGCATAAAGCCCCGAGCGCACGGTGCCGGTGGCCGCCAGCAGGCCCACCCGCCTCACCTGGGGCCATTCCCGAACGATGTGCCGGGCCACCTCCCGCATCATGTGCAGCACGGGGATGGTCACCGCCTGGCTGAGCTGGGGGTAGAAATAGTGGGCGCTGTTGCACGGGATGACGATGAAATCGGCTCCCGCCCGCTGCAGGTTCCTGGCGGTCTCCACCAGGGCGGGGGTGGGATCCGGCCCACGCCCGAGGATGGCATCGGTACGGTCGGGAATCTTGGGGTTGCAATCCACGATGATCCGCAGGTGCTCCTGGTCCGTGCGGGCCGGCGTGGCCCGGATGATCTTGGCCATCAGATCCACGGTGGCCTCCGGGCCCATGCCCCCCAGAATACCCACCACCTTCTCTTCAGCCATGATCTCCCTCCGTCCGCAGGGCGCTGATCACCGCCGCGCAGCGCGGGCACACCTCCGGCCAGGGAGGCACCCGTACGCGGTCGGGCACCCGTCGCCAGCAACGAGGGCACCTCTCCGCCGCCGCGCGTCGTACTGCCACCACCACGCCCAGCTCCGAGTCCTGATGAACCACCGGAGCATCCGGCACCAAGCCCAGGCTCACCTCGGAGACGATGAACAGTCCCGGCAGCTCCTCCCGGTATCCCCTCAAAAGGTCCCCCAGGTTGCCATCCGCCTGCACCGTCACCTGTGCGTCCAGCGAGGATCCGATGATCTTCTCCGCCCGGGCCATCTCCAGCGCCTTGGACACCGCCTCCCGCACCCGTAGCAGCTGATCCCAGCGTTCCTCCAGTTCGGGATCGCGCCACTGGTCGGGTAAGCAGGGCCAGTCAGCCAGATGCACGCTTACCGGCGCATCCTGTGGCTTGGGCAGGTGCTGCCACACCTCCTCGGCAGTGAAACACAAAACCGGTGCAATCATCTTCACCAGGGCACAGGCCACATGGTACATGGCCGTCTGCGCCGCCCTCCTCCGCGGATCACCAGCCGCGAAGGTGTACAGGGGATCCTTGAGGATGTCCAGGTAGAAATTGCTCAGGACCACCACGCAGAAATTGTGTATGCGTTGTGAGACCAAATGGTACTCGTAACGGTCGTACGCCGCGCTCACCTGCTCGGCCAGCTTGCGCAGCTGAATGAGCAGCCAGCGGTCGACCTCCGGCAGATCGTCGAATTCCACCAGGTGCCGCTCCGGCTGAAAATCAGCCAGGTTCCCCAGCATGAAGCGGAAGGTATTTCTGATTTTGCGGTAGGCCTCCACCGTCTGCTGGATGATCACCGGGGAAACCCGCACGTCGGAGCGATAGTCGGCGGAAGAAACCCACAGGCGGAGGATGTCGGCGCCGTACCGCTCGATGATCTCCGCCGGAGAGATCACGTTGCCCAAGGATTTGGACATCTTGCGACCTTCACCATCCACCACGAAGCCATGGGTGAGCACGGTACGGTAGGGCGGCTGCCCGAAAACCGCCACTGCGGTCAGCAGGGAGGACTGGAACCAGCCGCGGTGCTGATCGCTGCCCTCCAAATAGATGTCTGCAGGCCAGCGCAGCTCCTCCCGTTGCCGGAGCACCGAGGCGTGGGTGGTACCGGAGTCAAACCACACGTCCATGATGTCCGTCTCCTTGCGGAACCGCCGTCCTCCGCAATGTGGGCAGGTCATGTCGTCGGGCAGGAAGCGCTCCACCGGGTACCGGTACCAGGCGTCTGACCCCTCCCGCGCGAAGCAGTCAGCTACCCGCTCGATCACCAGCGGATCCAGTACCTCCCGCTCGCAGTCACAGCAGTAAAGCGCGGGCAGGGGAACTCCCCACCGGCGCTGGCGCGAGATGCACCAGTCGGTTCGCTCCGCCACCATACTGCGTATCCGCTCCCGCGCCCAGGCCGGAATCCAAGTGACCTGGTCCACCGCCTCGAGGGCCTGCTCGCGGAAACCCTCCACCGATGCAAACCACTGGCTGGTGGCCCGAAATAGCAACGGCTCCTTGCACCGCCAGCAATGCGGGTACTGATGCACTACCTCCTCCGCTTTCCATAGTACCCCTGCCCGATCCAGGGCGCGGGTGATCTCGGGGTCGGCATCGCGGCAGAACATTCCCGCAAAGGGCCCGGCCTCCTCGGTGAATATCCCCCGGTCATCGAGAGGCACCAGCACCGGTAGTCCGTACCTGGCACCCACCTCGAAGTCCTCGTGGCCGTGGCCCGGCGAGGTATGTACACACCCGGTTCCCTGATCCAGGGTCACATGTTCCCCCAGGATGAGGAGCGAGTCGCGCTCGTAGAGGGGATGCCGGCATACCACCCCTTCCAGGTCACGGCCTGAAAATTTCGCCAGCACCCGCCCTGCTACCACGTCCAGGTGCCGGAACACTTCGTCTCTCCTCGCCTCGGCCAGGAGGACCGGCCCTCGCGGGGTCTGGACCAGCACGTATTGCACCTCGGGATGAAGTGCTATGCCGGTATTGGCAGGGATGGTCCAGGGAGTGGTAGTCCAGACCAGAACCTGGCTTCCTGCGGGCAACTTCCCCTTACCGTCCTTCACCGGGAAGCCCACCCAAATGGCCGGCGAGACCTTGTCCCGGTACTCCACCTCGGCCTCCGCCAGGGCCGTCTCACAAGAGGCACACCAGTACACCGGCTTCAGCCCTCGGTAGATGTACCCGCGGGCCGCCATCACCCCGAAGGCACGTATCTGTTCTGCCTCGAAGGCGGGATCCATGGTCAGATAAGGGTTATCCCAATCCGCCCACACCCCCAGGCGGCGAAATTGCTCTCTCTGGATGTTAACATAACGCAACGCATACTGACGGCAACGCTCCCGCAGCTCCAGGGGCGAAAGCTCATGGTAGTCTACTGCTGCCTCCCGGAGGGCCTGCAGCTCGATGGGAAGACCATGGGTGTCCCACCCGGGGACGTAGGGGCTGTCGTATCCCCGCATGCTGGCATAACGCACCACGATGTCCTTGAGAACCTTGTTCAGGGCGGTGCCGATGTGCACGTCCCCGTTGGCATAGGGAGGCCCGTCGTGCAGGATGAACTTGGGCCTTCCCTTCCTGAGTTCGCGCAGTCTGCGGTAACAGGAGCGCTCCTCCCAAAATGCCAGTATTTCCGGCTCCCGTTCCGGTAGACGTGCCCGCATGGGAAAATCAGTGCGGGGTAGGTTCAGCGTATCCTTGAGATCCACCGCTGTTCCCTCCGTGAAGTGGCAAGTGTTCACCGAATTCAACCTGGCCAAGATACAATGAACGAACCCCTGTCGGGTCCTGTCGAGCAACAAGCACCACTGGCTTCACCAATCCCACAACTGCCTTGCGCAGAGCCGAGGCAGTCACGTGCCAACCGCTAAACATTGGGGGCAACCAGCGCACCCGCCTATCCCCGGGTCGACCGCCTAGCTTGCCTTCCCACCCCTGCTCCGGCCGCAGGCATGCCGGTGGGCGCCTCCGTTCGTCTCACTGCTGGGACACGATTCTGGTGTCTTCCAGTTCTTCCTCGCGTTCTGCCTCCGCGAACAGCTCCAGCAAGGAATGGGCGAGCGCCCGCATGCGCGCGCGGTACGAGCGGACCTCGGAACGCAGCTCCCGATACTCTTCCTCCAGCTGTCGGACCCGTTCGCGAGCCTGCTCTGCCATCTGCTCTGCACGTCGCTCGGCCTCTTTTATGATCAATTCCGCCTCGCGGCGGGCGTTGGCCTTGACTTCGTCCGCCGTCTCTTGAGCCACTACCAGGGCCCGGTTGAGGGTCTCTTCCAGGTGTCGGTAATGCTCCAACTGGCGGTGCATTTCCTCCAGCTGGTCGCGGAGTTCGGCGTTCTCCTTCAGCAACAACTCAAAGTCTCGCACCACCTCGTCCAGGAACTCGTCCACTTCCCGCTCGTTGTATCCCCGGAACGACCGCCGGAACTCCTTCTGATGTATGTCAAGAGGAGTCAGCACCACCCCACCTCCCCGCCGCATCCCGTCGCCAAGTCAAACTATGCTTCGACAGCTGCCATACAATTCCTTCCCGTCCTAGATGAGGATCACCAGCAGGCGCACCACCAGCCTCTCCAGCAGGGATAGCAACACCACCGCCACCACCGGGGAGAAATCAAAGCCACCGGTGTCGGGAAGCATCCGCCGCAGGGGTGCCAGTACCGGCTCCGTCAGGTCGTAAAGTACCTCGTTCAGCCGTCGCAACCAGCGCGTACGCACGCCTGGACGGAACCACGACAGCAAGGCCCTGGCAATTATGATCCAGAAGTAAACCTCGAAGGCCAAGCGCACTACCCGTATCACGCCGTACAACGTCCCACACCACCTTTCCGCCCCCCATGGCCCGCCCGGGCAAGATCAGTTAAACCTCAGGTCCGCCCCAGCTAGTAGCGTGGTCCGAAGATAGCCGTCCCTATGCGGACCATGTTGGCGCCTTCCTCGATGGCCACCTCGAAGTCCGAGGACATTCCCATGGAGAGGTACCGCATGCTCACGTTACGAATCTGCTGAGCTTCCAGATCCCGGTAAAGACGTGCCAGCCGGCGGAACGCCCGCCGCACCTCCGCCTCGGGCGCCAGAGGGCCGATGGTCATCAGTCCTTCCACCGCGATCCCTTCCAGAGAGGCGATCTCCTCCACCAGCGCAGGCAGCTCTTCTGGCGCCACCCCATACTTGGACTCTTCCCCGGCAGTGTTCACCTGCAGCAGCACCCGCTGCACCTTGCCCCGCTGCTGCGCCCGCCGAGCCACCTCCCTCGCCAGGCGCCGGCCGTCCACCGACTGGATCAGATCGAACATCTCCACCGCCCGCTTGACCTTGTTGGTCTGCAGGTGTCCGACTAGGTGAAAAACCACCCCGGATGGAACGTCGGGCCATTTGCTCCAGGCCTCCTGCACCCGGGATTCTCCCAGGTGCTGCACTCCTGCCTCCAGCGCGGCGCGAATGCGCCCCAGGTCCACCCCTTTTGAGACCGCCACCAGGGTGATCTCCTCGGCGGAGCAGCCGGCGCGGCTGGCGGCCGCCTCGATTCGTTCCCGGACCCGGGCCAGGTTGTCCTTGACTGCATGGATCAGTGGGCGACTCACGGAATCTTCATACCCTCCTTGACCAGCCATGGAGTGGTGATCACCAAGGTTCCCTCCTGGATACCTTCCACCGCCACCCAGTAGCGATCCTGGCCCTGTACGGTGACCGGCGCGTAGCGGACGGTGGCCCGGCGCAGGACGTACACGCCCGGCTGCCCCTCACGGTCCACCAAGGCCGTGCGGGGAACCAGGACTCCGCTAACACTTTCCACCACCACTTCCGCCTTCACCTTCCGATAGTAGGTGAAATCCTCGAGGTACTGCTCGGTCAACACCGTGACCACCGCGTAGCCTTCACCGTCGCCAGAACGCGGGCCCAGCGCCACCACCTTACCCTGCACCTGACCCGGGAAATCAACAAACCTCACGCCTGCCTGCCCTCTGTCCAACAGGCGCAGGGCATGAGCGGTGGGTAGCGGTATGCACAAGTACGCCGAGGTGGGTTCCACGACCCGGAACACCGGCTGGCCTGCCTTCACCCTCTCCCCGGCCTGCACCGTATGCGGCTTGGCCGCTAACCGGTACAGAGCTTCTGCTTCCAGTTGGTCCATTCGCGCAGGATCGATGGCCTCCTCCAGCCCGTCCAGCGTGTAGCTGACAACTCCGGCAGTCCGCGACACGATCGTCACCGTCAATTCCCCAAGGCTCCGCTCCAGCTCGGCCAATTTGGCCTCTAGGGTGCTGCCCCTCTCCTTCAAGCGAACGTAGCGGGTCCACAGATCACCCCGCTCCGCAAATAACTCCTGAAGCTGGGCCTGTATGGACTGCAGATCCTGCGGCTCCGGCGCCGCCAGCGCCTGCTGAAGCTCGTCGAGACAGGCACGGATCCTGGAGTCCGTGTCGGCCAGTCTCCGGCGCAGCTGTTCCAGCTCGGGACCCTCCTCCGCCTGGAAACGCCGGAGCTCCTCGGTCACTTCAGCCCTCTCCTGGAGCAGCTGTTCCCGGGCGGTACTTTGCTCCACGCGGCAGACTGGTTCTCCCCCCCGCACCCAGCTGCCTTCGCCCACCAGCAGTTCCACCCGCCCCTGGATGGGGCTGCGGTAGACCTCTTCTCTCCTGACTATCATCACTTCGGCTCTGACGACGGTCTCCAGGGTGCCCCGTTCCACCACCCTGGCCCGCGCCAGGCGGGCAAACAGCGCCTCCGCACCATTGCCAGCCACCATCCAGACAACCACGAAGGCAGCCGCCAGCACCAGGAACCGCAACAGGATTTTCTGCCCCGTCCGGCGAGTCCGACGACGCCGATACCTGCCTCTCCTAGAAGGCCGTTTTCTCCCCATCTGGCTGCGCTCCCTCAGGGCCAGGGCCAGCGAGCGTTTTATCGCCACTTCTTCGATCCGGGATGCGATTCCTGCCCTCTCGCAGCCACCCGATGGCAGCCATCCGCCCGGCCCGCCCCCCGTCACGCCGGTGAGAGTGGAACAGGTCCGAGCGGCAACAAGTGCACAGTTGGCTGCTCACCACTCGTTCTCCCTTCACCCCTTCTGCTGCCAGCTGCTGTCTGGCCACCTCCCTGAGGTCGAGGTACCGCCTGTGCCCGCGGCGGATGACCGCGCCGGGAAAGCGGTGATGAAACCAGGCTGCCACTTCCTCTCCCACCTCGTAGCAGCAGGGGCCGATGCAAGGACCCAGCACCGCCCTCACCCGCCCCCGGTCTCCGCTGCCTACCCGGTCGAGTGCTTTGAGCCCCGCAGCAACTATCCCCGCCCGCAGGCCGCGCCAGCCGGCGTGAAGCAGCCCCAGGGCGGGAGCAGCGGTGTCCAGCACCCAGATGGCGAGGCAATCGGCGAACTGGGCGCCCAGCACCTGGGGACCAGCAGTCACCAGACCGTCCCCCGGAGGCAACTGACCGGGGAGGAGCCTGTCCGCCTCCCAGACCACAGAACCATGAACCTGCCGGCAGCGTCGGAGACGAGAGCCCGGAAGGCCGAGGGCCTCCAGCAACTCTTCCCATGGGTCTTGGCCACTCAGTCTCAAGTTTGGCGAGCTCAATTGGGGACCGTGGCGGGTGGTGAAATACAAAGCCGCAACCTCGGGTTGGAGGGCGCGGCACTGGAGCATTAGGAAGTCACCCCGCCGGACCGGTGAAAAGGGCTCCGTCAAACCCATCACCTCGCGCCATGACTTTGACATTTCGGGCGCGATACCTTCCCGATCCTCAGTGGTGGCTTCCCACGTCGACCAATATCACGTCTGCCCCAATGGTCTTGATCTCCGACCAGGGGATGATGTGCTCTTCCTGTCTGCCCAACAGGCCCCACCAGCTGGACCGTCTGGGTACGATGAGGGCAATCACCCGGCCCGTGCTGGGGTCAATTTCCAGATCCTCTACGAACCCCAGGCGCTTGCCGTCGGCAGCACTGATCACGTCCCGGGTTCTCAGGTCGGACGCCCTCAGCACAGCACCTTCCCCCTCCAGCAGTGACGTTGTTCACAGTCAGTCTATGCTGGCGGGGGGCCCAGCTGCTATCCACCGGGCGCGCAGGTGCTTGAGAATCTCCATGGCACGGGACCAGGAATCCCTGATCCACTCCAGCAGGAGGAACTTCACCTGCGTGGGCAGCGGGTCGGAACCGTTCCACTCCGCAACCAGCCGCTCGATATCTCCATCGGCAGATGGTGTCGGGTTGCTTTCCCGCACTTCCTGGGCCTCCTCAATCAGGCACAGGGGCGGGAACAGTACGCACCACCAGTTGCTGCCCGACCCCTCCCCGAGAGCCACGCGTAGAGCGCAGTAACGTCCCCCAGGCAGCCACACCTGACCGTAGCTTCTGGGTGGAAAGACGTACCACCCCAGCTCCACCCGGGCATCGTAAGGGGCGCCGTGGGCGCGCACGGTTCTGGATACTGCCAATCGTATCTCATCCAGCTGACGCGCCAGGCGGCGCAGCGCCACCTGCGCGGAGGGAGCGGTGGCCAGAAGCCCGCGAGTGTGTTCCAGGATGACATCTCGAACCGCCATCTTTATTTGCTGGTCACGGGATAGCTGCGAATTGGCTATAACGTGTAACCGGATCAGGTTGTCCGGGGTGTAGGCCCTTACAGTGCGATCCCGGAAGGCAAGGGCACTCGCCGCCGCCGCAACCGAGACCACGAGCACGCACCATGCCAGCCCGGGATTGCGAAGTCGGTGCACGGTCTCACCTCCTACAGGTATTTCCTCAGTTGCCGCAGGGCGGCTTTCTCCAACCGCGAGACCTGTGCCTGAGAGATTCCTATCTGTTCTGCCACCTCCATCTGGGTCTTGCCTTTGAAGAACCTCAGCTGCAATATTCTGCGCTCCCGGGGCGGCAGCTTATCCAAAGCCTCCTCGAGGGCTATGCGCTTGAGCCACTCGGTGTCGCTAGCTTTGTCATCGCTGACCTGGTCCATGACATATATGGGGTCGCCGCCGTCGTTGTAAATGGGCTCGAACAGGGAAACCGGTTCTTGGATGGCATCCAGAGCGTACACAACCTCAGCACGGGGAAGCTGCATCTGCTCCGCAATCTCCCCTAAGGTCGGCTCCCGCCCGTGGCGGTTCACCAGGGCGTCCCTGACCTGCAGCGCACGGTACGCCACGTCCCGCAACGAACGACTAACCCGTACCGCGTTATTGTCCCTGAGGTAGCGCCGGATCTCCCCGATGATCATGGGTACGGCGTAGGTGGAAAACCGCACATTTTGACTGAGATCGAAGTTATCTATGGCCTTCATCAGCCCGATACAACCCACCTGGAACAGATCATCCACGTATTCGCCCCGGTTGCTGAAACGCTGGATCACGCTCAGTACCAGACGCAGATTACCCACCACCAGCTTTTCGCGCGCCTCCTCATCTCCGGCCCGGAGGCGGCAGAACAGCTCCCGCATTTGGGAGGCGGTAAGTACCGGGAGCTTCGACGTATTCACCCCACATATCTCCACCTTGTTCATGAAGAGCCGCCCTCCGATACATCCCGTCGCTAAGAATTATTCACCGTAGATCTAAAGACTATGCAATTGGAGGGAAAAAATGCCAAAACAACCGGCGGTAGAAGCGATGGAAAGCGTCAAACATGCTGCCTCTTCGCCAAGAATGACAGTCCGCACGCCGGGCGAGCTTCTCTAATCCAGCGCGATCTCCGAAGGCATTCCAGCAGAACGACTAGTGCTCGTGTTACAGGGAGCTGGGCAAGAATGACGGGGAAAGAGAGGGGCACACCCGGGGTCTTGCGGCGGGCATAGTCCCCAGCGGCGACGGCCCAAATCAATTCTTGGAGAGCGGCTATCCCGTGGCCGGCTGAAGGATGAACAAAGAATAGCCCTTGCCCTGTACGACCTAATCGATGAGTTCAAGCTGAAGGGACACTCTGGGTCTTTGGGTGGATCTGGATCTTTTGACCTTGCCATCAGCATCAGGGAGGATGCCGTCGCCCTGGAGCTAGCCCCTGACGGGATCGGCTGGAGACTGGAGCCGATCCCAGCAGGTTCTGCTCCAACAACCATCACGCTTCGGGCGTCTTCAGAGGTGCCGGGCATACCTCGGGAAACGACCCTGATGCCCTTCAAGTAGCCAGTGGAAGAATGACCTTGGGCCTGTCGATGAACCAGAGCGTGAGCAGCGGCTGTTCCTCCCGGTGACAAAAGACGACCCTCTGGCGAAGTTCAGCCAGCACCCTGCGCTGTCAGCGGGATTTCCGGTCATTTGGCTGGGAGTCTAAGTATTTCCCTTCCGCGAGGGCAGACTTAGCCCTCTCGAGGAGATGAGGATGGAAGCGGCCAAAGGCCTCGAGCACACCTTCACCAAACTTGCGTGTCCAGACCACCGCCCGGTACACCAAGTCCTCGTCGTCCTCCGGAATTCCGGCGATCTTTCGAGGGTAGCGCACGATGAGAAGCTTTCCCTCCCTTTCCAGGGAGAGGAGGAAGCCGGCGGCATCCCCCACCTTCATCTCCCACAATGGCATCACGGCTTCGGGGCAGACTACCTCTTCGTCCCAACCAGTCCGCCCTTCCAGGAACTTCTCCCCGGGTAAGCCGTAAATCGAGCCCCGAACACCCCGGTAGCGTCGCTCAAACGCTCCCGGGAACCGTTCGCAGATAAAGGGCTTCCCTGTGTCCGGGTCCCTTCCAACCGCGCAGGTGAAGTCTCCTCCCAAATTCCCAACGAAGCAGGCGGCCATCACGCGGTCCTTGGTGGCGTAAACCCAGGACCGGCGGTGGGTGCTCTCCCGGGGAAGGATGACTTCGAGACCCTGCTTCTGTGAAGCGTGATATACCTCCTTCAGCATCAACGCGGCTCTCCTTCGCGAAGCTAAGCTTATCAGGCTGGCATGCCCGGTCACATCTCATGGATTGTCGCAAAGATCATACCCTCGTACGACGGCAACAACCCTGCGTCCTCTGACACGGCCTTTTTCCCCGCATCCATCCTGGCAACACCCTATCGGGCGTAGACCCACCCACGACGTTGGGCTCTCCAGTGTACACTCGCAGGTCCTCAGAGGACGCGGGTGAAGCCCTCTGGGCCCTGGTTGCTAACTTCCAGCGCCTGACGCGCCAGGTACGCGGCCAGGAATGAGGCAGAGATCCGCAGCATAACGGCCCCCACCCTCTCTCCACACAAGCCTCGACCGAATCAGATTGAACATCACATGGTACATAACGGGCATGTACAACCGCCGCCTGCGCACCCATCCAGAATCCCCCTACCGCCACTCGCATCCAGCAAAGCGGACGGCATCCTGCAATTGTGGCCACGTGGCACCTGCGCGTCATTCAGCCGCTCCTCAGCAAGCACCTCGCCCAGAGTATCGTGTACGCGGCCAACGTGCCGGTGTACGCATCTTACTTTGTCGAAGCTGCTGCACGTTCCCAGTCATCAGATGAATTACCAAGTCTGCTGGTTGATGAAGCACGGGATTGTCCCCCAGGTCTGCTAGCCAAAGCTTGGTAGGACGACACCCGAACCTAATCATGTACCTGTCCCTTGATAGCGGGACAAACCGGCCCGGAAGACGCGGATTGACACCCAAAGTAGGCCGATCGCCAGCCGGCTCGGCAAGAAAGGCGGTCGCGGGCCACGAGCCGACGAAGCCGAAGGGCACTACGGCGGACCGCAGCCCGTGCAACACTCGGCAGTACATGGGCAGCGGGTACTGTCCGAGGCGACGCAACTGCCCCACCAAGGCCATCGCCCCCTCATTCTTCAACCGTCCGGAAGGACAGCGAACTCGCCAGCAGAATGATGGACGCGTAGACCGCCGTGCCCGCCTTAACATCACCGCCACCACCGCAAGTTGCACCACAGTGAGTTCTAACCTGGGCACGCTGAGGCCGAGTAATGTTCCTCCCACGATCAGCTCCCCCCAACCGTCCTCATCCCAGCAGTCAGCGTAGATCTGAAAGAGCGGGTCTAGGGGACGGGTGAGGAAGCGATCAAGGCGACCCCAACGGACGTACCTCGATAAGTCAAGGCGTGCCAGACTGCTTTCCCCATCACGAAGAAGCCGTACACGAAGACCACTTCCCAGCAAGTCCAGGTCGCAATGTCCAGATGTACCAGCAGGGGGCTCCCTTCAGCTGAATCAACAGCGATCTCCCCACTGCAGCGCCAGCGAGCATCCCTCAAGCTGGGGAAACACATATCCAAAATTGGGGATTTCTGAATGCGCATTGGCACAGTTAAGACGCCTGATAAACCTATATTGCCGCAATAGCCGCTATTCTCAAGGGCCTTATTTTGTTCTTGTCGGGGACAGTGATGCCGCCGAACAGCATGCCGGCTCCACTCCGATTTGCGGCCAATATATTTCCCATCATATCGGGAATAAGGACGCTGGAGAGCTTAGTTAACGGCGAAGATTTCCGTGGTGGCTTCGCGGGGCTGCTGATCTATGCGCTATTGATTGCGGTGATTTCTACGAGGACATTCCGGTATGCTGCGATGCTGGTTAGGAAGAGGGGCTCAGCAATCCGCTTTACAATCAGTGCTAGAGATGCTATGAAAAATCCGAAAGCAGAGGGAAGTATTCACCTCATGCAGCCCAAGCTGCGGATTTGGTGTCATCTGGCTCCCTGTAGATCCCTGGCTGAGGTGGGCCTGTAGCCGCCGGATTCCCAGGTATATCCAGAAATGCTCTGCGGGATGCGTCGAAACGGGCGCAGC
>ENA-OSAE01000144-OSAE01000144.1-marine-sediment-metagenome-genome-assembly--contig:-NODE-144-length-50670-cov-434.855813_pt1 | contig 50670 bp, 51 predicted proteins | sample MGYA00237870_ERZ529317 | MGnify/ENA primary metagenome ERZ529317 (study PRJEB26369, sample SAMN03142812) | marine sediment metagenome | biome: marine; feature: borehole; material: sediment... | reverse complement strand
GGTGGATTAGTAAATTCCTGATTGGTTAAGTTTGTTATGTCCGACACTATAATTATCACCATGAAATTCGATTACAATATGAATAGCAGGATGGAAAAATTAAAAATTCTCGAGCATCTGGCTCTATTTTTCAATTTTTGCTTTTTATGAATCACCGTGACTGATTAGAAGATACCACAAAACTTAATATCTTCCGGTTTTAATTTGTTGCGCAAAAATGATAGCCGGGCTTTGCGGGGGTTGCCGAGCGGTCAAAGGCGCTGGATTTAGGGTCCAGTCCCGCAGGGGTTCGTGGGTTCGAATCCCACCCCCCGCATAATTATTTTAAAATTTTAAAAACCTGTATTGCAGGGGTTTTGCTGATCAATTACTGTTTCTGGCTTATTGAGATGGATAGAGTTTATTTGCTGAGATCCTATCTGAGTTACGCACTGGAAACAATCTTTATCACATCTCCATCCTTCAGCTCGTAGTCCTCGGAAATTCTGATTTTTTTCTTGGCATCAACAGCATAGATGTAATTTTTTCCGATGTCCGTGTGGATCATGTAGGCCAGTTCTCTTGCAGTAGTCCCCTTTTTAACCAGCAGAGCATCTGGCAGAACGTTTCCTTTTGTGTCGGTGTACTTGTTTTCATCCTCAACCGGATATACAACGATATAGCCAAGCTTATCAAAAACCACCGTGTTGATTGCCTTCTGAACTCCCGTTCCATCATATCTTTTCATGAACCCGGCAATCATTTCAAGTGCTTTTTTCTGCTTCTCGTTCAGCTCCTTCACCACCTTAAAATCTCTGTCTCCAGGTCTGTACCTTATGTACCCGTTGTTGTTTGCGGTTCTCAGTGTGAATTCGTACATTGCAGAACACACAACTCCACCGATCTCTGAAATCTTTCTCAGATTCTCATCAGGTGCCTTGTCAGCCTTATTTCCAGCAATGACTATTTTGAACCTTCCTCTCATGAGCTCTTCTGAAAACTTCAGCAGACTCTCATCATCCATTTTCCCAACATCTCTGTCAGTGGTTTTCAGTGATTCCCTTACAGTCATCTCATCAAATCCGAGTCCTGCAAGCTGCTCGGATATGAATCTGGCCGGATCTCTTTTCTCCATCTGGATTCTTCTGACGATCTTCTCCCAGTTCTTCTTCAGTATTCCAAAGAGCCACATAACCAGCTCTCTTTCAAGAAATTCAATGTCATCCACCGGGTCTCTCGCTCCCTCGCCCACCTCATTTCCCTCCTCGTCTGTGGTTCCTGATGCATCAACAATGTGAATTATTGCATCTGCCTGCCTGAGATCATCAAGGAACTCATTTCCAAGCCCTCTTCCCTTGTGAGCATCGGGAACAAGGCCGGCAACATCAATGAGTTTCACGGGGATGTATCTGATCCCATCGATGCAGTTTCCACACGGATAGATGTTAAGCTCTCTGCAAACGCATTCCGTTCTGACATGGGCAATTCCCACATTTGGCTCAATCGTTGTGAAGGGGTAGCTGGCTATCTCAGCATCTGCCATCGTGGCAGCCCTGAAAAAGGTTGACTTCCCTGCATTTGGTTTTCCGGCAAGACCGATCTCAATCATTTCAGACCCCTCTTGGTGTACTCACCATGCTTTCTCGAGCGTATAATTTCCTTCAAAATATCACTTCTCTTTAAAAACTCTCCGTATTCCTTAGTTATCTCCCCTATCCTGACAAAATAATCTATTACCTCCTCAGCCTCCTTCAGATCCCTGCATCTTTCGAGATGATCCAGAATAGAGGGGAATATGTCTCCTCCCTCAAGCTCCCTGAATATGTTCGGAAACATCTTCCTGAATCTCTTCTTCTCCCACTCCATCTTCCTCAGTCTCCCTCTCTATCTCCCACTCCACATTGTCCCTGATCCACACACCTTTTCTCCCGACTATTGTGCCTTCAACGGAGCATCCGTTCTCCAGATGGACCTCTTCAGCATTTATCCTTCCAAATACGGTGCTTGAACTGACTATGTACACTTTCCTTCCATCCACTGCACCGTGAACCCTGGAATCGAGGATGACGATATTCCTTCCTCTTATGCTCCCGTAGAGCTCACTCCCCTCCACAATCACATCCCTTGCCCTGAGGTTTCCAAGAACCCTGCTGAACTTTATCACGGCATTTTTCGATGTTCTGATCTGCTCTATGGATACCCTTGAACCATCAGGGATAACAAGAGGATTCTCGAACTCCTCGTTCAGGAGCTCCTCAATCTCATCGAGCCTTCCAAGTCTCAGGAGTTCCATGAGGTAAATGAATATGAAAATCAGAACCGGCAGAGGATTCTGGATTGTTATCAGGCCTGTGGCCTCGAATCCCTTTTCAATCCTTACATTCCTTCCTATCTCTAGGTCTCCTCTAACCGTCAGTTTTCCCTCAATTGCAGAGAACTCTCCAATGTACGCATCGCCGTTGCAGATCACGTCTCCTCTGACTTTAACCCAGGGGTCAATTCTGACCTCATCCCCAATAATGTAGCCATTAACAGTGCTTCTGCTTCCAACAATAACCTTCTTTGCCTTTATTCCAAAATCTATGACTGCATTATCTCCTACAATCACATCTCCCTCATGCAGGATGTGGGTCTCATCAAACCTCACACCTTCAGGTATGACAAGACTTTCGGGCATCATGCTCATTACGCTCCAAACTTTTTAGATTTACCTGTCAGATCAAGCAGGATGTTCATGAGGTCTAAGCCCTTTATCCTGCAAAGACCACCTCTGTACACCCGGTACTCATTGAACTCCCTCACATCATCCCTCCTGACACCCTCACAGACAATCATGACAGGCACGGGATCTGCTGTGTGGTCTCTGGCCGTAACCGGGGTCGTGTGATCAGATAGAACAGTAAGACAGACCTCCGAGAAGTCGAGGTTTACGATGGGCTCAAGTTCAGAGTCAACCCTCTCTATGAACTCTCTCTTTCCGTCAAAATCCCCATCATGACCAAACTCATCAGGAGCCTTTATGTGAAGAAGGACAAGATCATGGGTTTCAAGGGATTTAAGGGCAGTTTCAACCTTCAGTCCAAGATCCGTGTTCTTGCTTCCGGTAAACCTTTCATTCTCAATCACATCAGCCCCAATAAGCCTCCCTATCCCCTTTATCAGGGTTGTCCCCGCAATCACTGCCATTTTCAGACCGTATCTCTCGTGAAACTTAGGGACATGCACGGCCTTGCCCACTCCCCTCAGCAGGAGAACATTCGCCTTTGGCAGCCCCATCCTTTCTCTTTCAGCATTCAGGGGATGGTTTTCAAGAACCTGATGACTCTTTTCAATAAACTCGTTTACGATCTTTGCTGTATGTTCTGCTGATTGATCCAGTGCCATTACTCTCCCCACTCTGTCTCCTTCATTCTTGGGGTCGCTGTCTGTTATTCTGTCTGAAAGCCCCTCCCCCCTGAAAACAAGAGCTGCCCTGTGGCCTGAGGCATTTCCGAGAATGAAATCAACCCCATCAATCTTGACTTTCTGATTGATGGCTCTCACAAGCTCCTCCTTTTCCTGAATCCTTCCTGCCCTCCTGTCAACAACCCTCTTGTCAAATACACTGCCCTTACCATCAACAGTTCCGAAATTAACTCTGAATGCAATGTCTCCGGGTCTAACCTCAATTCCAGCTCCACAGGCCTCAATCGGACCCCTTCCGGTGTAATACTCAAAAGGGTTGTACCCAAGAATTGAGAGATGGGCTGTGTCACTTCCCGGCCTCACTCCGGGCCCGATTGTGTCCATGATCCCATTTATCCCCATTTCAGCAAGTCTGTCAAGATTGGGGGTTCTTGCAGATTTCAGGGGGGTTGTCCCGTTAACATCCCTGTCAGCCATCCCATCAACAATGACCATCAGAATTTTCATCGGTTCTGAATTTTTGAAATTCAGTTATAAAATTTGTTATTATTCAGATGTACATCATACCCTTGTCCTTGTCCATCCTGTCGAACCTCTCCCTCATCTTCCATATTATGAAGAGCTTGCACTTGTGCACCTCTCCAATTGCATCCATCAGGAGCTGTCTCGTCAGATCTTCCTGATACAGCTTTCTCGTGAACTGAAATAGCTGTGGTGAGGTGGCATCTGGAATTATCTGAAACTCAGTACTCAGAAATATCAGAGAAAACCTTATCTCCCACATAAATCTCTCCCTCTCCTTCTCATCCATGTTCATAACGGCAGAGTAATGCTCTTCACTCAGCCTTATACCGCTTGCAACCAGCAGAAGACTCCTGTCTCTGGGAGCAATTATGTCTATAATCTGATTTGACCCCGGAGGAACTTCAATTATGAAGTGAAAATCAGCATTTGCATCATCAACCTCGTTCTTGAACATTCCCTCATCTTCAAGCCATGCCCTGACCATCTCCCTGACATTCATTCTATCACCTTCCATCACTCTCAGCAGAACATCTGCCGGATTGTATATGAAGTTCACCCACACCCCCTGAAAATTAACCAAAAAATCCACCTAAATTCTGTCAATCTCCTTAACAGGCTTTCCATCTCTTGTTTCTGGAGTTAAATAGTCAAGAAATCTCTCAAAATCCACGTCAAAAAGCCTGAATGTAATCCTGAGCGGGGAGAGGATTGCATCCTCTTCAGCAAAGTTAATTCTCGAGATGTATGCTGTTTGTTTGTTCAAATAAACTGTGATGCTGTTCCCCTTTTTTCCAGAAATCAGCATTGTTCTGGACGTATCAAGTATCCTCTGTATTCTCAGGAGTTCTCTAAATCTCGACAGATTTGATGTTCTCCCGATCACCCTGTTTTCCCGAATGCTGATCTCGGCATCTGGAAAGAGATTGAGAATCGCCCGTCTGACCCTCTCCTCATCCTCTGTCGGATGCAGTTCTGTTTCAATCTCCACCTCAACCCTTGGCAGAAAGTACCTGATCAGATCCTTTATCTTTTTTTCAAATTCCTCGATATCTCCGGTGTTCTCAACGGTGATGTCTGCGATCTTCATTGCCTCATCCATGCCCCATGAGATCTCCCTCTCATCTCTTCTTCTAAGCTCCTCAATTGTTTTGATGTCATCCTTTCTTTTTCTCTTAATTGCCCTCTCAAATCTTGCCTCTACGGGTGCCTCGATGTTTATAAGAATAAAATCATCTCCAAATTCCTTTTTGAACCTTTCAACCTCGGCAATACCTCTTATCCCGTCTATCACAACAATTCCCTTCTCTTCAAGCTTTTTTCTTATCCTGGGTATGCACCTCTTTGCAACGGCATCCATTCCCTCCTTATCCCTCAGTTCAGAGGCAACTCTGCCTGCATTCTCATCCGTGAGCTCAAGTCCTCTCCTCTCAACCTCCTCTCTGATCACGTCACCCATGACAACAACGGGAATTCCCATCTCCTCTGCCATTTTCGATGCCGTTGATTTTCCACTGAGCGGGAGTCCAACAAAGGCAATAATCTTCATAGAGTCAGAAACTGAAAGGAGGTATTAAAGCTTTCAGTGCTGATGGAGGGAGGTGATCGAAAAGGAATAAATATCCCGATGCCCATTACTCAGAGTTGCAATGAAATGTGCATCATGCGGAAGGGACAGCGAGTACAGCGTATGTGGAAGGTGCCTTGCTGAAAGAGTTGAGATAATTTTCCATCCTCCTGTTATTGAGATAACCAAGTGCTCAAGATGTGGTGATTTCAGACTCGATAAATGGACCCCTGCCACTCTTGAGGAGGCTGTTGAGCATCACCTTTTCAGAAATCTTTCAATTCATGAGGAGTTTCAGGTTGATGACATTCACTTTGAACCTGTAGGCGATGAGATTGGGAGATACAGGCTTTATGTCAGCGGAATGCTGAGGGATTATCATGTGACCCGTGAAGGTACGTTTGAGGTAAGACTGAGAAAAGTTGCATGTGAGAGGTGCAGCAGACAGGCTGGGGGTTATTATGAGGCAATTTTGCAGATAAGGGCTGACAGGAGAGAGCTTAGAGATGATGAGATTGAGAGAATCTCTGAAATCGTTGAAAATGCCATCGTCAGAGAGAGAAATAACCCTATGGCATTCATATCTAAAATTGAGGTCAGAAAGGAGGGCATTGACATTTATTTGGGAGACAAGAATCTGGGACAGAAGCTATCGAGAATTATCTCAAGAGAGACGGGCGCTGAGACAAAGGAGAGCAGCAAGATTGCAGGGAGGGAGGACGGAAGGGACTTCCACAGATTCACGTATCTTGTCAGGCTTCCGGGGTTTTTCAGAGGAGATCTGGTGGAGGACGGGGGAGTTGTAGCTGTGGTGAGGGATGCCGCAAGGAGAACGGGATACAATGTGATGACAGGTAAGCAGATGAAGCTTAAAAATCCGAAAGTGATTGCAAGAAGAGAGGATCTGAAGGAAAGCAGCGTTCTGAATGCTGACGCGACCACAATCGAAATTCTTGATCCGGATACATTTGAAACCGTGACTGCGGAAAAACCCGGACTGAGGATTGAGGTTGGGGATACGGTTTATGTTGTGAAGCACAACGACAGGATAATAGCAGTCCATCGTGAACTTCTGGAATGAGAGGCCATGAAGGCTGTGAAGGTCAGAAAGGAGTTTGCTGAAAGGGTGAGGAAAGATCTCGAGAGGAGGGGATTCAAGGACAGGAGGAGGAGAATAAGGTTCGAGGATGGAGCTGTGATCATACCTGTTGTGGATGACTTCAGCATACCCTCTCCCCATTACGAGATCATTGAAGATCTCAATCCCGTTTTCAGGGAGAAAAGGAACTTCAGGGAGATAGTTGAGAGCATAGCTGGATTCTACCCGAGATATGCTGACCTGAAGGTTTTTGGAGATGTGGGGGTGATGAAGCTTCCTGCTGAAATTTTAAAATACAAGAGAGAGATTGCTGAAGGGGTTGTGAAAAACTACAGGCTTGATTCGGTCTGGCTTGACAGGGGAAGACATGGAATGGAGAGAAGACCTGAAATGGAACCAGTTGTGGGCAGCAAGAGCCTTGTTGAAATTAAGGAGAATGGCTGCGTTTTCAGGTTTGATTTAACAAGGGTCATGTTCAGTCAGGGAAATCAGTATGAAAAGATGAGGGTTGCAGGGCTTGTTAATGATGGTGAGGTAATTCTGGACATGTTTGCTGGAATAGGTTATTTCACGGTTCCGGTGGTCAGGCACTCTCAGGCAAAAAAATGCTACTCCATCGAGCTCAATCCGGATTCATACAGATTTCTCATTGAAAACATAAAGCTGAACGATCTTGAAGGTGTTGTACCAGTACTCGGGGATTCGATGCACGTAACACCTGAAAATTTTGCTGACAGGGTTATAATGGGACATATAAGGTGTCAGGATTTCATAGAGAAGGCGATAATGGCTCTTGATGGGGAGGGGTGGATCCATTATCATGAGGCAGTTCCTGAAAGAATAATCAGAAGACCTGTCAGGAGGGTTGAAAGAGCTGCAGAAAGGATGCATGCAAAACTCATCGAGGTCTCAATGAGGAAGGTGAAGAATTACTCGCCGGGAGTGTATCATGTGGTTGTTGATGCAAGAATAAGAAAAAGCTAACCGAATATCAGCCTGAAATAGCCGATGTACGGAATTCTGAAAACTGCAACACCTATCACCCACTCTTTTTTAACGGGTTTTGACAGGAATGGCTGGTCTGCAAGAACATTGTTGTCTCCTTTGGTTATGTAGCCATCATTCTCAGCCACGTAGTTTCCTATTTTCTGCCCTTTTTCCACGTACATGATCGCTCTGTGGATTATTGGAGTTCTTGACCCATCACCATTTGGCCTGTAAACAATAACATCTCCAAAATTTCCGAACATTCTGTATCCCTTTTCTTTTCCTTCCAAGTACGTTACAATTTCCCTCTTTTCAGGACTCACAAGAAACACAACATCTCCGACATGGAGGTTGGGTTCCATGCTTTTGCTCTGAACCGCAACCATAAACGGCCAGGTTCCAGTTAATGCATACCCCCCACCGGCAATGACGCCAACAATTATAAGTGTGGTTACCAAATCTTTAATTAGGCTGACGACCCTTTCATCCATTGGCGGAGGTAGAGGTTTCATGGTTATTAAAAATATCGATGCAAAGACAGTTGTTGCAAAATTCGCCTTAAATGGCTACAACATCCATCCTGATGCTGTAAAGCTGATTCTTTCCTCAAATGTTGATGCAGATGCTGTTGTCAGAGAAACATGCAGAAGGTGTAACGGAGCATTTATCATAACTCCTGATGAAGTTTCTGAAGTTATAAGGGAGCTTGAAAAAACGAGAGTGGAGAAGAAAAAAGCTCTGGAGAAAAAACCGGAAGTTCCGGAAAAAAGATATGAGATAAGGATTCTGAAAGATGTTACGGGAAGGTCAGCATGCAGAGGGACTGTTGAGGATTTTGTCGCGTACTTCAATTCACGATTCGAAAAGATAAGCGGGATTCTGAGAAACAGGGTAAAGGCCGTTCCCATTTCCTCTCTTTCAAGAATAAGGGCTGATGTTGTTGAGATCATAGGCTTTGTAAACAGTGTCAGGGAGATAAATGAAAGCAGGGCAATGATTGAGGTTGAGGACAAAACTGGAAGGGTGAGGGTTTATGCTGAGGGGAAGGTCAAGGAGCAGGCAATGGAACTATTTGGAGATGAAATAGTGGGAGTTACCGGAAGACTTACGGGAAGGAGCATTCTGGCAGACAGGATTGTCCTTCCTGAGGTTCCCGTGAACGGAAATGGAAAGAAGATCAGAGATTTCTCAATGGTTTTCATTTCGGACATACATTTTGGCAGCAACACGTTTCTGCACGAGTCATGGGAGAAATTCATTTCCTGGATCAACTGTGAGAGTGGAAACAGGAGACTGGATGAGCTTGCAGAGTCTGTCAGGTATATCTTTGTTGCTGGAGATGTTGTTGATGGAATAGGCGTTTATCCGGATCAGGATAGGGAGCTTGAGATCGATGACATAAACGCCCAGTACGAATTTGCTGCTGAACAGTTTGACAGAATAAGGAAGGATTTGAAGATAGTAATCTCCCCTGGAAACCATGATGCTGTGAGACAGGCCGAACCTCAGCCAGCTCTGCCAAAGGAATTCTCATCACTTTTTTCAGGCAATGTCACTCATGTTGGAAACCCGTGTTACATAGATGTTGAGGGTGTTGACGTTTTAATGTACCACGGAAGAAGCTTGGACGATATAATCTCGAGAATTCCAAGGCTGAGCTATGAAAGCCCGCAGGATGCGATGGTAGAGCTGCTTAGAAGGAGACATCTCGCTCCTCTATATGGTGAGAGAAGTCCAATCGCCCCAGAGAAGGATGATTATCTTGTCATAGATGATGTTCCGGACATAATTCATTCGGGACATGTTCATACATACGGTACAGCATTTTACAGAGGTGTTTTTCTTGTGAATTCATCAACCTGGCAGAGCCAGACAGAGTTTCAGAAGAAGGTAAATCTGAATCCGATGCCAGGGATCGTTGCAGTCTATCAGCCGGGAGGCAATATTTACAGGCTGAAATTTTACAGCTGAATGGAGCGAGATTTTTTTTAGCGAATCAATTTCGTAACCTATTTATAACAATAAATTTGGAAAAAGGAGGTGAGGTATAAAAGGATTTGGAGGTAGATGAGATGGGGATTCTTGACTATGTTGTTCCAAAGGAGGACTGGCCGGAGATCGTGATTCCAGATGAGGTAAAGGCAATAATTGGAGGGAGAAAGGAACTCAATCTTGCAGAGGAGATTCTTGACAGAAACATAAGGGAGGGCAGGGGAAGAAAGGTTGCAATTTACTTTGAGGACAGAAGGGTAACCTACAGGGACCTATACAGACTCAGCAACAAGATCGCAAACTTCCTGAAAAGAATTGGAGTGGAGAAGTATGACAGAGTTGGTTTCAGAATGAGGAACATGCCTGAGGCTGTTGCCGTGAACTTCGGGATCATGAAGGCAGGAGCAATTCCGGTACCCCTGAATCCCATGTGGGCAAAGAAGGAAATTGTACATGTGGCAAACAACGCAGAGATAAAGGCAATTTTCGTAACCGGAGATGACAAGACATTCAAGGCTGTGGAAGAGTCTGTTTCGGAATTCAGCACAGTTCAGAAGGTTATTGTAACAGAAAGAGAGAATTTGAGCGATCCATTTGTGTCATTCGATGAGGTTTACAGGGAAAGTGCAAAATTCGATCCCGTACCTCTTGAAATCGGGACACCGGCAGCAATCCTCTTCACATCCGGCACAACAGGACTTCCAAAAGGATGTGTTCATTTTGTTGAAAACATCCTTTCGTCGGTGTATCTCGTTGGAAAGTATGTCTGGAAACTCACAGAGGATGATGTTGTGGGTGGCCCCGCTCCTGTCAGCTTTGCAATGGGATATGGAAACGGCTGTCTGATCCCGTACTTCCACGGAGCAGCCACAAGTATATGGCCGGGGTTCAGCTTTGACAATTTCTTCAGGTTTGTCGAGGAGCATGGCATAACCGTGTTCAGCTCTCTGCCAACTGCTTACAGGATGATCCTTGCAAATCCAAACTTAGATGAGTACATCCAGAAATATGATCTCTCAACTCTGAGGCTCTGTACTGGTGGTGGAGAGGCACTGGGAGCTGATACTGCAAAGAGATGGGAGGAGAAGTTTGGAATGCCAATATATGAGTCTCTTGGAGCAACAGAGATGGTCCACATCTGCATAAGCAACACCGTTGCACCTGAGCCAAGGGCTGGAAGCATAGGATGGACAGTTCCCGGATACGTGGCAAGGATTATTGATCCTGAAACAGGGGAGGAGTGCAAGCCCGGAGAGGTTGGAAACCTCTACATAAAGGGTGCCACCGGTATAAGATACTGGAACCATCCAACAAGACCTCTTGCAGAGAAGCAGAAGGAGAGTGTGAAGAACGGATGGAATGTCCTTGGAGACTTTGTCAGAAAGGATGAAGAGGGATACATCTACTTCGTCTCGAGAGATGATGATCTCATAAAGTCATCTGGCTACAGAATTGGTCCTGACGAGATTGAACAGCCACTGAGCAAGCATCCAGCAGTTAAGGAGTGTGCGGTAATAGGTGTTCCCGATCCTGAAGGAATAAGAGGTCAGATCGTCAAAGCGGTTGTTGTACTCAAGGAGGGCTATGAGCCGGGTGATGAGTTGAAGAAGGACATGCTCAACTTCCTTGAACAGCACATAGCAAAGTACAAACTTCCAAGGGTTATAGAGTTCAGAAGTGAACCTTTGCCAAGAACAGCAACAGGAAAGCTCCTGAGAAGATTTCTCAAAGAGGAGAAATAAGATTCAATCCTTTTTTATTTTCTGCTTTCAGATTTTTCCATTTTACGTTAATATTGTGTGATAAATTGTGACAGATTGCGAAAGCTTTAAATATGACATTATTTTTGATTACAATCGAAAATTATGGAAAGGTGAGACGATGGGAAATGGAGAGAGTGGTGTTAGTGAAGAGGTTTTCAAAGAGTACTGGGGTAAAATGAAGACACTGACCATCGTAATGCTGTTGCTCTGGACAATACCAGCGTTCTGGATGCATCTGCCAGTCGGAACAACCCAGCACATCAGAATTCTTGGTGGAATTCCACTGCACTGGTTCTTTGCTGGCTTTGTTGCAGTTGTCTTTGGGATTGCACTGATATTTATCTATGCCATTATCATGGACAAGTGGGATAGAGAGATTCTTGGTAAGTGAGGTGAGATGAATGGGTGTTTTGGATGAACCAAAAATAGCGATTCCAGCGATATTTATAGTGTATTTCGTTGTGGTTGGAGCTTTGGCAGCAACTGGCAACATCTATGCAGCTTCGGCTGTGGCTGTGTTTGGTTCGGTGCTGATATATGTTACAGTTGCTCTCGTCATGAGGGCTGCAACAACCGAGGCCTTCTATGTGGCAGGGAGAGATGTGGGACCAATATCCATCGGTTCTTCGATTGCATCGAACTGGATGAGTGGTGCATCTTTCGTTTCGATGGCAGGTGCTATAGCCCTTCTTGGTTATGATGGTCTGCCTTATATTATAGGCTGGACCCTTGGTTATGTTATAGCTGCAGTTCTGATTGCACCATTTGTTAGAAGATCAGGAACCTATACTGTTCCAGAGTTCATTGAAACCAGATCATCTAACTGGCCTGTTGCGAGAGTTATAGCTGTGCTCATGCTCTTCGTTGTTTCATTCACGTACTTAGTTGCACAGCTTGTTGCAACAGGTGTTATCATAGGGAGATTCCTCGGAGTGCCAGCAGTTCTGGGAGCAATGCTCGGTTCACTGTTCGTTATACTCTTCGCTGGAACTGGTGGATGGAGGAGTGTTGTCTGGGTCCAGGTCACACAGTACTGGGTGCTCATCGTTGCTTACTGGATTGGATTTATGCTTGCAGCAGCAAAGGCCGGAATCTTCAAGCCATGGCCACACATTGGATACGGTGGGCTGCTTGCCGAGCTTGAGGCAAAAGAAACTGCATTTGGACTTGCTCACTTCACACAGCCATTCAAAACGTCATTTGCTGGAGGCACAAATCTGGTAAACTGGATTCTTGGAGCTCTGGCTTTGATGCTCGGAACTGTTGGTCTGCCACATGTGCTGTCCCAGTTCTATCTGGTTAAGGATGTCAGGACTGCCAGATACGGAGTTGGATGGGGTCTTACGTTCATTGGACTTCTTTATCTGACCGCTCCAGTTTATGCCATTCTTGCAAGATATGGGTTCTCACAGGTCTGGGGAATGCCAATCGAGCAGGCAAAGCAGGTTGGCTGGATTCAGAAATGGTTACCTACTGGACTCGTTAAGATAGCCGATGCCAACAACAACGGAATACTCGATGTCAAGGAACTGTCCTTCCACAAGGATATAGTCGTCATAGGAATGCCAGACATGTGGGGACTTGCATGGTGGGTTGCTGTCGTTGTTGCTGTTGGTGGTCTCGCTGCTGCGTTGAGTACAGCTAATGGTCTGCTGATGGTCATGACCGTCGGAGCTACAAGAGATATCTACAAGAGGTTCATAAACCCGAATGTTACTGAAGAAAGAGAGGTCTGGGTTGGCAGAGGAATGCTTGTGCTGCTTGCAGCAATCTCAGCTTTAGCTGGTGCAAGAGCCATTCAGGATCCAACATTCAGCAAATACGTCGCACTGCTTGTCGGATGGGCTTTCGTCTTTGCATCCAGTCTGTTTACACCATCGATCATCATGGGTATCTTCTGGAAAGGGCTCAACAGATATGGCATTGTGGCAGGAATGGTAGCTGGATTGCTGGTATCATTCCCGTACATTGCTGGAGTCGGTCTCTTCGGAATGGCGCCAATTGAGATAGCTGGAGGTAAGATTGGGACAATTGCATGGGGTGTTGTTGGATTCCTTGTGCACCTGATTGTTGCAGTCGTTGTTTCACTTGCAACGGGTGGCGAGAAGGCCAACCCACCAGAGACAATTGAGTTCGTTGACAGAATGAAAATACCGGAGTGACACGATTTCTGGAAAAAATTTTTATTTTTTTGTTTTTTTAAATTCATTGATGGCAAATTTTAGGAAGGTTAAGGAGTTTGTCAGAAGACATCCTGTAGCCGTTAGTGCAAATTCAACAATCAGGGAATGTGCAGAGATAATGGATAGAGAAAGGATTTCCAGTGTCCTTGTTTTGAAAAATGGTATTCCAGAAGCTTTTTTTACTGAATCAGATCTTAGAAGAGCGATAGGGAAAAATGTGAACCTTTCGAGACCTGTTATAGATTTTGCCCTCACCAAGCTTGTAAAGATAAGCTCGGATTCATCAATTTTTGATGCCCTTTCGGTGATGGTCGAGAATAATGTGAAGCATCTGGCTATCGAGGAAGGAGGAGAAGTGATTGGTGTAATAACTCTGAGAGACCTTGCCCTTGATCTTGCACCAAAATATGTCAAGTATACTGCAAGAATTCACAATGCCAGAGATCTTCAGGCAATAAAGGATGCTATTGAGAATTTCAAGGAAGAGCTTAAAGATGAGGCTGAGAGCTACATAAAACATCCTGAAATAGTTGACCCTTATATATTCTTTTCCGAGATCTCCCATGTTGTGGATGCAATGATAGTAACTGCCTCAAAGTTCACCTCTCCACCAAAAAGTGGGTTTGTTTATGCTATCACCGGAAGTGGCGGGAGGAAAGAACAATTCCTCCTTACAGACAGGGATACAATTTCGATATATCAGGATAGAGAAGCCATAGAGTGGTTTGCTGACTTTGAAAAGACCCTCGACAGTCTTGGCTTTCCGGGGTGCGAACATGGATATACTTCGGATAAATTCGCCATACCTTATCCAGAAGAAGATAAAGTTTGCTCTGAATGGGCAAGGAATGTTGATAGAAACATAGTCAACATCTCGTTAATTGCAGATGCAAGGTATCTTCTGGGAGAGAGAAGTCTTCTTGATGAATTCAAAGAGTGTTTTGCAGAAAAACTATACAGAAACAGATTTGTAATTCTGAACTCTCTCAGATACAGGCCAGCCCTGAATATACTTGGAAACCTGAAAGAGACATTCAACTACAAGGCCGGTGCGGTAGCACCCATTGAATACCCTGTAAGAGCATTAGCGGTAACTAACAATATATTTCATGTGACAAACACCCTTGAAAGGATTGCTGCTCTGAGTGAGGAAAAATTGATTCCTGGTGACATGGCCGATGATCTTGAGCATGCATACACTGTATTGATGAGGAGAAAGATCTGGCTTCAGGCGCAAGATCTGAAAGAGTTCAGAGCATCGAAGGCGAATCCAATGGAGAGAGCGATGGTGAAAGATGCTTTAAAAACCGTTAGAAGATTTCAGAGTTATATTGAAAGGAATTACCTGTAACTCAGAAAAATCTGACTTTTTTCCCGATCCTCATAAGATCGGTCAAACCTATCCTGTATTCCTGCAGCTGGGATAGCTGTTTAAGAAATATATAGGCAGTTGCAAAAGCATCTCCCATTGCAGAATGTCTGCAGAATCCATTAATTTTGTAAATTTTCAGCAAACTGTCAAAATCCAGTCTAAAGTTCACAGCTGAACCTCTCCTTCTCAGAAGCCAGTATTCGATCTCGGCAACATCCAGATATCTGTCGATTTTAAGTTTTTTCTTGGCCTTTTTCTTAAAGGCACTTTTCAGAAACTCAACATCAATATGCACAGCATAACCGACAACCACTGAGTTTCTCGCGATTTCTTCTATCTTTTCAGCAACCTCGCCAAATGTAGGGGCACTCATCAGATCGCTTTCTGTAATTCCGTGATACTTTATGGAGTCCAGTTTGAATCTTTCCGGTCTTATGAGGGTGAAAAAGCTTTCATCCATGTGAAGCCTCATCTCCCTGACAGGTATCGAGGCAAAGGAGATTATTTCATCCTTCTTAGTGTTTAGCCCTGTGGTTTCAATGTCAACAACCACATAGTCCTGATCCACAATACTCTCTACCATGCTCTCATCTCTTCTTTCATGATATTCCTGAAGGATCTTATTACTCCAACTGATTTTTTCAGAATAATTGAGTCTGTCCTGCTTCTTCCATCGAAAATTTTCTCTCTGAGTCTTATAAGTTTTACAGCAGAATACACTTCAGCTGTCAGAGACAGGATTTCAGGATCGATATTCATGGATTTGATTCTTTCCACGGTGGTTCTTGAAGTAAATTCTCCATTTAGAACAGTCCAGAGTCTTACTGTTCTCTCAATCCATCTATCACAGTTATCGGGAGTTATTCTTTCTTTAAGTTCTCTTTTCATGAGACGAATAACTTCCTCTTTTTTGTTACCAACCTCTCTCCCTATATTTTCCTTGAAGGAAACATACCTTGCTCCACTTCCCAGCAGATATCTTGAGTCTGCCAGTTCAACAAGATCTGAAATGTCGTCTCTGTCAGCCAATTCTTCAGCCCTTATTACCGAGTAATAGTCTGAAAATCCGGTATCATCTATTTCACCCTCGATGATCAGGAGTCTGTAGACAGGAGGTATTACAAGCTCCCTTCTTCCAAAATCTCCTATGATTGCTGTGGTTGTGCCTGCTTTTGATGTTTTTTTCAGAATCTGTCTCAAAATCTGATCAAAAACAGGAACGTAAATGGCTGAGATAGTCTCATAGTTGAGACCTGATCTCAGCATGTTTTTCATGGATGCCATCACTTCATTCACGAGATTTTCAAGCTGATCAATGTCTTCCATTTTTTTGACAATCTTTGGATAATTTAAAAGCGAGGATCTCGGCTCAAAGCTCTTCATGAGATCCTTTATCGTTATAACTCCGGCGAGCTTTCCATCTCTTGCGACTGCCAGATGGTTTACAGCACTCTCAATGAACTTTATGTAGGCATCAAGAAGTGATGATGAAAGGTCAACGGCCACAACAGGACTGCTCATGAGATCATGAGCCCTTGAAGTCATTGGAAGCTCACGTGCAAGAGCGTTTATTATGTCGGTGTGGGTTATTATGCCAACTGGATTTCCGGCTCTGTTGATAACAATAACACTCCCAACCCCGTTGTCTCGCATGAGTCTGACAACCTCCCCAAGGGTTGACTCGGGGTCACAGGTGACGGGATCCCTGAAAATAACATCAGAAACCTTTTTTGAGAAAAGGGCCATCAGCTCGTCTTCCTCAAAGTGGAATATCTCGCTGAACCTCATTCTGAGTATTTTCTCGATGAACTCTGCAAATTCCCTGTTTCTGCTCATCATCTCCTCTATGTCCCTTGCCCTGAACTCAAAGCATATCGTGTCCGAAATCGCCCTTCCTTCAAACTCTGTTCTCTCCTTTTTTATAGCAGATGCAAGCCCTGTAAATTCGTTGTTGCCTATAACCTCAACCAGATCATCTCCATCAAAAAGTCCGAGCTCTCCATCCCTGACGAGGTATATCCTGTCAAGCACCTTCCCTTTTTTGAACACGGTTTTGCCGGTTTTGTAAAGGGAGACGTGCATGTTTTTGATGAGCTCATCTATCTGCTCCTCATCCAGAAAGCTGAAAGGCTTGATCTTTGTCAGGTAATCGGAGGGTGGCAGCATACATCATTGTTATTCACGACGAATTTTAAAAACCTGTCCATTTTTGTTGGAGTCAGACAGATTCAGCTCCGCAATGGTAAACTTTATTTAAATCCCTTAACCTTTTTCTGTATGCCAAAACATCTGATTTCACTCTCAGATCTTAGCAAATCAGAGATACTTGACATTCTCTCCCTCGCAGAGAGGCTGAAGGATGAAAGGAGGAGAGGAGTGTTCAGGGATTACCTGAAAAACAGAAGCTTGGCAATGATCTTTGAACTTCCATCAACAAGGACAAGGGTTAGCTTTGAGGTTGCCATGGCAGACATGGGAGGGCATGCTCTCCATCTCGGATGGAACGATCTCCAGCTTGGAAGAGGAGAGACAGTAGCAGATACAGCCAGAGTGCTTTCACGCTACGTTTCAGCCATAATGGCCAGAGTCAGAAGTCATGAAACTGTTGTTGAGCTGGCAAAAAACAGTGACGTTCCTGTGATAAATGGTCTGAGCAATCTCGAACATCCGTGTCAGATTCTCGCAGACCTTCTGACAATAAATGAGAAAAAAGGGCTGGATGTTAAGCTTGCATGGGTTGGAGATGGAAACAATGTGTGCAACTCTATGATCCTTGCCTCAGCGATTCTTGGCTTTAAAATGAGTGTTGCAACACCGAAGGGTTTTGAACCTGATGAGAGAATTCTGAAAATGGCTGAGGAAATTGGCAGAGCTCCTGAAATTCTCAGCAATCCATTTGATGCTGTTAATGAGGCCGATGTCATATACACGGATGTGTGGGCATCAATGGGTCAGGAAGCAGAGAGAGAGGAAAGGTTAAAAGCATTCAGGGAGTTTCAGGTTAACAGCAGACTGGTTGAGAATGCGAAGGATGATGTGATTGTTATGCACTGCCTGCCCGCTCACAGGGGTGAGGAGATAACGGATGATGTCATGGATGGGAAGCACTCGGTGGTATTCGATCAGGCTGAGAACAGGCTTCATGCTCAGAAGGCAGTACTGCTGAGGCTGATAGGATGAGGTGGGAAAGAGTAAGTGAGAGAATTCAGGATTTTATAAGGAAGAGGGTTGAGCTTGCAAATGCTGAAGGTGTTGTTGTTGGGGTTAGCGGTGGTGTGGACAGTGCAACTGTCGCATTTCTATGTGTGAAAGCTCTCGGAAGTGAGGGGGTTTTTGCAACGATAATGCCGGAAAAGGGTGTAACACCCGAGGAAGATGTGGAGCATGCCGAAAAGGTCTGCAGGATGCTTGGAGTGGACTACAGAGTCATTGAGATAAACCCGTTTGTTGAACCCTTCAGAAAATCCTTTGGAGAAGACTGTTTGATTGCATTTGCCAACACAAAGCCCAGAATCAGAATGGCCATAAATTACTACTTTGCAAACAGTATGAACAGGCTTGTTGCAGGGACAGGAAACAAGAGCGAGCTCAAGATGGGTTACTTTACAAAATACGGAGATGGTGGAGTGGATTTTCTGCCCATAGGTGATCTCTACAAGACGGAGGTTTTTGGGCTTGCAAGATTTCTTGGAGTTCCTGAGGAGATAATAAAAAAGAAGCCATCTGCAAGGCTCTGGAAGGGGCAGACAGATGAGGGGGAGATGGGGATAAGCTACCACGATCTGGACAGAATACTGAGAGGAATTGAGATGGGGCTGAGCCCTGAGGATATCTCAATAAAAGAGGGGTTGGACATCTCGGATATCGAAAAGGTCATCAGGGCTGTTGAGGCAAGCAGGCACAAAAGGGAACTTGCCCCAATCGCACCTGTCAGAGCACTACTTGAATTTTAAGACCTCTTCAAACATCTGTTCAAACTCGTCGGGATATTTCAGGAATTCAAGGGTATCAAGTTCTTCAACAAGTTCATACATATCTCCATCTATTTTCAAAACCCTGTCAGTTCTGTTTTCCGCAAACGTAATTTCAGGGATTTTGCTGTAATTTTCATTCCTGATCCACCCGTCTTCGGTCAGATAGTAGCAGCCTCCTTTCAGCATCGTGTACGGCTCATATATTGAACTGAAACTCCTGCAAACCCAGTTTGAGGTTATTAACCTTTCATCTGTCCTGTTTATCATGACGTGTCCGTACTCGGGAGGAACGATTATCGCCTCACCCTCCTCAACCTCAACTATGGCAAGGCTCTCTATGATATCGTCCCTTTCACCTCTCTTCTGAAGAACAAAGATTGCCTCTCCCTCTATGACCTGATACAGCTCTGGATAGCTCAGTTTTCCAGCTTTCGGATGGTAATGGCCGTAGGTCTTGATGTACTCCTTTCCGATCATGTTTGGTGGGGTTATCGTGTAGTCAAACCTGAGATCCGCTTTGATTATCCTCTCCCTCTCTTCCTCATTCCTGTAACTGTCTCTGTACATGAAGTAAGCGGGAAAGTTATCGGCAAGCATTTCAGGCTGGTAGAGTACGGGTTTGAGGTCATGGGCATACCTTATATCCGGCTGAAACCTGTCAAAATTGGCAGTTGGTCGCATGGGGATTTCTGACTGGATTCGGGTAAAAAATTTTTCGTAGGAACCGTAATTCTTTCATTGCATTTCCATTTTTGCTGAATTTTTCACTAACCCGAAATGTTAAATTATATGCTCGGGCCCACATCATTCGATGCCGATCACACCAATGGAGGTTTACAAGCTTTTACCAAAAACAAACTGCAAGAAGTGCGGAGAACAGACCTGCATGGCGTTTGCGTTCAAGGTAATAAACAGGGAAAAGCAGATTGAAGAGTGCACACCACTTTTTCAGGAAGAAAAGTATACCAGGCAGAAGGAAAAGCTCCTCGAACTTCTTGAACCTCTGAAGGAGGCAACCGAGACCGGTCTGATTGTGGATGAGGAAAAGTGCACCGGGTGTGCAAACTGCATTGTTGTCTGTCCTGTCCACGCATCTGAAGACCCCTACGGTTCCGGGAGTGGTTTTGGGCCCAAGATGGAGGACCCGATTTACAGACTTGAGGATGGTGTTCTCAGGATAATCAATGTTAAAAAGTGCAGGAGATACGGTAAAAACAGAATTCTGTGCGTTGCATGCAGGGAAAACTGTCCGAGCGATGCAATAAGCTTTCTTGAGGGGTGATGAGGAATGCATGTATGTGCTGGATGCTCATGCCTCTGTGATGACATTGAGGTGGAGATCAGGGATGGCAGCGTATCAAAGGTTTACAATGCCTGCAGAAGAGGAGCGGGAATTTTCCTGAACACTGGCTCATCAAGAGCAGAACCGAAAATTGATGGAGATAATGCTGATTTTGAAAAAGCAGTGAAGGGGGCTCAGGAAATAATTCAGAGCTCTGACAGTCTGGTCATTTACGGGCTTGACACAGTAACTCTCGAAGCTCAGGAGCTTGCAATCAAGCTGGCTGAGAAGAAAGAGGCCTACATAGATGATAACTCAACTTTCTGTCTTGGAGACTTTGTTGAAATGATACTCAGGAAAGATATACCTTCCACCACTCTTGAGGAGGTTAAAAACAATGCTTACGTTATATTTTACTGGGGAACCGATCCCTACCACAGCCTTTCAAGACACCTGTCACGATACACATACTATCCGAGAGGTGGTAAGAGGCAGAGGGGATATGAGGAAGACAGATTTCTTGTTGTGCTTGATGTCAGAAAAACCCACACTGCAAAGCTTGCCAAGAAGAATGCCAGATTTTTGAAGGTTGACAGTGATGAAGAAGTTATGAGAGGGTTTATTGATGCTCTGGAAGGTAGAAGCCCAAAGGTCTTTCAGAAGGACATACCGAGAATTCTCAAAGAGATGGAAAAAGGTGGGTTCAATGTTATATTTGGCGGTCTCGGGCTTAAGTACGGGCTTAAGGGAGATTACAGCATTCTGAAGGAGATGATCAGGAAAATGAATGAAAGATCGGAAGTCTATTTCATACCTGCGGGCTGCCATCCTAATATGAGAGGCTTTAATGAGCTTCTTTTTGAAAAGACAGGATATGTGAACAAATACAGCTTCAAAGATCAGACATCATCAGATGAATTTGCATTTCACAGGCTTCTTGAAGATGGAAAGGTTGATGCAGCCCTGATCATAGGCTCTGACCCCCTGAATTCTCTCCCTCTCCAGTATGCACGGAAGCTTGCAGACATAAACACGGTGGTGGTGGATCCGAGGGAGACATTCACCGGAAAGATTGCAAAGGTTGTTCTGCCATCCTCAATAGCAGGTATTGAAGGTGGTGGAACGATGATTGGAGCTGACGGAACAAGAATCAGGCTGAAACCGGTTTTCGAGAGAGAAATAAATGATGAGTATGTTCTCAAAAGACTTCTGGAGGTGATCTGATGCCCCTCGAATTCTCCAGGTTCCTCAAAAAGGTTAGTGTTGAGGTCGTTGTTGGAAGATGGAGCTTTCAGGTTGAGGCAATGGACAGAGGAAAGTTCAGCGATGAATTTACTGAGAAATCAGCTGTCCTCTATCTTAATGAGGAGTTTGGAAAAAGCAACGGGTTTAGGGAGGGAGATATTGTCAGGCTAACATCTGGAAACAAAAGTGTGAATCTGAAGGTTCTTTTTTCAGATATAGCACCTGAAAACGGAGCGTTCATGCCAAACAGCATATATACATCCTACCTGACTGATTTCAGTAGCTTCAAGAGGTTCAGGGCAACAATTGAACCCTCAAATGATCGTATTACTAAACCTGAAGAAATTATGCAAAAGGTGTTATCAATGGATTAATTTTTATTAACACTATGAAAAATAGGTAATATTTTATAGTGCATCAGAGTGCATTCAGGAGTGATCGGGAATCTAAAAGCCCGAAAAAGGTATATAACCTTAAGTTAAAACATTAAAATGTGTATTTCGAAAAATTGAGGTGGTGGTATGGCATTCGAACTGAAAGAAGGTTTGTTTGTAGTGGATGAACTGAAAAACGTCAGTATTAAAATCGGAAAAGTGATCGAAGAGGAAGAAGAGTGGACAGAGCCAATGGGTCCTACACCCAAGCCGGACATACTCGCCCTGAGAAAATGGGACATGAAGCTTCTTGAGCGGTATGAGCCATTTTATGCCCCTGTTCAGGATTTCTGCAACCTCTGTACAATGGGTCCATGTGATCTCTCAATGAACAAGAGAGGGGCGTGCGGCATTGATCTGAAAACTGCAAAGGCAAGACTTGTTACAATTGCATGCTGTATTGGTGCAGCATCTCATGGAGGGCATGCAAGGCACATGATCGATCACCTGATAAAGGAGTTTGGAGAGGACTTCCCGATAGATCTGGGAGGGGATGTTAATATCGAGGCTCCCATAATAAGAACGGTCATCGGAATCAGGCCAAAGACCCTTGGTGATCTGAGGGAGGCAATGGAGTGGGCAGAAAGGGAATTGATGAGGGTTCTCCATGCAACGCACATTGGAAATGAAGAAAGCTTGCTTGATTACGAGAGCAAGGCAATGCACGTTAGCATGGTTGATCATGTTGTGATGGAGATTGCCGACATTGCCCAGATAGTTGCGTACAACATGCCAAAAGCAGAACCAGACACACCGCTTGTTGATACCGGATTTGGAGTTATTGATAAGAACAAGCCCGTGATTGTGGTTGTGGGTCACAATGTTCTGTATTCAAAACCTGTTCTTGATTATCTTGAGGAGATGGGCAGACTTGAAGACTTCGAAATAGCCGGACTCTGCTGCACAACCCATGACATGGCGAGGGTTGGGGGTAAGGGTAGCTCAAAGATATTCGGGCCGATCAGCTATCAGCTCAGGGTTATAAGATCCGGACTGCCCGATGTTATGGTAAGTGATGAGCAGTGCATAAGGGCAGATCTGCTTGAGGCATGCAAGGCAATGGGAATTCCGCTAATTGCAACAAGCGATGCTGCAGTTAGAGGGCTGCCGGATGTGAGTGAGTGGCCTGTTGAAAAGATTGTTGACGCTCTTGTAAGCGGAAAGCTTCCAGGAGTTTTCCTGCCCGATCCTGAGAAGGTTGGACAGGTTGCTCCACTTGTTGCTGAGGGTGTTTTCAAGAAGCATGGCGGTGAGAGGAAGTACAGGTTCTTTGCAACTGATGAGGACCTCTGGAATGAGATTAACAAATGCACTCAGTGCATGAACTGCGTCTTTACATGCCCGCATAACCTTAGAATTGACCAGGGAATGGAGCATGCCCAGAAGACGAAGGATCTCAGCAAACTGGCAAAACTCGAGGAGCAGTGCATTGCGTGCATGAAATGCGAGCAGGCCTGCCCCAAGAGCATCAAGATAATAAATGTTATAATGGCAAGCAACTTTGAGAGACTTTACAACAAAACCGGAAAGACGAGAGTTGGAAGAGGTCCGGTGCAGGACACCGAAATAAGAAATGTAGGTCAGCCAATCGTTATGGGCCAGATTCCGGGAGTTATTGCGGCAGTTGGGTGCATAAACTTCCCGGATGAGATGAAATCACTTAGAGAGATAATTGAGGAGTTCATCAAGAGAAGATACATTGTTGTAACATCAGGCTGTCATGCAATGGATCTGGGAATGATAAAAGATGAGGATGGTCAGACCGTGTTTGAGAAGTACCCGGGGAACTTTGATGCCGGATGCATCACGAACATGGGAAGCTGTGTTGCCAACAGTCACATTGCCGGAGCGGCAATCAAAATTGCGAACATATTTGCAATGAGACCCCTGAGAGGAAACTATGCGGAGATTGCCGATTACGTCCTCAACAGAGTCGGTGCTGTAGGATTCAGCTGGGGACCGTACAGCCACAAGGCTGCAGCGATTGCTACGGGATTCAACAGACTTGGTGTTCCTGTTGTTGTTGGACCTCACGGCACAAAATACAGAAGGGCCTACATAGGCAAGTACTACAAGCCTGAGAAGTGGTGGGTGTATGACATCAAGACAAGAAAGAAGATGAATATTGAGCCAGCTCCGGACTCACTGCTCATTGCTGTTGAGACAAAGGAGGAGGCGATCGTCCAGCTTGCAAGGCTCTGTATAAGACCGAATGACACCAGCCTTGGAAGGCAGATAAAGCTCACCCACTACTTAGAGCTGAGCCAGAAGTATCTCGGAACACTGCCAGATGACTGGCCCATATATGTCAGAAGTGAGGCAGACCTGCCGCTTAGAATGAAAGAGGAACTGATGCATATACTTGAAAGCGAGCATGGCTGGAAGATTGACTGGGACAAGAAGAAGATAGTTGAAGGTCCAATAAGGCCATTTGATGCTGGATTCAACCCAACACTTGTCGAGGAGGTTTATGAGAAGTATGCGGGGGAAAAACCCCCTCAATAAACTATTTTTGGAGGTGAATAAATGGCGGTAAGCAAGGAGGATAAGTATCCGATTGCAAGAAGGTATCAGATTGCAGATATTCAGGTAAGCAGAGAGGCAACTGCGGTAAAACCAAATGTGGTTGCAAATCTCATAAAGAAGGCAAAGCGTCCCGTTCTTGTCACAGGTGGAAAGCTTCTCAGGGAAGAGAAGCTTGTTGAGGTTGCCGAGAAGTTTTACAGCAAGGGAATTCCGATAATCGCAACAGGGGGGTCAAGCAGAGTACTCATAGAGAAGGGGATAAAGCCCCAGAGCTCTGTCTTCACGCTGCATTATGTAACCCAGTTCATGCTTGATGAGGACTGGAAGGGGTTTGATGGAAAAGGGCCGTACGATGTTGTCATCTTTCTGGGATTTCTGCCATACTACCTCTCAAGAATGCTCTCGGCTCTCAAACACTTCTCAAAGATGACCACAATAAGCATTGATGAATTCTATCAGCCTCACGCCAAATTCAGCTTCACAAATCTTACTGCAAACAAGGAGCTTTATTATAGGATGCTGGATGAGGTTGTAAATGGAATTTAAGGAGGTGAGTTTGAATGGTTGACAGGGTTAGGATTGAGATTCCAGAGGGTGTGAAGGTTAAAGAGGTTGCAGGAGGAGAGATGGATTTTCCCTTCGACATCTCACCCATGTTTGAGGGTGAGAGGGTGAGGAAGGGAGACATGTATGTGGAGCTTGGTGGCACAACGCAGCCGGGCTTTGAGCTTGTCATGGCCCTGCCTGAGGATCAGGTAGAGGACATGAAGGTAACTCTTGTCGGTCCTGACTTGGATGAGATGGAGGAGGGTTCAGCGTATCCCTATGCAATGATCTATTACATTGCAGGAAGTCAGGTTGAGACAGATCTTGAACCAGTTATTGAGAGAAGGAACCACGACTTCCAGAACTACATCGAGGGATACATGCACCTCAACCAGAGATATGACATCTGGATCAGGCTGAGCAAGGGTGCCCTGAAGAAGGGGCTCAAAAGCCTCACCGAGATTGCCCAGGCAACCATGTTTCTGTTCAAGAACGAGCTGCCGTTCATCGAGAAGATCGAAGCAGTCTATATCACCGACAAGGATCTGGTTGAAAAGCTGCTCAATGAGCTTGCAATGCCCATATATGATGAGAGAGATGCAAGGGTTGAAAGTCTGCATGATGAAGATGTTGATGAATTCTACTCGTGCACCCTCTGCCAGAGCTTTGCTCCAACCAATGTGTGTGTTATAAGCCCTGACAGACCTTCGCTGTGTGGAGCCATAAGCTGGTTTGACGGCAGGGCAGCAGCAAAAGTTGATCCCGAGGGACCGAACAAGGCAATTCCTAAGGGAGATCTGATTGATCCAATTACAGGGGAGTACAGCGGAGTTAACGAGTTTGCAAAGGAGGAAAGTGGAGGGGAATATGACAGAATAAAGCTCCACAGCTTTTTCGAGAATCCACACACATCATGTGGATGCTTTGAGGTTATCGGATTTTACATGCCCGAAGTGGATGGAATTGGATGGGTTCACAGAGGTTATCCTGAACCTGCACCGAATGGACTGACATTCTCAACAATGGCTGGTCAGACAGGTGGGGGAAAGCAGGTTGTTGGATTCCTCGGCATCGGTATAAGCTACTTCAGAAGCAAGAAGTTCATTCAGGCGGATGGTGGATGGTACAGGACTGTCTGGATGCCAAAGGAGCTGAAACAGAGAGTTGAAAAGTACATTCCTGAGGATGTGAGGGACAAGATAGCAACAGAAGAGGATGCGACAACAATTGATGAGCTCAAGGAGTTTCTGAAGAGTGTAAATCATCCCGTTGTCACCGGAGTTGTAAGACCTGTTGATGGACAGAAGATCACGGAGGGTTGGGTTGAGGAAGAGGAGGAAGTCGAGGAGGAAGCTGTTGAGGAGGTTGCAGAGGAGGTTCCAGCAGAGCAGCCAGCAGTGGCTCAGCAACCAGTCCAGCAGGTTCCAATGCCAGTTCAGATGCCGCAGCTTCCAGCATTTCAGATGCCACAGATACAGATTCCAGCACAGCCTGCATCGGCAGGAATCAAGCTGATCATCAAGGATGCCAAGATATACATCGACAAGGTCATCGTTAAGGGTGAGGAAAAGAAGGGTGGAAAGTGATGGCTGAAAAAAAAGGAGAACAGAAAGAGCAGAAGTTCATAAAAATAACACTGAAGGGAGCTGAAATTAAGGTAAGTGAGCTGATAATTGAGGAGTAGGCATGACAGTAGTTGCCGTAACGGGCAAGGGAGGTACAGGAAAAACAATACTCTCCTCTCTTTTAATTCACTTTATTTCTCGGAAAACCACAAGTGTTCTTGCCGTTGATGCCGACCCGGACAGCAACTTACCTGATGCTCTTGGAGTTTCGGAGATGGTTGAGAAAACCCTTGGTGATATTAGAGAGGTATTTCAGGTAAGCAGAGATGAGATGGGTTCAACAAACAAGGAACAGTGGCTCGAAGGGAAAATCTACGGAGAAGTTATTGTTGAGGCTGACAGATTTGATCTTCTCGTCATGGGGAGGCCAGAAGGAGAGGGGTGCTATTGCTTTGCAAACAATCTGCTCAGGGGAGTGCTGAGAAGGCTCATGAGGCATTATGATTACATAATCATTGACAGCGAGGCAGGACTTGAGCATTTCAGCAGAAAGACCATTGACAGTGCGGATTACATTATTGTGGTGACCGACATGTCAAAGAAGGGACTTGCAACCGCAAAAAGAATAAAGGAGATGAGCCAGGAACTTGATCTTGGATTCAGAGATATATTCCTTGTTGGAAACAGAATCGCAAACAGGGAGGCTGAAGATGTTATAAGGCAGTTTGCAGATGAGATCGGAATGAAGATTCTTGAATTCCTGCCATACGATGAAAAAATTGCTGAGCTTGATCTGAGAGGAGAGCCGGTTGTAAACCTTCCGGAAGATTCCGGGTACTATCAGAAGGTTAGTAAAATTGCTGATATGATCATCCAGCTTCATGCAGTTGCAAAATAACTGGAGGTGTTTGAATGGCAAAGAAGTTTACCCTTGATGAGTTTTTTGAAACACTCAAAAAGTACAATGTTGAGGAGATTGAGGGAGTTAGAATTGAAGGAGATCTTGAAATTGAGATCGAACCTGGAAGCGGGATAGATGCCAATCTTATTGGCGCAATTGCAATGCTTTCAAACTACATGCAGCTGATTCAGGAGTTTGGGAACTTCATATACCACACAAATATGGCTCTGACGTACTTGCAAAGACTATCGCAAGCTCTTGGCATTCAGATGCCTGCCGGAATGCAGATGCCATCAGCTCAGCCAGCTCCTGCAGTTCAGGAAGTGACACCTGTTGAGGTGCCAAAGTTCAAGATTCCTGAAAAGCTAATTTCAGCAAAATTCGAGCCATACAAGGTTGAGTATCCTGGCACGATAGAGGAAGTAACTCTCGGAGCCACAAGGGCGGATGGAGGGACAAGGGAGGTAACAATAACAATCGGAGGAGAGAAAAGCCTTGCATTCTACAACTTCGATGCCCAGAATCCGAACATTCCTGTTATTGCCATTGATGTCTTTGACAGAAAGCCCATGCTTGCAAAAGCTGTTAGAGAGCATTACGAGGATGTTCTTGAGGATCCGGCGGAGTGGGCAAAGAAGGCTGTCAAGGACTTTGGTGCAGATCTTGTTACGCTGCATCTAATAAGCACGGATCCACTTCTTGAGGACACTCCGGCAAGTGAGGCTGTTAAGGTTGTTGAGGACGTTCTTCAGGCTGTTAAGGTTCCGCTCATAATTGGAGGATCAGGAAACAAGGAGAAGGATCCTGAGGTTCTTGAGAAGGCTGCAGAGGTTGCTGAAGGTGAGAGAATAATGCTTGCCTCAGCAACACTTGACATGGACTGGGAAAGGATTGGAAATGCTGCCAAGAAATATGGCCATGTTGTGCTGAGCTGGACACAGATGGACATAAACAATCAGAAAACCCTGAACAGGTATCTGCTCAAGAGGGTTGGAATTGACAGGAACAGCATAGTCATGGATCCAACAACTGCGGCTCTTGGATACGGACTTGACTACGCCTTTACAAACATGGAGAGAATCAGAATTTCAGGGCTGAGAGGGGATACAGACCTGAACTTCCCAATGTCGAGTGGTACAACAAATGCATGGGGTGCAAGAGAGGCCTGGATGAAGGATTCACCAATTGAGGGTGACACTCCATGGGGGCCGAGAGAGCTGAGAGGACCGATATGGGAAATTGTAACGGGAATGACTCTTGCCTTGGCTGGAGTTGACATGTTCATGATGATGCATCCCGGGGCTTTGGCAGTGATGAAGGAATGGATGAAGATGCTCTCTGGTGTTATTGAAGAAAGCATTGAAAATGTTGATGACTGGATAACCATGGAGGTGTGAAAATGAAGGTAAAGAGCCCCCTTGAGGTTTACAAGTATCTTCCTCAGACTAACTGTGGTGAATGCGGATATGATACGTGCATGAGCTTTGCTGCTCAGATAATCGACAGAAATGTGAAGCCAACAGACTGTCCACCCCTTGTTGAGAATGCAAAGAAAGACAAGAAGTTCGAGAAGAAGCTCAACGAGCTTATCACCCTTACATCTCCGGAAATTGCAGAGGTAATAATAGGCTCAGGAGAAAGTGCCGTCAAGATCGGTGGAGAGGATGTTTTGCACAGGCATGAGCTGACATTCTTCAATCCGCCAGCATTCTTCTTTGATGTCCACGATAACATGGACGAAGCTTTGATTGATGAGAGGTGCAGCAGGGTTGTTGAATACAGAAAATTCTACGTGGGCGACTTCATAACCCTCGAGGGTATTGCTGTTAGATGTGTTTCAAACGATCCCGAAAAGTTCAGAAAGGTTGCAAAGAAAGTTGCAGAGTACGGGAAGCCAATGATCCTTATCTCTCTTAACCCGGATTGCATGAGAGCTGCTCTTGAGGAGGTTGCAGATCAAAAGCCCCTCATGTATGCTGCAACGGAACAGAACTGGAGAAAATTCCTTGAGCTTGCCCTTGAATTCAAGGTACCCGTAACAATAAGGAGCAGAGACCTTGACATCCTGAAAAGCATTGCAAAGACATTCAAAGAAAATGGTGTTTCTGAGATAGTTCTTGATCCTGTCACAGAGCCTGTTGGGAAAGGGCTGAGAGAGACGTTCGAGAGGGTCGTCCAGATCAGAAGGACAGGCATTCTGGGGGAGGATAAGGATATCTCATACCCAATAATGATCACACCCATCTCTGCCTGGCTCATAGATGGGGATGACATAACAAGAGGCTACTGGGAAACAGTTATTGCCTCAACTTTCATTACAAAATACGCTGACATCATGATATTCAGGAATCTTGAACAGTATACGGTGATGCCATCTGTTGTTCTCAGATACAACATCTACACAGATCCAAGAACTCCAGTTCAGGTTGAACCAGGGTTGAGGGAGATCAACAATCCATCACCGGATGACCCGGTGTTTATAACGACAAACTTTGCTCTTACATATTACACTGTTGAGAGCGATCTTTCCAGCAGTAACATAAAGTGCTGGCTTCTTGTCCTTGACACGGAAGGCCTTGGAGTTGAGGTGAGTGTTGCTGGAGGTCAGTTTACGGCAGCGAAGGTGAAGGATCTGATTCAGGAGACGGGAATTGAGCAGAAAGTAAACCACAAATTCCTTGTAATTCCGGGACTTGCAGCAAGACTTCAGGGCGCGATTGAGGATGAAACCGGATGGACTGTGCTTGTTGGACCGATGGATTCAGGAAGGATAAAGGGCTGGCTTGAGCAGCAGTGGCCTCCAGAGTCTGGAGAGTAGCAAAACTCCACTCTTTTTTGTTTTTTCAACAACCATCCGGATCAATTCCAATAATGTTAAATATTCATTTTTAAACTCCGTGTCATGGATTACCATCTCAGATGCATTGAATGCGGCAGAAAATTTTACGATGACTCTCTTTACACCTGTCCATCCTGCAGTGGGCTTCTTGAGGTTGTAGTTGATGTTAGCAATGCGGACTTCAGACTTAATGGTGAGGAAGTTAGGGTATGGAAGTATTACAGCCTCCTGCCTGTGAAAATCAAGCCGGTAACGCTTCAGGAGGGTGGAACACCCCTGTATGAAATCAGATCCTCCAAGAAAACCGAACTTTACGTCAAGCATGAGGGTCTCAATCCTTCGGGATCGTTCAAGGACAGGGGAATGACTGTTGGCATTTCAAAGGCTGTTGAACTTGGAAAAAGCATGGTGGCCTGTGCCTCGACAGGAAATACCTCAGCATCAATGTCAATGTACTCTGCGAGGGCAGGGCTTAAAGCATACGTTTTTCTTCCAAGCGGCAAGGTCGCTCTCGGAAAGCTTGCACAGGCGATGATGCATGGGGCAAAGGTAATTGCTGTTAAAGGGAATTTTGACACCGCATTGAAAATTGTGAGGGAGATATGTGCGAGAAGGGGAATATACTTGATGAATTCCGTGAATCCATTCAGGCTTGAGGGTCAGAAGACGATAGCCTTTGAGATTGTAGATCAGCTTGGTCACTGTCCAGAGGCAATATATGTGCCGGTTGGAAATGCAGGAAACATATCTGCAATTTTCAAGGGATTTTCTGAGCTTAAAGAGGCCGGATATACAGATTCAATACCGAAAATGATCGGTGTTCAGGCAGAAGGGGCGAATCCAATCTTCAGAGCCTTCATGGAGGGAAAAGATAGCATAATTCCTGTGGACAATCCTGAAACAATAGCAACTGCAATAAGAATCGGATCTCCTGTCAATGCAAGAAAGGCTTTGAAAGCTATCTACACTTCAGGCGGAAAGGTCATTCAGGTTAGTGATGACGAAATAGTTAAGGCTCAAAAGCTTCTTGCAAGACAGGGAATTGGAGTGGAGCCTGCAAGTGCATCGAGCTTCGCAGGATTTCTGAAGGATGATGAGGAGTTTGAAAGTGCGGTTTGCATAGCAACCGGAAACCTTCTGAAAGATCCTGAAGAAGCGGTCAGAGTATCTGAAAAGCCTGTCGAGATTGATCCGGACGTTGAGCTTATAGAAAAACTTCTTTAAATCTATTCTGAAATCCTAAAAATCTGCTTCTGCTCTTTTCAAGTTTTTCCAGGCTTTTCTGAAGATTTTCAGATATCATCATCTCATCTGCAAGGATCGTCCCGTTCCTGGCTGCGAGAAATTCAACCCTCTCTGATGATGAGATCTCAATCACATTTCTTTTTCCAGAAATTATTCCTGATCTCCTGAAACCAGATTCATTCAGGCATTTGAGGAGCTTAAAAGCGATTTCAGAATTTCTGCATGCAACGTGGATGATCGGCGGGTCCATAATGAACCAGGTCTCCATTCTGCCGGATCTCACCGCTTCAATAACCTCATGTACTGATGGCGGGTCATGCCACTTTCCCAAGAAAACAGAGTTTCTCTTGTCTCCAAATTCTGGCATGTCCATAATTGCTATCCTTCCTGAACAGCTGGAGAGTGTAACAAAATCCTCAGAGGAGTTTATGGTGTCTGCTATTTCTTTAATCCATGAGTCAATTGAAGAGTTCCTGTACTTTTCAAGGATTCTTTTCCTGAATTTCAGCCACTCCATTTTCCATCCTTTCTGCAAGCTTTCTTATCACATCTCCATCAACATCAACCTGATCTCCATGACCCGGCATAACCGTAATTCTGTCAATCTCTGAGAGTCTGTAAAGAGTTTTTGCATACACCTCATTGTTCCAGTTGAAATTTCGGGAAGATGCTCTCACTTCGGTTTTCCCTAAAAACAGCATCTTCCTGACAGCTCTCAGTACATCACCGCATATCAGTACTTTTTCAGACATGAGCCCTATACTTCCGGGAGTATGACCGGGCAGGTGAATGATGTCAAATGACTGAAGGTGGAGCTTTGAAACGTTCTTGGGATGAAAGTTCCTCATTTTTCTCAGTTTCTCGAGCCTCTTCACGAGGTTTCCCACGAAACCCCTGAATGAGAACTCCCTCTCTCCGGAAAGGTAGGGGTGATCATCTTCATGTGCGTAGATCTGGCAGGAAAAGTGCTCTGAGATCTCGTAAGCACTTCCCGCATGATCATAGTGTGCATGGGTTATGATTATGCCATCAATCTCTTTCACGGCTTTTGACACATTCCTCAGGTTTCCGGGAATTCCGGTGTCAACAAGAAATGTCCCTGCATCATCCTCAATCAGATAGGCGTTGCATCCTCTAAGTTTCAGTCTCTCAATCATCATACAGCATTGCACAGAATGCATTTTATAATTGTGGAAGGCTTATATTCAGATCATCATCAGGCTGGGTATGTACAGGTTCATCGACCACACAGCTGACATCGCATTTGAGGTTGAGGCTGAGAGCCTTGAAAAACTCATAGAGGATGCAACGATGGCATTTTACTCTGCATTTACCTATCTTGACATGATTGATGATTCCAAGACCGTTGAAATGGTGGTTGAAGAGCAGACACCCGATCTCCTTCTATTTTCGTGGTTAAATGAGCTTCTTTTCATATTCGACACACACCATTTTGCAGGGAAAAAAATCGAAGTTCATGTGGACAAAAATGATATCCTAAGGGCTGAAGGAAAAATCTGGGGTGGCAGGCTAAGTCCCGAGAAGGTCAGACTTGAGCCGAAGGCGATAACCCTCCATAACTTCAAAGTTGAAAAAACAGAAAAGGGATGGAAGGCATTTGTTGTCATTGATATCTGATTATTTCATCATTTTTCTGAAAATCCTGCCCTGAAGACCATGAAAAACTGAAAATCCCTCAGCAAGAGACTGATCTATCCCAAGAGAATCAAATGAAACCAGCTCCTCTCTGTAAAGTGAGTATTCCGAATCCCTTGCCACAGGCATTACATAGTTGTTTCCGAGTTTGAGCTTTACCCATCCACTCACCCTCTCCTGAGTTTTGTCTATGAAAGCATTCAGGGCATCAAAGAGCGGATCGTTAACCAATCCGTAATAAACAAGCTCTGCCCATTCCTCTTCAACAAACCTCTTGAATTTCAGCTCCCTTCTGCTGAGAACGAGCTTCTCAAGATCCCTGTGTGCTGTGATGAGTATTGTTGCTGCTGGATGCTCGTAGTTCTCCCTTGCTTTGAGCCCGAGAACCCTGTCCTCCATCATGTCAGTTCTGCCTATGCCATGTTCCCCGCCAATCCTGTTCAGCTCCTGAATCAGCTCTTTTCCATTCATTCTCTCATCATTCAGTGCAGCAGGAATTCCTTTTTCAAAGTCAATTTTGATTATCTCATCTTCTTCTGCTTTTCTCATTGTCCACTCGTATATCTCCTCGGGAGGAACTGTGGATGGATTTTCAAGTTCTCCACCCTCAACACTTCTGCTCCACAGGTTCTCATCTATGCTCCATGGTTTATCTTTTGTAACGGGAATATCAATTCCGTTTTTCATTGCATACTCTATCTCCCACTCTCTTGTCAGATTTAACTCCCTCATTGGAGCGATTACCTTGAATCCATATTCAAAGAAGATGTTATCGAATCTGAGCTGGTCGTTTCCTTTCCCGGTTGCCCCATGAGCCACAGCATCGGCATTTTCCTTTACTGCAATCTCGGCAACTTTCCTCGCTATGAGAGGTCTTGCAAGAGCTGTTCCGAGAACATAACCCTCATAATCTCCATTTGCCTTGATGAGCATGAATATCATGTTAACAAACTCATCCACAGCATCGACCGTGTAATGCTTATCTGCATACTTCTTTCCTCTCTCCTCGGCTCTTTTCAGCTCCTCCTCAGGCTGTCCAACATTAACCGTAACTGTGATGACTTCCCTGAATCCGTATCTCTCTTTAAGCAGGGGTATGCAGACAGTTGTGTCAAGGCCTCCTGAATAGCAGAGCACAACCTTGCTCATAAAATGGCAATTGGAATGTGAGTTTATAGTGTTTTCTCAGAAATCCGGAGCATAACGGTTTTATTATCATGTGCTTATTTTAATACATGGCAGAGGACATGAACATGAAAATTTTGAAGGCCTTTGCAGAAATAGGAAAACCTGCAAAGGCGAGGGATATCGCGGAAAAGCTTGGAGTTCCGACATCTAAGGTCTCCTGCAGACTTGCACCCCTCAGAAAAAAGGGTCTGCTTGACTCTCCTGAGAAGGGGGTCTATGTCATAACCGATGAAGGAAGAAAAATGGTTGAATGATAATTGGAGTGCTTCATCTCAAACCCCTCCCGGGATCTCCGCACCACATCAGCTTTGATGAAGTAATTGATCACGCAATCAGAAACGCAAGGAAGCTTGAAGAGGGAGGAGTTGATGCAATTCTGGTGGAAAATTATGGAGACAGACCGTATTTTCAAAAAGCCGGCGTTGAGACAGTTGCATGCATGACCTCAGTGATGAAGGATGTGAGGAATGAGATCTCGCTCCCTGTCGGTGTGAATGTCCTGAGAAACGATCCCGTAGCTGCTTCTGCAATTGCAAAGGCTGTCAGGGCTGAATTCATAAGAGTGAATCAGCCTGTATTTCCCTCAGCATCACCTGAAGGATTTTTGGAGCCATCATCAGCCTTTCTTGCAAGATACATCAGGCAGATAGACCTGAAAGTGAGGATTTTTGCCGATATAATGGTGAAGCATGCTGTTCATTTTGCAGGGATCGATGATTACCTCGACAGCCTTGAAAGAGCGTTTGCTGACTGCATTGTTGTTACCGGAAAAGCGACGGGAAAACCTCCTGACAGTGAGGAGCTGAAGAAAGTCAAGGAAAAAGCCACCCTTCCGGTTTTTGTTGGAAGCGGGGTTAATGCGGAGAACATTGATATCTTCGGTAAATATGCAGATGGATTCATAGTCGGGACATACTTCAAGGATGGTGAGGAGGTGAATGCTGAAAAGGTCAGAAAACTGTGCAGTCTTCTTTCAGAATCAGGACTCGATCCATCTTTTTTTGAGCTCTGAGAATGTTCCGCTCTCTATGCTTTCCCTGATCTCTTCCATGAGCTTCATGATGAAGCGAAGGTTGTGGTAGGAGGCAAGCCTGAAGAATGTGAGCTCGTTTGCCTTGAAGAGGTGTCTGAGATAGGCCTTTGAGTAGTCCTGACATACCATGCAGTCACACCACTGATCTATTCCCCTGCTGTCTTTTTTGAAATCGCTCCTCTTTATATGAATCCTGAATTTGTTCTCCCTGTTTCCACCACTTCGGGGAGAGATGAAAACAACACCTCTCCTTGCCCATCTTGTCGGTGTAACGCAGTCAAATGTGTCAATTCCTCTTTCCACGCTCTCAAAAATATCCTCAATTCCACCGATTCCAAGCAGATGCACCGGCTTATCTCTGTCAAGGACAGGAATGACCCACTCCAGTATGTTCAGCATATCCCTCTTGCTTTTCCCAAGCGATCCACCTATCCCGAAACCATCAAACGGCAGGGAGGAGATGAATCCTGCTGATTCGAGCCTTAAATCCCTGTACTCCCCACCCTGAACTATCCCAAAGATCTTCTGTTTTTTATCGTAGGCTTCAAGACATCTCAGTGCCCATCTGTGAGTTCTCTCCATGGCCTTCCTGGTGTATTCATAATCTGAAAGTGGAGAGGTGCACTCATCAAACGCAAAAATCACATCGCTGCCGAGGTTTGACTGAATTTTCATGCTTTTTTCAGGAGTCAGTCTCGACTTCCTGCTGTAAAGAGGGTCGTGGAATGTAACTCCACCATCATCGACAAACGCCCATTTTCTGCTCTCAGAATTCCCAAAACCCTCTGTCTTGAGATTTTCAAGAAAGATGTTGTCAGCAATCTTTCCAACCCCATGTTCCATTCCGAAGCCAAGTGAAAACGCCTGAAAGCCTCCTGAATCTGTGAATATTATTCCATCGAAGCTCATGAATCTGTGAAGTCCACCCATATCCCTCACAAGCTCATCCCCGGGCTTCATGTGAAGGTGATACGTGTTGGCAATCACTGCCTGAACTCCAACCTCTTTCAGATCCCTTCCATCCAGTCCCCTCACACTTGCCAGCGTTGCAACAGGTATGAAGGCTGGAGTATCAAGCCTCTTTCCATTTATCTTCAGAACTCCTCTTCTTGCCATTCTCTCTTCAGCTGTGATGGAGAATTTCACAGGATTTTTGTTTGGTGAAGTGGTTAATTAAATTACTTTTGATGGTGTACTTGACTATTGGTAAGCGTTTGATATCGATGGTTGTGATAGGTTGTGTTTTTGCTTTTCACATTCTATGGTGAGTTTATTGTAAAAACCGTAGATACATACTCAAAACATCAACTGGTATACTTTTTATCTCAACACCAATTCAACTCTAACCAATACCATTAATGCCAATTTTTTTCGGGACTACATTTATATCCAGGTCAGAGGAATCACAGCCATGAAAATTCTGGCCATAAAAAACCATCATGCTGAGGGCCTTGGATACATTGAGGAGGTTCTGAAAGACAGAGGGGTTGATTTTGAATACTGTGAGGCATGGAATGGAGACAGAAAGACGGGGGGAGATGCGTACATCATTCTGGGAGGTCCCATGGGTGTGTATGAAAGCGACAGGTATGATTTTCTGAAATGGGAGATTGATCTGATAAGAAATGAGAAAAACAGGCTGATACTTGGCATCTGTCTTGGAGCCCAGCTGATTGCAGGAGCTTATGGGAAGAGAGTTTATCCACACATAAGGGAAATAGGATGGTTTCAAGTTGAAAAGGTTGCTGATGACCCGATTTTTCATGGAATACCTGAAAGAATTGAGGTTTTTCAGTGGCATGGTGATACATTTGATTTGCCCGATGATGCCAAGCTTGTATTCAGGGGAGAACAGGTTCAGAATCAGGGGTTCAGGGTAAACAATGCTGTCGGCATTCAGTTTCATCTTGAGATGACCCTCGATCTTATTGAGGAATGGGTTCGGACAACGGAAGGAGTTGATGATAGAATCATTGAGGAGAGCAAAGACAGGATCGAGGAGCACAACAGACTTTGCGAGATAATGGTTGATAATCTCATAAGGGAGATTGAGAAAAATCACAACATTTAAACATTTCACCACCAACTTTGCCAAGAGGTGGTTAATTTGGTCAGCGTGAATGAGATGGCTCTGGATATTGTTGAGGAGATGCTTGATTTTGAGGAGGAGCTTAGAATCAGGTCCAAAAAGCTTGAAAACGGAGCCACAGTGATTGATTGTGGTGTTGAGGTTCCTGGAAGCTACAATGCCGGAATAATGTACACGGAGATATGCATGGGTGGTCTTGCCAATGTGGACATTGTTGTTGATTACGTCAATGACATCCCGTTTGCATTCATCACAGAATACACTGACCATCCTGCGATAGCCTGCCTTGGAAGTCAGAAGGCTGGATGGGCGATAAGCGTTGACAAGTACTTTGCAATGGGAAGCGGTCCAGCAAGGGCTCTTGCACTGAAACCAAAGAAAACATACGAGCAGATTGAGTATGAGGATGATGCAGAGTATGCTGTCATTGCACTGGAGGCAAGCAAACTGCCGGATGAGAATGTTATAGACTACATAGCAAGCGAGTGTGATGTGGATGCTGAGGACGTGTATGCTGTTGTTGCCCCCACTGCAAGCATTGTTGGAAGTGTCCAGATCTCAGGCAGAATTGTGGAGACCGCAATTTACAAGATGGCTGAAATAGGGTACGATCCAAAGAAGATTCTCTACGGAGCTGGAAAATGTCCAATAGCCCCGATACTCGAGAATGATCTGAAGGCAATGGGTGCAACAAACGACAGCATGATGTACTACGGAAGCGTTTTTCTGACAGTAACGGAGTATGATGAAATTCTCAAAAATGTTCCGAGCAACACAAGCAGGGATTATGGCAAACCATTCTACGAGATCTTTAAGGCGGCAAACTATGACTTCTACAAGATAGATCCACATCTTTTCGCTCCTGCCCAGATTGCAATTAATGACAGGAGCACAGGAAAAACATATGTTCACGGAAAATTGAACGCTGAGGTTCTCTTGAAGAGCTACCAGGTTTTAACGGAGTGAAACACAAGTTTTATTAATTTATTTTTCTCTCTTTTTCCATGGAGGTTAGCAGGATATTTTTCGAGGGGGATGATGGTTACAGAGTTCCTGCGTTTAAGATAGAGTCTGGATCAGAAACAGCATTTCTTGTCATTCATGGATACTCGTCATCAAAAAAGGCCTGGCTTGGTTTTGGATTTGATATTGCTGAAATGGGAGCGGATGTTTTTGTCGTAGATCTGAGAGGGCATGGAGAGAACGAAAAACCTCTCGATGAGAATGTGATGGATGATGTTGAGATCGCTCTTGAGCACATCAGGAAAGATTATTCCAGGGTCTTTGCTCTCGGTCATTCTCTCGGAGGTTTGCTGGCGTTGAACAGCGATGCAGATTTTGTTCATGCGATCTCTCCACCACTCTCATCAAAAATTCTTCCAGAGCCCAAGTTCATGCTAAGGCTGAAATCATGCACAGTGAGGGAGAATGATGAGGAAGTTCTTTTCAGAATACTGGAGCGCTACAATCCTCCCGAAAGAAGCTCGAATGCTGTAATATACTATGGTTCGGGGGAGTCTGAGGGATTCAGAATGGCAATTCGGAAGTGGGCTGAAGGCAGGGATGTGGAAATTGTCGAGATACAAGACATGCAGGCTTCGATGCCAGATGTGGATGTGAGTGGAGAGAGCCTGAAAAACTATCTTCCAAACTTCATAAGCCACCTTTCAGTGACGGCATCTCCAAAAATAGTGGAAAAAATCAGATTTTAATTATTTTCCCTTCACCCTTCACGAGCACATCTCCCATCCATCCCTCATCAGTTTTTCTGAATGTTGGCAGGATGTCAAAGTTTCCGCCTATTTTTATGATTCCCGACTTCATGTCTCCTCCAACATAGCCGCAGTCTCCGTGGATTACAATTTCTCCTCCCTTCATTTCTGTCCCGATAAAATCTCCAGCTGATCCCCTTATCTCGATCACACCACCAGACATCTTCTCTCCGATGTAGTTCCCTGCATTGCCCTCAATCACTATCCTGCCATCCTGCATCCCCGTAGCATTTCCGTAATATGCGCATCCAATCAGGTTTCTTGCATTCCCCCTGACCACTATCTCTCCACCCTTCATCTCTGCCCCGAGCCAGTCATCTGCGTTGCCTTCAATGATAATTTTTCCACCTTTCATGAATGCCCCGCAGTTTGCTCCAATATCACCTCTGACAATGATCTCCCCATCTGTCATTCCCATTCCTATCCATTTCACTTTTGAAAAGTTTCCATCAAGGACTATCTTTTTCTCATCTCCTTCCTTTTCTATCTCAAAGAGCTCTTCAAGCTTCTTTTCAAGCTTCCCGTACCACACCCTGAAGCTTCTTATCTTATCCTCGCTCTTTGTTGCAAGCTCAGGCGTTATCTCTGCCTCAACGCTAACGTCAAAACCGAATTTTGGCTTAAGAATGAGCATTCAGTTCACCTCCAGCCTTTCAGGATTTCTCATCCAGTATTCTGCCACACCATAGTTCTTTCTTTCCACACTGTAGTAGTTTGCAAAGAAATCATCCAGATCTGAATCTATAGCTTCAAGATCGGTTTTGGCTCTTGCATCGACCCAGTATGTCCTACCCCAGGTCTCTTTCAGAAGAGTCCCGTCCCTGACAATGATCTCGCCATCCTTGATCGTGTAAACCGGAACCCTGAACTCTCTGTTGACAGCCTCATACTGTGACGATGGATCGATATCATTCGGGTTGAGGTTGTAGATTGCAATGTCAGCATCGGCTCCAATTCCCAGATGCCCCTTGTTCTCCAGTCCAAGAACTCTTGCAGGTAAGCTCCTTGTCATCTCGATAACCTCGTAAAGCGTTTTTTCAGTGTCTATGGCTGGCAGAGAGGTTGCTTTCTGTACATAGGGGCTTACTCTCTCAAGCTCCTTCTCTCTCATCCTTCTGCTCATGAGCATTGCCATCACGTAGGGATATTCTGTATAGGGCCCTCCATTCGGATAGTCTGTTGATAGCACGACCTTATCGCTGTCAACAAGCAGACCAAGCTCGAGTCCTATCGCCCACTGTAAGGCATGAACAGGATTTCTTGGCATGTACGTTATGGGGACAATTCCAGCTCCACCCTCAATTTCACTGTCCTTGTTGCTCCATCTTGCCCCCGTGAGCTTGTGAAGTGTGAACTGGAAGGGAGCATCTCCTGTCATTGCCGTTGCATGGCCAAAAATTGCCTGTCCCATGTCTATCGTCACGTTATCCATTGAATTGACAACCCTGGCAATTTCTGCAGCTCCGCTCGATACATCCCTCCACGAGCTTCCGGCGTAGGCGTTGAACTGAACATGGGTCACATGCAACACCTGTCTTGAATCATTCTTTATGCCTGAAACAAGCTTTATTGTCTCAACGGTTGTCTGATAGTTTCCGGGAACACCAAGGTTGTTACAGTGAAGGTGAACAGAATGAGGTAAGTTTAGCTCTTCATTTGCCTTTACGAGCTCTGTGATTATCTCTCTTGGAGTCACACCCCACTTTGGTACCTCATCATCAAGATCCCTGACATTCCCGCCGTACATCCAGGCCTCAACACCTCCTGGATTTACAACCTTGACACCAAAGCCCTTTGTTCTCTCAAGAGCCCATGCAATAAATGCTTTCATCTTCTCCCTATCTCTTTCAGCCACATACTTGAAAACGAAATGCCAGTTTCCGAAAACAGGCAGTGCAGCCTTATCAACAACAGGAATTGCATCAAGCTCCTCATGGGTGTGGGGTGAGCCTATGGGTGGTGAGGCAGCCTCAACTGCCGTTGTATAACCCATCCTCGCATACTCATAACCAATGGCAGGAGACGTCAGAAGAACCCTTCCCATTGACGCTCTGAGCTTTCCTGCAGTCTGCCTGACTACCCTCATCTCTTCTGGACGCATCGTCCTTCCAACATTTATCTTGCTTCCAGCAATATGAGCGTGCATGTCAATTCCGCCAGCAACAACAAGCTTGTTGCTTGCATCTATGACCCTGCATTCATCCTTGTTGACTTCATTCTCACTTACTATCCTACCGTCTTTGACAAAGATGTCCATTTTCTCCGCATCTACTCCATTTTTGGGGTCAACAACAATTCCGTTTTTAATCCAGAGCATCTTCATCACCCTTCAAGCCTCCTCTCCACAGCCTTCAGTATCTCGTGAACTATCCTCTCATCGCTCCAGTAGTTGGTGTCAACAAGCTTCTTTACTCTCAGCACTATGCCATCCATTCTGTAAACATTTCCCTCGGCTTCAATTCCGGCAACGGCAGATGGAATGACCACATTCGAAAGCAGGGTTGTCATATTGGGAAATGGATCAATCTGAATCACAGGAATGTTTTTCATGTGTTCAACTGTCTTCCATGGAAAATGAGCGGCAGGATCACTTGACATCACAAGCATGGCATCACAGTCCTTTCTCAAAAGCACCTCAACAGCGGAAAATTCAGCAGGTGAGAACCTGGGATAACCTCTGCTGAAATCGATGGCATACTGAAAACCTACCTCCCATGCAGGAATCTCTCCAGCTCCAACAACATTGTAGTGCCCTCTCATCGGCCATATTACCCATCTCGTGTATCTGTTCAGGAGCTGAATTAATTTTACAGCGTTTTCTACATTTCTGTCTCTCCCTCTTGACTGGGTAACCCCGAGACCATAGAATATGACCCCGTAGTTCGCTCCCTTCATCATGTCAGCAAGCTCTGCAAGCTCCTCTTTTGGCACACCTCCTACCTCTCCCACCTCAATATCCTCTCCCTTCACAAGAGCTCTGAGTGCCGAGATGACGGCATAATCATAACCTGGCTTTATCTGTATGAACTTGTCAGCCATGCTTGCTGACTTTGTTTTTCTCACATCCACAACCACGACCTTCCTGTCCTTTCTGCTTTTTATCAGGAATCCCTTTGCCATTGCACTGTATCTTGCTGGATGTCTCGGATGGGCTTCCAGAGGATTGCTACCCCAGAAAACAATAACATCCGCTCTGTTCTTGACTGCTCCAAGTGATCCACCGGGAATTCCCTCCTCGATCACTGCCAAGGTTCCGGGAGCATGACACACACTTGCGCACTGATCATAGACACCTCTCACCTTTTCGGTGAGAATAACCCCATACCTTATTGCCTCATTTACCGTTGATGACCATCCATAGAGCAGAGGTTTTTTGGCAGAAACAAGAATTTCAGCAGCTTTTTCAACCGCCTCCTCGTAACTCACTTCTTTTCCATCAATCATCGGGCTCCTTATTCTCTCCTTTTCTCTGAACTTGGCGAGCCCAAGTGCACAGAGCTTCTTTCCCTTCTGTGTGTTTACATCAAACTCCACATCATCACAAACATTTCCACAGAAAGTGCATATAGCCTCGGCCATTCACTCCACCCCTAAGAGCTCCTTTATGGACTTTACATTCTCGTCTGTCTTCTCAATAACTCCACTCACTCCCTTGAATCTTGGCATTCCTGTGCCATCTGTATCATCTGAAATCACCTTGTTTGCATAGGGACCCATCGGGATGAAGATAACTCCCTCAGGCACATCTCCAGTTCTGGCGAAAACCACAACCTCTCCAAACTCTGTTCTCACCCTTACCCTGTCTCCTTCTCTCAGTCCAAGTTTTTTGAAATCCTTCTCGTTAATCTCACAGTAACTTACAGCATTGAAATATTCCTGAGAAAGCTTTTCCTCAACCGTTTTCCCCTGATCAATGGTTCTACCAGTAATAACCTCAACTTCAATCATCTTTTTCACCGTTATTTTTATGGAAAACTCTTGTTCGGGGATATTTAATGGTTGCCATTTTTATCAATTCACGGGGTTAAATATTTACTCCGGGCTGTTGCATTTCACAGCATGAAGGCAGTCCTGCTCTGCTCAGGACTTGCCAGAAGAATGAACGGCCAGGTCAAACCTCTGATAAAGGTTGGAGGAAGAGAGATTCTTTACAGATCGATGAAACTGCTGGAGAGGCATGGAGTTAACCAGTTCGTTGTTGTTGTGAACAGGAAAAACAGGGAAAGGATAGAGAAGTTTTTGAAAGAAAGTGGCTTTAAATTCGACATCATTCTAAACGAAGCTCCTGAAAGGGGAAATGGATACTCGCTTTATCTGGCAAAAAACAGAATTTCAGGCAGATTCATTCTTGCGATGGGTGATCACATCTTTGGAGAAAAATTTGTGGAGAAGGCTGTGAAGGGAAGTGGAATTGTGTGCGACAGAAATCCGAAATACATTGACCTGAGTGAGGCAACAAAAGTGAAAGTCAATGCAGGGAGGGTTGCAGACATTGGAAAACAGCTCGATGACTTTGACTGCTTCGATACTGGATTCTTCATTCTGGATGAAAGCATATTTGATGCTGCAGAAGAGCTTGTTAAAGAAAGAGAGGTTGTGGAGCTCTCTGATGTGGTGAAAAGAGCAAGGCTTGGTGTTCACTTTGTTGATGGAGAGCTGTGGATGGATGTTGATACTCCCGAAGATGTCAGAAGAGCTGAGGATGCACTTTTCAGGGAGGCCGGGAAAGGTAAGGGAGATGGATTTGTTTCAAGGCATCTCAACAGGAAGATATCCACAAGAATTTCAAGGGTTCTTGCAGGCAAGGTCAATCCGAATCAAGCGACACTCCTGTCATTTCTCTCAGGAATTGCATCCTCTGCGCTTCTTTTCTTTAGCATTCCTGTTGCTGGCGTTCTTTATCAGATCAGCTCCATTCTTGACGGAATTGATGGAGAGATTGCCAGAGTAACCATGAAAGCATCAAGGATGGGAGGAGTTATTGACTCAGTTCTTGACAGAATTGTGGATTTCCTCTTTCTTTCCATTCTTGCGGTTCTGACTCTTTCAGCAAAAGTGGAGTTTTTCACGGCATTTCTGGCAGTTTTTGGCAGCCTCATGGTCAGCTACATTTCGGAGAGGTACAGGGGTGAATACCTTGAAGGATTTTACAGCAGATTTTCAGTTCTTGTCCCGGGAAAGAGGGATGAGAGAATCTTTATCGTAATGCTTTTCTGTCTTATTCAAACTCATGTAAGCATATTTTACCTCTTTCTGCTTCTTGCCATCCTTACAAATCTGAGAGCTGCTGAGATGATTTTCAAGCTTCTGGAATCAGAGGCTTATGTCTCCAGTCCGAATCTTTCCTGAATTTGCTCTTACAATTTCATCAGGCGAGATTTCAACCAGATGATACTCGTCTCCCCCTCCTCCGTAAACCAGGCTGTTCCTGAATACTCCTGAATCGATTACGGTGAGGCATTCATGACCGAAAGGAGCAACACCACCTGCCCGAAAGCCTGTAAGCTCTTCAACCTCTTCCTTTTCTGCTATTCTGACCTTCTCACCAACCATTTTCTCAACCTTTTCCATGCTCACCTTTGACATGCCATCAACCACAGCAACAATTCCTTCACCGCTCTCAGTAATGAGGACAACTGACTTTATGATCTGATCCCTTCTGCATTCCATTTCTCTTGCAGCCTCATGAACGGTCGATACCTTCCCTGTTTTTATCAGCCTTGCATTTACTCTGTTCTTGTAAATAAACCCTCTGAGCCACTCTGAATCCTTCATTGTATCTCTTTCGGTGGGGAAGGTTAAAACATTTCCCCCTGAATTTTTGGCTGATTTTCTCGCCGCCCCTAAATATTTTGAGCTCTATATACGGTTGAATTAACCTACTGGAGCAATTAATCCGAAATTTTTTGAAACGATTCTCAACAAGAATGACAGTGAGATTTACACGTCCAAATGTGAAACCTCTGCAAAACTAATCCCTATAATGAATTCTACATTTGTTAAATTGACGGGATGTGAACCCTGTTCTCAGTTGTTTTTGGTTAATTTCATTCAGCCGTGAGTTTTAATGGAGTGATCCAAAACGCCGGGAATAGGACTATATAATTTAATTATTTAGTCCTACAAAAAGCTTAACTAAAATCTTACCTAAAAATGTTGTTGATGAAGCACGACATCCACGAATACGAAAGTAAGCTAAAGAGAGAATGGGAGAAGATTTTGAAAAGTTCAATACCTGAAGAGAGTAAAAAGCTGCTTGGAAGATTTAAAAGAGATCTCGAGATTCAGGGGATCAGTGCTTCAAGGATCTGGAAGTATCTGAGCATTTTGCGCTACATCAATGAGAAATACCATAAGAAGCCTTTTGATGAATGGGGCGAGGAGGATATCAAGATTGTTATGGCTACTGTTCAGCAGAAGGTGAGAAGTGGAGAATATTCAGAAAATACAGGTTATGAGTATAAGAAAACTTTGAAGAAGTTTTTCAAATGGTTTTATGGGGAGGAGTGGAGTGGTTTAAAGATTCTGAGGGGAAATAACAAGAGAAACAAATCAAAACCTGATTATCTGACTGAAGAGGAAATTTTGAAGATGATTGAGCATGCAAAGCATTTGAGGGATAAGGCATTGATCGCTGTTACTTATGAAGGGGGGTTGAGAATTGGAGAAGCTGCAAATTTGAGAATTGGAGATATTATTTGGTTTTCAAATGCTAATGGGGATTTGAAGGTTAAGATTAAGATTAATGGAAAAACAGGTGAAAGGCAGATACCTTTGGTTATTGCTGCCCCATATTTAAAAAGATGGCTTGAAATTCATCCAAGGAATGATGAACCCGAAGCGTTTGTATTTTGTAGCTTATCCCAAAGAAATTTTGGGGAAGCTATTGAATACCAAACTTTTAGAAAGATTATTGAGAGAGCAGCAAAGGAAGCTGGAATAAAGAAAAGGGTTAATCCCCATCTTTTAAGGCATTCAAGGGCTACTGTTCTGGTTAATTACTTAACTGAAGCTCAAATGTGTGAATATTTTGGCTGGATTCAAGGAAGTGATATGCCGAGAATATACGTTCATTTATCCGGGAGAGATATTGATAAAGCGATAATGAGGTATTATGGGCTTGAGGATGAGGAAAAGAAGAAGGAAGCTGAAGCAAAACCAAAGAAATGCCCAAGATGTGGTTATCTGAATGCTCCAACTGATATCTATTGTGGAAGATGTGCATTGATACTTGATGAAGGGGAGAGAGCAAAGTTAGAGATGGAAGAGCCGGAAGTTGCCAAAGAGTTGCTGGATTATATCATGAAGCATACTGAAAAGCTTCAGGGGCTGAAAGAGATGCTGGACTTCGTTGAGAGGTTGAGGGCAAATCCAAGTTTGATACAGATGTTGATGCAGTTGAAAGTATAGGGGTAAGAGGGAGATTTGTTGTGTTTGTTGATGAGTTTGTGGTGGATTGTGTATTCAAGGAAAAATCAGAGATCATAAAAAGAATGGAAGAACTTGAAAATCTCCTCACAGTTCCGTGAGTGTCCATGTTTTTCTTTTTTGTCAGTTACAGTGATTGCTCTACAAAGAGAAACCGTTTTTGCTGATATGCAGTGGTGTTTTACCTGTGATGTATTAAATACTGTGTTCTTTTACGTTGAATAGCCAGACAGACACAGTTGGTTCTTATTTCTTGTAGTGAGTATATAGAGAATTTTACTGAGACAGAAATTCCAACATTTACGATGATTGCTCTGCAAGAGCAAACTATCCTCATGTATGTACAGTGTGAATTCAGCCATGATGGATCGAAAAACATGTTCCTTTGTATCGAATAGATAGCCAGTTCCTTGTAGGTCTGATTTCTGAAATTGGAGTTTATTGAGAATTTTATTGAAATGGCTTATAAAATGTATATTTTTTCCGACCCCTCACCACTTAAAAAATTGAAACACTCCAATCGTCGTGACTCAAATTTCACACGTGTAAAAATCGAGATAGAGGATGTGTCTTATTCCAAGCTTATTTCTTGAGATAGATCAAGTAAGATTTCGGTTCTAAGTCTAACATGTCTTTCCAACAATTTCAGAGCATCTTCGTTGTGTTCACCGTTTAGGATATCGGATAAAACCGAGTGCTTGAATAATTCCCAGAAAAACTCCTCCGAGACTCTGATTTGTTTGATTGGTGTATTTGTCATTTCATAGAGAGATCTTTTTGAGATACCCTGAGAGACAGCATATATGTAGAAAAGCCGGTACGAATTGATAATCTGCTCAACAAGGTATTTCAGAGTCCTGAGGTACATCTCCTCCGAGAAGTTCCTGTTCAGGATCGTCACAACCCCGCCCTTGTTGAAACCAACTCTTGCCTCCTGATCCAGACTGGGAACTTTAACCTTGACAGCTTCGAGGGGCTCATCTGAGAAATAGATCCAATCGTCCGTTGAGGCAACATCAGTTCTGTCTTTCAGAGAAATCTTATCCGGCCTAGCCCTTTTCCCGCGCTTAACCGGTTTAACATCGGCTTTAAGAAGTCCTTCCGCCCTGTCAACTATTTTCTTAAGGATGGAGCTATCGAACCTGATCCCTTCCAGGACGATATCTGAAACCAGCTTGTTACTGACGAAGTCTAAAGCCCTCTTGATGTCCTCACTCAAACAGCCGGTTTTGTCAAAGGCTATAAAGCGATGGAAGAAGATTACAGGAACTGTTTTGACTCTTCTTATTGGCTTAACAACAACCTTGCCTTGGGTACGATCCAGAATTTTCTCCTCTACCTCTGTCTCGAATGCGAAATCGACTTTGCAGATGTCCTCAATACGCTGAAAACTTTCGGGCAGGAAACCTTCTGGCGTTCCGATGCGTCTTTCAGTATTGACAGTTCTTCCACAACCCTTTCATCAATCTCCACCTTTCTATTAACCCGGAAAAATAGGTAGCTAACCATACTCCACCATCTCCATTAACTTTAACTGGACAAACGGGATTGCAAACCTCCTAATCCGGTAAAAAGCAGACCTGCCTGACCTCTCAACCTCCAAAATACCTTCTGAAAGCAGAGTGTGGAGGTGATACGAGATGGTTGCCTTATCTTTATTCAGCTCTTCCACAAGCATCATGGGCCTTACGCCTCTCTCGTCCCAGCTCAGGAGAATGCTATTCAGAATAGTCAGCTGAATGTCGGAGAGTGAGTTGAGTTTGTCCATGATTTTGATTATGCCCATTTTCTGAGCAGCACCTTCAACAGCTTCTCTGTCGACAGCATCCTTTCCCTTGAGAAATGCCTCTTTCAGAGACTGGATAAACAAGTCAACAACAATTCCAGGAATGCCAAGGCTGAATTCGTGGAGCGAAGCTGCGTCAACTTCAAGAGCACCATCTCTGCGAAGGAATTCCATTAAGGTGTCCACAAGCTCTCGTGTGTGCTGTATCTCGAAGGGCTCAAGAAAGATCTCAGTCGATACGGGGAGTAAATCTTCAACACCCTCAACGAAATACCTCCACTTTTCAGGTGTCCAGGCTGTCAGATAAACACTATCCCCAGCTCGCCTGTTAATCTCCCGAAGGGATTCGACGATACGCTGATCCCTTTCACAAGAATCTACTATAACGACATTAACACCGCTGTCAAGAGTATCAAGGAACTCATAGAAGAGAAACTCATCGTCATCCAAGGTTTCCGCAAAAAGGGATGCATCACTTGCTTTGACGTTTAATTCTTCATCCAAGCTCTCCAGCATGTATCGTACAGCGTTCAGAAGCAGGCTCTTTCCTGAACCCTTTATGCCAATCAGCGGAATGTGGTATTTTTTGCCGTCACTAAGATTCAATCCCACAAATCCACCGATTTTCTCAAGCTGTTCATCGTAGTTCACGATTTTTAGCGGGTTATTGAGGAAAAAGCGATGAATATACTTGCTGTTAACCTTCTCAGGGTTGAATCCACGGTTTCTTAGCCAGAGCTCGAAACTCTCGACTCTTCCAAGCTTGCCTCTTTTCAATGCTTCATGAAATCGGTGTAATTTGTCTAACCTATCTAACTCACTCATCTTATCAAACCTTTAAAACTGTTTTAACCAAGTACTATTTAAACTTTTCCCTGCTTATGAGTTCATTCCTATAATGCTCTTCCTACCTCTCCTCCAGCTTTTTCAGCTCCTATTCAACGTTTTTCATCATGGGATTCAATTAACTCTCTCACTTTTTTCGACAACACTTTCAAAAAGATGGTTCAACCTTGATTAATGGGAACCCTATAGTGGTATGAATGCCGATTTAGTGATGAATTCATCTTTCAGTTTCATATAACCCCTTGTCTTCCACCTTATGCCTATCAAAGAAAAGTCAAATATTTTTAACAGAAAACGTATTCAACGGGGGATTTGAAAAATAATTGTTCAACTGAACAAAAGGTACGTTTTCAGCCTAGATAACAATAGCAGGATGATTCCAAAGTAGATTATATGTAAGAAAGAGAAAATAGCAGAACTGCATCGAAATTATATATTTGACAGACATACGGCGTTCTCACTAATAGACTGAAAAGAGTCTGAGTAGGTTACGAGGTTTATTACGATCATAAAGATATTAGTTCGAGAATTTCCCGTTTATTATATCAAATACTCGAAAAGAGATAACCCTCTTTCATTACGTTGTGATCGTGAGAAATGATAACATCAGAATAATCTGTGAGGTCAAAAGAGACTTTTACAATACCAAAGAAAGTTCTTAGAGATCGTGTATCAATATTGATCGGAAAAAGATTAAAATATAATAAGAAAGAACTTTTGATTTTGTCATCACATGTAATCATCGAACTGACTGCTGATGTAAGAAGAGTAAAAATATTTTAGAGCGTGTAATAGAGGATCATACGGTAGTTTACATTGACGTTGAAACACCAATATTTTTAAACATTCATACATACATTCATACATGAAAAACATCATGGTCAGGGACGAAGTTTACGAAAAACTCCAAAGAATGAAAAAAGGTAAAGAGTCGTTTTCTGATGTCATACTCAGGCTCATTGATCAAAGAAGAAGGAGTGGAGTGGAGATTCTCGAAAAATATGCAGGATCCCTCTCAGAAGATGAGCTTGAGAGAATCGTGATGGAAGAGAGAAAAAGGTTCAGGGTGAGACAGTTTGATACTTGATACATCAGTTGTAATCAGGGTTCTAAGGGACAGGGAATTCTTTGAGATGCTGAAGAGCAGAATAAACGAAAACATAAAAATAACATCCATTGTGGCATACGAACTTCAGAGAGGTGCATTTTACATCAAACTTAAGTACGGCAGAGATTATGAGCTAAGACAGATAGAATCGCTCCTCAGTGATATTGAAATCCTCCCTTTCACTTCAAAAGACTCTGAAATCTCTGCCAAAATATGGGCAAAGTTGAAAGAAAAGGGATATGATGTAAACGATGCAGATATAATGATTTCTGCAGTGGCCATCAGACAGCATGAGAAACTGATCACTCTCGACAGAGATTTTGAACTTATCAGAGAAG
>ENA-OSAE01000141-OSAE01000141.1-marine-sediment-metagenome-genome-assembly--contig:-NODE-141-length-50945-cov-46.797151_pt1 | contig 50945 bp, 49 predicted proteins | sample MGYA00237870_ERZ529317 | MGnify/ENA primary metagenome ERZ529317 (study PRJEB26369, sample SAMN03142812) | marine sediment metagenome | biome: marine; feature: borehole; material: sediment... | reverse complement strand
AGTTTTTGGGTTGTTTGTATTTATATATTCGCCGCACACATGCGAAAATCCTCTGCTTTATTGGAATATTAATAATTTTTACACTTTGTTCACAGAGTTTTTAAGGGGTAACTACTTAGGAGGCTTGGCCTTAGTACAGGAGACTTTGATTAAGGCTAAGCCTAAATATATAAAAAAGTTGCTGAATAAGGGGGATAGCCAAAAAACAAAAAAGATCCTAAATTGCAGGAATTCATTGCTGTAATATGATATACTTTTATACAGCAAAGATGAATTGTTTGTAAATGTTTGCCAGGAAGGAGGTTTTTTTGTGAAACGGTGTGTAATATCGGTGCTGGTGTATAATGAATATGGAGTGGTGACGAGGGTTTCCGGGCTTTTTACAAGGAGAGGGTTTAACATAGAAAGCTTTACTGGAGAAGAGACAGAGGATCCTCGGATATCCAGGCTTACCATTGTGGCTAAAGGTGATGAGCGGGAACTGGACCAGATTAAAAAACAGCTGGCCAAGCTTGTAGATGTGATAAAGATTAAGGAACTCGATCCTGAATGGTCTGTAGGAAGGGAACTTGCTTTGATTAAAGTAAAATCATCCTCCTCAAACCGCTCTGAAATAATACAGATTGTGGATATATTCAGAGCAAACATCGTGGATGTGAGCGATAAATCCCTGGTGATAGAAGCAACAGGAGAAAAGCGCAAAATTAAAGCTCTAATGGATCTGCTTAAACCCTACGGCATAATAGAAACGGTAAGGACAGGTCTTATCGCACTACAAAGGGGAAATGAGGGAATCATATCAGAAGAGGAGTTTAAGGAAATCCTTGATAATGCTGCTGATAAGGATTGAGGGAAAAAGGAGTGGAGGTTACAATGATGAATATGACAACCACACTCAATTTTTGGAAAAATCTTTTTCCCAACACATAGATAATCTTGATGCTCATGTAGAGCGAATTGAAAAGCGGGTGGAGTTTTTATGCAGGTGCATGAATAGGATTCCGGGGAAACGAGGGGACGGTTCTGCTGTATCACAAGGAAACGAGAGAACCGTCCCTCTGTATTTATTTATTCATGTATTCATGTATTCATGTACATGTATTCATGTATTCATACATATTCATATTCATATTCATGCCTCTGTATTCATGCGTCCCTCTGTATTCATGCACAAACAAAGGAGGTTAAGCAAGGCATGGCTTCGAAAATTGATCCCAAGCTGGTGTATATACTATTGGGCATCTTGTTTATTACTCCCGCTGCTGCAAGCCTTTATGTCTTTTTTAAAAAAACCCGGGAAATTGATAGAAAGTATAAGAAAAAGTTTAAAAAGAAAAAGAAATAAAATTTTATGGCTATCCTATTAATTAGTATCAGCAATTAAGTTGAAAGACGTTAAACGGCACATTAAAGAAACAAAGGGACAGTTCTGCTGTATTACAAGGAAACGAAAGAACCGTCCCTCTGTATCGGTTTTAATTTAAATCCGTGTTTGCGTAGCCTTTCTGCATAGTGATTATAACTGTGAATTATATCCTCTACCACATCTCCTGCAAACTTTTCTAAAAAGCTTTTTGCTAGCTCCCATGCAATAACGTTTTCTCCGACAACGGAAGCAGCTGGAACAGCACACACATCAGAGCGCTCCCTGAAAGCTGTGGTGGCTTTCCTGGTCTGCCAGTGGATTGTGCGTAGGGGGGTTGAAAGGGTTGGGATGGGTTTCATGAAAGCCCTGATTACAATGTTTTCACCGTTAGTTATACCCCCTTCCAGGCCTCCTGCATGGTTGGTTGTACGGTAAATTCCCCGGCTGCTGTTGTAGTAGATTTCATCATGGTATTCAGAACCTTTTGTTAACGCAGTGTTAAAAGCCTCACCAATTTCTACGCCTTTTATTGCAGGGACGCTCATCAAGGCTGCAGCCAGTCTGGCATCAAGGCGTCTGTCCCATTGAACATGGCTTCCCAAACCGGGAGGCAGGCCTGCTGCTGTGATTTCGAAAACCCCTCCAAGGGTATCACCCTCCTGTTTTGCCTTTTCAATAGCTTTTATCATTTCCCGGGAAATTTCAGGGTCACTGCACCTGACTGGAGAGGCTTCGATTTGCTGTATTTTATCCAACGGAAATTCGCTTTCTGGAGAACGAACTCTGCCGACCTGGATAACCCTGCTTAGTATAGATACATTGAACAGGGAAAGTAGCTGTTTTGCCAGAGCCCCGGCAGCGGTCCGTGCAGCGGTTTCGCGGGCACTGGCTCTTTCCAGGATGCTGCGGAAATCCTCCTGGTTGTACTTTAATGCTCCTGCCATATCAGCATGCCCCGGACGGGGACAGACTGGTGTTCGGCTGCTATCTACAGGAGGGTTAAAGGGGTCCATATAATCTTTCCAGTTTTCCCAGTCCCTGTTATGAATCATTAAAGTAATAGGGCTGCCGAGGGTTTTCCCACCTCTTATTCCGCTCAATACCTGAACCCTGTCGGATTCTATCTTCATGCGGCCTCCGCGGCCATATCCTCCCTGTCGCCTTTTCAGCTCATGATTTATCTTCTCAACATCAACTGGAAAATTGGCTGGAAATCCTTCGATGATAGCTGTAAGAGCAGGGCCGTGGGATTCACCCGCAGTTAATAGTTTCAGCATTGCATATCACCCGTCTTTTTATTCTTTATTATTTCAACAATCCCCTCTAAAGCAAGTTCATACCCAAATGCTCCTAAACCTGTTATCTGGCCTTCAGTAATGGGAGCGATCACTGAAATTTTCCTGAAATCCTCCCTTGAATATATGTTGCTCAAGTGCACTTCTATAATGGGAAGGCCTGTAGCTGATAGGGCATCCCTTATGGCATAACTGTAATGAGTGAAGGCACCGGGGTTTATTATAATTCCATCGACTCTAAACATGTTTTTGTGTATTACATTGATCAGGTCACCTTCATGGTTTGATTGGTGTATTTCCAGTTCTACAGCAAGCCTGTGAGCCCTTTCCAGCAGCCTGTTGTTGATTTCCTCCAGAGTTGTCTTCCCATAAATGTGAGGCTCCCTTGTGCCTAGCAGATTCAGATTCGGACCGTGTAAAACAAGAATTTTCAAGGTCGGTTCACCATCCCCTGCGCTTTTTTCGGTACTCAACCAGGTGTTTGCTTGTTGAGTTGAATTTAAATTGAGTATCGTTGTGCATGAGTATTGTTGTTACCCATAAGACATACATGCTGCTAACAGCATCATCAGAAGAATAAAAATTTATTGAGGGAGATGACCTATTCCGGCGTAGCAACTTAATTCACACGGATAACCCGGCATTCAATTCAGTGCGGTGTTATCACAAGTAGAAAGGACCAAGCTATTTTAGGGGAACATATGATGTTTGTAGCTTTGCTTTACTGAATTGAGTGCTGGGCGGTTTGCAAGAATCACCGGAGCCAAGCCGGAATGGTCAGCTCGGTAAATAAGTTATTTTCAGGGTAGTTATTTTCAAGGTAGGATAAAGGCTGACGCCCTCGCTTCGCTCGCCCTTGACTCCATTCACGAATTTGGCTATGAAATAATCAGCAATGAACGGCCGAAATATTATACTTTTACTTCTTTGGTGGTAACGTTATTCAATAGATGGTTTTTGTAAAACTCATTGGGTGCCATGCTTTGAAATTCTTGGCAGCCAAAACACTCGTCTTCCAGTATTCTATGAAACGACTCAATATGGGCATTTGAGTTGGGTGTCCTGCATGGCATCCTTTTATATTCAGTTCCTAGCGTGACTTTACTAAGCAAATCGAAATAATTAGATAGATACAACAGGAACCGTCCCTTTTGTTTCTTAAAATTGTATGGGAACGGATTTATTGCGTTGTGGTGTTAAGAAGTGTAGCCATAAAACTTTATTATTTGATTGGCAACTTCTTCAGGAGTTTTGTCATCTGTGTTAACAAAAAAATCGGCTTCTTCATAGAATGGTTTTCTTTTATCAAGGAGCTGCTTTATTTTAGCTGCGTGATCCTTTACGTTGAGCAGCGGCCTGTTGCTGTTTGCTGTTCGTTTGATTATAGCTGACACAGATGCGGTGAGACAGATGATTTTACCGGAACTTTTTATAATCCTTCTGTTTTCCGGGTCTTCCACCACACCACCTCCCAGGGAAACCACCTGGTTAGTGTTTCCTGCCACTTTTTTCAGCATATCTTTTTCAATTCTTCGAAATTCCTGTTCTCCCAGTTTGACAAATATTTGAGGAATGCTGAGTCCGGTGCTTTCTTCAATTTTTTCGTCCAGGTCAACGAAATCCAGGCCAGTTTTGGCTGCTACAATTCTACCCGCTGTGGTTTTGCCAACTCCCATAAAACCCCACAGATAAAGGTTTTTATACATCATTATTACCCTCCAGAATGTCAGGCCTTAGTTTTTTTGCACCCTTCAGGTATATGTGTTTTATTTCTTCCTGATCTTTATGGGTGTTCCATAAGAGGAGAATTCTGATGCATTTCTGTAAAGCTCCTTCCACATCGGGCTGAAGCATGTCTAAAAGGGGTACTGTTTTAAAACCGCACATTCTTGCTGCTTTTGCAGGAAAAGCTTTGTTAAGGTCTGGGGTTACAGTGAATATTATGGCTGCTGTGTCCTCTTTTTTGATGTTGTTGGCTGTTATTACGGCAGAAAGCAGTTCTTCAGCAGCCTTTAGAATATCCTCCTGTGTGTTGTTGTCTACTGTAATAGCTCCTCTGACTCCTCGCAGCACTGGATTCAACTCCTTGCCTTTTCTCTTATTTTATCCGGTAAAGCCAAATCTTGCAATAAATTATTGGTGAGTTTTATAAAGTTATTGATATTTTTATTTCCACTATTTACAAGACGTCAATTAATTGATGCAAGAATGAAAGAATTCTTCAAAATTAATTTTTTTGTTGTTTTTTTGCTTTTTTAGGTAGGAATATACATGTTTATATCGAATAAGAAAAAGTGGGGATCCGTTTATAATTATAAAATCGATTGTGTTTTTATGTAGATTTTATGTTGTAATCAATCATGCTTTAAATTTGGAGCCAAATATGAGGAGGTACATTGATGCAGGTGCCTATTTTAGTATTGCTTTTTGCAGGAATTCCAGAAAGTATAGCACTTACAACCCTGGCTTTTGTTTTAGCTAAGGTGGATTTAGAATGGAAAAAAATATGTTTAATAGGTTTTATTCTAGCCATTTGTGCTTATTTCCTAAGATTGCTTCCTATTACTTTTGGCGTACACACTATTGTAAGTATAGGTTTATTAATCATATTAATTAATGCTTTTACTGAAGCTGATTTAGTTGTATCAATTGTTGCAAGTTTTATCGGTTTTCTTTGTTTGATATTTTTAGAAACCTTTGTTTATTTCGTTGTTTTACATATTTTTAATCTTTCTATGGAGCATATAGAAAAAAATGAAACACTCAGGGTACTTTTTTCTGTACCTACAATAATTTTAATTTTTTTAATAAGCTATATTATTAATGCTTATAAAAAAAGGAAGATGTAAAATGAATTATTCTAAGATAAGTCAAAAAACAGCTAACTATATTGCTAGAGAAATAAAGCTGGATAATGAAAAACAGGAAATCATAGCATTTGCTGTCGAAATACTTATATTAGGAGCAGTAGGTTTTTTGCTGATTCTTGGTGTGGGAGCTTTGTTTAATGTTGCTGTTCCAGCCTTTGTTGCAGCGATAGCAGGAGGATTTTTAAGGAAACTGTCGGGAGGAGCTCATTTTAATTCACCCGTAAAGTGTCTGGCCTTTGGAACGGTTGTGTATATAACCATAGGAATTTTTATAAAGTACCTTGCCCAGGCAAATGCTTTGGGAATTAATATTGTGCATTATTTTATAATCTTAATTTTTTCCCTTATACTGGTTGCGGTTTATGCCCCCGTTGATTCAGAGGCAAAGCCCATAAGGTCCCGGGTGTTAAGAAAAAGGCTGAAGCTGGCATCTATAGTTTTCGTTATTGCTGTAATGCTTTTTGTAATGTTTATAGATATTAAAATCATCCAGTTATCCGTTGTGCTGGGGGTGTTCTACCAGTCACTGACTCTGCTGCCTGTATTCAATCATTAGAGAAATTGGACAGGCTTAGGCTTACGTAACAAAAAAGTATTTAAGAAGGGGGTGAAACCGTGAAAAAGAGGCTTCTCATCGCAATCGCATCCATATTGATGCTAGTTGCTAGTGTTAGTACCGCTTTTGCCTGTTTGTGGATAAATTATCAGCCCAAAACACCCAGAAGTCTACAGAAATAATCCTTACAGAGAGGTGGCTTTGCCGCCTCGTCTTTTTTAGCGAGGTTTTGGATTTTATGAGGGAAATATTTGAAGATAAAAGGAAAAAACGCATCAACAACTACATACTGATTTCCCAGGTGCTGTTTTTCCTGCTGCTAGGGGTGCTTGTGCTGAGGGTGACGGAGTTTTCATACGAGAACCTTTTTGTTAAAATGCCTACGGTGGTTATCATGGTCCTTCTGCTGGGTTTCATTCCCCTTCTGCAGCGAATTAATGTAAAACACAGCACTGCCAATCAGATGCTGCACTTTGCTGTTATTTCTATATACCTTTTTATAGCGGGTTATCTTTTAACGAAAGAAAGCGGGAATATTTTTAAAGTGATCATGCTTATGCCTGTGGTTATAACAGCCTTGGAATATGGAATTAAAGAATCGATTGCGGCAGGATTTTTATCTACTGTCACCCTGTTTACTGTGGCTTATTACGAGAATTTTACCGATATCGATGGGGATATATTGTTGAGTGCAGTTATTCTTCTGCTGGCGTGGCTTATAGGCAACATGGTAGAAACGGAGAAGGCAATAAGGTCTGAACTGGAAAAGCTGGCAACCCATGACAGTCTGACAAATATATACAACCACAGAAGTTTTCATTACCTGCTGGAACAGGAATTAATGAAAGCAAAACAAACAAACACAAGAGTCAGTTTACTCCTTATCGATATAGACTACTTTAAGTTTTACAACGACACTTACGGACACCAGAAGGGTGATGAGGTTTTAAAAAAGATTGCCGGGGTTTTGCTAGAAGTCATAAAAGAGCGGGGATACTGTGCAAGATATGGTGGAGCGAAGTTTGCGGTAATCCTGCCTGATGGAGGAGCAAAAACTGCAAAAATTTTAGGAGAGACTATAAGAGAACGCATAGAAACAACAATGTTCCCGGGAGGAGAGGTTTTACCCAAAGGAAAGTTAACTGTATCTGCCGGGATAGCTGAATTTCCAACCAATGCTGACAGCAAAGAAAGGCTGATACAGAATGCCGATGAAGCCTTATACAAAGCCAAGTCTATCAGCAAAAACCGGGTGGAAACCTATTATTCCGTCTTTGATGAACTGAGCCTGTCATTAAAGGACAATGAGAAGGAGTTGTTCAATTCCATCCGAACCCTGACGATGGTTATAAATGCCAAGGACAGGTACACCTACGGTCATTCCCTGAGGGTTATGGACATGGCAAAAAAACTCGCGGCAAAATTGGAGCTGGATGAGAAGATAATAAAAGATATTACCTATGGAGCATTGCTCCATGATATAGGCAAAATCGAAATATCCAGAGAGATACTGAACAAACCTGCCAGGTTGAGTGAAGAAGAATGGAAAATCTTAAAACAGCATCCTCAATGGGGTGCGGATATAATAAGACCTTTGGAGTCAATTAAAGGAGCCCGCAGAATAATACTTCACCATCATGAAAATTTTGATGGCAGTGGTTATCCTCACGGACTGGCCGGTGAGGCAATACCCATAGGAGCGCGTATCATGCGGATCATTGACAGCTTTGATGCTATATGCAGCAACAGGCCGTACAAAAGAGTTCTATCACAGCAGCAGGCCATAAGGGAACTGGAGAAGTATTCCGGAACATATTACGATCCGGAAATTTTAGAACTATTCAAAGAGATGATACTAAAATCAAGAGATTGACAAATGCTAAATGTAAATTTTTTTAATTAACAGGCAGTAATTGCCAATTATGTGTTGATTAGAAAAAAGAGTAATGGTATAATTTTTGAAGGAAAATCATTCAGTAAATAGCGTTTTGTGGAGGCAAAAATGAAAATACCTGTAATAGCTTTGTTGCTGCAGGGAATCCCGGAAGGCATTGCTGTTGCAGCATTAACCTTTGTTCTATCAAAGGCAGAATTAAACTGGAAGAAAATATGTTTATTTGGAATTGGCCTGTCATTTATCGCTTATGCAATACGACTGCTTCCCATTACTTTGGGGGTTCATACCATTGTTTGCCTCAGTTTATTAATTGTTTTTATGAATGCCTTTACTGATGCAGATACAGTTGTTTCTATAGTGTCTAGTGTTGTAAGTTTCCTTGCCTTGCTGCTGTTTGAGACGATGTCCATCAGGATTATCACTTCTGTGTTTAATATTACCTTTGAAACTTTTTTGAAGAACAGCATATTAAGAACTCTTATTGGCTTACCCCATGTTGTACTGTTATTTTTAACAGGTTATATAGTAAAACGATGTTTTTGTGATACAAAAAAACATAATTTAGACCTTATATGGTAGCACTGCTGCCTTTATTTTATGGAAGGGTAGTTACTCATGAAACACATCGAAAAAAAACGATTCATCTTAATCAGCAGGTATATATTCCTTTCTCAGGTGCTGTTTTTTTTGTTGATAGGAATCATGGTTTTAAGGTCTTCCAGCTTTTCTTACGAAAATCTATTTGAAAAGATTCCAACAGTTATAATGTTTGCCATTTTGCTGGCACTGATTCCACTGCTGCAGAAAATCAATTTGGGGTTTGATCGCCAGAACATGATTTTTGAACTGATTCTTATATTTATTTATCTATTTTTGACGGGGTATCTGCTCATAAATGAGAACAAGGATATTTTTAAGATAGCGCTGTTGATGCCGGTTATAATAACAGGACTTAAGTATGGTATTACCATGGCCATGTTATCGGCATTTCTATCCATAGCGTCATTGTTTGTAATAGGTTTTAACAAAAACTTTACAGATATTGATGTGGATATAATGATAAGCGGTTTTATTCTGCTTATTGCCTGGCTTCTGGGAAATATGACAGAAACAGAGAAAAACATCAGGAATGAGCTTAAAAAGAGTGAAACAAAGTTTAGAGAGCTGTTCCACAAAGCGAATGATTCTATCTTTTTGTATGAAGTCACCCCGGATGAAAGGCCCGGCAGGTTTATTGAAGTAAATGATGTGGCATGCAGGACTTTTGGATACACCAGAAATGAAATTCTGAAAATGACTCCCAGGGATATTCATTGTGAAAAGCGGTTTAAAGAAGTGGAACACCTGATAAAAAACAGTGCACATCAGAAACAGAAGACCTTTGAAACCAGATGTGTTTCAAAAACTGGTACAAAGATACCCATGGAAATTAGTTCTCACGTTTTTTCCCTCAATGGGAAGAAGGTTGTTTTATCCATTGCCCGGGATATTACTCAGAGGAAACTGGCGGAAAAGGCCCTTCGTGAAAGTGAAGAACGCTACCGCCTGCTTGTAGAACTCTCCCCCGATGCCATAATCGTGCACAGGGAAGGGAAGGTTGTTTTTGCAAACACAGCGGCAGCCAAACTTATTGGAGTTGAAGATCCCAAAGAGCTTCAGGGAAGGCCGGTGATTGATTTTGTGCATCCTGAATACAGAGAATTTGTGAGAGAACGAATCCAAAAAGGATATAATGGTGAAATGGTTCCCCTAGCTGAAGAGAAAATTGTACGCTTGGATAATGGATCAACCGTTGATGTAGAAGTTACGGCAATTCCTTTTCCGTACAAAGGGGAGACGGCGGTGCAGGTTGTTATCCGTGACATTACAGAACGAAAACTGTTACACGAAGCCCTGGAATATGACAGAATTAAAACCGAATTTTTTACCAATATTTCCCATGAATTTAGAACGCCTTTAAATGTAATCTTTACTACCTTGCAGCTGATGAATGCAAATTTAAATGAAAAGGCCGCCCGGGCTGATGGCAAAAATATACGTAAGTATTTGGACCTTATAAAACAAAACTGTTTCAGGTTGTTGAGACTGGTGAACAATTTCATAGATATAACAAAAATAGATTCCGGCTTTTTTGAGCTGAATTTACGGAACCACAATATTGTTAGTGTGGTTGAAGAGATAACATTATCTGTCGCCGAATACATAAAAAACAAGGGTATAACCTTCCGGTTTGATACGGATGTGGAGGAAAAAATAATGGCGTGTGATGCTGATAAAATAGAGCGAATCATGCTGAACCTGCTTTCAAATGCTGTAAAATTCACCAAAGCCGGAGGCGGCATAATGGTGAATGTTTGTGATAGGGGAGAAAAGGTTGTTATCTCTGTGAAAGATACAGGGATTGGTATCCCCAAAAACAAGCAAAAAGTTATATTTGAGCGGTTCAGACAGGTGGACAAGTCTTTTACCAGAGAGCACGAGGGGAGCGGTATAGGCCTTTCCCTGGTAAAATCCCTTGTTGAAATGCATGGAGGCAAAATTTCATTGCGGAGTAAGGAAGGGGAAGGGTGTGAATTTATCATAGAGCTTCCTGCGAGGGTGCTGCCGGAGAAAGAGGAGGTGTGCAGGGAAAGAGATTTTATTCATAAAGAAAACATGGAAAAAATAAACATTGAGTTTTCGGATATATACAGATAGCTCATACATTCTATTTCTGGATTTGAGATTCCTGCCCCCTGTGGTGTTGTTTGCAGAAGTGTATACAACGGCTGTAGGAAATCTGTACGGGTTTACAGCAAAGGTAACCACTTTTGAGCATCCTTATATAAAGTGGATCATTGCCGGGATAACGGTTTTATCTTTTACAGTAAGTCAGTTCGGGTTTTCAACTCTAGTTAAATACCTCTACCCCCTTGTAGGGTATGGGGGTTTTGTCATGTTACTGGGATTAACTGGAACATGGTTGTTTAAGAAAAAATAAAATTTTGGTCAAAACGATTATTGGAAATTATTTTGCAGAAATTGTTGAAAAAGCTAGGGGATTAGCAGAAAAGGGTCGAACAGATGTTTTTAGATGCTCATTTGGATCACAGGTAGGGATGACACCAAGTAACAAGGCCCTGGCACTCAAAAGTTAATTGAGTGCAAGAGCGCCCTTAATGGGTTCTAGAAGAAAGCGGTAATAATTTAACGATTTGTATGACATTTGATTCAACCAAAATGGAGAAGAGCATATTATATTATTTAAAGAAGCAGGATTATTTGACAATTGGTACGCTGCCTTTTTTTGCAAGCTGATTTTATACCACAGAGATTTTAATTTTCGACTGCTCTAAGAAAGGAGGTCATCTTTTTTGTTATCGAAAGGAACTTCCCCACCAACCGAACCTCTCCGCAAAGCTGATATGACAATAAAATTATCAGAATTTGAAATTCCACCCATGCAAGACATAATGCTGGTCGGCAAAAAGGCACCTATAGGCCCTGAAGCTGTAAGACAAATGGTTGATGCGGTATCCCCGGACCAGTATGAGATAGTTCACCTCAATAGCCATGAAGTCTTTGAAGCAGTAGTAATAAAAAAATCTTTATTAAAGCTTCTTCCTAAAGAAAAGTTACTATCAGTTGTGATTGAAGAAGGAGGCCGCATAGCTAATGAAAGTATGGTGGTAAAGGCCCAGATAAATCTAACCATTCGAGTAAACAGGGTGGTGGATTTATAATGCAGATGGCAAAAAATATTATGAGTCGGAAACTGTATACCATTGACCCTTTAACCGGTGTTGGCCGTGCAGCGGCAATCATGGAACGCTGTGGAATAGGATGTCTTCCGGTAGTTGATGAGGGGAAACTGGTAGGTATAATAACTTCCAGGGATATAAAAAAATCGCACCCCAACAGACTGGTAGCCGATGCCATGACCAAAGAAGTGATAACCGTACCACCAACGGTTTCCATCTGGGAGGCTAAAAAGTTGATGGAAGAGTATAAAATTGAGCGACTGGTAGTTGTTGATGAAAAGAACATTGTAGGTATCATTACAAAAGCCCAAATTATAGCAGAATTGAGCAGATACATCGATAGCCTGACGGGCTTAAATAAAGCCGAGGTTTTTTATGAAAGGGCTCGTCAATTATTAAAGAAGGGGCATGAAATTGCTGTGATTTTCCTGGATATAGATAACTTTGGGCTAATTAATAAAGAATACGGTCATGTATATGGTGACAGTGTTCTTCGCAGGATTGCTGCAATTTTAGATAGATTGATCGATAAAAAACGGGATATTTTATGCCGCTATGCCGGAGATGAATTTGCTGTTGTTAGCACCAGATCTCTGAAAGATGCTGAAAGATTTGCCCTGCAGGTGGTTACGGCTTTCGCCAATGAGAAATGGCCTGACGGAATAAAAGTTTCTGTTTCTGCCGGAGTAGCTGGAGGCCGCCGGTCAGGCCTGCGCAACCTTAATGAGGACAGCAGTTATATTGTAAAGAACTTAATTAATCTGGCCAGCCTTGCTTCAACAAAAGCAAAAAAACTAAAAAAACCGGTGGTTGTTGTCGATGCTGTTGAGTTTAAAGAAATGGTCAGTATGCAGTAAATTGTTGCCGCACGATCCAGCTCTTTGCGAGATATATCCGCGGGAGCGTTTAAGAACGAATACTTGATCTTGCCGTTGGTATATTTGTGAATATACGGCCAGACCTCTTCGTCTGGAAGGTCATCATGGCAGGTAAATACACGCAGGCAGGTCACCTGTGCAATTATGGGGTCTTTAGCTCCTTCGCCCAGATTAACAGTTTCCCACTTGATGGAATGGTCTTCTGCGCCCGGTGTAGATACAAGCCAACCGAGTAAAGGAATTTACGTATATTTAGCTGTCAGGCTGCAGTTGATTAAAGTGCGCTGCTTTGCTTCATCGAAAGCCTGTGCTGCGGCCATCGAAAAAATGGACTTTCCTTTTCTATGCCCATTGAAATCCCGGATACTTGTGAACTACATTCGCTGTTGTTGAAATATCCGGTCATTCTTAACAACTAAGAAGCTTTTGGATGGGTTCTGTCAAGGGCCTGGCACTCAAAAGTCAATTGAATGTCAGGGGCGCAGCCTTTATTCTACCCTGAAAACATACATTTGGGAAAAAGACAATACTAAACTAGGGCCTTGAAATAGCTTTTTTAACGAGGCCATACAAAAATATATTTAAAAAAGAGTTATTGTTTCAATATTTATTAGGCTACAACTTCTTCCAAATTTACTTTATATCCAAGAGATTCCAGTTTTTTAACAACTCTTCGAACTGTGATATCCTTTTTACGTTCATCGAAATAATTGGCACCAAGCTCAATATAAGGTTGATGTTTCTTTAAAATATGATAAATAATCACCAATATTGTGTGGCCAACAGCAACGGCAGCACGGTTTTTGCCCCTTCTGACAGCAATCCGGTGATACTGGGCAGAAAGATAAGTATCCTTAGTTTTGGATGCGGCACGGGCAGCTTCCACGAGAATGGCATGCAGATGTTTATTTCCCTTTGTGGTTTTTCCTGATTTGCGTTTACCAGCACTTTCGTTGTTACCTGGAGCCATTCCAGCCCAGGATGATAAATGTGCAGCCGAAGGAAAACGATTCATGTCAGTGCCTATTTCAGCTATCACAGATTCTGCACTTCGCCTGCCAATTCCAGGGATATCATCCAAAAACTCCAGGTCTTCTTCAAAAGGACGCATTCTATCAGCTATTTCTTTGGCTAATTTGGAAATTTGTTGGTTCAAAAAGTCAATGTGCTCTAGCTGGGTAGAAAGAATCATCTTTTGATGCGCTCCTACTAAACCACGAAGGGCACGTTCCAGTTGATCTTTCTTTTTTCTTAATCGTCCTTTTGCTAACTGACTTAAAAGTTTGGGGTCATCTACACCAAACCTTTTGCATACGGCTGATTTCACGAGACCTTTCTTCAATTAGTTTCTTGCGGTAGCGTACCAGTTCTCGAAGTTCTCTCTGCTCACGAGAGGGTATATAGCTGCCTTTTAAAAGACCATGCCGTAAAAGGTCCGCAATCCATTCAGCATCTTTAACATCAGTCTTCCGCCCAGGTACTGCTTTGATGTGTCTGGCATTAACAACAAAAACTTCAATGCCTTCAAGCTCAAGAAGGTTATAAATTGGTTTCCAGTATACACCGGTGCTTTCCATGGCCACATGACTGCAGTCTTCGCTTTTAATCCAATTTACAAGCTCAACAATATCATCTGTCATGGTGCCGAAGGTTCTTATTACTTTTCCATCAGGAGTAATAATACATGCTGTAACACTTTTTTTGTGAACATCCAATCCACAACAGCATTCATAGAGTATTTCCATAACAATTCTCTCCTTTTGCGGCTTTAAAATTTAGCAGCGGTGGTGCAACGGCCTATTAAAAAGCAATCTACCCTGCGTGCTTCCCAAATAAGGGAGCAACAATCTGTGGTGCACCAGGCCGCTGAGGTCCGTCTTGACATCGGGCTCGAGGCACCAGGGTGAGTCGACCTTATTTCACCAGCCGCAAAGGTATTATTCCACATCAACCTGTTTTCATTCCTCTGATGGTGCCACTTTGTGGTATGGAGGTCTTGACAGAACCCTGGAGAAAGCTATAATGATTTAACTATTGACCGGATAGGGTTTATATGACATTTAACTCAACTGAAATGGAGAAGAACCAAAAGGATTAATCTATGGGTAAATGGTAATTGAGACATAATTAACAATCTTGAGCTATTTAAAAACGGTACTGTGCCTAATAGGAGCTTAGCGACATCGAAGGAATAGCTAAGGAAAAGCTTCAACTACAGATATTTATGAGGGGAGGTATTTGATGTTGAATATAAAAACCCAAGTTTGGCGACATTTTTTCCAACGTCAGTTATACTAAGGGTTGCGGGTTTTCTCCCTTGAAAATGTAGTAGAGAAAAATCTTTTTGCTCATTGAAGGTCCTATAAAATCAAGGGTTAAGGGGTCTAATTTAATTATACTACTACTTTTGTTAACAATTGCTGAAACTCTTGTTAGATAAGGACTGGTAAATTTTTATTCCAAGCTTGGGTAAAGATATATTAAATTGCACATCACAAAAAAATTTTTTAACAAGATTATACACAAAGAAGTTGGATTGTTTTGACAATTGTTAAACTGCCATTTATTCCAAACTAGCTTTATACCCCTAAGATTCTAATTTTTTAACTGCTTTACGAAAGGAGGTTATCTTTTTTGTTCTCAAAAAAAACTTCTCCACCAACCGAACCTCTCCGCAAAGCTGATATAACAATAAAATTATCAGAATTTGAAATTCCACCCATGCAAGACATAATGCTGGTCGGCAAAAAGGCACCTATAGGCCCTGAAGCTGTAAGACAAATGGTTGATGCGGTATCACCGGACCAATATGAGATAGTTCACCTCAGCGACCATGAAATTTTTGAAGCAGTAGTAATAAAAAAATCTTTACTAAAGCTTCTTCCCAAAAAAAAGCTTCTATCGGTTGTAATTGAAGAAGGGAACCGCATAGCTAATGAAAATATGGTGATAAAGGCCAAGGTAAATATAACCATTCAAGTAAGCAGGACGGTGGATTTATAGTGCACAAACTTCTTGTTTTTGTACTCAAACTTTTATAGCAAAGTGCGGGGAGATGGGTCATACTATGAAAAGTGCAGTAAGGGAATTTTCAGGCCGTAGTTTTACAGGAGAAGAAATAGAATTGATAAAAGAGATTGTGGGGATGTACCTGGCACTATCAGTTGCTGAACTGGCCAAGACAGTGCGTGAGAACATAGGATGGTTAACCAATGCCGGCAGGGCTAAGACAGTCTCATGTATGAGTTTTCTTAAAATGCTGGAAAAAGAGGGACTTATAAGACTTCCAGGGAAAAAAAGCCCTTTTAAAAGAAAAAATAGCACAGTTAAGGCAAGAACAGATATTTTACCCCAATTTTCAGCTTCGGCATGGGCACTTAAAGAGCGTGATAGGTGGATAGGATGGGCAAAAGAAGACAAAAAGGAGCGCTTGCACCTTATAGTTAACAACAGCAGGTTTTTATATTTCCCTGGGTTAAGATAAAATACCTTGTATCGCTGACAGTTAAAAGAATACTGTTGTGCATCGGTACTTCCAGAAACATTTGTAAATGGGGGAAATTATAAAGGGACAAGTTACAAGGCAGCGAACTGGAAATATGTTGGTATAGCAGAAGCCATGGGGCATACAACAAGGAATAAAAAGCGCCGGTCCAGGCTTAAAGCTATCTATGTTTATCCGCTTGAGAAGGATTTCAGGGCATATCTTAGAGGGAAAAACCATATAAGATGGTAAATCACGATGAGTAAAGAAAGGCTTTAGCAAAAGAGAATGTGAAAAGAGTGTATATTCATGTGCATTCTTTGATTGCGCATGATATAATAGATGCAAAGCTGAAAAAAGCAGCAAGTTTTAAGATTCTAAGTTAAATGAAAGTTGGTGGTTTTGACAATGAGCAAAAAAAAAAGAAAAAAAAGAAAAGGCTACGCAAACCAAAGGCTAATAGGAAACAGATGTTGGAGAATTCTTTAAAAAGCATGTTGCCCAATTCAAAGCTCATTTGGAAAGATGATGGTGACAAGCTGTCGGAAGCAATAGTCGAACTTGCCAACCTCTCCTTGAAAAGTGTTCAAACTTTGAGGAACAGGAAAAGCTGTTATCTTTTTCGATTCTTGTTTGGAATATGTGTAATGTTCCCGAAAAAGAAGCCGATAAGTTTAGGAAGGATTTATATGAAAAAATTTGTAAAGGGGATAAACAGGCAATTAGAGATATGGATGAGATAATGGGATATCTTATTGCTAGAAAAAATCGCTTTTACAAAAATGACAAACGATTTATCGTTTCATACAACATCACCAAAACAAAAGATGGCCTGCACCTGGATGTTGCATATCCCCAGGCACCCATAGAACAAAATCGGTAATTGTCTTCATTATTCTGTTTTATGGTTGTCCAGTTAATAATGCGAAACCCGGTGGTTGTTTGTTTAACTACCACCGGGTTTGTAGTTTTATCTGTTTAAGGGACGCAGGGATTCTTCGTAAATCTTTGCTATAATTTCTTCAGTTGCGGGTACTGGAGAAAGGGCTAGCAGGCCATCTAATGAAGGAGTGGTTTTGGCAAGTTTTACGAGATTGGGGATATCTTGTTTTGCAAAGCCGAAATCGCTGAGTTTTTGTGTACACCCTACGGTGAACAGCCATTCTTCAACTTTGTTTGCAATGTATCCCGCTTCACCGGGGATTCCCTTAAGACCTGGTACCATTGGGCTGTACACCTCGGCAAGTGTTTCGGCGGCTGCAGGATAAATAGCTTTTATCACTGATGGCAGCAGAGCACCGAGACCAAGGCCGTGGTATATTTCAGGTTTTACTGCACTAAGGGGGTGTTCAAGGGCATGGGTCAGATGGAGCAGGCCGTTATCAAAGGAAATTCCTGCAAGAGCTGATGCATAGAGCAGATAGTATCGAGCTATCAGGTTATCTGGTTCATTCAATGCTGCCGGCAGATACCGCACAATCAATCTCACTGTTTCTTTTGCCGTTAGAATGCTGTAGGGAGAAGCAGTCAATGTGGTTGCAGCTTCGGTGATGTGATTCAGAGCATCAACGGTAACGGCAATGGTTTGAGTCCTGTTCAATTTTGTTGTGAGTTGAGGGTCATCGATGGCATACATGGGATAAATGCAGTCATAGGCGATTGCGGGTTTGTGATTTTTTTCAGGTATTGTGGCCACTGCAAACCTGTCAACTTCGGTGCCTGTACCATGGGTAAGGTTTACAGCAATTATTGGTACAGCCTTTTCAGGAGTAAACTTCTGTTCGTACAGGTCTCTGCCTGTCTTATCAGTGTATTCCAACAAAATAGCTACACCTTTTGCGGTGTCAATAGGGCTTCCTCCTCCGATACCTATTACAGCCTGGGCACCCATTTCTCTACCAATTTTGGCACCTTCATCAATCATGTCTACGGTTGGATTTGGTCCAACTCTGTCATAAATGGAATATTCAAATCCTTCACTTTCCAGGGCAGGTTTAACTACGTTCCAGGCACCACTTATTTTATATGAGCTTTTTCCTGTGACAAGAAGAACCCTGGATATATCTCGTTTTTTGAGTTCATTGAGAACATCCTTGATTTTGTTTATCGCACCTATTCCCAAATAAGTAGTATTTTTACACCGCAGTTCAGTGACTTTGTAGGGGTTGATTTTTGTTTCCCACATAACAACAAACCTCCTTTTATATTGATGCATGATTTAGCATTCCCTTATTTGATAAATTTATAACAATCTTTCATTTATGATTATATCACTTGTTAAAATTTTGTCAATATCAATTATGATATTCTCTGTATTTAACTTGTAATAATATCACCTTGTAATTATCTTGATAAAATATCGCTATGAAGAGAGAGGTGCGTTATGTTATGATACAAAGTAACTATTCAGCATAAAAAAATAAACCCGAACCCTTCGCCAATTCCGCAGCAAAGCACAGCCATAGAGAAGAAAAGAATTTTAAAAGCTAAATATAACAGAAAAAATAGAGCTAATCAACAGGCTGATTGCTGAAATCCATCTCAAGGTCGTACTAAATTATCATAGGAACTATGCCTGATATGGAACCGGTATGGAAATTCAGAGCTGAAGCATGAATTTTGAAACGTAGAACTATCAAGGTTTGCAGGAATAGTAAATCAAAAACTTTTCACAGTATTTTCCGCATGAAATCGTGAAAGATAATAGATTTTGAGCATTTTTTATGCTTCACCTCTGATGGAAATTTGATTTTCAAGTTGCTAGTAACTGGCCGAACGGAATAATTATAATTGTTCAGGCCCGGTTAAATTTCCAGCCCAAAAGGACATTTTCTCACGATAATTGACCCCTTTTTTCTAATTATAAATTTCCAAAAAGCACCAGGTGTTGCAGAATAAAAGTTTTAGTTGTAGCTTCCTTGCTTTTATAACTTAGTCAGGTCATCTACCTTCCAGGGTTTTTTATATATAAAGCCTTCTGCATAATCTGTGGCTATCCTGGAACCGAAATATCCATCTCGATTTTTTATAAATTTAACAAAATAATCGTTTAGAGCCGTCTTAATACTCCCGGTTTTTTTTATAAACTGAGATTCATACGCATAAATTGCCTGGATTTTTCTGTCATAAACCCGTGATACATCAACCAAAAAACTGGGTTCTAGAGTTTCATTTATGAAATAATACAGGATTTGCTTAACTTTGTGAGATTCATACTCGGTTTTGAATTTAATAAGGCCAGCAGAGAAAACAGCTTCCTTTACCAAACGAGCACAGTTTTCATGATCAGGGTGAGGGTCTTCCCAGTAAGGCATGGCTACAATATCAGGTTTAAATTTTCTTATAACATCTACCACCAGCCGTATATTGGTCGGGTTTACCGTTATATTCCTATCTTGCAATCCCAGGTTGTCTCTTCTATATAATCCGAGAATCTTACTGGAAATCTCAGCTTCCCGAAGCCTCTGTTCCACAGTCCCGTTTGTGGAAAGCTCCCCGCGGGTTAAATCGACGATAGCGGTTTTGTACCCAAGACTGGTATGTTTTGCTATGGTTCCTCCCATTCCTATTTCAACATCATCAGGATGGGCACCAAAGGCTAAAATTTCTACTTTATCCATGGTTGTCCTCCCTTCTACTTTAATAAAACCTTTTATAATTATATCATCAACTCAGCATTTAAAGTGCTCCACCTAAAAGGCTTAGCCTTAATTAAAAAGCTGTACGCTATGGTGATTAATGCTAAACTTAAAGATATAAAAATTGCTGATTAAAAGGTATAGCTATAAAACCTTCAATCCAGTTTATATCCTTTTAAAAATACCGCTCCTAAAAGCGCTGCTATGCCGGCGATCGGTCCTGCCAGCCTTATTCCCAATTCATTTCCAATGCTGTAGCCGAATTTTGCAAACATCACTGAAAGGGTAAACCATGAAGAAAAGCCTATCATTGCCTTGGTAAAAAGTCCCTGAACCCCAAAAAACATTGCTTCTCTTTTTTGTCCTGTATAAGCATAGTCCGTATCGGTGATGTCTGCTACTATGGCATTAGGAATTATAAAGAGGGCCGAAAGGGGGATCCCTAAAATTCCTACAATTGTAAACCCATAAAGCTTAGACCGGGTTACAGGATAAGGCATACCTATAAAATAAAGCAGTGCAAACAATATTCCCATAGCAATCAGGGAAACACTCATGGTGTACTTCTTCCCTTTAACAGCAGCAATTTTATTTATTAAAGGTGCAGCAAATATTGCGATCATGAAAGGTATGCCCTGAAATACACCGGCAAGTTTTTCTCCTAAACCCATAAGCACATTTACTATGTAGGGGGTAGCAATTGACAGTATGTTTATGGAAAACCAGAACATCAGCGTCGACATCAAATAAAACACAAAATTCCTGTTTTTCAGCGTGGCTGTAATGCTTTCAAACAAATTCAAGCCCTTTTCCTGCCTTATATAGGGTTCTTCCCTTATTGATAAAACAGGCATGAAAAATGATAATGTACCGAGTATACCCAGAATTAGACCCATAGCTTTATAACCGAATTTATGTATAAGAAAGCCTGCTACGACTGAAGCGGATATCAGACCAAGTATATTTGCCACGGCTTGAAAACTGGATACCTTCACCCGCTCTTTAGATGATTTCACAATTTCAGGCAACAGGGCCAAATAAGGTGCAACAACCACTGTAAAAAAGAAGAAAAAGGATGAAATTACCGTACACAGATATACAAAGTTTGCGGTGCTTGTGTGTGGTGTTATCGGAAACCATATCAATATAAAACTTAAACCGAGGGGAATAGCCCCAAACATTATGAAGGGTATCCTTCTCCCTCTTTTTGTATGAGTGTTATCACTCCAGTAAGCAACAAGGGGATCAGCAAAGGCATCTACAATCCTCCCTATTATCATGGCTATTCCTACTAGGCCGATAGGCACTAAGGGAGTCAATCCCTGTGGATTTCCTTCTGGAGGTGCATAGTAAAAACCATACCAGTTGACGACTGATTGAATTAAAAGTGCTATCCCAAAGTAAGCGCTTGAGTACATTATTTGTTTACGAAGAATCATACCAACTTCCCCCTCTCCACTTTCTTATTGCTCTTTGTACAGGTTTTCATACAGTTTTGGGAAGTAGCGTTCATAAAGCTCTAAGTTCCTATCACCGATTATGTGTTTCTGCCTTCTAAATTCATGCAGCTTGTTTAAACATACCTCCCCAATTACGAGCTCCTCTTTGTCTGCAGATTCCGCCTCTACTACTATCCCATCTTTGTTTTTCGTTAATTCCATAGGGGCATAAATCCCTGACTTGCCGGCAAAATCCATTCCCAATATCTCTCCGACCAGTGCACTCTTCACACCATATACGGAGCTTTCCTGAACTCGGGGCCATATCCCGCGTAATGCCTTCCATTCATTATAATCATTATCAGCGATAGGAAGAAAAACAATATCTGCTCCCATAAGTTCCAACATACGGAAGGTTTCAAAATACGTAGCATCCATGCATATGGGAAAGGCTATTTTACCCAATCTTGTATCAAACACCCTTATCTCTTGGCCACAGTTGATACCCATTTCAGCTTCAACCGGCATCAAGTGAAGCTTTTTCTGCTGCCCAACCAGTCTGCCTTTGTCGTCATACAGCATTGCCACACTGTAAACACTTCCGTCTTTTTCTGATAAAAGGACACTTCCTGTTATGATATATATACCGAATAGTCGAGCCAGTTCGCTATAGGTAGTGGCAAAAATCACCTTCATCACCGGTGTCAAAAACCTAAACACATCCAGGATATCCAAACCATCAAGGTCAATCCCTCCAAATTTCTCCGCAGTTTTATCCTTTGGTGCTATCTTATCGATACCTGGGAGCATTCCTAGGAGTTGAAGAAAGTTATACTCGGGGAAGACAATTATTTGTGCTCCTTCGTAATACGCCCGTTTAACCAATCTAAACATCGTTTCAACATATTCAAGAGGTTCCGAGACCATCTTCAGCCTTACCTGGGCTGAGGCTATTTTGACATTACCGCTGTCCGGCGGCTCGCGTCGGTTTGCATCCGGTATTTCCTTTTTGTCAAGGTATTTTTTTATCCTACAGGGACGGGTCTTCCATAGAAGATATTTCGAAAAAGCTTTTTGTTTAATTTTTTCTATTAACTTCAACTCAATCAGCCTCTCTTTCTTTATACAGCAAAGGAAACATTTTCCTGTAGAGTCTACGATTTAAGTGTTTTAAAATCGGATAGTGTTCTATAACCCTTTCTCTGGCATCAAAACTTAACGAAGCAAGTATAAAACCGGTTCCCCCATCATGCTTTATATTTAGGATTCCCTTCTCCCCTTCGGTCATCTCACAAGGTGCATAGATAGTGGTTCTACCATCAAAGGTAACATCCCATAGTTCCCCGACAAGGCAACTTTCCATACCAAAGATTTGGTTCTGCTGAACCTCTTGCCACATCCCGGCAAACTGTTTCCATCGATTGTATTCCCCCTCAATCGCATTGGGGCACAGAATAATATCAGCCCCCCGGAGGGTAAGAATTCTACTAACCTCAGGATAATAACAATCATTTCCAACACACAATCCCAACCCGCCTATTTCTGTTTTAACCGTTTCCAATATCTTACCCCTTTGCAATCCCAGATTTCTTTCCCGTTTTGATAGATGCGTCTGGTCTTGTTCCAGTAAAACCTCTCCTTCAGGAGAAATCATACAGCTGGAATGATAGATTTTTCCGTTTTTGCAGGAGAAAAAACTACCAGGTAGTAAGTAAACACCATAATTTTGAGCTATTTTAATATGTTTTTCCAAAAATTTCTGTTTTCGATTGTTAATAATTTCACTGCTTTGATTCAAATAACTTTCCAGATCATTGAATTCCCATAACAAAAAAGCCTGAGTATATGCAGGCAGTGTTACAAGCACACTTCCAAGGGATGCTGCCTCCTCTACTAACCCGGATACAGTTTGATAGTAATTCTCTTCTGAAGTTATATCTGCTGTATTAAGCTGAATACAGCTGACCTTTACAGATTTCATTTTGACACCTTCTCTCCAAAGGCAGTATATAATGCATAGGCTAAAAAACCAGCACAGGTAGCAAAAGCACACCCTGTCTTGGCTATCCCGGTTTTGCTGTCAACGGTTTCGCATGCAAAACCGTTGTCCATAAAAGCTTCTTCGAGAAACTTTCCGGCTTGCTCGGGTTTTGTTGATAAAAGCTGATTACACAGGGAAAGAATCCATGGATGTTTTGCATGGGCAGAAGCCAGCCCCCGAAATTTTCCACTACTAACCATAAACTCATTTTGTTCGGAATATATCCATTTCAGCGTGTTTATGAAAATCTTATCACTAACACTGCAAAACCCATGATAAGGAAGGAGCATCAAGCTACCCGGCGGATTATCGTAAAGCTTATAATTTCCCTTCATGTCGATTGACCATGCAAACATTTTCCCTTTATCCGTTTCAACAACCCCAAACTCCATCACGACTTGCTTTAATTCTTGTGCTAACCTATGGGCTTGTATCCGCAATTCTTCATCAATTTTACTTATGAATAAAAGTGTTCGATAGACCAGAGCATTATCATAAATCAAGTACGGAAAGGTGACCGGGTCATCTGAAGGATCTAAAAAAGTCTTAAAAATCGTCTTGTTTTCATGTTTTTGATTCAATAATTCCTTAAATATATGGCGGATTCCTTTTTTTATTGCAGAATTTTCCAGGATTTCATTATCCCCGGTTGTCTTTAAATACTGCTCCAAAGCTATGATATACGAACACAGTTGATCTAATTCAAATCCAGGGTAGAGAACACTTCCATTAATATAATGGCTGTGCACGCCGGCATTTTTTACATGCCTCGCATATCCTGCCTCCAATACCTCTTTTGCTCGGTCTCTATCAATTAATAAAAGACCCGGAAAACTCCATAAGAATGTGTCTCTCGGCCAGTAGGCAGCACTTACATAATATCTGGGACTTCTTGAAGTCATCATTACACACTCTTCTGTATCAATTGTATTTCCAACAGAAAAAAAATAGTTAAAAAAAAGGTTTTTGTTCATAACTTCAGTAAGCCTTGGATTTTGAAGCTTGAGGCTGTGCTGTCTTAACCAGTTCAGGGTTGCATTATATAAATTTTTAAACCCGTTCCTCTTAAGGTCCACAACCACCGTCCTGGCTCCGTCTCTCTCGGAATTCACTCCAACATAAAAAGCTAATTCGAAATTGCAGTCCGGTGCCAGCATTATTTGTTTTTCCATTATAAACTCCATAAAGTCACTGTCTCGATTGCCAAAAACTATTTCACTTTCAGATTCCTTCACAGCCTTTTTTCCTGACCGGTAAATACACTTATCTAATTTTTGTGATGCAGATAGAGCAACAGCTGCAAGGCTAAGCCCCGGTATCGTTTCCATAACCAGGCTGTCAGTCCAATGATCAAAGTAAACATAGTTTCGGGTTTTTATCAACCTGTCGGTATAAATAGTCTGTTTAACGGTTTTCCACCTGCCCCGAATTCCTAATTTAATGTTTTTTCTTTCGAGGGATGTATTCCTTACATTGAAAATATACACAAACCCTTTTAACCCAAAAGGGGCAACAAGCTTTCCCGTGTATTCAAAAGTTTTGTTTTTATAACTAAAGGCCGGAATCCGATAATTCTCATATTTCCATTCTAACTTTTCAGCAAAATCCAGTTCGTTTCCATCAATTACAATATAAGGAGAAAGGAAAGGTTGAGATTCATCTCCATAAAACTCAATAAGTGATCTTGCAGTCATACTGATTATATTTATGCATTCAATACCTCCACTATTCGGTTGTATCATAGGTAGGCTTACATACTGATTCCCGGTAATGTAATACGGTTCATAGTTTTGTATTTCATCAGGAACAGTAAGGATTTTTTCCGACACCATTTCCGAATCTCCTCCTTAAAATATAATTGCTGTATTCCTTAACTGCTCTTTTCGCTTGTCAAAATTTTACTGATAAAATTCGCTATAAGCATCCTTTATCCTGCAAAGAAGTTTTTCTTTTGCTGATTTTTGCCAATCTTTCGAGGTATCTTAGCCCTACTGCTGGAACCTGTTAAGGACAGGGGCTTGCAGCTGATAGACTACCTTTGATAAGACCCGGCAGCCGGGCTCATAATTTATCGGGGATCGGTAAAAAGATTATATATTAGAAGAACCGCCCGCCGCTTCGGCCCTTTATCCTAGTCCTCCACTTTTACATGTCTCACCCTTTGTTCCTAGGGAAAGGGGATATGACGGTTTGAATTCAGGTTAATATATTTGAAAGAAGGATTTGAGTCCCGATGTGTAGAGGAAAATGCGATAGATAAAAATTTTATACTTCAAAAATTGAAAATGTTCGGCGGTTTATATGCAAGCAAACCTAACATCAAGCTTGACATCAATTTTTTTTATGTATAGAATGATGATAAGCAAAAAACCTATTGCTGAGCAAAGTTGATTAATAGTCTTGATAGCATAATTTTTTTATTAGGCTGTACAGATTTTCTGTTTGCAGCCTAAAATTTTATTTGAATTTGTGGAGGAAATCAAATTCATGAGAAAATCCATTGTTAATAAAATAATAATAATATTTTTGATAGTCACAATAGCCTCTACTATAGTTCTCACATACCTATTTATTAGAGAAGAAAACAGAACAAAAGAGGTCTTAATCAAAAGCAGTATTCTCAAACTGGCAGAAGAGAAAGCACAAACTATTAATCTAATTTTCAAGAATATTGAGAATGAAACGCAAAATTTGGGTTATTCTTTACAAATTTTGATGGAGTCAGAAGTTAAGCCAGGAGATTTAAAAGAAGTTGATAGAAACTATAAAAGAGATTCAAGAGGTGTTTTGGGAAGAATAACTTCAACCCATAAATCTAATGTGTTCCTTTCCAACGATATAGAACTGAATGATGAGATCAGGAAGGAAATATACATTACTGAAAAACTGGACCCTATTTTTAAGAAGATAAAAACAAACAATCCTGAGGTTGAGTGGGTATACTTTACCTCAAAAAATAATGTATTGAGACTGTATCCCTATTTGTCAAATGATATTTTTGATGCAGACCACAAACATTATAAAGATCCCTTTTTTACCATCGCAGATGAGAAAAACAATCCCCAGAGGAAAGTGGTCTGGTCCAGCCCTTATTATGACTACGCAGGGAAGGGGTGGGTATTGACTTGTTCATATCCTGTGTATATAGATAATGAACTTGTAATGGTTGCCTCCCTTGACATAACTTTGAATTCCATAGAGAATTTGATAGCAAATTTCAAGCTGGCAGAAACAGGCTTTGCATTTCTCGTGGATGAAACAGGAAATGTGATTTATCATCCTCATTTTATCCCTTCGCGGAGCGAGCGTGGGAACGTATTGAGTAAAAATCTGATAACTCATTCCAAAGGGAAAAGTTACAAAGAAGCTATAACTAGAATACTGGAAGGGGATAAAAGTGTGCTAGAATATACTGATGATTTCTCTGGAGAAACTTTTTTGATCGCCGGAGTGAAAATCAACAATGAGTGGATGCTAGGTATCCAGGTTAACAAAAAGGACTACATGCTCAATTTTATAAACTTTTTCCCTACATTTACTGCCATGGCTTTAATAGTAATAATAACCGCCATTATTCTGGGAACGTATCTTTTTTATCGAATTTCAATTCCCATTTCTCTTTTGGCCAAAGAAACGAGAAAGATTGCCTCTGGCCAATTTGGTGAAGTTATCGATATACATTCGGATGATGAGATTGGCCAGTTGAGCAGAGCTTTCAATGAAATGAGCTTGACTATAAAGGAGCGCACCGAAAATCTCGAAAAGAGCAAACAGCAGCTGGAAGCGATTTTTAACAGCATAACAGAACTGTTTTTTATATGTAAGCCTGATTACAGCCTTGTTATGGTTAACAATAATGCAAAAAAACTTTACCAAAATGTTGATGAAGCTGTTAGAAAGGGAGAAAAATGTTACAGAATATTTAGGAAGAGAGGAAATCCATGTCCCGACTGTCCGGTAGAGATCACTTTAAAACACAAAAAAAGTTATAAAAAAAATGTCGTTGTGGATAAACAGGTATACAGTGTAGATGCTACACCAATAATCAATAAAAAAGGTGAAATAGAACAGATAATTATATACAGTAAAGATATCACGCGATCTGTAATAATGGATAAAACTGTTTCCCATAGGGAGAAATTGGCAGAATTGGGCCAGATGACTGGAGGAATAATCCATGAATTAAAAAATCCCATGTCTGTTATTAAAGGTTCAACATATCTTTTAAAAAGTATTTTGGCAGCGAAAACTTTAAAACAAGAAGATGTTGATGATATAATTTTCGCGGTAAATGAGATTGAGAAAAGTGTTGATTATTCCCAAAGAGTGATCTCAAATGTGTTGGAATTTACTAAAAAATCGTCCAGGGAACGGGAAAAAATATCTGTAAAAGAAGTTATTAAACACATCCTTCTTATTTTAAATCAAAAAATAATTGATCATGATATAAAGGTAGAAATAGAAATAAAAGATGATGTGGTAGTTTATATGAATATTGATTCCCTCAAGCATATATTGATTAATGTTATATCAAATGCCTTTCAGGCAATGCCGAAAGGTGGAAGCTTAAAGATAACTGCCCTACCAACAGATAATAAAAAATGGGTAGAGATCAAAATAACGGATACAGGACATGGTATAAAAAAGGAAGATTTGGAAAAGGTTTTTGAACCCTATTTTACTACCAGAGAAAAGGGAATAGGTTTGGGTTTGTGGATAACTAAGAATGAAGTCGAAAGGAATGGTGGTCAAATAAAAGTGAAAAGTCAACCAGGGAAACACACCACATTTATCATCATTTTACCTTCTGGAAAGGGTCAGAGTTAAATTTGGGAGGATAAAGGAGTGAGTTGATATGGCTAAAATTATCTTGGTGGATGATGATAGAAGTTTTTTGAGGGTGTATTCAAAAATTTTACAGAGACAGGGCTATAATGTTGAAGCCATTGATAATGGCAAAGAAGCTTTAAAAGTAATAAAGAACCGTTATTTTGATTTGGTGATTAGCGATGTAGTAATGCCAGGCATGGGAGGGATTGAATTACTCAAAGCATTAAAAAATTTGAGTATAGATACACAAATTATAATGCTGTCAGGAAAAGGCACTGTAAAAGATGCTGTTAAAGCTATGAGATTGGGAGCTTATAACTATCTGTTAAAACCAGTGGATATTGAAGAGCTTCTGATTAATATTGAGAGGGCTCTAGACTTTAAAAAGGTAAATGAAGAGAATTACACATACAGAAGCGAAATGGAGAAAATGTTCAGAGAAGACCCTTTTATAGGCAAAAGCAATCATTTCATGGAAATAAAAAAGAAAATAGAAATTATTGCTCCTACTGATTCGACGGTTCTAATTACCGGAGAAACAGGGACAGGAAAAGAAGTTTTAGCAAAAGAAATTCATTATAACAGCAACAAAAGAAACAAACCCTTGATAAAAGTGAACTGTGCAGTACTGGCTGAAACGGTGCTGGAGAGCGAACTGTTTGGCCATGAAAAAGGTGCTTTTACAGGGGCCTATAAAACAAAAAAAGGCAAGTTTGAATTGGCTCAAGAGGGTACACTCTTTCTGGACGAAATTGGAGATCTTCCTCTAAATTTTCAGATAAAACTATTGAGGGTTCTGCAGGAAAAAGAATTTGAAAGGGTTGGAGGAACAGAAACCATTAAGGTTAATTTTAGATTGATAGCAGCAACAAACAAGGATTTAAGAGCAGAAGTCAAAAAAGGCAGCTTTAGGGAAGACCTCTTTTATCGATTGAATGTTATTCCCATATATTTAAAACCCTTGCGGGAGCGAAGGGAGGATATTCTGTATCTAGCAGAGTTTTTTTTAAAAAAATATTCCAAGGATTTAAATAAAAATGTTAAAAGATTCAGTGATAAAGCATGCGAAATCTTAAAAAATCATGATTGGCCGGGAAATGTAAGGGAATTAAAGAATATTGTGGAAAGATGTGTGGTTTTTGCTAAAAGTGAAGAAATATCGGCAGAAGAAATTCCAGAGGATATTAAGAGTAAGTCAGGGGTTTGTAAAAGTATAAAACCTCTTAAAAGAGCTTTACAGGAATTTGAGAAGCAATACATACTAAATGCATTGGATAAAAATGAATGGAACATTACAAAAACTTCAGAAGAAATAGGTATTGCCAGAAAGAATTTGTACAAAAAGATTGAGAAATACAGAATTCAAAGGCCATCTGAGAAAAATTAGAGTTTTTGTTAAAAAGCATCCCTTTTAAAGAGTGTTACCATAAAGTGACACTCTTTTTTGTTTTTTTATGTTGTTGCATCTAAAACCCTAAACAAATATGAGCTTTAAAGGCTGTTAAAGCTTGTTTATTAAAGAGTTTTTTACTTTGGCAAGGTTTTTGCGGAAGGGTATAACGAATATTTATTACACCAAAAAATTTGTGGGGAGGGTTGTTAAGTTGAGAGATAGAGTAATGGATTTAATCGACAGAGATGAAAAAGCCATTGGTTCTTCATTGAAAATAAGGTTATTTCCCTTTGTAGCAGATAAAAGCAGCAAAAACAGAATAATCGACGCAAACGGTAAAGAATACATCGATTTTACGGCAAACTGGGCTGTGGCAAACACTGGTTACTGTCATCCTAAAGTGACCAAGGCTATAAAGGAGCAAATTGATAAGAACAGCTTTTCTTCCTACACAACAGTGATAACGGAAACAGGTGTGGAATTGGCAGAAAGGCTTATACAGCTTACACCGGGAAATTTTGAAAAAAAAGTATGGTTTGGCCTGTCAGGCTCTGATGCCAATGGCTGTATAGCTAAGATGCTGCCTTTGGCCAAAAAGAGAAATCGCCTGATATCCTTTTTCGGTGCCTATCATGGTCAGACAATGGGTTCTTTATCTGTATCAGGCCATACCGCTCAGGCCAGGTTTATAGGGGCAGGAAATGTGACGAAAATTCCTTATCCCTATTGTTATCGCTGTGCCTTTGACAAGAAGGCAGAAAACTGTGGGTTGTATTGTCTGGATTATCTTGAGAACCATGTGTTTACAACCATCTGTCCTCCTGAAGATGTGGCTGGAATCATTATAGAAGCTATCCAGTGTGATGGTGGGGATGTAGTTCCTCCAAAAGGGTATCTGCCTAGACTTAAAAAAATATGTGACAAACATGGGATTTACCTGGTTGTAGATGAAGTGAAGATAGGGGTGGGGAGGACAGGAAAATTTTTTGGGTTTGAACATTTCGATATTATCCCAGATGCAATAGTTTTTGGAAAACCCATCGCCTCTGGTGTGCCTTTAAGCGGAGTCATAGCAAGAAAAGAGATTCTGGATGCCGGCACAGCGACACATCTTTTTACCACTGGTGGCAGTCCTCTGGCTACAGCCGCTGCCCTTGCCACACTGGATGTTGTTATAAATGAAGGGTTAATGGAAAATGCACAAAAGATGGGGGAATACCTTAAATCACGATTATTAAAACTGAAGGACAGATACGAAATCATCGGCGATGTCAGAGGCAAAGGCCTGGTCCTGGGGGTTGAACTGGTAAAAGATAGAGCTACTAAAGAGCCCGCTGCTAAAGAAACGGCAAAAATTTGTTTCAGAGCATTCCAAAAGGGTCTGGTTATTTTTTATGTAGGGATTCATTCCAATGTGCTGGAGTTTACACCACCTTTAACTTTGACAAAAGAGGATGCCGATGAGGGCCTGACTATGCTGGAAGAAGCCTTTAAAGATGTGATTGAAGGTAAAGTCTCTGATGAAGAATTATCTCGTTATGCAGGATGGTAAACAAGAAAGGAGGCCAGGCAGATGGATTTGAAAGATATACCGGTGATAGATGCTCACTGCCATCTTTTTGATGTGGCATATAAAGAAAGAAATTTGGCAGAGCTTCTATCCTTATCTCTGGAAGATTGGGATAAGCAGTTATTAAGGCAAACCCTTGTATACAAGAGGCTTTTGAGAGAGCTGTCTCAATTTTATGGAGTGGACAATAAAGAATCCGCAGTCCTGTCGTTAAGAGAAAGAAAGTGTAAAGAGAGTTATCCCGTGTATGTAAAAAATCTTTTTGATAAAGCAAATTTAAAGTGTCTGATTGTTGATATAGGATACAAACCGGCAGCATTAGATTTAAAAGAATTCAAGAAATTTGTTCCATGCAGAGTTGAGTTCGTCTATCGAATTGAAACACTTTTGGATGATTTGTGGCAAAACAAAAAAAGTTTTGATGAAGCGCTACAAGCTTTCAGGAGAACATTAAAGGAACAAATACAAGAAGGAATAGTAGCTTTTAAGAGCATTATTGGTTACAGAACAGGTTTAGATATAACCATTCCTGACTATGGAGAGGCTAAAAAAGCCTATGAAGTGGATAATGATGAAAAAACCTTTAGGGATTTCTTCTTTAATGAAACAATTAAAATATGCAGTGAATCAAACCTGCCTTTTAAGGTCCATGCTGCTTTTGGAGAGTCAAATGTTAATATATTAAAAAACAATCCGCTGCTTTTAAAAAGAATACTGGATGAGCCCCAATACAAAGATGTTAAGCTGGTTTTGGTGCATGGGGGTTATCCATACTGCTTTGAAGCAGGATATTTAGTGGGAATGTACCCAAATCTATATCTGGATTTTTCGGAAACAATACCTTGGTTAACTTTTGGTTCAAAAGAAGCGGTCAGAAAAATTCTTGATGTGGCACCCTTTAGCAAAATTATGTACGGCTCTGATGGGTTTATCGTTCCTGAACTTCATTTTTTTGGAGCATTAACAGGCAAAAAAGTTTTTGGCCAAATAATCAAAGAACTTGTGAACGCAAACATACTAAAACAAGAAGAAGGCCTGGAATTGGCAGAAAAAGTTCTGTATAAGAATGCCAAAGCCCTTTTTAAAATTGAAATATAAAAACAAATAAAATGCATAAAATGTACAACTGTAACAAAAAAGTGACAGACTGCTGCAACCTTAGAGTAACACTTTGAGGCTGAAAAACAGATGATTTGTTTTGATGAAAGCGGATAAAAAGGCCGGAAATTCAACAGAAGAAAACCTGGTTGCATGTTGGCTTGTTTTTTGCTGAATGCAATAAAAAAACTAACAAAAAGGAGGCTGAAAGATGTCAAAAGCAAAGGTGTTGGAAGCAGAACCGATGGTCAAAGCTTTAGGCCTTAAAGAAATATGGGCCATTGGTGTAGGCTCAGTTGTAGGTGACGGAATCTTCCTCCTGATGGGGGAAGGGGGTCAAATTGCAGGCCCTTTTGCATTGGTTGCCTATAGTGTAGCAGGTTTTCTCCTTTTGTGCATGATGGTAGCAATGGGAGAAATGGCAGTTGGTATGCCCAATGCTGGTTCCATGTGGATATGGACGAGAAGATGTATTGGAGACTTGGCAGGTATGATTTCAGGAATTTCCTATGCGGCCGGCTGGATTATTGCTGGCGGGTCTGTGGGAATTGCTATTGGAACTATCAGCAACTGGTTTTATCAATTTGGTTCAAAACCTGAAACATCTATAATTATCTGGTCCCTTATCTGGGTTACAGTATTTGCAATTGTAAACTACATGGGTGTTGTGATGGCTTCTAGAGTTCAACTGTTTCTGGTTTTGGGATTAGTTGGACTGATGCTGTTGTTTGGCATTGTATCTTTTGTTACCGGAAAAGTTGATGTTGATAACTATCAGCCCTTTATGCCTTTTGGGGCAGGAAGCTTTTTCCCCGCCCTGGCATATGGCACCTATGCTTACATGGGGGCACTTACTCTGACTACCGCAGGCAGTGAAGCGAAAAAACCTGTGGATTTGCCAAAAGGCTTGGTGTATGCTTCTATAACCTTTCTGGTCATTTATACCATAGCGATGGCTGCAATGTTTGGTATTCTCTCTTATGAAGAAATGAGTGTTAGTGAATCTCCCTTTACCGCTGCAGCCCAATTGGCTTTTGGACCAGGTGCAGCTTTTGTAATAAACATCGCTGCATGGCTTGCTGCAGCCACGTGCCTTTTGGGAGGCACACTGTATTCAGCGCCGAGAATACTGCTTTCCATGGGAGAAAGCAGAATCTTGCCAGAGGTGTTTGCCAGATTAAATGATAAGCGAGTTCCGGGTTTTGCTACCATATTTGCCTGGATTTTGAGTGTTGTTTTAGTCCTTATAGGCATGAAAAACCCCGATGTTGTGTATGTAACACTATCACTGCTGTTAGTCTTTTGTTGGGTAACTACATGGACACTGGGCATGATTTCCAGCATAAGATACAGAAAACTCTTCAGGGAAGAAGTCGAAAAATTACCGTGGAAGCAGCCCTTGTTTCCATTATTCCCCATTATTGGTTTTTTCGGTGTTGTAATAATTATGTATGGAACATTCAAAGGAGCAGAATCAGCATTAATAACAGGTGTTGTATTCCTCCTGCTTCAAGTTGTCTATTATTATGCATATGGTAAAAAGAACATCAAAAAAACAGAAACACATACAGAGTTTAATGTGGAAGGATAATTAAAGTTTTCTTTGAAAAGCAGGTTCCAGGTTTATCGATTATTCTGGAACCTGCTGAGTTAAGTATATGAAGGGAGGAAACAAGATGTCTAAAAAGGAAGAGGTTTTACAGAGCTTAAAAGAAAACAACATCAAGTATGTTAGGTTTCTTTATGTTGATAATGATAATGTTATAAGGGGATACATGGGAAATGCCAAAAGCATGGATAAGGACCTGGATTCCGGGTTTTCAGTTTCAAAAGCCATGCCTTTTTTCACAGCCTTTGACCATCTGATTCCTGACACCAATTTTAGTTATTTTGGTGAGCTGAGGATTGTACCTGATTTGGATACCTTTAGAATTCTGCCTTATGCCGAAAGAACTGCAGCAGTTATTTGTGATTTTAAAACAGTAGATTTGAAACCATCCAATGTGTGTGCCAGAACAAAATTGAAGGAAATCTTAAAGCAAAGTGAATATGAAGTTTATGTTGGTATAGAAAACGAATTCTATTTTTTGACAAAAGATGCTGAAGGGAAATACATCCCGGCTGACAGCTGTTTGTGTTTTGCTACTACAGGAATGAATCAGTGGAATGAATTGGTTTTAGAACTCACCGAAGTGCTGGAGGAACAGGGAATTGAAGTTGAGAAGTATTATCCAGAATACGGACCGGGGCAGCAGGAAATTGTATTCAAATGCGATAAGGCTCTGAAAACTGCTGACAATCAAATAATTTTCAGAGAAACGGTTAGAGCGATCGGAAACAAATACGGTGTTACACCGTGTTTCATGCCGAAACCCTTTAACAATCTTGCCGGAAGCGGAGCCCACTTGAACATCAGTCTGTGGAAAGACGGCAAAAACGTGTTTTTTGCAAAAGAAGACAAATTTGGTTTGAGTCAAAAAGCTTATCATTTTATCGGTGGCATATTAAAACATATAAGACAGATTTGTGCCTTCACAGCTTCTACCATAACTTCATACAAGAGGTTGATCCCTCACAGCTGGGCATCTGCTTTTGGGTGTTATGGGATGGATAATAGAGAGGCTGCCATCAGGATTCCTTCAACTCAATACAGCAATGAAGAAAAAACAGCCAGAATCGAATTTAAGCCTATTGACCCTGCCTGCAATCCATATCTGGCACTAGCAGCGGTTATAGCAGCAGGATTGGATGGCATTCATAACAAACTAGACCCTGGTAAGCCTTTAGAAGTGGACCCTGGATATTTGTCAAAGGAAGAAAGGGAGTCCTTAGGAATTAAACCCTTCCCCAGGAATCTGTTTGAAGCCCTTCAGGAACTGGATAAAAGTGAATTTTTTAGAAACCTTTTTGGAAATGAAATGGTGGATGAATATATCAAAATGAAAATGCATGACTGGAATGAATACATGCTCCATGTAACGGATTGGGAGCGGGAAAGGTATGTAGACATATTTTAAATTTTGGGTTTGGCTAATAAAATACTTAAAAAAATGGTAGGGAATACAAACAATATACCCTACCATTTTTACTTTTTGTGGTATGTTAGCCATTTTACACTATGAGCTTCTTCCACTGTAGTTTTGGGGGAAGGGATAATAGGTCATCTGATTAAAGAGAGTTTTAGTTAGGTAAAGAACAAATTTATTGTAAAACCCAAATACGTAAGTTTTTGTATATCCTGCTTTAAGTTTTAAAGGATTTTTATAACATTAAACAGAATAACTATAAAAACAATAAAAATAAAAAGCCTGGGTAAAAAAATTGTGGCAAACATAACACCAATATAGTGCTGTACTGGCCATGTTGGTACACCTTGATGGGTCAGGAGTAGTTACCTTTTTGATTACAATACCTGCTATGTTACCTCTATATGAAAAGCTTAGAATGGACAAAAGAATTCTGGCAACTGTAGTAGCATTATCAGCTGGCACAATGAACATTCTTCCATGGGGGGAGACCTACATTAAGAGCAGCTACTGCTCTGGAATTGCCAGTTACTGAACTGTTTAATCCCGTATTACCGGCATTCTTGTGTGGTATTGCTTTTGTATTGTTGATAGCTTACCGCCTTGGGAAAAAGGAAAAGCAAAGACTGGGTGATATAGATCTAGCAGTTGATATAGAACAGAATCAAGAAATGGATGAAGAAAAACAAAATTACGAAGACCAAAGATGTTCTTATTCAATGTAATACTTACAATTGTTTCTATTGCAGTTTTAATAACAGGAAAACTTCCGCCAACAGTAATATTTATGTTTGCTCTTGCTCTTGTAGTCAATTATCCCAATGTTAAGGAGCAGCGAGAACGGGTTGATGCCCATGCCAAGGCAGCCCTAATGATGGCAAGCATCCTCTTTGCAGCAGGTGCTTTTGTAGGAATAATGAGGGAGTCAGGGATGATTAAAGAAATGGCCACTGTTGCCGTTTCTATTATTCCTGAATCTCTTGGGAAGCATGTTCCTTTTATCACAGGTATTTTATCAATGCCAGCAAGCCTCTTATTTGATCCTGATTCCTTCTATTTTGGAGTCTTGCCTGTCTTATCTGCAACAGCTAAGGGCTTTGGAATTCCTACTGTTGAAGTTGGAAGGGCTGCGATATTAGGGCAAATGACTACTGGTTTTCCAGTTAACCCGCTAACAGGTTCAACATTCCTTTTAATTGGCTTGACTGGTGTTGAGCTTGGTGAACATCAAAAACGAACTATTCCATATGCATTTGCCACAACTATTGTAATGGTTATTGTTGCAACTATAACAGGTATAATAACTTTTTAAATAAAAGGATAGGAGGTTTGAAAGTGAAGGGGATTCGTATTGGTAGTGGTGTGGGGTATGGAGGAGATCGTATAGAACCAGCTGTAGAATTAATTGAAAAGGGAGATTTGGATTATATAGCTTTTGAGTGTCTTGCAGAAAGAACAATAGCTATAGCGCAGTAGGAAAAACTCCATAATCCCGATAAAGGCTACAATTCATTATTGAAAGAAAGGATGGAAAAAGTTTTACCTAATGTGGGAGCGCTAAATTTTGTGATGCGTAAGGCGTTGGGAGGTGGAGTTACCCGTTCATTGGCAATAGACAAACATGGGAAGACCCTTAGTTCTTCTCTTTTGGAGATGGAAATATAGATTTGATGCAAAATGAAACATAAATACCTTTTTAAACGGCTTAAATCCAAAAGTAAACAAAATAAAGGCATCAATGCTTAAAATGGTTCCTATATTTAACAGGAGCCATTTTTATGTGTACCTGGGCCGTTGTCTATAGGGTGCAAGTCCCGAACGGTGAAGGCAGCAGCAGCTGTTAGCTTAAGACAAGGATGTCTGCGGTGACGATGGCATAAAAGATTTTTAGAAAAGGGAACAATGAAATAAAGAACAAGAAAACCCGCCTGATTTTGGGCGGTATGTTTTTGATTGTAGACTGTTTAGTGCATAATAAAAATGGAGCAAAATGCAAAATAAAAATCCAGCATTTTGCTGAAAATAAAAATAGTCATTGCTAGCACCCTAAAAATAAAAATATCCTTCTAATTGTTGAGCACAAGGTTACGTCAAAGTCAGTTTCAACCACAATATATAGTGCCAAATAAGATCCGAAACATCTAAATATTGCACTCGAGGCAATACTTTGACGAGGTCCTATTGTTGAGCAAAACAGTTAGAAGGGAGAAGAGAGGATGCTGACAATGACCCAGGGACATCCATGCATCCCGCCCGGAATTTGAGCTTTCCCACCCCCTTTAACCAGAGGAATATTTTCGGAAACTCAAATTCCTTTATTCTCAAGCTCTCCAGTGAGGGCACTTCTTTTTTCGCCCCCAACCAGGAGAAATTAAATCATATCGCATCTTGCCGAAAATGGATGTTTTTAATAGTACAAGTCTGTATTTCAAAAAATCAAGGCAAATATCGTCTTGCTCCGCCTTTTGCTATTAATGACTACGGTATTCCCCTGTGCCCTAAAGGTTTCCCTATGGCCTTCTGGGGCTTTGAAAAAGATCGCAATCGCTTAAAATGGCGTTGCTCCAAAGTGGCCGGTAGTAAAAAGGTTAAAGCACTATCCACACTAAACCCCATGATGATTTGCGTATGTTTACTAAAACTCCTCGCAAATCCCAAGCCTGGAAGGATATCTTTAAAAAAAGAAGCAGTTCGGAGCGTTCTTTTGAACGGATGAAGGTTGATTATGAGCTGGAACGCCACCGGGTTAACTTTAATTATCCTAATATCCCTATTTTTACTATATCAGCCACTCTATTCCTGGGAACTTCTAACTGTTTCCGAAATTACTCCAGAGATGTGGTGATTATTGCCAGGGAAGTCAAGGGAACATGTTCAGCAGGTATCAAACTCGGAGATAAAATCATCGTAGAAGGTCCAAACATCTCCCTGGAAAAATCGGACCCCGAGTGTAGCTATACCTTTGCCAACCTTATGCCAGTAGTATTTGCAGTAAGACCAGGTGCTGACTTTGATAACATAGGATTCGAAGGCAGGCTGTGGCAGTGTGAGGATCCAGGTCCTCCCTATACTGAAGGAGGAACGGTTTTGTTCGAAGTAATACCACTGGAAAAATACAAGGAGAAATACAAATCTTCGTCTTGATAAAGAAGTATCAGGGCTTTTTTTATTTGTAATTATAACTCAACCTGGGGATTGTTGATATCAACGAAGAGCTTTCTGGTTTCACAACCAAAAAAATTTTCCAAAAGAGCAGCAAGTTCATCTCGGGCTTTGATAACATTATTATCAGTAGTTCCATGAAAACCATCTATGGGAAAGAAGATGTTTCTGCTTTCCGAAGTGATCTTGGCCTTTTCTCCCTGGCGCCATATCCATCTTCTGGTTCTAATTTCCTCATCATCAGCATACACGATCTCACCCTCTTCAACCTCTTCATGCGTTTTTTTGCCAAAGGGGGTGAAGACATCACCTTTTCTGCTGAACCTGACCTGTAAGTTGCCTTTTAGTTTATCCATATCATGAGCGCCCATTGGGAGGACGTGTTTTAAAGCTAGGGCATTAACCAGATCAACAACAGGATTTATGCTGGGGAAATCTGGTTTCCTGCTTACCCGTTTTACCAGAGCTTCTATGGAGGAAGGGTGTCTATTGGGATTGATTCCACATTTTTTAAAAGCATTGCGCCACACAGCAATGTTTGAGTAACTGCGGTAATCCGAAGCATCTTTGAATTTTTGATAAATCCTTTTTGATGAATCCTTAAGCAGGTCAGCAATTTCCTTAACATTTCTTGTATTATCCACTTCTCTTGCAACCACCACACCTATACACGCTTCCGGAAAAAGAGAAAAAATTTCTTCAGAGACAAGGAACTGCATCACCTGAACCTCCTCAATTATAGGGGTTTATCTTACTTATTCTATTTTTACCTTTAATTTCCTTTATTAATTAAGAGAATTTCATACAAAACGCAGTAATATTAAGGGTTAACCATAAGCGAACATATTTGTTCAAAAAACAAAGGAAATCAAAATGCAGCTAAAATTAGATGCTTTAGGGTTTTGGGTAAAATTCAATAGATTTATATCGTTAGACATTTAAGCAAAAAAGCGTGGACTTTTGAATTGTTTCAGTGGTCCACGCTTTTTGATTTATTATACCTTTTAATCTAATCGTCTGGGTTTGCTAACCAGTAATCCTTGTAAACAGGTGACATTACGTTATCAGGTGCATGCCCGAAGTCTATTGCTACTTTACCATGTTTTGTTGCCATTTCATTTGCTATTATTAATGCATTTACTCCAGCGGAAATTAGAGACCATTTATGAGGAATGTTGACCATATTTTTAATGCAGGTATCAATATCTTCATACGAATCCACTAGTACCGTTCCTGGAACCCGTATTTTAAGTTTTTCGAACAAATACTTAGCGAAACTTTTAGCAGGCCTACCCACAAGTAGAGGAGGATGATCTCTTATTAATCGAACAAAAGGTTTATACATAGGTAAATACACGTTTTCAAAGGCATAAAAAATATTTTTGGGTGTGATTTTAAAAGCTTTGAAAATCCTTTCAGTCAATTTATCCCCGGCAAATACCCCTACAAGGTCAGCGTTTCTTACTGCCTGCATACATCTATCCCTGGCTTCAAGATTTGGTAAAACAATGCCGCAATAATTGTGGTCATTTCTCCATGCAACATTTTTTGATATCCACTCCAGAGATAATACTTTTTCCTGAGCCATCACAATGTTTTCGCCATCCCCAATCCTGACTAATGATAGAGGTGTTTCTTTTTCTACTGCCTCCTTGATCATTGAAACTATTTTATATTTGGATAGATAAGTTTTTGCATTGAGTGTGCAATAATCCATTTATAGCAATCCTCCTTCATAAATGAACTATATATTTACATATTATGCTTTTTTAATAGTAGGCTTTATTTTTTAAAAATACATTTCTTGTCAACAGAATAAATTAAATTGTGAGGGAGATTCTCAGTTAACAACTTCGAAAGCAAAGCGGTATAGGCCGTTTTGCTTTTTGTTTTTTAATAAAAAAATCCGGTCTTTAATAAAAAAATTGAACATAAAAATACTATTATAAAGATCTTAAAGAGCTAATTTTATGTTCAATTTGGAGTTGATTTGATGAAGAAAAAGGATATTGGTATATTCAAAATTGCAGCTACTTATATTGGCACAATTGTGGGGGCGGGTTTTGCATCAGGGCAGGAAGTGCTGCAGTTCTTTGGTGTGTTTGGGATAAAGGGTTTGTGGGGATTACTCCTTGCAACTGCCCTGTTTTTTTCTTTGGATATACTGTCCTCCTTATTGGACACAAACTGAGAGTTCGATCCCACATGGAGGTGATTAGATACAGCAGCGGAAGAATTCTGGGTGGTCTGATTGATCTGATCATCACTGTTTTTCTCTTCGGAGCACTTTCTGCTATGATTGCAGGGGCTGGAGCCTTATTTAAGGAACAGTTCCATCTATCACCATTGATCGGCACATCCCTCATGGCAATAATTACCTTTATAACGGTTATCACGGGTATTTCTGGAGTAATTAGTGCCATTAGTACAGTGGTGCCCTTTCTGTTAATTGCGGTGCTTCTTGTTGCAGTTTATACTCTTGTTTCAAATCCAATTTCTGCTGCTGACCTGCAGATGGCTGGCAAACTGCAGGAAGTAACGCCCCACTGGGCTGTTTCTGCCGTTAATTATGTTTCATACAACCTGATAATTGCTGTACCGGTCCTGTCACCTATGGGTTCTAAAGTCAAGGCAGGGAGAAGTCTGCTTTATGGTGCCCTTTTAGGGGGTTTGGGGTTGGGCATCGGCGTAGCGAGTATTTATCTGGCCATACTTACCGATATAGCCCGGGTGGGTAAAGTTGAGATACCGATGATTTTTATAGCCGCCAACTTTTCCGGCATAATTCAACTGATTTATAGTGTAGTGCTGTTTGCAGAAGTGTATACAACGGCTGTGGGAAATCTATATGGGTTTACAGCAAGGGTGACCACTTTTGAGCATCCTTATATAAAATGGATCATTGCCGGGATAGCGATTTTATCTTTTGTAGTAAGTCAGTTCGGGTTTTCAACTCTGGTTAAGTATCTGTATCCCCTTGTAGGATATGGAGGTTTTGTCATGTTACTGGGATTGACGGGAACATGGTTGTTTAAGAAAAAATGAAATTTTGATCAAAACGGTGTTGAACCGTTTTGATTTTTTTATGAGAAGGAAATGACCAAAAAAAAGCAGGAATTTTCTCAAACAATTTAGAAAATAACAAATATTACATCGCAGGGAACTGGATGGTTTATAGAAAGTGATAAAATAGTCATCATAACATACAAGGAAAAGATTCGTGAACTCGAGAAATTTAAAGACCTTTTAAACATCGAATTGTATCAGAAGATTTTTACCATCAGGAAGGAATTGAGCAGCATCATTGAAAACTGTGCCCAACACGGGTTTAAAGTTATAATTGGGTCTAGTCTGGTGTGTGACTGTGCGGAAAGATATGGATTGAATCCTGTATTTATTCCGACAGCAGCATATTGAACACCTTTAATCTGGCAATTAATCTTGCAAAAAGCATCAGAACGGAGAAACGCAAATCCAACTTATTAAAGACAATTTGGAATTATTGCTGTTGATGAAAAGACTTTGGCGAAACGGGTACTGGTAAAGAGTTGTTTGCCCAGAGCATCCACAACTTTAGCAACAGGAAGGATAAACCCTTTGTAGCGGTGAACTGTGCGGCTCTGCCGGAAGACCTGTTAGAAAGCGAGTTGTTCGGATATGAAGAGGGGGCTTTTACCGGAGCCCGAAAAGGCGGCAAACAGGGGTTGTTTGAGCTGGCTCATGATGGGACTATTTTTCTTGATGAAATTTCTGAAATGCCTATAAAATTACAAGCCAGGCTTTTGAGGGTGCTTCAGGAAAAGGAAATTATGAGGATTGGTGGGGATAAAATAATTCCGGTAGATGTGAGAATAATTGCTGCAACGAACAAACGGCTCAGTGAAGAAGTTGAAAAGGGACGTTTTCGTGAAGATTTGTACTATAGATTAAATGTTCTTAATTTTACTGTACCACCTTTAAGGGAACGTAAAGAAGATATTCCTATATTGGTTAGGGAAATAATAAGAAAGAATTACCCGAAACTTCTCGAAAAAAATGAGTTATTAGATGAAATTAACAGACGTTTTCAAAACTATTCATGGCCAGGAAACGTAAGACAACTTGAAAACGTAACAAAAAGGCTTTGTACATTACTTAAAAATTATAAATTCAAAAAAGATTCATACCATGAATTGTTTCAGAGAGCTTTTGATGGCAATTATACAGGTAATCAACTTTTTGCTCTAGATGAAAAACAAGTTATTATAAATATCTTAAATAAAGTCAAGTGGAATCGAAGTAAAGCGGCTGATTTGTTAGGAATAAGCAGAACAACTTTATGGAGGAAAATGAAAGAACTAAACATCAAACCGTAATATCCTAAAACAAATATAGAAACATGTTCCGTCATATATTTAAAAACTCTTTTATTTTTTTAACAAAAAAATTAAGAATATTTTAAAAAGTTTTCCTTAGGTTATAATCGATGTTTGTGTTTTTTTAAAATTTTGTTTTATTTGAAACAAAGCGTTTAAACAAAATGTTTATATTTAACAAGCAATGCTGTTAAAATCAGCGGGAGATTCTTGTATCCCGCTGAATTTAATTTTGGTACAAATTTTGTATGGTAATATTATACAAAAATATAAAAAACAACAGAAAGGAGGATATCATGGGTTATACCATTACCGAAAAAATATTGCTGGATCATACACAGGTTAAAAACATAAAACCAGGAGATATAATCCAGGTAGATGTGGATTTCATAATGACAAATGATATTTCCGGGCCTGTTTCTGTTAAACAATTTGAAAAAATGGGTGCAAAAAAAGTATTTGATATTGAAAGAATGGCTATCATCCTGGACCACTTTACACCCAACAAAGACCTAAGTGCTGCTGAAGCCTGCAAAACTATGAGAAACTTTGCTGAAAAGTATGGGATAAAGAATTTTTATGATGCAGGAAGTGGTATAGAACATGTAATCATGCATGAAAAGGGCTATGTTAAACCGGGAGACCTTATAATTGGAGGAGATTCTCATACCGTTACATACGGAGGTCTTGGGGCTTTTTCTACAGGAGTAGGAAGTACTGACCTGGCAGGTGTAATGGCTTTAGGTAAGATATGGTTAAAAGTACCATCCCAATTGAGGTTCGTTTACAAAGGTAAAATTCCGGAATGGGTAGGGGGAAAAGATTTAATTATCTACACCATAGGTCAGATAGGAACAGATGGAGCTCGCTATAAGACTATGGAATTTTCCGGAGAAGTAATTAAGGGGTTAGAAATTGAAGACCGGTTAACAATGTGCAATATGGCCATAGAAGCGGGAGCAAAAAACGGGATCATTGAACCTGATGATAAAACTGAATGCTATATGAGAGAGGAAATCGGAATAACTGATTATAGGGTATATAAGAGTGATGATGATGCTCGATATGAAGCAACATTTGAGTTTGATGTATCAAATCTAGAACCCCAGGTTGCTGTTCCCTTTTCACCTGGTAATGCAAAAGGTGTTAGTGAAGTAACAGGGATACCTATAGACCAGGTAGTAATAGGATCTTGCACTAACGGAAGATTAAAGGATTTAAGGGAAGCGGCAAAAATTTTAAAAAACAACAAAGTCCATCCAAAAGTAAGGGCCATAATATTTCCCGGCAGTAAAAAGATTTACAAGCAGGCCCTTAAAGAGGGTTTGATCGATATATTTATTAACAGCGGGGCCATGATAGCAATACCTGGATGTGGTGTATGTTTTGGAGGTCATATGGGTGTGCTGGCAGAGGGTGAAAGAGCGGTTTCAACAACTAACCGTAACTTTGTAGGGCGTATGGGGCACAAATCCAGTGAAGTTTTTCTTTCCAATCCTGCGGTGGCTGCGGCTTCAGCTATAAAGGGAGTTATTGCTCATCCAGAGGAGGTGGTTTGAATGATTATACAAGGTAGAGTATTTAAATTTGGTGATGATTTAGATACAGATGCAATTCTTCCAGGACAGTATCTTTCTATATCAAATCCAGAAGAACTGGCAAAACATTGTATGGAAGGATATCAACAAGATTTTCCCCAAAAGATTAAACAGGGTGATATTTTTGTAGGAGGCAGCAATTTCGGATGTGGCAGTTCCAGAGAACATGCGCCTATTGCCATTAAAGCTGCCGGTGTTTCGTGTGTGATTGCTAAAAGTTTTGCCAGGATCTTCTATCGAAACGGAATAAACATTGGGTTACCCCTTTTTGAATGTGCTGAAGCTTATGAAGGAATTGATGAGGGAGATACGGTTCAGATCGATACTAACAATGGGCTGATCAAAAACCTTACAAAGGCTACACAATTTCAAGCCATGCCATTACCTGACTTTATTAAAGACATTATAATGTCAGGGGGGCTAGTGGAATATGTAAAAAACAAATTAAAAAATAGTAGGAGGATTTCATTATGAAAAACACACAGAAACTGAAAAAGCTACTGGAATCACCGGGGATTATAATGGCACCTGGAGCATATGATTGTCTTTCGGCAAAAATAATCCAGCAAGCAGGTTTTAATGCGGTTTATGTAACGGGGTATGGTCTATCGGCATCTTACATTGGTGAACCAGATGTGGGACTTATGTCACTAAAAGAAATGGTAGATAATATTTCAAGAATTTGTGATGCAGTAGATATTCCTGTAATAGCCGATGCTGATACTGGGTATGGCAGTCCTCTAAATGTAGCAAGAACAGTAAGGCTGTATGAAAAAGCTGGTGCTGCAGCCATTCAACTGGAAGACCAGGAATTCCCTAAAAGGTGTGGTCACATGGAAGGTAAACGGGTGATTGAAGCCGGAGAATTCGTTAACAAAATAAGGGCAGCGGTGGATGCTCGCCATGACCCTGATTTTCTAATAATCGCCAGGACCGATGCCAGAGCAGTTTTCGGTCTGGATGAAGCGATACACCGCGGTCAGCTGTATGCTGATGCAGGAGCAGATGTGATATTTGTTGAGGCTCCCCTTTCAGTAAAAGAGTTTCAAAAAATAGCTGAGTCCATAGATACCCCCCTGCTGGCAAACATGGCTGAAGGAGCAAAGTCGCCCATGCTTTCTGCAGATGAGCTGGAGAAAATAGGATACAAGATTGTGATATATCCTGTGGGGACCCTTTTTGCAGCGGCTCATGCCATCAAACAGGTGGCTTTAGAGATAAAACGGAAGGGAACAGATAAAGGTCTGTTGATGAAAATGGAAACGTTTTCGGGATTCAATGAACTCATGGGTCTAAAAAAACATCTGGAATTTTCTGAAAAATTTTCTTAGGGAGGAGGTGGATCCTTTGGGGAAAGAGGTAAAAGAACCAATTAGGTATATTTGGATTTGGGTAGCACTGGTTGTAATTTTATTAATAAGTATACCATGGTATCTTCCTAAAGGGACAATTTATCCAATTATTTTAGGTTTCCCTTATTGGGCATTTATATCAGTAGTTTCAGTAATCTGTCTTTCAGCATTCCTTGTCTATATAATGCATAAATATTGGGATATGGAAGCACTGATGGAGGATGAAAAGGAACCTGAAGAAAAAAAGGAGGGATAGAGAATGCAACTTAATTTTGTAGGCTGGCATGGTTTACTGGTTATAATTTTTTATGCTCTGTTTATTCTGTGTACCACCGTTTACTTTTCCTACAGTAAAACTCTACGTGACTCATTAAAAGGGTTTTACCTTGGAGGAAAAGGGCTGGGTGTGTTGTTGTTGTTCTTTACTTTATATGCTACACAATACAGTGGAAATACCGTTATAGGATATGCACCAAAGGCCTACCGTATGGGGTATGCATGGTTCATGTCTGTACCATACATGATACTTGTCATTGCTGGATATTTGCTCTTTGCTCCTAGATTACATGTTATTGCTAAAAAATTTAATTTTGTTACCCCAGCAGATTGGTTTGATAAGCGGTTTGGATCAAATGCAGTCACACTGGTCGCAACGATTCTGATGGTTTATGCTCTGGGCAATTATTTGCTGGAACAGTTAATCGCTATGGGTCATGCTATAGCTGGGATTACAGCAGGGGTTATTCCGTATACATGGGGAGTTTTGTTTTTGGTAATTATTATGTTGATTTATGAGTGGCTGGGAGGTCTTAAAGCTGTAGCAATTGCTGACACTATTAATGGAATCATGCTAATGTTAGGCCTATTTGGATTTCTTATCATGGTATTCAATACTTTTGGTGGTCTTACTGATGCGGCACATTATATGATTGAAAACGTTCCTAAAAAAATAGGTGTGCCTCCATTATCTGTTAGCCAAACATGGTTAAGTTTATATATTCTTGTTGGTATCGGTGCAGCCGTATATCCTCATGCAATTCAAAGAATTTACGCAGCGGAAAATGAAAGGACATTAAAAAGGTCTTTAAGCCGGATGGCATGGATGCCTTTTATTACTACAGGAGTAGCTTTAATTATAGGGCTCATAAGAATCAAGGCATTTCCTGGTTTAGGCAAAATGGAATCAGAACAGTTAGTGGGTATGATGGCAAATGTCATTGCTTCCAAATCGGTTTTTCATTACTGGGTTATGATGCTATTATTTGCTGGAATTATTGGAGCAATCATGTCAACTGCAGATTCCGTGATTCTATCTTTTTCCTCCCTTATTTCTAATGATATTTATGGTAGATTTATTAATCCTAAAGCCAATGAAAAAAAGAAGGTTTTTTGGGGGAAAATTATTGGAATTTGCGTGGTATTTCTTTTATTGTTTATTGCCTGGAATCCTCCGGGAACATTGTTCGAGATATTTGTGTTAAAATTTGAAATACTCATCCAGATAGCTCCAGCTTTTCTGTTAGGCCTTTATTGGAAACGTATGACAAAATCCTCTGTACTGGTGGGAATGATCGTGGGAGCGGTTATAGCTTCAGGCATGACTTTAACAGGAATGAAAACATTCCATGGATGGTATAGTGGAATTATAGGCCTGGCAATAAACATGCTTATCTGTGTGGTAGGTAGTTTGTTGTTTCCTGAGTCTACTGATGAACAGCAAAAGGTCGAACAGCTCTTTTCCTCACGGGAGTTTACCGGTTTTAATGCATAAACTTTAAAGGAGGTTATTGTATGGGCAAAGGAAAGATCATTAAAGATTACATTGCAAGAAAAGAAATACTGGTTTCAGTAGGAGCTTTCAATACCCTGAGTGCGAAAATTATAGATAAAGCCGGGTTTCCGTCGGTATATGTCACAGGTTACGGTGCTTCTGCCAACATTTTAGGAAAACCCGATATAGGCCTTCTTAGTATGACAGAGATGGTCAGACATGTGGGTTACATAACCGATGCAGTTGAGGGGGCAGTGATAGCCGATGCCGATACGGGTTATGGCAATCCTTTAAATGTTATAAGAACCGTACAGGAGTATGAAAAGGCTGGAGTGGCTGCAATCCAGTTGGAAGACCAGACCTGGCCAAAGCGTTGCGGGCATATGGAAGGTAAACAAATCATACCTGCTGAAGAAATGGTTCAGAAAATAAGGGCTGCTGTTGATGCAAGGAGAAGAGATGATACTCTTATTATTGCAAGAACTGATGCCATAGCGGTAAAAGGGTTTGATGAAGCCATAAGAAGGGCCAGGATGTATTATGAAGCCGGGGCTGATGTACTTTTTGTAGAAGCACCTGAGGATGAAAAACAGCTAAGAGAAATTCCAAAGACGATTAAAGGGGCCCCATTTATGGCTAACATGATTGAAGGGGGCAAAACTCCTGTTCTGAGTTTTAAAGAACTTCAGGAAATGGGATATGCAATAGTGATTTATCCCCTTTCCACCCTGTACATCATTACGAAAGCAGTAATGGACCTGGTTGAGGAGATGAAGCAGACGGGCACACCCGCATCTATAATATCCAGGATGGCTACCTTCAGTGAGTTTAACGAGATTGTAGGACTTAAGGCAATAGGGGAACTTGAGAAAAAGTATAAGATATCTTAAAAAGAAGGGATTAATATAGATGTTTGCAAAAGATTTGCTGAGCTACTGGCATCTCCAAAGCATGGGTAGGGAAGGTATTGGCTCTACCCGGTTTTTCTTTTTTTTAAAAAATATTGGGAGGGATGGAAATGTACAATAAGATCCACCACATTGCATTTATCTGCAGAGATTTAGACCGTGTTGTTGAGTATTATCGGGATGTAATGGGATTTGATTATCGCGGAACCCACAAACTCCACCGGCGCAAAGTGGAAATTGCTTTGTTTCAAATAGGAGAAACTCTCCTTGAATTTGTGCATCCATATGATAAAGAGGCTCCCCGGAATTTTCTCCAAAAAAAAGGAGAAGGCTTCTTCCATATAGCCTTTGGTGTAGATGATTTAAAGCAAAAATGGAAGTACTTATTAAAAAAGGGGGTAGAATTCAAAGAAAACGCTCCCCGGAGGGGATTGGACTGGAATTTGATCACTTTGAAGAAGTCGCCTCCGGGAATTATTACACAGCTTGTTGAGGAGAAGTGATAAACAAACCCGCTGTAATAGCGTTGAGTTATTACACTGGGTTTGTTTTTTATCTGTTTAAAGGCTGCTCTATCATAAATGGTGTATTGGAATCCAGTATCTTCCAGAGCGTGTTTTACCACATCCTAAGCTCTGCTGATTTTGTATGAACTTTTTCCGTGACGAGAATAACTCTGGATATGTCTTGCTTTTTGAGCTCTTTGTAGCTCAGTGACCTTATGAGGGTTTAGTTTCCCACATAATGGCAAATCCTTTGATTCCAATACAGCAGGGCTTGTAAACGCAGGAGACATGCTGCTGATGATGGATGAAATGGGAATAGAGACGAGAATGTGGACCACGTTTTGCAGTTGGGTAAACTGAAGGAAAAGACCATGGGACGCTGTTTGCGCTCCGATTCTATCCTGAATGGGCGGATATCCAAAGGTTCATATCAGGAATTTAACCGCAAAGGTTTGGCAGAAAGGAAAAGACGGTTTGGAGAAAAACCCCATCAAAAATTCCCTGCATAAATTTTTAATTAGACCCGGTGTAGCTGCCTCCGGCTGGCGCCGGGTTTAAATGTTTAAAACGAGCTGGTCTCCTTCGCTCAGAATTCTAACTGCCTCATCAAAGTAAGCTTTATCGATTTCAAAACCTATAAAGTTTTTTCTTAATTTTTTACATGCGATGGCTGTATTGCCAATTCCAAGGAAGGGGTCCATGATGAGGTTTGCTTTTTCAAGACCGTGCAGTTTGATGCACATTTCTGCTAGTTCAGCAGGAAAACTTGCCGGATGGGGTCGCTCTTTCATTCTGTTTTGAATGGTTTTGTAAGGTATATACCACGAGTTTCCTCGGCATCTCACCCCGGTTTTGCCATTGTTCCATCTGGTGATGTTTGATTTATCTTTGTATGGTACCCCAATAGCCAAACGGTCCAGCTCTATACTGCCCGTCTTGGTCAGGTGAAATATGTATTCATGGGTATCATTGATGAATCTCTTGCTGTTAATGGGTTTGTAATGACCCACATTGAGTTCGATTTTTTTTCCATAGCTTTCGTGTTCAATATAAATGGATTTTATCCAGTGTATCACATTTTGCAGTTTAAAATGCTTTCTCATTTCGAAAGCCACTTCAAAAGCCACCCAGGGGTCTGAAGGCTTGGATCCGATATTCAGAAACAAAGAACCATCATCTTTTAAAACATCCTTTGTTATCTCTGCCCACCTGCCGAGCCATTCCAGGTAGTCTTTTCGGGGAATTTTATCGTAGTATTTGTTGTAATCTACTCCGATGTTATAGGGAGGCGATGTTACGACAACATCAACGGATTTTGCTTCCAGGTGTTTTCTCATCCCTTCAAAACAGTCTTCAAGATAGAGCTTTAAGTTCGTATGTTCATCAATATTAATCTCTTTAACTTCCATGGACACCATCCTTTTCCGTTTTTAAATCGGGAATACTTTGACATGTTTTAATAATTTAAGATTCGGTTCCCTTTTTCCTGCTTTTTATATTATGAAAATATTTGGTTCTTCTCCAAAACAGCTGATCAAGAATTAATATTTTCCCTAGCAGGCTATATAACCGGGTAGTTTCTCTCAAACCGAAAGCTAAGGTTGAGGTTCATATACATTCTGACGGCAGTTTACAAGCATCTTATCAGGGTAAAATTTATGACCTGAAGAAACTAGAACAGCCAAAAAAAGTAACCACCCAAAAAGTTAGGACTATAAAAGAAAAACCAAGCCTGCGTACCCCCACAAGCCTGTGCTAGATTATCCCTGGCGAGGAATGACAATCTAACGATGTTTTATTTCAAGTCAAAATTAGCAAGTTTAAAATGGCTTGTGGGAAAAATTAGGGGTTTGTTAATCTATCTTAACCCTTAACTGTTAAGTAGAACACATGAGCAGCCAAGTCAAGGGCCGCCGATAGGCGGAGCGTTAGCCTTTACCCTTGACGGGCTGCGAATGGGTTCTAAAATATGAGGTAGCGTCAAATAGAATATGAGGATTCCCTAGAAATTGGAAGTATAAGGTAGTAGTTGGTAATTATGAATAAAGTTTTAAAGTAAGGCCTGCACTTTTAAAGAAGAAGCCTTTTGAAAAAGCTTTAAAAACAGGCATACTACCCCCTGGGTGACGGATTGGTCTGATTTAAGTTTAGTTTACCTTCCGGAACCTGTCA
>ENA-OSAE01000140-OSAE01000140.1-marine-sediment-metagenome-genome-assembly--contig:-NODE-140-length-51359-cov-18.886909_pt1 | contig 51359 bp, 62 predicted proteins | sample MGYA00237870_ERZ529317 | MGnify/ENA primary metagenome ERZ529317 (study PRJEB26369, sample SAMN03142812) | marine sediment metagenome | biome: marine; feature: borehole; material: sediment... | reverse complement strand
CGTGCCGGTGCTGATCACCACCCTGGCGATCCACTACTTTGGCAACAACGGAACGACGCTGTCGATCGCCACGGCCATCGTGGCGTTTCTCATCATCGTGTTCGCCGAGATCGCCCCGAAGATCGTGGGCGCGACCTATCCCGAACGCGTTGCGTTTCCCGCCAGCTTCATCATCAAGCCGCTGCTGCAGATTTCGACGCCGCTGGTGGCGGTAGTCAACGCGTTTGCCATGGGTGTGCTCAGATTGGTGCGCATCAACACGCGCAAGGCGCCGGAGCAGCGCATGTCGACCGAGGAACTGCGCACGCTGGTGCTGGAATCGGGCAACTTCATCCCGCACAAGCACCGCAGCATCCTGCTGAACCTGTTCGACCTGGAAGCCATTACGGTGGACGACGTGATGACGCCGCGCGCCAAGGTGGAATCGCTGGACCTGTCGCGTCCGATCGACGAGGTCGTCGGCCAGCTGGAGACCTGTTACCACAACAAGCTGCCGGTGTTCGAGCGCGACACCGACCAGGTGATCGGCATCCTGCACGTGCGCAAGGCGCTGTCGCTGCTGGGTCATCCGGAGCTAACCCACGACGACTTCCGCGGCCTGCTCGCCCAGCCCTACTTCGTGCCGAGCGGCACGCCGGTGTTCCGCCAGCTACAGTATTTCCAGGAGAATCGCCGCCGCATCGGCCTGGTGATCAACGAATACGGCGACATGCTGGGGCTGGTGACGCTGGAAGACATCATCGAAGAGATGATCGGCGAGTTCACCACCACGCTGCCGCATGCCGGCAAGCTGGCCTGGGGTGCGGATGGCGCCTATCTGGCCGACGCGGGCATGTCGTTGCGCGACCTGAACCGGCGCCTGGACCTGCACCTGCCGACCGACGGGCCGAAGACGCTGAACGGGCTGGTGCTGGAAGTACTGGAAGAGATTCCGGAAGCGACGGTGAGCGTGCGCATTGCCGGGTGCGTGATGGATATCGTGCAGATGGACAGCCAATCGATCCGCACGGTGCGGCTGCATCGGCCGAAAGCCCCCGAGAAGCGCAGCTGACTCCACACTTAGAAGCTTGGCACTTCAGTCCACGCGGTTTTCTGCCGATGTGGCACAAATGCACGTGTCGCTTTTAAGCGTGCTTTACAAATTGCATAGCGGTCGGCAAACTGCCCCGACTCCGGGCCTCACCCCCCACGAATGGGTGGGGTACCGGCGGCAGAACATAGAACAATCGCCTTGGGGGGCGAGCGCGCGCAGGAGGCGGTGGGGCCCGGCGCGCGCTGAAATGGTCAGCTTCAGCCTGACGGACTGGACTCATGACACTCGGACTTGCTCTAGCGCAGAGCCGGCGGATCGCGCCGACGCTACTTACCCAACTCGAACAGAGCGCGCGTGAAAAACGCACGCAGCTGATCGACGAGCTGGTGGGCAGCGGCATCATGAGCGCGCATGATCTGGCGGTCTTCGTGGCGGGCAAGTACCAGATGCCGCTGCTGGATCTTGCGCAGTACAAGCTCGACACCGTGCCGGCCGTGCTGTCGGCCAACAAGCACTTTGCCCAGTTGCGCCTGTTGCCGCTGGGGCGTCGCGAGAACCGCCTCATCCTCGCCACGTCCGACCCGAGCGATCCGAAGCCGATCGAAGAGCTGCGTCAGAAGATGAACGTAGCCATCGAAACGGTCATCGTCGAACACGACAAGCTGGTTCGCCAACTCAGCCTCGCCAATGAGGCGCCGGCCGAGATCAAGTCGCTCTTCCCCAAGCAGGAGGCCACGCAGATCGAATACGATGCGGGCGCCGCCGCCGCCGTGCGCCGCTTCGAGGCCGCCATGGACGACGACTTCAACACGGCCGGGGCCCTGGCCGCCCTCTTCGACCTTGCCAGGAGTTCGAACAGGGCCCTGGCGAGGGGCCCGGACGCCGAGCCGGTGGAGGCCCTTGAAAGGGCTCTTTCGGCCATGATAAGGCTGGGGGCAGGTGTCCTCGGGGTCGTGGAGGAAGAAGGACCTGTCCCTAGGGGCGAAGCCGCCGACGCCGGGCCGCTTCTCGACCTTCTCCTCGAGGTCCGCCGCAGGCTGCGGGCGGACAGACGGTTCGAACTGGCCGACTTCGTCCGTGATTCGCTCGCCGACCTCGGCTACGAGGTCCAGGACACGCCGGAAGGAACCGTGGTGAGAAGGAGGCGGTGAGCGCTGGGGGACGGACCGCCGAGGGCCGAGCCGGGACCGGCCGACCCCGTCGAGATTAGACCACGGGCCGTGCTCCTGACCTGGACACCGGAGCCTGACCTGACCGTGGCCCGTGCCGCCCGCCTCTGCTACTCGCCCGGCGGAGAGGCGCAGGTGGCGGAGGGAATGGCTCAGGACGAGGTGTGCCGCCTGGTCGCCAGATTGTGGGAAGCCGGCCACCTGTCACCTTTCGAGCACGCCTCCTTCCAGTTCTACGTGGAGGGTTCCCGGGCCATGCTGGCCCAGCTCACCCGCCACCGCATCGCCTCCTACTCCGTCCAGTCCCTTCGATATGTGACCCCCGACCGGCCGTGCTACGTACTGCCCCCGGCCTTCAGGAAGGACCCGGCCCTTCGCGAGATCTACCGGTCGGAGATGGCCCGGGCCTTCGGTGTCTACCGCAGGCTTCTCGACGAGGGGGCCCCGCCCGAGGACGCGCGGATGGTGCTCGGGCAGGGTGTGGCGACCAGGCTCGTCGCCACGTTCAACGCGCGCAGCCTGCACAACTTCTTCCGTCTGCGCTGCTGCCGGCGCGCCCAGTGGGAGATTCGCCGGATCGCCTACGACATGCTTCGGGAGGTGAAGAGGGTCGCCCCGGCCCTCTTCGAAAGGGCCGGGTCCCCTTGTGAGTCTGAAGGGCGCTGTCCCGAGGGGGCCCTGTCGTGCGGTCGCTACCGGCATCTGCGCCGTGTCCCGGCCGGTCGGGGCCGGCGCGGGCCGGACCCGGGCCACTCGGACGGGGATAGGCTGGAGTGAGCGGGGCTATTTCTAAGGGTGGTTTCTGTAGGACATGGGTCGGTTCGAGCAGATAGAGGGCAGGCATCCGGTCCTCGAGGCCATCCGGGCCGGCCGCCGCATCCACCGGCTCTTCATCGTCAGCGGGGCCCGGGGTTCGGCCGCCGAGGTCGCCGACATGGCGCGGGCCGCCGGCATACCTGTCACCTACGTCCCGCGCGCCCGACTCGACGCCATGAGCGGCGACAGGGTCAACCAAGGTGTGGTGGCTCTGGCCGAGCCGATGGCCTACCGGGACCTCGGTGACCTTCTGTCTCTGGCCGAACAGCGGCGGGAGGCTGCTCTCCTCGTCGCCCTGGACGGTGTGGAAGACCCCCGGAACCTGGGCGCGGTCATCAGGACGGCGGCGGCGGCCGGAGTTCACGGCCTCGTCCTCCCGACCCGCCGCGCGGTGGGGCTGACCCCGGCCGCGGTCAAGGCCGCCGCCGGAGCCGCTGACCGCCTGCCGGTGGCTAGAGTGGTCAACCTGGCCAGGGCCATGGATGAACTGAGGGAGAAGGGCCTGTGGACCATAGGCGCGGACGCCGCCGCCGACATGCTCTACACGGAGGTCGACTTCACCCTTCCGGCGGTGATCGTCCTGGGCGGCGAGCACCGGGGACTCCGGCGCCTGGTCAGGGAGAAATGCGATTTCCTGGTGAGGATCCCGATGAGGGGCCCCGCAGAGTCCCTGAACGTCTCCGTCGCGGCGGCCGTCCTCATCTTCGAGGCCGTCCGTCAGCGTTCGGCCGGAGCCCGGGACGACGGCCCGCCCCAGGAGGCCCGCGGCTGACAGGTGTCGCGCGTGCTATGGCCGCCCTTTCGGCCTCCTTCGTCCTCCTGCTCACGGGCTATCTCGGGTGGCTTGAGGCCGCCGGCCGGGTCTTCCCCAACGTCAGCGTGGACTCGCTCGCCGTCGGCGGTCTCGACCAGCGGGGGCTCGCCCGGGCGCTCGACCGGTGGGCCGAGGAGCGTGGGTGCGGCCCGGACGGGCTGTGGCCGCACGGCGAGGTCCGGTTCGAGGATGCCGAGGCCGGGAGGTCGTGGACCGTTGACACGGCGCGGCTCGGCCTCAGGTACGACCTTGAGAAGACGGCCGCTGCGGCCCTGGCCGCCGGCCGCCGCGGTGACCTGCCTCGACGCCTCCTCGACCTCCTGCGGATATCGGTGTCAGGGGCCCGGGTCCTCCCCGTGGTGAAGGCCGACCCGGACAGGGTCGTCATGGTCCTTGACGACCTGGCCTCAGACATCGACGTGCCGGCCGGCAACGCCTCCCTCGACCCACGCACGGGAGAGGTTCGCGAGGGTCGCCCCGGGCGGCGTCTGGACCGCGCGGCGACGGAAGAAGCCCTCTTCGCGGCGGCCGCCCGTTTCGAGGGGGCCGGTCCGGTCCTTGTGCCCGTGGTCGCCGTGCCCCTGGAGCCGTCCGGGGACCCGGCGCTTCTGGCCTCTCTGGACAGGGACCGCCTGGCGACCTTCTCGACGACCTTCGACCCCGGTGAGAAGGGCCGGACCTGGAACATTATCCTCTCGGCGGCGTGTCTGGACGGGGCGGTGATCGCTCCGGGCGGCACCCTGTCGTTCAACGAGACGGTCGGCCCGCGCACTCCGGAGCGCGGTTACCGACAGGCGCCGGAGATCGTCGACAGGCATATCGTCCAGGGGGTGGGGGGCGGTGTCTGCCAAGTGGCGACGACGGTCTTCAACGCCGCCCTGCTCGCCGACCTCGACGTCGTGACCCGCCATCACCACTCCCGACCGCTTCCCTACATAGGCCTCGGACGCGACGCCACCGTCTCATATCCGGACCTCGACCTTGTCATCAAGAACCCCCGGGCCTTCCCGGTCATCCTGACCACATGGGTGCACGGGTCGCGTCTGGAGGTCTCCGTCTGGGGGCGGCGCACGGTGGAGGTGACGGTGGTCCTCCGCACCGAGGAGACCAACCTGGTCCCGGCCGAGCCCGTGGTCGAAACGGACCCCGACCTCCCCCCGGGGACACAGGAGGTCGTCCGGCCGTCCTTCGACGGCCGTGACGTCCGCCTGTGGCGCGAGGTCTTCCAGGCTGGCCGCCTCGTCCGGCGGGAGCTCCTGTTCGTCGACCACTACGAGCCTCTTCCCGGCCACATCCGCACCGGCCCGCCTGTCGGCCCGGTCCAGGGCGGCCGGACGGCGGGAGACGAGACGGACCGGCCGCCGGCGTCACGCAAGCCCACCCGCATCGGGCGCTAGAGATGTCCCACCGGCCGGCAGGCATGTCTTGACTTGTCCAACATGCGTTTCTATAATGGTGACACAATCAGCCAGACTGCCGCAGCCAGCTCGACTAGGCCGGGTCAGGTTCCCACCTCAAATCCTTTTTCCGTGCACAAGGCTTGGAGGCGAAGTCTGTGGCTTTTAGCTCTCATACGCAGCGGGAAGACTACAGTGTCTTCGAAGGCATGCCGGACGAAGACGTAGTGGAGACCGCGCGTGAGGGTGACAGGCTGGCCCAAGAGTACCTCATCAACAAGTACCGCAACTTCGTCAGAGCCAAGGCCAGGTCTTATTTTCTCATCGGGGCCGACCGTGAGGACATAATTCAGGAGGGCATGATAGGTCTCTACAAGGCCATCCGGGACTTCAGGAGCGACAAGCTGTCATCTTTCCGCGCCTTCGCGGAGTTGTGCATAACGCGGCAGATTATAACCGCCATCAAGACGGCGACGAGACAGAAACACATCCCGCTCAACTCGTACGTGTCGCTGAACAAGCCCATATACGACGAGGATTCGGACCGCACTCTTCTTGACGTGATCTCCGGCACCAAGATAACCGACCCGGAGGAACTCATCATAAGCCGGGAAGAGTTCGGGAACATCGAGGAGAAGATGGTCGAGATTCTGAGCGACCTCGAGTGGCGGGTGCTGATGGCCTATCTCGACGGCAAGTCGTACCAGGAGATAGCCAATGAGCTGGACAGGCATGTCAAATCCATCGACAACGCCCTGCAGAGGGTCAAGCGGAAGCTGGAGAAGTATCTCGAACGGCGCGGAGAGCCCGGCGGGCGTTCCGCGGTCAGGGGCGGCGGCACGAACCGGTCCCAGGCTCTGGCCTGACACGATGCGCTTCCTTGACCCCCATGACCAAACCGCGTATAATGTGTGAGCGACCGGCGCGGGGAGCGGCCGGTCGAACCTTGAAAAAGAGGTACCAGCCCAGTGCTGGCGTAGCTCAACAGGCAGAGCGGCTGACTTGTAATCAGCAGGTTTTGGGTTCGAGTCCCATCGCCAGCTCCAGCTGTCCAATAGTGGAGAGGTACCCAAGTGGCCAAAGGGGGCAGACTGTAAATCTGCTGGCGGACGCCTTCGCTGGTTCAAATCCAGCCCTCTCCACCACCTCATACCGCGGGGTGGAGCAGTCAGGTAGCTCGTCGGGCTCATAACCCGGAGGCCGTGGGTTCAAATCCCACCCCCGCAACCAAGACAAGCGGACGGCACGTCCATCACGGCCGTGCCGTCTTAATGCATTCAGAGCCACCGTAGCTCAGAGGTAGAGCCCCCGCATGGTAAGCGGGTGGTCATGGGTTCGATTCCCATCGGTGGCTCCACTTCTTTATCGGCGACTCCGCACGGCCGGCCCGCCGGCCGGAGGTCCGTCAGCGGCGTGGGCCTGCGCCCGCACCCGGCAGGGAGGAAGGATTACTCCGGGGGGGCGCGAAAAGCATAGAGGCCCTGCAGCCCTGACATAATTAGGACAGGGTAGCAAAAGGAGGCATCCCTCGGTATGGCCAAGAAGAAGTTCGAGCGCACGAAGCCGCACGTGAACATCGGGACGATCGGTCATGTGGACCACGGGAAGTCGACGCTCACGTCGGCGATCACGCTTGTCTTGTCGAAGAGGGACCAGGCGGAGTATGTGCCGTTCGACGAGATCGACAAGGCGCCTGAGGAGCGTGAGCGGGGTATCACGATCAACACGGCGCACGTGGAGTATGAGACGGAGAAGCGGCACTACGCGCATGTCGACTGTCCCGGTCATGCGGACTACGTGAAGAACATGATCACCGGGGCGGCGCAGATGGACGGGTCGATCCTGGTGGTGTCGGCGGCGGACGGGCCCATGCCGCAGACGCGGGAGCACATTCTCCTGGCGCGGCAGGTCGGGGTGCCGGCGATGGTGGTCTACATGAACAAGACGGACATGGTGGACGACCCGGAGCTTTTGGAGCTGGTGGAGCTCGAGGTACGGGAGCTACTGAGCAAGTATGAGTTCCCGGGCGACGAGATCCCGGTGGTGAAGGGGTCGGCCTTGAAGGCTCTGGAGTGCGGGTGCGGCCGTCCGGAGTGCGAGTGGTGCAAGTCGGTCCTCGAGCTCATGGACGCGGTCGACGAGTATATCCCGACGCCGGAGCGTGACACGGAGAAGCCGTTCCTGATGCCTGTGGAGGACGTGTTCAGCATCACGGGTCGCGGGACGGTGGCGACGGGCCGGGTCGAGCGCGGCCGGGTGAAGGTCGGGGACGAGGTCGAGATCGTCGGGCTGATGGACAAGCCGCGCAAGACGGTGGCGACCGGGGTGGAGATGTTCCGGAAGATCCTCGACGAGGGGATAGCCGGGGACAACATCGGGGTGCTTTTGCGCGGCATCGACAAGGACGAGGTCGAGCGGGGGCAGGTCCTGGCGAAGCCCGGCTCGATCAAGCCGCACACGAAGTACAAGGCGCAGGTCTACGTTCTGACCAAGGAAGAGGGTGGGCGTCACTCGCCGTTCTTCAACGGGTATCGCCCGCAGTTCTACTTCCGGACGACGGACGTGACGGGGACCATCAAGCTGCCGGAGGACGTGGAGATGGTGATGCCGGGCGACAACGTGAACATGGAGGTCGAGCTCATCACCCCCATCGCCATCGAGGAAGGCCTCAGGTTCGCCATCCGTGAGGGCGGACGGACCGTCGGCGCCGGTGTCGTCACGTCCATCATCGAGTAGGCGGACGGCAGGCGAAGCCGACAGGGCGGCACCGATTCAGGTGGTTTCGGACGGCCGGGGAGCCCGCCGCGGAGCGGGCTCCCCGCCCTCGCGGTTTTGTTGACACCGTTTGCCTCGCTGTGGTAGATTTGATACCGCTACCGGCCCTGTCGGGGCCAGGCGGGGCTTCAGAGGACGGGAGTGGCGGGTGTGCGGGAGATCATCACCCTTGCCTGCACCGAGTGCAAGAGGCGGAACTACACCACCACGAAGAACAAGCGTAACGACCCTGAGCGGATCGAGCTCAAGAAGTACTGCCGGTGGTGCGGCCGGCACACCGTCCACAAGGAGACCCGATGAACACGCAGGGGCGGGCCGGATAAACGAACGAAGGCCCGGCCCCGGGGAGCAAGACCAAATCAAGGTAAAGTTTTGAGGTAGGCCCGTAGCTCTAATGGGTAGAGCGGCGGTCTCCAAAACCGCATGTTGGGGGTTCGAGTCCCTCCGGGCCTGCCATTAAAATTCGGGGCGTGGTTGGCGTATGCACTGGCTCAGGTCTCTGCCGGCGCGGGTGGGGCGATACCTGCGCGAAGTGAGGACGGAACTGCGGAAGGTGGTCTGGCCCGACCGGAGACAGACCGTCGTCTACACCGGGGTGGTCGTCATCTCGGTGACCATCGTCGCGGCCATGATCTGGGTCGTGGATACGATTCTGAGCACCGGGCTCTCCCTGCTTCTCTTCGGGGCCTGAGCGGTCCGGGAGCCGGGCGGGGCCGTGCTGGAGGTGAGGGGCCTTCGGGCCCCTTGAGAATGCCTACGGAAAGAAACGGTAGCGAAGAGGACACCGTCTTGAGGTCCACCGGCACCGCCGCGGCGACCGGCGACACTCCGTCCGTGGTGGAGGACGAACCTGCAGACCCGACGGAGGCGGACCGGCCCGGGCAGGACGGCGGAGACAACGAGGATGACCGTGCCGCCGAGACCGCCGCCGAGGCCCAGGAAGAACAGGAAGAAGAGGAAGGCGGCGGCGAGGCTCACCCCGACCATCCCGAGAAGAAGTGGTACGTGGTCCACACCTACTCGGGCTATGAGGGCAAGGTCAAGAAGAACCTCGAGAAGCGGATCGAGTCCATGCTGATGCAGGACAAGATCTTCCGCATCATCGTCCCCACCGAGGACCAGATCGAGTACAAGGACGGCCGGAAGCTCATCAGCAAGAAGAAGATCTTCCCGGGATACGTTCTCGTGGAAATGGTCATGAACGACGACTCGTGGTACGTGGTCCGCAACACCCCAGGCGTCACCGGGTTCGTCGGCTCCGGCACGAGGCCCGTGCCGCTCGAGCCGAGCGAGGTCCGGAGCATCCTGCGGCACATGGGGGTTGACGAGCCCAGACCGAAGGTCATCTATGAACGCGGGGAGAGCGTCAAGGTCATCAGCGGACCGTTCATGGGGTTCATCGGAAAGGTCAAGGAGATCAACCTCGACAAGGGTAAGCTCAGGGTGTCCGTGTCGATGTTCGGCCGGGAGACCCCTGTGGAACTCGACTTCAGCCAGGTAGAGAAGCTCTAAAGGGTCGGCAGGGTTGCGGCTCTCCGTCCGGGCGGCGCCATCACAGACAGGAGAAGAGGTTCGTTCCAGTGGCCAAGAAGGTTCTCGCGATTATCAAGCTCCAGATACCGGCCGGCAAGGCTACGCCGGCCCCGCCGGTGGGCCCGGCTTTGGGCCAGCACGGCGTGAACATCATGGCCTTCTGCAAGGAGTACAACGAAAGGACGGCCAAGCAGGCCGGCCTGGTCGTTCCCGTTGAGATAACGGTGTTCGAAGACCGCTCCTTCACCTTCGTCTGCAAGACCCCCCCGGCTTCCGTCCTGCTCAAGAGGGCCGCGGGTCTTGAGAAGGGATCGGGTGTGCCCAACCGGGAGAAGGTCGGCCGGGTGACGCGGGAGCAGGTCCGGGAGATAGCCCAGACGAAGATGGCCGACCTGAACGCCGCAAGCCTCGAGGCGGCCATGCGGATGATCGAGGGTACGGCCCGCAGTATGGGTATAACGGTGGAGGAGTAAGACGATGAAGCAGGCCAGAAGCTACAGGGAAGTGGCGGCGAAGGTGGACCCGGAGCGCCTCTACGACCCCGAGGAAGCCATCCGCCTCGTGAAGGAGACGAAGCGGGCCAAGTTCGACGAGACGGTCGAGGTCGCGGTGAGGTTGGGCATCGATGTCAAGCACGCCGACCAGATGGTCCGCGGGACCGTCGTCCTTCCGGCGGGGACGGGCAAGCAGAGGAAGGTCCTCGTCTTCGCGAAGGGGGAGAAGGCGCGGGAGGCCGAAGAGGCCGGTGCCGATTATGTCGGGGCCGAGGACCTTGCCGCGAAGATCCAGGAGGGCTGGCTCGACTTCGACGTCGCCGTCGCCACGCCGGACATGATGAGCGTGGTGGGGAAGCTCGGCCGTATCCTGGGCCCTCGCGGGCTCATGCCCAACCCCAAGTCGGGGACGGTCACCTTCGACATCGCCCAGGCGGTCCGGCAGATAAAGGCGGGCAAGATCGAGTTCAGGGCCGACAAGACCGGTATCGTTCACGCTCCCATCGGGAAGGCCTCCTTCGAGGACGAGAAGCTCCTCGACAACTTCAGGACCCTGATGGAGGCCTTGAGCAAGGCCAGGCCGGCGGCGGCCAAGGGCCAGTACTTCCGGAGCGTCGTCCTCTCCCTGACCATGGGGCCCGGCGTTCGGGTGAACACCCAGAAGCTCGTTCAATAGAACATCGACCTTTCGGCCCGGGCCGTCTCCGAGCAGGATGCGGCCGGGCCGAAGGATGAAATCCAAGACGCGTGAACCGGCCGTAGACAGCAGGTGTCTCCGGGAGGAGCCCGGGAGACCTAAGCGGCCCCGTGTGGCCGGCCTGCCGAGGCGATCAGGGCGGCGGTCTTCCCGCCGTGCGGTGCCCTGCGCCCGTCTGCGGCGCAGGGTTTCGACGTTTCGGGGCGGACCGGTTCAGGTGACCGGGAGGTGAGTCGGGTTGGTGACACGCCGGCAGAAGGAAGAGACGGTGGAGGTCCTCGAGGAGAAGTTCAAGAGAGCGCAATCGGTCGTCCTTGCGGACTTCCAGGGTCTTTCCGTGGCTGACATGAACCTCCTCAGGAGCATGGCTCGTGAGGCCGGTGTGGAGTTTCGGGTGGTCAAGAACTCCCTCGTGCTGCTGGCGACCCAGAGGGCGGGCATCGAGGGCCTCGAGCCCTTCCTCGTCGGTCCGACAGGGGTCGCCTTCGGCTACGAAGACCCGGTGACGCCGGCCAAGGTGATCAGCCGGTTCGGAGCAAAGACCAAGAAGGAACTCTCCTTCAAGGGCGGATACCTCGAAGGGCGCGTCCTGGGGGCCGAAGAGGTGAAGTCCCTCGCGGCCCTGCCCACCCGGACCGAGCTGCTCGGGCAACTCGCAGGGACCGTACAGGGGCCCGTCGCTGCGTTCCACCGGGTCCTGGCCGGCAACCTGAGAGGGCTCGTCATCGCCCTCAACCGTATCGCTGAGCAGAAGACCCAAGCCGCGTAGCCCGGGCCCGGCCACCCGGCCCTGGAGCCCGGCCTGAAGGTGCCTTCGGGCGCCTAAGCTTTCAGGAGGTGTAGCTGGTGTCGAAAGTCGATGAGATTATCGAGGCCGTGAAGGGCCTGACCGTCCTTGAACTCTCCCAGCTCGTCAAGGCCCTCGAGGAGGAGTTCGGGGTCTCGGCGGCGGCTCCGGTTGCCGTCGCACCCGCGGCCGCCGCTCCGGCGGCCGGCGCCGCGGCGGCCGAGGAGGAGAAGAGCGAGTTCGACGTCATTCTCAAGTCCGCCGGGGACAAGAAGATCCAGGTCATCAAGGCCGTCCGGGAGATCACCGGCCTCGGCCTCAAGGAGGCCAAGGACCTGGTCGACGGGGCGCCGAAGCCGGTGAAGGAAAAGGTCTCCAAGGAAGAGGCCGAGTCCATAAAGGCCAAGCTGGAAGAGCAGGGTGCCAGCGTCGAGATAAAGTAGAACTCAGGCCGACCGGACCCACAGCGGGCGAAGGGGGGCCCTCCGAAGCCCCCCTTCGCCGCCTTGTTGCGGGCAACGGATTTTCGGGATTTGCTTTTGACAAACAAAGGGGGTCGTGTTACACTAGTAACTTGCTTATTGCAGCGGGCAGGAGAAGGAATTCTATGTATCGTACTCCCTCCGGAGGGTAACACTAAGCTTATTCCTTACAACAGAGGTCCCTGCATGTCACCCATGGCCCAGGGATACCCCTGACCCGAGTTCCGGGGGTCCCGAGTCTTTCCGTGCGGGAGGAGAGCCACGGCATGCCGAAAGGCGTGAGGGAACGGGAGCATTTCGGGCGGATCAAGGAAGTCCTTGAGATGCCGGACCTCATCGAGATCCAGCGCAAGTCTTACGATTGGTTCCTGAGAGACGGCCTCCGTGAGATGTTCAAGGACATCTCCCCCATCGAGGACTTCACCGGGAACCTCGTCCTGGAGTTCATCGACCACCGCCTCGACGAACCCAAGTACAGCGTCGCCGAGTGCCGCGAACGCGACGTGACCTATGCCGCACCCCTGCGGGTGAACGTCAGGCTCATCAACCGCGAGACCGGCGAGGTCAAGGAGCAGGAAGTCTTCATGGGCGACTTCCCGCTCATGACCGAGAAGGGCACCTTCATCATCAACGGCGCCGAGAGGGTGGTCGTGAGCCAGCTCGTCAGGTCTCCCGGCGCCTACTACTCCGAGCAGGTCGACGCCACCGGCAAGCGCCTCATCTTCTGCACCCTCATCCCGAACCGCGGAGCCTGGCTCGAGTTCGAGACCGACAGTCATGACGTGATCTACGTCCGGGTCGACCGGACCCGCAAGATACCCGTGACCGTCCTCCTCCGCGCCTTCGGGTACGACACGAACGAAGAGATACTGAGGGTTCTCGGCGAGTCGACGCACATCCTCAACACCCTCGACAAGGACCCTACCCAGTCCGAACATGAGGCTCTCATCGAGATCTACAAGCGCCTGCGTCCCGGTGAGCCGCCCACGGTGGAGAGTGCCAGGGGTCTTCTGGAGTCGCTGTTCTTCGAGACCCGGCGCTACGACCTCGCCAAGGTGGGCCGGTACAAGCTCAACAAGAAGCTCAGTTTCGAGCGGCGCCTGCGCGGCACGGTCGCCGCCGAGGACATCAGGGACAAGGCCGGGAACGTCATCGTTCCGGCCGGGACGACCATCGGCCGTGATGAGGCCAAGAAGATCGATGCGGCCGGCATAACCAGTGTCGAGGTCGAGGTGGGCAACACCCGGGTGAGGGTCATCGGAAACGGCTGCCCGCCGACGGACGTCCGGGCCCTGACCCGTCAGGACATCGTCGCCGTCATCAACTACATGTTGACCATGTACAAGGGCCTCGGCAGGGCCGACGACATCGACCACCTCGGCAACCGCCGCCTGAGGTGTGTCGGCGAGCTGCTCCAGAACCAGTTCCGCATCGGCCTGGCCCGGATGGAGCGGGTGGTCAAGGAGCGCATGACCATCCAGGACGTCGACATCATCACCCCCCAGGCCCTTATCAACATCCGGCCGGTCGTGGCCGCGGTCAAGGAGTTCTTCGGGTCCAGTCAGCTCTCACAGTTCATGGACCAGACCAACCCTCTGGCCGAGCTGACCCACAAGCGGCGGCTGAGCGCGCTCGGGCCGGGCGGTCTGACCAGGGAGCGGGCCGGCTTCGAGGTCCGCGACGTCCATGACTCGCACTACGGACGCATGTGCCCCATCGAGACTCCGGAAGGCCCGAACATCGGGCTCATCGGCAATCTCAGCACCTACGCCCGGGTGAACGAGTACGGCTTCATCGAGACGCCTTACCGGCGCGTCGACAAGGAAAGGAAGGTCGTCACCGACGAGATCGAGTACCTCACGGCGGACGACGAAGAGGAGAACATCATCGCTCAGGCCAACGAGCCGCTCGAGAACGGGTGGTTCAAGAACCGGAGGGTGACCTGCCGCCACCGCAACGAGATCGTCACGGTCCCGGCCGAGAAGGTGGACTACATGGACGTCTCGCCCAAGCAGGTCGTGAGCGTCGCCTCGGCCTTGATACCGTTCCTCGAGAACGACGATGCCGGGCGCGCCCTGATGGGCGCCAACATGCAGCGCCAGGCCGTCCCGCTCATCCGGAGCGAGGCGCCCCTCGTCGGGACGGGCATCGAGGCCCGGGTCGCCCACGACTCGGGCGTCCTCGTCACGGCCCACCGCGCCGGCACCGTCACCAGGGTCACGGCCCGCGAGATAGTCGTCGACTGCGGTAAGGATGGACAGGACACCTATGAACTGATGAAGTTCGGCCGCTCCAACCAGGGTACGTGCATGAACCAGAAGCCTGTCGTAAGGGTCGGCCAGAAGGTGGAAAGAGGCGACCTGCTCGCCGACGGCCCCTCCACCGACCACGGCGAGCTGGCCCTGGGCCGGAACGTGCTCGTCGCCTTCATGCCCTGGGAGGGCTACAACTTCGAGGACGCCATCCTCATCTCGGAGAGACTCGTCCGTGACGACGTGTTCACCTCCATACACATAGAGGAACACGAGTGTGAAGCGCGCGACACGAAGCTGGGTCCTGAGGAGATAACCAGGGACATCCCGAATGTCGGTGAGGACGTCCTCAAGAACCTGGACGAACGCGGCATCATCCGCGTCGGCGCCGAGGTCATGCCCGGGGACATCCTCGTCGGGAAGGTCACCCCGAAGGGCGAGACCGAGCTCACGGCTGAGGAACGGCTCCTGCGGGCCATCTTCGGTGAGAAGGCCCGTGAGGTCCGTGACACCTCCCTCCGGGTGCCTCACGGGGAGAGCGGCATCGTCGTCGACGTGAAGGTCTTCTACCGCGAGGCAGGCGACGAGCTGGGTCCCGGCGTCAACCAGCTCGTGCGCTGTTATGTGGCCCAGAAGCGCAAGATATCGGAAGGCGACAAGATGGCCGGCCGCCACGGGAACAAGGGCGTCATCGCCAAGATCCTCCCCGACGAGGACATGCCCTTCCTTCCCGACGGGCGTCCGGTGGACATCGTCCTCAACCCCCTCGGGGTCCCGTCGAGGATGAACATCGGCCAGATCCTGGAGACCCACCTGGGTTGGGCCGCGAGGGCTCTCGGTATCTGGATCTCAAGCCCGGTCTTCGACGGGGCGACCGAGGACGACGTCGCCGACTACCTGGAGAAGGCCGGCCTTCCGCGGGACGGGAAGATCCAGCTCCGGGACGGCCGCACCGGGCTGCCGTTCGACAGCAGGGTCACCGTCGGGTACGCCTACATGCTGAAGCTCGCCCACCTCGTCGACGACAAGATCCACGCGCGGTCGACGGGTCCCTACTCCCTTGTCACCCAGCAGCCCCTCGGAGGCAAGGCGCAGTTCGGCGGTCAGCGCTTCGGGGAGATGGAGGTCTGGGCCTTGGAGGCCTATGGTGCGGCCTATACCCTCCAGGAGCTCCTCACTGTGAAGTCGGACGACGTCGTCGGCCGGGTCAAGACCTACGAGGCCATCGTCAAGGGAGAGAACGTCCCTGAGCCCGGTGTGCCGGAATCCTTCAAGGTCTTGATAAAGGAACTCCAGAGCCTTGCTCTGGATGTCAAGGTCCTCTCGGAGGACTCCCGTGAGATAGAGATCCGGGAGGCGGATGACGATGTCGTCGAGCGGGCCCGCGAACTGGACCTCGACCTCGGCGGCGGCGAGGAACTCGATGAGGAGGGCGGGCTGGCGGCGAGCGGTCTCGGCCGTGCGGCCAGCCGTCGCCTGGAGGCCAGGCGCTTCCTCGCCGGCGCGGCCGACGAGGAAGACCAGCTCTTCCTCTCGCTGAGACCGGACGAGGACGGTGCCGCCGCCTCGGCCGCTCCGGAACGAGAGGCCGAGGATGAAGGCAGTGTCGAGGAGGAAGAGGACGCGGAGGCCAGGCGGCGCCAGGCCCGCGCCCTCCTCACGGGCGGGGAGGAGGACCGGCAGGAGGAGGAAGCCGAGGCCGACCCGGAGCCCCGTGATGAGGAGGACCCGGGCCTTCCGCCCGAAGGCGCGGAGGATGAAGCTGATGAGGAGCAGGGCGGATGACGCGGCGCCGGTCGTCCGCGTGTCCCAGACTCTGTGTTCACCGGTGTCTCCATCAAGCCTGCCGGAGGAGATAACCTGTGCTTGACGTGAACAACTTCGACTCCCTGAAGATCGGTCTGGCGTCACCCGAGCAGATCGTCGAGTGGTCGCGGGGAGAGGTCAAGAAGCCTGAGACCATCAACTACCGAACCCTGAAGCCTGAACGCGACGGCCTGTTCTGCGAGCGCATCTTCGGGCCGCAGCGCGACTGGGAGTGCCACTGCGGCAAGTACAAGAGGATCCGCTATAAGGGCATCGTGTGCGACCGCTGCGGGGTCGAGGTGACGCGGTCCAAGGTGCGCCGCGAAAGGATGGGGCACATCAAGCTCGCCGCGCCCGTCTCGCACATCTGGTACTTCAAGGGTATCCCGAGCCGGATGGGCCTCCTTCTCGACATCTCACCGCGGGCGCTGGAAAAGGTCCTCTACTTCGCCGCCTACATCGTCACGGACCCGGGTGAGACCACTCTCAGCCCCCGGCAAGTGCTGACAGAGGTGGAGTACCGCGAAGCCAGGGAGAAGTTCGGCCAGTCCTTCAAGGCCGGGATGGGCGCTGAGGCGGTGCTCGAGCTCCTCGAGCAGATAGACCTGGACCAGATGGCCAGGGAGCTCCGGGCCGAGATAAGGCAGGCCTCCGGACAGCGCAAGACCCGGGCCACCCGCCGCTTGGAGGTCGTCGAGGCCTTCCGCAAGTCCGGCAACCGCCCGGAGTGGATGATCCTCAGGTACATACCGGTCATCCCGCCCGACCTCAGACCGATGGTCCAACTCGACGGCGGCCGGTTCGCCACCTCCGACCTCAACGACCTCTACCGACGGGTCATCAACCGGAACAACCGTCTCAAGAGGCTCCTCGACCTCGGGGCGCCGGACATCATCGTCCGGAACGAGAAGCGGATGCTCCAGGAGGCTGTTGACGCCCTCATCGACAACGGCCGCCGCGGACGGCCGGTCACCGGCCCGGGCAACCGGCCGCTGAGATCCCTCAGCGACATGCTGAAGGGCAAGCAGGGACGTTTCCGGCAGAACCTGCTCGGGAAGCGGGTCGACTACTCCGGCCGTTCGGTCATCGTCATCGGGCCGGAGCTGAAGCTGCACCAGTGCGGCCTCCCCAAGGAGATGGCCCTGGAGCTCTTCAAGCCCTTCGTGATGAAGAGGCTGGTCAACCTGGGGTACGCCCATAACATAAAGAGCGCCAAGCGGATGGTCGAGCGGATGCGTCCCGAGGTGTGGGACATCCTCGAGGAGGTCATCAAGGAGCACCCCGTCCTCCTCAACCGTGCGCCCACCCTCCACCGCCTGGGCATCCAGGCCTTCGAACCCGTCCTCGTGGAGGGGCGGGCCATCAAGGTCCACCCCCTTGTCTGCACCGCCTACAACGCCGACTTCGACGGGGACCAGATGGCCGTTCACGTGCCTCTCTCCTCCGAGGCTCAGGCTGAGGCGAGGGTCCTCATGCTCTCGGCCAACAACCTCCTGAGCCCGAAGGACGGGACTCCGGTCGTTTCGCCCAGCAAGGACATGGTCCTCGGTATCTACTACCTGACCATTGAGAGCGACGAGCGGGCCCCGGACGGAGAAGACGAGGGTGCCGGCGCCGGTGCCGGAGCCGGCGCCGGACAGGCGGAGGAGGGCGCCGCCGAGGGCGGGGAGGCCGCTCCGGAAGACCGCCGGAAGGCGGGGCTCAAGGCCTATTCAGGCCCTGACGAGGCCATCATGGCCTACCAGTTGGGGATGCTGAGGCTCCACCAGCCGATCCTGGTGAAGTACGACGGTGAGCTCCTCCGGACCACCGTCGGCCGTGTCATCTTCAATGACAGTCTGCCCGAGCCCCTCAGGTTCGTCAATGAGGAGGTCGACCGCGACGTCCTGGCCGACATCGTGGCCAAGTGCTACCGCATCTGCGGCCAGGCTACGACGGCGGCCATGCTCGACAGGATCAAGGACCTCGGGTTCGCCTACGCCACCCGGGCCGGGACGACCATAGCCCTCTCCGACCTCCAGGTCCCCATCTCCAAGGAGGAGATACTGGCCGAGGCCGACGAGAAGGTCGCGAACGTGGAGCAGCAGTTCCGCCGGGGCCTCATCACCAACGAGGAGCGCCGCCGCAAGGTCATCGAGATCTGGAACCAGGCCAAGGACACGGTCACCAACAACCTGATGAAGAGCCTCCAGGCGGACAAGTTCAACTCGGTCTACATGATGGCCCATTCGGGGGCGCGGGGCAACGTGAGCCAGATCTCCCAGTTGGCCGGGATGCGGGGCCTGATGGCCGACCCGGCGGGGCAGATCATAGAGCACCCCGTCAGGGCCAACTTCCGCGAGGGGCTGACCGTCCTCGAGTACTTCACCTCCACCCACGGCACGCGCAAGGGCCTTGCCGACACCGCCCTGCGGACGGCAGACTCCGGGTATCTCACCCGGCGCCTGGTGGATGTCTGCCAGGACGTCATCGTCAGAGAGTGGGACTGCGGGACGACCCTGGGCATACCGGTCGCCGAGATTCGGGACGGCGCCGAGGTCATCGAGGACTTCAGGTCCCGCATTGTGGGCCGGGTCGCCCTCGAGGACATCAGGCACCCTGAGACCGACGAGGTCCTGGTGACGGCTGACGAGGAGATAACCGAGGAGCTGGCCGACAGGATCATCGAAGCCGGCATCCGGAAAGTCGAGATCCGGTCGGTCCTCACCTGCCGCACCAAGCACGGCGTGTGCAGTCTCTGCTACGGCCGTGACCTGGCCACGGGCAGGATCGTCAACGCCGGGGAGGCCGTGGGCATAATCGCCGCCCAGTCCATCGGCGAGCCGGGGACCCAGCTCACGATGAGGACCTTCCACACCGGCGGTGTCGCCGGAGAGGACATCACTCATGGTCTCCCGAGGGTCGAGGAGCTCTTCGAGGCCCGCAAGCCCAAGGGGCAGGCCGTCATCAGCGAGATCTCCGGTACCGTCCAGATTTCCGACAGCCGCGGGCGGCGTGAGATCATGGTCACGGCCGCCGACGGGGAGACGGCCACCTATGTCGTCCCTTACACGGCACGGCTGATCGTCCATGACGGGCAGGAGGTCGAGGCAGGGGACAGACTGACCGAGGGACCGGTCAACCCGCACGACATCCTCAAGATCAAGGGGACGCGGGATGTCCAGCTCCACCTCCTCCGTGAGGTCCAGAAGGTCTACCGGATGCAGGGTGTCGACATCAACGACAAGCACATCGAGACCGTGATCCGGCAGATGCTGCGCAAGGTCAAGGTCGAGGACCCCGGGGACACGGACCTCCTGCCGGGCGGTCTGGTGGAGCGTTTCGACTTCGAGGAGGCCAACGAGAAGGTCCTGGCCGAGGGGGGCAAGCCCGCATCGGCCAAGCCGGTGCTCATGGGCATCACCAAGGCCGCCTTGGCGACGGAATCCTTCCTGTCCGCGGCGTCCTTCCAGGAGACGACCCGCGTCCTCACCGACGCGGCGATAAAGGGCAAGAGGGACCGTCTGCTGGGCCTCAAGGAGAACGTCATCATCGGGAAGCTCATTCCGGCGGGCACCGGGATGAGCTGCTACCGCAACATCCGCATCACCTGCGAGGAGCTTGAGGAGGAGGAAGAGGAAGAGGCGGAGGTGCTCCTGCCGGAGGACGTCGAGGCGCCTGGACCCGAGGAGGCCGAGGCGCAGCCGCCGGGCGAGGGGGCCGCTCCGGGTGAGGGCGTCGTCGGGGACGGCCCTGCGGCCGGGGAGCCGCCGGCTGAGGACGGGGACGTGGAAGCCCGGAGCGAAGAAGTAGACGTCTCCCTCCCCGGTGAGGGGCAGGTGGAGGACCGTTCGCCGGCCGGGCCCGGGGCTTCCGCGGCTCCGGAGGCTGAAAGGTCTCGGGCCGACGACTAGCCGGACAGCCCGGGGACGCGGCAGGCGGCCTTTGCATTGACACTTTCAGGACCGGGTGCTAGAATAGGTGAGTGTTTGTCTGGCTTGACCCGGTTATTCCAGCTCAGGGGGAACGACTCAGTGTCGCTCTATGAGAGGCTTACCGGGGCCAAGGCTAAGACTGTGGGGACAAAGCAGACGCTGAAGGCGCTCCAGAAGGACCAGGTGAAGGTTGTCTACGTCGCCCGCGACGCCGAAGAGCGCGTGGTGCGGGAGCTCCTGAGGCTCTGCGAAGAGAAGAACGTCGAGGTTGTCTACGCCGACTCCATGGCGAGGCTAGGGCAAGCCTGCGGGATCCAGGTCGGGGCGGCCTCCGCGGCCGTGCTCGAGGACTAGCAAGGAGGCCTGACCAGCTAGGGCGCTGACAACTGAAGAGTTGATTGAAGGTCCTTTTTGTTCTCTTGGGAGGTGTTTCGTTGCCGACGATAAGCCAGTTGATCCGTAAGGGGAGAGCCCGCAAGCGGGAGAAGTCGAAATCGCCCGCCCTGCGCGGCAACCCTCAGAAGCGGGGCGTCTGCACGGTCGTGAAGACCATGCAGCCGAAGAAGCCCAACTCGGCTCTGCGGAAGGTGGCACGGGTGCGCCTGACCAACGGCGAGGAGGTCAGCGCCTACATCCCCGGTGAGGGGCACAACCTCCAGGAGCACTCCGTGGTCCTGGTGCGCGGCGGACGCGTCAAGGACCTGCCGGGTATCAGGTACCACATCATCCGGGGAACACTGGATGCCGCCGGGGTCGAGGGCCGCAAGCGCGGGCGGTCCAAGTACGGGACGAAGCGACCGAAGAAGTGACGTGAGGCAGGGGGGAGCACAGTGCCAAGACGCGGCAGGGCGCCGCGCCGGAAAATCGAGCCCGACCCGGTCTACGGCAATGAAGCCTTGGCCCGGTTCACGAACAAGATAATGTACGCCGGGCACAAGTCTCTGGCCCGGAAGATCGTCTACACGGCCTTGGACATCATCCGGGAGAGGACGGGCAAGGACCCCATCGAGGTCTTCCAGATGGCCCTGAAGAACGTGGCCCCCGTCCTCGAGGTCAAGTCGAGGAGGGTCGGCGGTGCCACGTACCAGGTGCCGGTCGAGGTGCGGCCTGAACGCAGGTCATCGCTTGCCATGCGCTGGCTCATCGACTCGGCGCGGAACCGGGGCGAAAGAAGCATGTCCGAACGGCTGGCCGCGGAGCTCATCGATGCGGCCAACAACACCGGCAACGCGGTGAAGAAGAAGGAAGACACGCACCGGATGGCCGAGGCCAACAAGGCCTTCGCCCACTACCGATGGTGATACGGTCGGGTGCCGGGCCTGCGGCCCGGTGCCGGCTATCGGTCGCCGGCGGGCCGGGCCTGCCGCCGGGAGAAGACGCCGGTCACGGAAGGGAGGTCGAGCGAGAGATGGCTAGAGAGCACGCCCTTGAAAAGGTGCGGAACATAGGTATCGTCGCCCACATCGACGCCGGGAAGACGACCACCACCGAGCGCATCCTGTTCTACACGGGACGCGTGCACCGGATGGGGGAGGTCCACGAGGGTTCCGCGACCATGGACTGGATGGTCCAGGAGAAGGAGCGGGGAATCACCATCACATCCGCCGCCACCGCGTGCGACTGGAAGGGTTTCCGCATCAACATTATCGATACGCCAGGGCACGTAGATTTCACCATCGAGGTCGAAAGGTCGCTCAGGGTCCTCGACGGGGCCGTCGTCATCTTCTGCGCCAAGGGCGGTGTCCAGCCCCAGTCGGAGACCGTCTGGCGTCAGGCCGACAAGTACCGGGTCCCGCGCATCGCCTACGTCAACAAGATGGACACCGTCGGGGCCGACTTCCTCGCGGTGGTCGAGGAGGCCCGCAGGAAGTTGGGCTGCCGGCCGGTGGTCGTCCAGCTCCCCATAGGGTGTGAGGACGGCTTCAGGGGCATCTGCGACCTGATCGAGGGCAAGGCGGTCTACTACACCGACGAGCTGGGAACGAGGCTCGTCGACAGGGAACCTCCCGAGGAGATGGCCGGCCTCATCAGCGAGTACCGCGAGAAGCTCCTGGAAGCGGCGGCAGAGCATGACGACGAGGTCATGGCCCTGTACCTCGAGGGCAAGGAGGTGCCGCCGGACCTCATCCGCCGGGCCCTTAGGCGCGGCACCGTCGAGGTCGAACTGGTGCCTTTCCTCTGCGGGGCCTCCTACCGCAACAAGGGGGTCCAGCTCCTCCTTGACGCCGTGACCGACTACCTCCCGTCTCCGGTCGACATCCCGGCCGTGGAGGGCAGGGTCCCGTCCACCGGCGAGCCGGCGTCGCGCAGGCCGAGTGACGAGGAGGCCGCCTCGGCTCTCGCCTTCAAGATCCAGACAGACCCCTATGTGGGGCGTCTGACCTATGTGCGCGTCTATTCCGGGGTCATCAAGGCCGGGAGCGTCCTTCTCAACCCCGCGCGGCGGAAGAGGGAGCGCGTCTCCCGCATCCTCCGGATGCACGCCCATCACCGGGAAGAAGTCGGCGAGGCGCGGACGGGTGACATCGTGGCCATCGTCGGGCTCAAGGAGACAAAGACCGGAGACACCCTCTGCACCGAAGCCCGGCCCATCGTCTTCGAGGAGATGACCTTCGCCGAGCCGGTCATCTCGGTGGCCATCGAGCCCAAGACAAAGGCCGACCAGGACAAGCTCACCACCTCGCTCGACCGGCTGACCGAAGAGGACCCGACCTTCCGGGCCTTCACGGACGAGGAGACCGGCCAGACGATAATCGCCGGCATGGGCGAGCTCCACCTGGAGATCATCGTCGACCGCCTCCTCCGGGAGTTCCACGTCAAGGCCAACGTGGGCCGTCCCCAAGTGGCCTACAGGGAGGCCATCCGGGGCCGCTCGCGGGCGGAAGGCCGCTTCGTCCGCCAGACCGGGGGACACGGCCAGTACGGTCACGTCTGGCTCGAGGTCGAACCGTCGGAGGAACCCTTCGTCTTCAAGAGCGCCATCAAGGGCGGGGTCATCCCGTCCGAGTTCATCGGCGCGGTGGAGCAGGGTGCCCGGGAGGCGTGCGAGAGCGGCGTCCTGGCCGGCTACCCTGTCATCGGGGTCTCGTGCACCCTTGTCGACGGTTCGTACCACGAGGTGGACTCCTCCGAGATGGCCTTCCGTGTGGCCGCGTCGATGGCCATGCGCAGGGCCCTCTCCAAGGCCGACCCGGTCATCCTCGAACCGGTGATGGAGGTCGAGGTCCTTGTCCCCGAGGAGTACATGGGCGACGTCCTGGCCGATATCAACGCACGGCGCGGCCGGGTCGACGGAATGGAGACGAGGAGCGGGGTCCATGTGATAAAGGCCCACGTGCCCCTGGCTGAGATGTTCGGGTACGCCACCGACCTGCGTTCCAAGAGCCAGGGACGGGGGACCTACACCATGCAGTTCGCCGCCTACGAGCCGGCGCCGCCCGCGGTGTCCAGCGCGGCCATCGGCGCCCGGGGGGCGGGGCGGAAGTAACCATCCCGGAACCGGGGCCTGCGCCGGCCCCGGACGGAGTAAGGGAGAACGAGCGAAAATGGCCAAGAAGAAGTTCGAGCGCACGAAGCCGCATGTGAACATCGGGACGATCGGTCATGTGGACCACGGGAAGTCGACGCTCACGTCGGCGATCACGCTTGTCTTGTCGAAGAGGGACCAGGCGGAGTATGTGCCGTTCGACGAGATCGACAAGGCGCCTGAGGAGCGTGAGCGGGGTATCACGATCAACACGGCGCACGTGGAGTATGAGACGGAGAAGCGGCACTACGCGCATGTCGACTGTCCCGGTCATGCGGACTACGTGAAGAACATGATCACCGGGGCGGCGCAGATGGACGGGTCGATCCTGGTGGTGTCGGCGGCGGACGGGCCCATGCCGCAGACGCGGGAGCACATTCTCCTGGCGCGGCAGGTCGGGGTGCCGGCGATGGTGGTCTACATGAACAAGACGGACATGGTGGACGACCCGGAGCTTTTGGAGCTGGTGGAGCTCGAGGTACGGGAGCTACTGAGCAAGTATGAGTTCCCGGGCGACGAGATCCCGGTGGTGAAGGGGTCGGCCTTGAAGGCTCTGGAGTGCGGGTGCGGCCGTCCGGAGTGCGAGTGGTGCAAGTCGGTCCTCGAGCTCATGGACGCGGTCGACGAGTATATCCCGACGCCGGAGCGTGACACGGAGAAGCCGTTCCTGATGCCTGTGGAGGACGTGTTCAGCATCACGGGTCGCGGGACGGTGGCGACGGGCCGGGTCGAGCGCGGCCGGGTGAAGGTCGGGGACGAGGTCGAGATCGTCGGGCTGATGGACAAGCCGCGCAAGACGGTGGCGACCGGGGTGGAGATGTTCCGGAAGATCCTCGACGAGGGGATAGCCGGGGACAACATCGGGGTGCTTTTGCGCGGCATCGACAAGGACGAGGTCGAGCGGGGGCAGGTCCTGGCGAAGCCCGGCTCGATCAAGCCGCACACGAAGTACAAGGCGCAGGTCTACGTTCTGACCAAGGAAGAGGGTGGGCGTCACTCGCCGTTCTTCAACGGGTATCGCCCGCAGTTCTACTTCCGGACGACGGACGTGACGGGGACCATCAAGCTGCCGGAGGACGTGGAGATGGTGATGCCGGGCGACAACGTGAACATGGAGGTCGAGCTCATCACCCCCATCGCCATCGAGGAAGGCCTCAGGTTCGCCATCCGTGAGGGCGGACGGACCGTCGGCGCCGGTGTCGTCACGTCCATCATCGAGTAGGCGGACGGCAGGGGGGTAGGTCATGACGAGCCAGAAGATACGCATCCGCCTGCGGGCCTTCGACCACAAGATTCTGGACCAGTCCGCTGAGCGGATCGTGCACACGGCACGGCGCACCGGCGCCAAGGTCTCGGGACCGGTTCCTCTTCCGACGGAGAAGAGCGTCTACACCATCCTGGTGGCGCCGAACGGCGAGAAGGACATCAGGGAGCAGTTCGAGATGAGGACGCACAAGCGCCTCATCGACATCGTCGAGCCTACGGCCAAGACGGTCGACGCGCTCATGAGGTTGGACCTGCCGGCCGGGGTCGACATCGAGATCAAGCTCTGAGGAGTTCCGACCCGGTGCCGGGTCGGGGCGGGGGACGCCTGCGGCGTCCCCGTGATAGGAGGCAAGTGTTCATGCCCAAGGGGATCCTGGGACGCAAGGTCGGCATGACACGGCTCTTCGACGAGCACGGGCATACCGTCCCGGTGACGGTGGTCCAGGCCGGTCCCTGCGTCGTGGTCCAGCGGCGCACCCGGGAGAAGGACGGCTACGAAGCCATTCAGCTCGGCCTGGGAGAGCAGTCGGAGCACCGGGTCTCCAAACCCCTCAAGGGGCATTTCGCCAAGGCCAAGGTTAAGCCGGCCCAGGTCCTCCGTGAGATCCGCGTGGAGGACAGCTCGGCCTATGAGGTCGGCCAGACGATCTCGGCTGACATCTTCCAGCCCGGTGACATCGTCTGCGTGACGGGCACGTCCAAGGGGAAGGGTTTCGCCGGGGGCATCAAGAGGCACGGGTTCAGGCGCGGGCCGATGGCCCACGGCTCAAAGTACCACCGGGCGCCCGGTTCCCTCCAGTCGCGTGACGCGGCCCGGGTGTTCAAAGGGCGCAAGCTGCCGGGGCACATGGGCGCCGAAAGGGTCACCGTGCGCGGGCTGACCGTGGTCGGCGTCGACCCCGAGAGGAACCTCCTCTTGATCAAAGGCGCCGTACCGGGACCGAGGGGCGGTCTGGTCGTGGTCCGCGACCAGGCCGGGGCCCGGCGAAAGAAGGTGTGAGGAGTTGCCCAGAGTTGACGTCTACAACGTCGACGGCGAGGTCGTCGGCGAGGTCGAACTGAGCGACGCCTTGTTCGGGGCAGAGGTGAACGAGGCCTTGATGCACCAGGCGGTGACCGCCTACCTGGCCGCGCAGCGCCGGGGGACGGCCTCGACCAAGGGGCGGTCCGAGGTCCGCGGCGGCGGCCGCAAGCCGTGGAGACAGAAGGGGACCGGCCTCGCCCGCGCCGGCAGCATCCGCTCGCCCATCTGGCGCGGAGGCGGCATCACCTTCGGCCCGAAGCCGCGCGACTACACCCAGGCCCTCCCGAAGCGGATGCGCCGGAAGGCCCTCTGCTCGGCCCTGTCGGCCAAGGTCAGGGACGGGAGCCTGCTCGTCCTCGACACCATAGAGCTGGAGGAGCCGAAGACGAAGAAGGTCGTCTCGATACTCGAGAAGCTCAACGTGAAGGGGTCGGCCCTCATCGTGACCCCTGAGACCGACCGCACCCTGGTCCTCTCGGCCAGGAACATACCGGGGGTCGACACCCGGCGGGCCGACGACCTGAACGTCTACGACCTCCTGGGCCACGCCAAGGTCCTCATGACCCGGGACGCCGTGGCAAGGGTCGAGGAGGTGTTCGGATCGTGAAGCGGGCCGCGGATATCCTCATCCGCCCGGTCGTCACGGAGAAGACGACAGCCGCGATGGCCGAGAACAAGTACACGTTCCTGGTCGACCCCAGGGCCAACAAGAACCAGATCAAGCGGGCTGTGGAAGAGGCGTTCGGGGTAAGGGTGAGGAGCGTCAACACCATCAGGCAGCTCGGCAAGATGCGCCGGATGGGCGTCTTCCGCGGGAGGCGGCCGAGCTACAAGAAAGCTGTCGTCACCCTCGAAGAGGGAGAGAGGATCAAGGTCTTCGAGGATATGAGCTGACCGGGACCCGGGGCCGGACCCGGGCCGTCCGCATCGGCGGCGGCACCGGGCGGCCGGCCGGCGGCGCTGAGGTCGGTGCCGGCCGGGTCTCTGGAGGAGTTGAGCGCCAGTGCCTATCAAGAAATACAAACCGACTTCGCCGGGGCGGCGGGGCATGACCGTCTCCACCTTCGAGGAGATCACGAAGAAGCGGCCTGAGAAGGCCCTGGTCTCCCGGAAGAAGAGGTGGGGCGGACGGAACAGCCACGGCAGAGTCACGGTCAGGCACCGTGGAGGGGGCCACCGCCGGGCCCTGCGCGACGTGGACTTCAAACGGGACAAGGACGGCGTCCCGGCCAAGGTCGCCGCTATCGAGTACGACCCTAACCGCTCGGGACGTCTGGCCCTCCTTCACTACGCCGACGGTGAGAAGCGCTACATCCTGGCTCCCCTGGGGCTCAGGGTCGGCGACACCGTGGTGTCGGGTCCCGGTGCCGACGTCCGGATAGGGAACCACCTGCCCCTTTCCGAGGTGCCGACGGGGACGTTCGTCCACAACATCGAGCTCACCCCAGGCAAAGGGGGTCAGCTCTGCCGTGCGGCCGGGACCTCGGCCCAGCTCATGGCCAAGGAGGGCCCGTTCGCGCACCTCCGTCTCCCCTCGGGCGAGGTCCGCCTTGTGCACAGGGACTGCCGGGCGACCATCGGCCAGATGGGGAATGTCGAGCACGAGAACATCACCATCGGGAAGGCCGGGAGGGCCCGCTGGAAGGGCCGGCGGCCCACCGTCCGCGGTGTGGCGATGAACCCTGTGGACCACCCGCACGGGGGCGGCGAGGGCCGGTCTCCGGTCGGGCGCAAGCACCCGGTCACACCCTGGGGCAAGCCGGCCCTGGGGACCCGCACCCGTCGGAAGCGCAAGAAGTCCGACCGGTTCATCGTCAAGCGGAGGACCAGGTAGGTCCCTGAGGCGGGGACCGGACCGGACACAGCCTGAAGTCCGGAGGAAGGGAGGCGCCGCTGCATGGGCAGGTCGAGGAAGAAGGGGCCTTATGTGGACGCAAAGCTCATGAAGAAGATCGAGGCCATGAACGCCCGGAACGAGAAGCGTGTCGTCAAGACCTGGGCCCGGGACTGCACCATCGTCCCCGAGATGGTCGGACACACCATCGCCGTGCACGACGGCCGCCGTCACGTTCCGATTTACATAACCGAAGAGATGATAGGCCACAAGCTGGGAGAGTTTGCGCCGACCCGGGTCTTCCGGGGACACGGGGCCCACACGGAGCGGTCGACCGCCCTCAAGTAGCGTAGTGGGGCCCCGGCTTTCGCCGGGTCGGGCGGGAGGTATCAGTCGATGGCACGGACCAGGACCACAAAAGCCAGGCCGGACGAGGCTCGGGCGGTCGTGAGACACGTCTGGATCGCCCCCCGCAAGGTCCGCATCGTCCTTGACCTGGTGAGGGGAAAGAGCGTGGACGAGGCCCTTGCGGTCCTGCGGTTCACTCCGAAGCGGGCTTCGAGCGTCGTGTCCAAGGCCATCAGGTCGGCCGCGGCCAACGCCGAGCAGAACTACGACCTCAAGCGGGACCAGCTCTACGTGGCCGAGGCCTACGCCGACGGAGGGCCCACCTTCAGGCGCTGGCAGGCCCGGCAGAGGGGTCGGGCCTTCGAGATAAAGCAACGGACCAGCCACATCACGGTCGTCGTCCGTGAGCGCGAGTGACGGAGGAGGCGGCGGAAAGGAGGGAACCAGGTGGGGCAAAAGGTCCACCCCAAGGGGCTTAGGTTGGGCATCATCGAGGACTGGGACGCGAAGTGGTTCGCCGGAAAGAAGCAGTTCGCCGACCTGCTCCTCGAAGACGACAGGATAAGGAACCACATTCACAGGAAGTTCGCCGCCGCCGGGGTTTCCCGGATTGAGATAGAAAGGGCCGCCAACAGGGTGAAGGTGACCCTGCACACCCCCAGGCCCGGGATGGTGATCGGTCGGGGCGGGGCGGGCGTCGACGAGCTGCGCCGGGAGCTCGAGGAGATGACCGGAAGGCAGATAGCCGTGAACATCGTCGAGGTCAAGCGGCCGGAGCTGGACGCCAGGCTCGTCGCGGAGAACATCGCCGGCGCCCTCGAGAAGCGGATATCCCACCGACGGGCGATGAAGCAGGCCATCTCCCGGGCGATGAAGGCGGGGGCCAAGGGTGTGAGGGTGGTCGTGAGCGGCCGCATCGGCGGCGCGGAGATCGCCCGCCGGGAGCGCGCGTGGGAGGGGACCGTTCCCCTTCACACCTTGAGGGCCAACATCGACTACGGAGCGGCTGACGCGGACACCACCTACGGGAAGATCGGGGTAAAGGTCTGGATATACAAGGGCGAGGTTCTGCCTGAGAAGAAGGCGGCCGCCGACCGGACGGGTCAGGACGTGCCGGAAGGAGAGGCAGGCGAGTGATTCATGCTGATGCCGAAGAGGGTCAAGTACCGCAAGCCGCACCGCGGCACCCGGAAGGGCAAGGCCACGCGGGGCGCCGAGATCTTCTACGGCGAGCACGGCCTGCAGGCTCTGGAGCCGGCCTGGGTGACGGACCGGCAGATCGAGGCGGCACGTATCGCCCTCACCCGCCACACCAAGAGGGGCGGAAAGGTCTGGATCAGGATCTTCCCGGACAAGGCGGTCACGGCCAAGCCGGCTGAGACGCGCATGGGCAGCGGTAAGGGGTCACCCGAGTACTGGGTGGCCGTGGTCAAGCCCGGCCGGATCCTCTTCGAGATCGCCGGGGTCCCGGCGGACGTGGCACGGGAGGCGCTGCGGCTGGCCTCGCACAAGCTCCCGCTCAAGACCCGCATCGTCAGCCGTGCTGAACTGGGTGGTGGACAGGTTGAAGGTTGAGCAGCTGAGACAGCTGAGTGACGCCGAGCTCCAGGCCAAGCTCAAGGAGCTCAAGGAGGAGCTCTTCAACCTCAGGTTCCAGATGGCCACCGGCCAGCTTGACAATCCGATGAGGCTGAGACAGGTGCGGAAGGACATCGCAAGGGTCAAGACCATTCAGAGAGAACGCGAGTTGGCCGGCCTGAGGCAGGCCCAGGTGCGCTAAGGAGGTTCAGCGGTGCAGGTCAGAGGGACCAGGAAGACGCGGATCGGGCGGGTGACCTCGAACGCCATGGACAAGACCGTGGTCGTCACCATCGAGACCCTCGAGAGGCACCCGCTTTACGGGCGCCGTCTGAAGCGGACCAAGAAGCTCAAGGCCCACGACGAGAAGAACGAATGTCGCGTGGGAGACCGCGTCCGCGTCGCGGAGACGCGCCCTCTGAGCAAGGACAAGCGCTGGCTTGTTGTCGAGATCCTGGAGAGGGCCGAGTAGCCGGCCTTCAGGCCGTAGCTCGAAAGAGGTGGACGTTGATGATTCAGCCTCAGACCAGGCTGGTCGTCGCCGACAACACCGGGGCGAAGGAGATCATGTGCATAAGGGTGCTCGGCGGTTCGCGGCGCAAGTACGCGAACATAGGCGACATAATCGTGGCTTCGGTGAAGGAAGCCTCCCCCGGAGGCGTGGTCAAAAAGGGGGATGTCGTCAGGGCCGTCGTGGTCCGCTCCAAGAAGGGGCTGACCCGGCCTGACGGCACGCACATCCGCTTCGATGACAACGCTGGTGTTCTCCTGGGCGACGGGAAGGAGCCGAAGGGCACCCGCATATTCGGTCCTGTCGCGCGTGAGCTGCGGGAGAAGGAGTTCATGAAGATCATCTCGCTCGCCCCGGAGGTCTTGTGACCGTCAGGGGCACCCGGCCAGGCCCGGGCATTGCGGACGGAAGCGAGGTGGGCTGGTTTGGCGAAGAACAAGGTTGCGGCTTCGAAGGCCAAGTTGAACATCAGGAAGGGCGACACGGTGGTCGTCCTGTCCGGCAAGCACCGAGGCCGGAGGGGTAAGGTCATCCGGGTCGAGCCCGAGACCCGCCGTGTGGTCGTCGAAGGCGTGAACGTGGTCAAGAAGCACATGAGGCCGAGAGGCAAGATGATGCAGGGCGGCATCGTCGACCAGGAGGCCCCGCTCCCGCGGGACAAGGTCATGCTGGTCTGCCCGCGTTGCAACAAGCCCTCGCGCGTCGGCCGCAGGCGGTTGGAAGACGGCCGCCTGGTGCGGACATGCCGGCGCTGCGGCGAAGTGGTCGACCGGTGAGCTAGGGAGGACCCACCCAGATGCCCAGATTGAAACAGCATTATCTTGAAAAAGTCGTGCCGGCGCTCAAGGAGCGCTTCGGGTACAGGAGCCCGATGGAGGTGCCGCGGGTCGAGAAGATCGTGGTGAACATGGGCGTGGGTGAGGCGACCCGGGACCCGAAGGCTCTGGACGGCGCGGTGACCGACTTGATGACCATAACCGGGCAGAAGCCCGTCGTCACCAGGGCCAAGAAGTCCATCTCGGCCTTCAAGCTGAGGAAGGGAATGCCCATCGGGGCCTTCACCACCCTGCGGGGTGACCGGATGTGGGACTTCCTCGACAGACTCGTCAGCGTCGCCCTGCCGAGGGTCCGCGACTTCAGAGGGGTGCCGTCCCGCTCCTTCGACGGCCGCGGCAACTTCACCCTGGGTATAAAGGAGCAGTTGATCTTCCCCGAGATCGATTACGACAAGGTCGAGAAGATACGCGGGATGAACGTCACCATCGTCACCACGGCGCGGACGGACGAAGAGGCGCGGGCTCTCCTCGAGCTCTTGGGGATGCCGTTCCGCGAGTAGGGAGGGGGCCTTGAGATGACACGCAAGGCGCTCATGGAAAAGTGGCGGAAAGAGCCCAAGTACAAGACCAGAGCCTACAACCGTTGCCGCATCTGCGGTCGGCCGAGGGCCTACATGGGCCGGTTCGGCATGTGCCGCATGTGTTTTCGGGAGCGGGCCCACCGCGGCCTGATACCCGGAGTGCGCAAAGCCAGTTGGTAGGACCCCGAAAGGGTTCCGGCGAGAAGGGGGTTTTGGGCGTGTCCACGACCGATCCCATTGCCGACATGCTGACCCGGATACGGAATGCCAACGCGGCTCATCACGACCGTGTGGACATACCGGGGTCTAAGATCAAGAGGAGTATCGCCGAGATCCTCAAGCGAGAGGGTTACATAAGGGACTACGCCTGGATCGACGACGGGCGGCAGGGCTCCATCAGGATATACCTCAAGTACGGTCCCAACCGTGAGACCGTCATCAACGGCCTCAGGAGGATCTCGAGGCCCGGTCTCCGGGTCTACGTGAAGAAGGAGAACGTGCCGAGAGTCCTCGGTGGTCTGGGGATAGCCATTCTGTCGACGCCGGAAGGCGTCATCACCGACCGGGACGCCCGGGCCAAGGGTGTCGGCGGCGAGGTCATCTGCTACGTCTGGTGACTGGTGACACGTCCCGAGCCTGTGACCCTGAGACGGGGGTAAGCGACATGTCAAGAGTGGGTAAGAAGCCGATCCGGATACCGGAGGGTGTGACGGTCACCAAGAACGGGGATGTCATAACCGTCAAAGGACCCCTCGGCACCCTCGAGCACCGTGTGCACCGGGACATGGTGGTGGAGATCGACTCCGACACGATCGTCGTCAAGCGTCCGAGCGACCAGCCGGTCCACCGGGCTCTGCACGGCGTGACGCGGACCATGATCGCCAACATGGTCGACGGGGTGACGAAGGGCTTCGAGAAGCACCTCACCATCGTCGGGACGGGCTACCGGGCCGCCGTCCAGGGGAGGCGCCTGACCCTCAATGTCGGCTACTCGCACCCGGTGGAGATCGTCCCGCCTGAGGGGGTCACGATCGAAACCCCCACGCCCACGACCGTCGTCGTGAAGGGAACGGACAAGCAAGTCGTCGGGCAGGTGGCCGCCAACATCCGAAAGGTCAGGCCCCCAGAGCCCTATCACGGCAAAGGCATCCGCTACCGCGATGAACGCGTCCGGCACATCCCGATAGGGAAGACAGTGAAGTAGGAGCCGTCCAGCGTGCCGGGCCGGGACCAGGGCTGGTGAGAGGGTTGAAAGAACATGGCTAAGCTTGGCAAGGAAGAGGCGAGGAAGAGACGCCACCTTCGCATAAGGCGCAAGGTCGTCGGGACGCCCGACAGGCCGCGGCTCAACGTCTTCCGTAGCTCTCGACACATATACGCGCAGATCATAGACGACGTGAGCGGGCGGACGCTCGTATCCGCCTCTTCGCTGGACCCTGAACTGAAGCTGGGAAGCGGAGGCAACATCAGCGCTGCCAGGTCCGTGGGGGAGCTCTTGGGGAAGAGAGCCGTCGCCCGCGGGGTCACCAAGGTGGTCTTCGACCGCGGCGGGTATCTCTACCACGGACGGGTGAAGGCGCTGGCCGAGGCCGCCCGTGAGTCCGGCCTCGAGTTCTAGGGCTTCTAGGTTTTCCGGCCGGCCCGCCGCCGCGCGGGGCCGGGGGGCGCCGGGCCGGGGGGAAGGTGAGAGACACTTGGCACGAACGGGCGAGAACGAACTGGACACGGAGCTGTTCGAAAAGGTTGTGGCCGTCAAGCGTGTGGCCAAGGTCGTCAAGGGCGGCCGGCGCTTCAGCTTCAGCGCCCTCGTCGTTGTCGGTGACGGTGACGGCCGTGTGGGGGTCGGGCTGGGCAAGGCGCCGGAGGTCCCGGACGCCATCGCCAAGGGCGTGCAGGAGGCCAAGAAGAACATGATCACCGTCCCGCGCGTCGGGACGACCATCCCGCACGAGGTCGTCGGTCACTTCGGCGCGGGCAAGGTCCTCCTGAAGCCGGCCTCGAAGGGCACCGGGGTCATCGCCGGCGGCCCTGTCAGGGCCGTTCTCGAGGCCGCCGGGATAAGCGACATCCTTACGAAGTCGTTGGGCTCCTCCAACGCCGCCAACACCGTCTACGCCACCATGGAAGGCCTCAGGTCCCTGAAGAGCGCAGAGCAGGTCGCCAGGCTGAGAGGCAAGCCCGTCGACGAGCTCATGGCGTGACCCCGGTCCTGACACCCGGGCGTCGGGCCAGGCCCCAGAGCGGAGGAGAAACCCATGGGAGACAGGCTTGAGATAACCCTCGTGAAGAGCACGATCGGCTACCCGAAGCGCCAGGACCGCACCGTCAGGGCCCTCGGCCTCCGGAAGATAGGCCAGACGGTCACCCACCGGGACACGCCGGCCGTCCGAGGCATGATCAGGGTCGTCCGGCACCTCGTCGAGGTGGTGGAGAGGCCGGAGAAGAAGCCTCGTGCGTCCCGGAGGGCGAAGACGGCCGAGAAGAAGACAGCCGGGAAGAAGACAGCCGAGAAGAAGACAGCCGAGAAGAAGACAGCCGAGAAGAAGGTGAAGGAAGCGGCTTCCAAGGCCCCGGCCAAGAAGAAGACTCAGGCCAAGGCCAAGAAGACGTCCAAGGCGGGCGGGGGCGCGGAGAAGGACGCGGACGCGTAGCCTTCGACGGGGACCTCGCCGAGGATGCTGAGGACGAAGAGTGAATTCATGCGGTTCGACTGACCAGAGGAGGTGCGCCGGCTGTGAGGACGCATGAACTGGCGCCGGCTCCAGGTTCGAGGAAGGAACGCAGGCGCGTCGGCCGTGGTATAGGGTCCGGCCGCGGCAAGACGGCCGGCCGCGGGCACAAGGGACAGAGGGCCAGGTCCGGTCGTGGCAAGGGTCCCCAGTTCGAAGGGGGCCAGATGCCGCTGGCCATGCGGCTGCCGAAGAGGGGCTTCAAGAACCCGAGCCGGAAGGTTTTCGCCCTGGTGGACCTTGACGACCTGGACCGGTTCGATGAGGGGACCGTGGTGACGCCCGAGGTCCTCCTCGAGAAGAGAGTCATCCGCAAGGTCCTGGACGGGGTGAAGGTTCTGGGTGACGGTGAGCTCAGCAAGGCCTTGACGGTCCGGGCGCACCGTTTCTCCCGGTCGGCGGTCCGCAAGATCGAGGCCGCCGGCGGAAAGACCGAGGTGATCTAGTTGCTCCAGACGCTAAGGAGCGCGATGCGCATATCGGACCTCCGGAGGAGGATCGTCTTCACCCTCTGGATGTTCCTCGTCTTTCGCGTCGGAACACACATCCCTGTCCCGGGCATAGACACGACGAGGATAGAACAGCTTTTCCAGGGCGGCAGCCTTCTGGGTCTTCTCGACCTTTTCTCGGGCGGCGCCTTCAAGGCCTTTTCCGTCTTCGCCATGAGCATAACGCCGTACATCAACGCGTCCATCATCATGCAGTTGCTCACGGTGGTCATCCCGCACTTCGAGCGGCTCCAGAAGGAGGGCGTGGAAGGCCGCAAGAAGCTGACCCAGTACACCCGGTACGGCACCGTCATCCTCGCTCTCATCCAGGCCTACGGGATGTCCTACGCCATGAGGACGGCGGTCATCTCGCCGACCTTCGGGAGCATCACCCTCATCGCTCTCAGCCTCACGGCCGGCACCGCCTTCCTCATGTGGCTCGGAGAGATGATAACCGAACGCGGGATAGGGAACGGCATCTCGCTCATCATCTTCGCGGGCATCGTGTCCCGGCTTCCCTCCGGTCTGGGTTCTCTGTGGGCGTACCTGACGGCAGGGACGATCAACATCCTGAACGTGGCGCTTCTGGCTGTTGTCGCCTTGGTCGTCATCGCTGCGGTCGTGTGGATGCAGGAGGGCCAGAGGCGCATCCCGGTCCAGTACGCCAAGCGGGTCAAGGGGCGGCGCTACTACGGCGGTCAGACGACCCATCTGCCGATCCGGGTGAACACCGCCGGGGTCATCCCGGTCATCTTCTCGACGTCGCTCCTGGCCTTCCCGGTGACGATCGCCCAGTTCATAGACCATCCGGTGGCCCAGAGGATCGCGGGATTGTTCGATTTTAGCGGCTGGCTGTACGTCGCCACCAACGCGGTGCTGATCGTCCTTTTCACTTACTTTTACACGGCCATCCAGTTCAACCCGATGAACGTGGCCAACGACCTCAAGAAATGGGGCGGCTTCATCCCGGGCATCCGTCCGGGTCGCCCGACGGCCGAGTACATAAACAAGGTGCTGAACCGCGTCACCCTCGCCGGAGCGCTGTTCTTGGCCTTCATCGCCGCCGTCCTGCCGACGCTCGTCCAGAACCTGACCGGCGTCGGTGCGGTCTACTTCGGCGGCACGGCCCTCCTCATCGTCGTCGGCGTCGCCCTGGAGACGATGAAACAGATAGAGACGCACCTGGTCATGAGGCATTACCAGGGCTTCCTGAAGTAGGGGGCTCCACCGGCTTGTCGGGGGGAGGGACCGGAGCTTGAACATCGTCATGATGGGACCGCCGGGCGCCGGCAAGGGCACGCAGGCCAAGATCCTTGCCGAGCGGTTCGACCTTCTACACCTTTCGCCGGGGGACCTCCTGAGAGAGGCCGTCAGAGAGGGGACGGAGCTGGGCCGCAAGGCCAAGACCTTCATGGACGCCGGTCTCCTTGTGCCCGACGAGCTCATCGTGGACCTCATCGGCGCCCGCATCAGGGAAGAGGAGACTGGCCGGGCGAGGGGCGTCATCCTCGACGGGTTCCCCCGCACGCTCCGGCAGGCCGAAGCCCTGGACGGGCTTCTTGAGGAGAGCGGCCGTTCCCTGGACGCGGTGGTGAACATCACCCTGCCGGTGGAGGAGGCGGTGAGAAGGCTGACCGGCCGGCGGGTCTGCCGCGGGTGCGGGGCCAACTATCACCTGCTCTACAAGCCACCGCGGGCCCTGGGGGTCTGCGACCTCTGCGGCGGTCCTCTCTACCAGAGGACCGACGACACCGAGGAGACGGCGAGGTCAAGGCTTGAGGTCTACCGGCGGGAGACCGAGCCTCTCATCAGCTACTACGCCCGGCGCGGGCTGGTCAGGGAGGTCGACGGGCGAGGGAACGTCGATGCGGTGACCGACCGCCTGGTGAAGGCTCTGCGTCTCGGCCCATGATAGTCCTGAAGACGCCCAAGGAGATCGAGATAATGCGTGAGGCCGGCCGCCTGGTGGCGAGGGTCCTTCGGGTGCTCGAGGCCGAGGCCGCCCCAGGGGTGACAACGGCCGACCTCGACCGGCTGGCCGAGAGGCTCATCACCGAGGCGGGGGCCGTTCCGGCGTTCAAAGGGTACCGGGGCTTTCCGGCCACCATCTGCACCTCGATAAACGAACAGGTCGTGCACGGGATACCCGGTCCGCGGGTCCTGCGCAAGGGTGAGCTGCTCAGCATCGACGTCGGAGTGCGGTACGGGGGCTACTACGGTGACGCGTCGGTGACCTTCGCTGTCGGCGGCCGCGCGGACAGGCGGGCGTCCAGACTCATGGAGGCGGGGAAGGGCGCGCTGGCGGCCGGCATCGAGAAGGCCGTTCCCGGCGGGCGGCTCTCGGACATATCCCACGCCATCCAGAGCTTCGCGGAGGGGAGAGGGTTCTCGGTCGTCCGCGACTACGTCGGGCACGGTATCGGCCAGGCCATGCACGAGGACCCCCAGGTGCCGAACTACGGTCCTCCGGGCCAGGGGCCCCTGCTGAAACCGGGGATGGTGCTCGCCATAGAGCCCATGGTGAACGAGGGTGACTATGCCGTCACCTGTCTCAAGGACGGGTGGACGGTGGTCACCGTCGACCGGAAGCGTTCGGTCCATTACGAGCACACGGTGGCCGTCACCGAAGACGGCCCGCTCATCCTGACCCTCCCCTGACGGACGGCCGGGGGCGTGGGGCCCACGCGGCGCGACGACACGAGTCAGGTGGCTGTTGGAGAAAACCACAATTGAATAGAAACCAGGCTGAATGATATACTAAAGAGCGACTTTTTACTGGAGAAATATGGCAACCGGCAATACGTGGGAGAGGGGACGAATGACCGAGGAAGGCTTACGCATCGGCCAGCTCGTGAGGTCGAGAGCGGGGCGCGATTCCGGCACGTACTTCCTCGTCGTCGGGGTCAAGGACCGGCGGTGGGTGATGGTCGCGGACGGCAGGCGCCGGTCCCTTGCCTGCCCCAAGAAGAAGAACGTCAAGCACCTTGAGGTCTTCCCGCTCAGGGTCCCGGACGCGGAGGAGAGGTTCGCTCCGCAGAGCGTGATCACGGACAGGGCGGTGGCCGAGGCCGTGGACAGGCTCGTGGCCGAACTTCACCGCACAGGCGGCTCGTCTCTCGAGGCGGCCCGCCGGCCCGAGGGCCCGGCCGGAGGAAGACAAGAGCCGGAGCAAGAGCCGGAGGAGGACGTCTTCAGTCATGGGTAAGAAGGACGCCATAGAGGTAGAGGGGAAGGTCATCGAGCCTCTTCCCAACGCCATGTTCCGGGTGGAGCTGGACAACGGGCACAAGGTCCTGGCCCATGTGTCCGGCAAGATAAGGATGCACTTCATCCGGATTCTCCCGGGGGACCGGGTCCTGGTGGAGCTTTCGCCCTATGACCTGACCCGCGGCCGCATCCTGTACCGCTACAAGTAGCGTCCGGGGGAAGACCGCGCCGGTCGGTCCAGCCGTCCGTCTCCTGGGTAAGCCGGATTCGGGGAGGTCTTGAACGTGAAGGTTCGCCCGTCAGTGAAGCGGATCTGCGATAAGTGCAAGGTCATCAGGCGCAAGGGCCGGGTTGTCGTCATCTGCGAGAACCCGAAGCACAAGCAGAGGCAGGGCTGAAAAGCCCCTCGGGGAGGTGTGACCGGGAATGGCTCGCATCGCAGGAGTGGACCTGCCGAGAGACAAGCGGATCGAGATAGCCTTGACCTATGTCTACGGTATAGGCCTTTCGACCTCCAGGAAGATTCTCGCCGAAACCGGGGTCAATCCCGACACAAGGGTGCGGAACCTTACCGAGGAGGAGGTCTCCAGGCTCAGGGACACCATCGAGCGCAACTACAAGGTCGAGGGTGACCTGCAGCGCGAGGTGCAGATGAACATCAAGCGCCTCATCGACCTCGGGACATACCGTGGACTGCGTCACCGGCGCGGTCTTCCCGTCCGGGGCCAGCGGACCCGGACGAACGCCAGGACGCGAAAGGGTCCGCGGAAGACCGTCGGCGTGCGCCGCAAGAAGTGATGTCGAAGGGGCCGGCCTCCGGGCCGGTCGACACAAAGAGCAATCTAGATGAAGTGAAAGGCGGTAAAGCTGGTGCCTCCGCGCAGGACAAAGGGGCCGTCGGCCCGCAAGAAGGAGAGGAAGCTCGTCGAACGCGGGGTGGCTCACATCCGTTCGACGTTCAACAACACCATCGTCACCATAACCGACCGGAGCGGCAACACCCTCGCCTGGGCCTCGTCCGGGACCCAGGGCTTCAAGGGCTCCAAGAAAGGGACGCCGTTCGCGGCCGGCATGGCGGCCGAGGCGGCCGCCCGGGAAGCCATGAACTACGGGCTGAGAGAGGTCGAGGTCCTGGTCAAGGGGCCCGGTTCGGGCCGCGAGGCGGCGATCCGTTCGCTGCAGGCGGCCGGACTCGAGATAAACGCCATCCGTGACGTGACGCCCATACCCCACAACGGCTGCCGGCCGCCCAAGCGCCGCCGCGTCTGATGGAGGTGTCGAAAGACTATGGCTAGATACACCGGCCCGGTCTGCCGGCTCTGCCGGCGGGAGGGCGTGAAACTCTACCTGAAGGGCGAGAAGTGCTACAGTGCGAAGTGCGTCTTCGAGCACCGGCCTGAAGCTCCGGGCCACAGGGCCCGCTTCCGCCGGAAGCCGACGGAGTACGGCATCCAGCTCCGCGAGAAGCAGAAGGCCCGCCGCATCTACGGGGTGCTCGAACGGCAGTTCCGCACCTATTACCGGCGTGCCACCCGAGCCAGGGGTGTCAGCGGTGAGGTGCTCCTGCAGCTTCTCGAGAGACGACTGGACAACGTCGTCTACCGCATGGGGCTGGCGAGCTCGCGGGCTGAGGCCAGGCAGCTCGTCCGCCACGGACACTTCACGGTGAACGGCCGCCGGGTGAACATCCCCTCGTTCCAGGTCCGGGAGGGCGACGAGGTCGCGGTCCACGAAAAGAGCCGCAACCTGCCCAGGCTGAAGGAACTGGCCGGCTTGGGCGCCCAGCGCGGTGTTCCGGACTGGCTCGAGGTCGACCACGAGAAGATGAAGGGCAAGGTCCTGAGGCTTCCCAAGAGGGAAGAGATCGACGTTCCCGTCCAGGAACGCCTCATCATCGAGTTCTACTCTCGCTGAGGGGACGGACCATGCCGCGGCCGGAGGGTGACGTTTCGTCCGGCCTCCGCGCCGGCGTTGACGGAGAGGTTCATCGTCTCAAGGAGGCGGTTTGATGCTGACCATCGAGAAGCCGAGGATCGTGTGTGTCGACCGCTCCGAGGACAACACCTACGCCCGGTTCGAGGTCGAGCCGCTTGAGCGCGGCTACGGGACGACTCTAGGCAACTCGCTCAGGCGGGTCCTCCTCTCCTCGTTGCCCGGAGCCGCCGTGACGACGGTGAAGATAGACGGGGTGCTTCACGAGTTCTCGACCATCCCGGGCGTGCTGGAGGACACGACAGACATCATCCTGGCTCTCAAGCAGCTCTGCATCAAGATGCACGGCCCCGACGACCTGCGTATCCTGCGGGTGGAGGCCGAAGGGGAGCAGGAGGTCAAGGCCGGCGACATCATCGCCGGGGCGGACATCGAGATCCTCAACTCCGACCTCCACATCGCGACGCTCGACAAGGACGGTCGGCTCTACATGGAGATGACCGTCGAGCGCGGGCGCGGCTACGCTCCGGCCGAACGGAACAAGTGGCCGGAGCAGCCCATCGGGGTGATTCCGGTCGACTCCATCTTCTCGCCTGTGCGGCGCGTGAACTTCACCGTCGAGGACACCCGGGTGGGGCAAATCACCGACTACGACAAGCTCTCCCTCGAGGTCTGGACCAACGCCACCATGGCCCCGGAGGAAGCCGTGAGCCTGGGGGCCCGGATCCTGACCGAACACCTGCTCCTCTTCACCGAGCTCACCGAGCAGGGTCAGGGGGTGGAGCTCCTGGCCGACGCCGGTGAGGAGGAGCGGGACCGTATCCTCGACATGCCCGTCGAGGAGCTGGAACTCTCGGTGAGGTCCTTCAACTGCCTCAAGCGGGCCGGCATAAACACGGTCGGTGAACTCATCTCCAAGACCGAGGCCGAGATGATGAAGGTCCGGAACCTCGGCAAGAAATCACTCGAGGAAGTAAAGGCCAAGCTGGCCGAACTCGATCTCAGCCTGGCCGAGCCTGAGGAGTAGGCCGGCCCGCCGGCCCGTCGCGGTCCGGTGTTCGATGGGAGGACGCAGAGCCTATGGGACAGGCTAAGCTCGGGCGGACCAGAGGCCATCGCCGGGCTCTCTTCAGGAACCTCGTGACGGCCCTCTTCGCCCACGAACGGATAGAGACGACCGAAGCCAAGGCCAGGGAGTGTCGGCCTATCGCCGAACAGCTCATCACCCTGGCCAAGAGGGGTGACCTGCACGCGCGGAGGCAGGCGGCGGCCTTCATCCTCGACGAGGACGTCCTCAAGAGACTCTTCGACGAGATAGGGCCCCGCTACGCCGACAGGTCCGGAGGGTACACCCGCATCGTCAAGCTCGACAACCGCAGGGGTGACGGGGCGCCCATCGCCCTCCTGGAGCTGGTGCGCTGAGAATTCCCCGCACAGAGAGAGCGTGCGGCCGACGGGTGGGTGCCGACGGCTCCGCGTCGCCCTGGTCCGGCCTGGCGCCGGCCGCGCCTCCGGAGCCCTGGGGGAGGAACCTCGCAACTTGCCGCCTGACGATCTCATCGTGACCAGTGGTCTCGGACATCGCTACGGAGCGGGGACGGAGCAGGAGGTCACCGCCCTCGAGGGTGTGGACCTTCGCATCGCACAAGGGGAGTTCGTCGCCGTCATCGGGCCCAACGGTTCAGGCAAGTCCACCCTCGCCCGGCACCTGAACGCCCTTTTGCTTCCAACCGAGGGCCGCGTGACCGTTAACGGCCTCGACACCCGGGACCCTGACCATCACTGGTCCATCAGGCAGACGGTGGGGATGGTCTTCCAGAACCCCGACAACCAGATCGTGGCCACGGTGGTCGAGGAGGACGTGGCCTTCGGCCCGGAGAACCTCGCGGTCCCACCCGAGGAGATCCGGCGTAGGGTGGACGAAGCCCTCGCCCTCGTCAGGATGCAGGACTACGCCCGCCACGCCCCGCATCTCCTGTCCGGAGGCCAGAAGCAGCGGGTGGCCATCGCCGGCGCGCTGGCCATGAGACCCGCCTGTCTGGTCCTCGACGAGGCGACGGCCATGCTCGATCCCAGGGGGCGGCGCGAGGTCCTCCAGACCGTTCGCCGCCTCAACCGGGACGAAGGTCTCACCGTCGTCCTCATCACCCATTTCATGGAGGAAGCGGCCCTGGCCGACCGCGTCGTGGTCCTCGACCGGGGACACCTCGTCATGGACGGGCGTCCGGAGGAAGTCTTCAGCGAGGTGGACTTCCTGGAGGGCATCGGGCTCGGGGTGCCGCAGATCGTCGGCGTCCGCCGCCTCCTGGAAGAGGCCGGCCACCCTATCCCTCCGTCCGTCCTCACCCTGGAGGCCATGGTGGACTTCCTATGTCCATAGAAACGGTCGACCTCACCCATGTCTACATGCCTGGGACAGAACGCGCCGTCGTCGCCGTCGACAGGGTCAGCCTGCGCATAGACGACGGTGAGACGGTCGGCATCATGGGCCCGACGGGTTCCGGCAAGTCGACCCTTATCCAGCACTTCAACGGTCTTCTCAGGCCCACGTCGGGCCGGGTGCTCATCGACGGAGAGGACCTGTGGCCCCGGGAGAAGGACGGTCCGAGGACCGCGGACCTGCACAAGGTCAGGCGGAAGGTCGGCCTCATCTTCCAGTTCCCCGAACACCAGCTCTTCGAGGAGAGCGTCTATGACGACATCGCCTTCGGCCCGCGCAACCTCGGCCTGCCCGAGGAGGAGGTCCGACGCCGTGTGACCGTCGCCCTGAGGATGGTCGGTGTCCCCGAGGACGAGGCCGAGGCTCTCGGGCGGAGGTCCCCCTTCAGCCTTTCGGGGGGCCAGATGCGGCGGGTGGCCATCGCCGGGGTCCTGGCCATGAGACCCGCCACCCTCGTCCTCGACGAACCGACGGCGGGCCTGGACCCCCGCGGGCGGCTCGAACTACTCGAGACACTTTCGAGACTGCACCGGAGATGGGGGCTCACCCTGGTGGTCGTCTCCCACAACATGGAAGACCTCGCCGCTCTCGTGGACAGGGTCATCATCCTCGACCAGGGACGCCTCATCCTGGACGGTCCGACCCGTGAAGTCTTCCGGGACCCGGAGAGTCTGCGCCGCCTGGGACTCGACGCACCACCCGTCGTCGCCCTGATGCACGCGTTGGCCGCCAGGGGGGCTCAGGTCGACGTCTCCCGGTTGAGCCCGAGGGAGGCGGCCGAGGAGATCGACCAGTGGATCAGGGCGGGCAGGCCGCGCCGCGCCGGTTCCGGACGGGAGGGTGACGCCGGGCTTGTCCATGTTTAGAGACATCACCATCGGCCAGTACCTCTCCGGCTCCTCGGTGGTGCACCGGCTCGACCCCAGGACGAAGATAACCATCGTGGGGGTCTTCATGGTGGTCCTGTTCGCCGCGACGGACGCCGCCGCCTACGCCACGCTGACGGCCTTCACCGTCCTTGCCGTCCACCTCGCCCGTGTCCCGGCGAGGATGCTTCTCCGGGGCCTCCGGCCGGTCCTCATCCTTCTTGTGCTGACCTTCACGCTCCAGCTCTTCTTGACCCCGGGCCGGACCATGTTCACCCTCGGGCCCCTCGTGGCCTCGTGGGAGGGCCTGAGGATGGGCCTGTTCATGGTGGCCAGGCTGCTCCTGCTCCTTGTCATGGCCTCTCTCCTCACCCTCACCACCTCGCCCGTGTCCCTGACGGACGGCCTCGAGAGCATCCTGGCCCCGTTCCGCGTCGTGGGCCTGCCGGCCCACGAGCTGGCCATGATGATGACCATCGCTCTGCGCTTCATCCCGACGCTGATGGAAGAGGCCGACAAGATCATGAAGGCCCAGATGGCTCGCGGTGCCGACTTCGAGAGCCGGAGCCTTTCGCGGCGCATACGAAGCCTCGTTCCGCTCCTGGTCCCCCTCTTCGTCTCGGCCTTCCGCCGCGCGGACGAGCTGGCCACAGCGATGGAGGCCAGGTGCTACCGGGGGGGAAGACACCGGACCCGGCTCAACCGCCTCCGGGCCACCGCTCTCGACGCGGCGGCCGCCGCGCTGACGGGATTCATGGCGGCCGTGGTCATCGGCCTCAGGTGGTGGCCCGGGTGAGAGGTGAGGACGCCCTCGGCCGCGGGAGGCCGGCGGACGACGTACCGCGCTACAGTCTTGTCGTGGCCTACGACGGAACGGCCTACCACGGCTTCCAGCTCCAGAGGCCGGGCCTGGACACCGTGGCCGCCCGCCTGGAAGCCGCCCTGGCGAAGATATCCCCTGAGGGGGAGCGTGGCGAGCGAGTGGTGGTCACCGGCGCCTCCAGGACCGACGCGGGGGTCCATGCCAAGGGGCAGGTCTGCGCTTTCTCCAGCCGCCTGACGGTGCCCTGCGACCATCTGCCCCAGGCCCTGAACAGCCACCTGCCGCCGGACATCGTCGTCCTCTCGGCACAGAGGGCGGCTCCGGGGTTCGACCCGAGGCGGGACGCGGTCTCCAAGACCTACCGGTACTACGTCTGGCGGTCACCCCTTCCGTCACCGTTCTACCGGAAGTGGTCCCTTCACTTCCCGTTCCGACTCGACCTCGAAGCCTGCCGGGCGGCCTTGGAGCCGCTCGAGGGCCGCCACGACTTCGCCGCTTTCAGGGACACGGGGAGTTCCGCCCAGACGACGACGAGGACCATCCACCGCGCCTGCATCGAGAGCCGCCCGGTCCCGGCGTGGCACCCCCCCGGCGGCGAGGTCCTCACCTTCGAGGTCACGGGTGACGGCTTCCTGTACCACATGGTGCGCATCATCGTCGGGACCATGCTCGAGGTCGGGCAGGGGCGCCTGCCTCCGGATGTCACCCGGGAGGCCCTGCGGAGCGGAGTCAGGGAGGAGCTGGGGCCGACCGCACCGGCTCACGGCCTCTGGCTGGAAAGGGTCAGCTACGAGTCTCCGACCGAAGCGGAGGCCGCACCCGCCCGGGGAGAGCCTTCGGCGGCCCTGCTTCCGGGAGGCGTCTACCTGCCTTGACACCGGATTCTCGCGCGTATTAGAATTCGAGTTGTGCCGTTCGAGGGGGACATCCTATGCGGACGTACGTGGCCAAACCTTCTGAGATACAGAGACGCTGGTACGTCGTTGACGCCGAGGGCAAGACCCTGGGCCGTCTGGCCAGCCGGATCGCCGCCATCCTGCGCGGCAAGCACAAGCCCACCTACACCCCCTTTCTTGACACAGGGGACTACGTCATCGTGATCAACGCCGACAAGGTGGTCGTCACCGGAGACAAGGCCGAAGGCAAGCTCTACTACCGGCACTCCGGCTATCCGGGCGGGTTGAAGACGACCACCTTCCGCCGGATGATGCAGACGAGGCCTGAAAGGGTCATCGAGATAGCCGTCCGCGGGATGCTGCCGCACAACCGCCTGGGGCGGGCCATGGCGAAGAAGCTCAAGGTCTACGCCGGCCCGGTCCACCCCCACGAAGCGCAGCAACCCGAGGAACTCGAACTGTGAAGGTGGTGCCGGCAGCGGTGGCGACGACTCTCACCCAGCGTTCTGTCGAGTACCAGGGTACCGGCCGGCGCAAGACGTCTGTCGCTCGTGTACGGTTGGTGCCTGGCGAAGGACGGATCATCGTCAACGGCAGGCCCGTCGACGACTACTTCCCGACGCCGATGCTCCGGGACTCGCTCACCCTCCCGCTCCGCCTCACCCATCTGGACGACAGGTTCGACGTCATCGTCCGGGTGAGCGGCGGGGGGATGTCCGGGCAGGCCGGGGCCATCAGGCACGGCATCGCGCGGGCCCTGCTCCTGGTCGACGAGAACTACCGACCCATCCTCAAGAAGGCCGGCCTTCTGACGCGGGACCCGCGGATGAAGGAGCGCCGCAAGTACGGGCTGAAGAAGGCCCGCAAGGCCCCGCAGTTCTCCAAGAGGTGAGGCGGCGCCAGAGACGGAGCCGTCTCCGGTCGACGCCCTCCGTCCGTCCCGCCGACAGGTCGCCGATGTGCTAAGTCCGCTCCGACCCGACATACGAATGGTCGGAAGAGGCTTCGGGGCGGCCAGAGGCCTACCCGGAGCGGGCGGCGGGAGGATGGAGCCGAATGCCTCATCGAGCGGGGCCGAGGGCCTCTGCCGGGGCGACAGCCGCAGCCGAGCGGCCGACCCGCATCACCGGTTCGCGAGGCCTGGCCTCCCCGTCGACCCCTGCGGCCTTGGGTGCGGCCCTGCTCCTGGGGGTGGCCGCCGTGGGGTGGCTTCTGGCCGGCGGCCCTGTGGCTGCGGCTTTCGGCGCCGCCTGGCTGCCCGACGGTCCGGTCGTCCCCGTCACAGGCGTCCTGTCCGGCCTCGTCGTGGCCATCGACCCCGGTCACGGCGGCTTCGACCCCGGCGTGATCACCGACAGCGGCGTGGTGGAGGCCGACCTGAACCTGGCTGTGTCGCTGAAACTCCGCGACATCCTCGTCCGGGCCGGGGCCGAGGTCTTCCTGACGAGGACCGAGGACCGCGACCTTCTCCAGCCGGGGGACTCGCAGCGCCACGGCTCGGCCGTTCGGGCGGAGCTCATCCGGAGGGTCGAGGCGGTGAAGCGGGCCGGGGCCGACCTCCTGGTCTCCCTGCACTGCAACTCCTTCCCTTCCAGCGTCTGGCGCGGCGCCCAGACCTTCTACATGCCCGGGGCGCACCCCGGCGGCAGGTTCCTCGCTGAAGCCATCCAGGGCGAGCTCGTGCGGGTCACCGGTGAAACCGACCGGCAGCCCAACGGGCGCCAGGACATCTTCCTTATCAGAGAGACGGACGCTCCCGCCGTCGTCGTCGAGATGGGCTTCCTGTCCAACCCGCGCGACCTCGCGCTCCTGCAGGACCCGGACTACCAGCACCTCATCGCCATGGCCATCTTCTTCGGCATCTGCCGCTTCGTCCACCAGCCGCCGCCCGGCACGGCCTGAACCGCCCGGACCTCGGCTCTTCCCGGCGGCCCCGCCCCCGGAGGTTCCGGGCCGCCGGGCGGGCGGGTGGCGGCCGCCGAAGGTGAGGACCTGACTCGGGTAGAATGGAATGGGATGTCGGGACCGGAGGCCCCTTCCCCCGGTCTTCGACAGGTCTTGCGTCATGGCCGTCCTCGGGGCGCTCTGCAGCCGACGACCCGGGGCGGCCGTGTGTCTGGGAGGAAACCGGCCGCAGTGGCACCGACGTCGACGTCACCGGCGCCGAGACTCGAGATCGACCTTGTCAAGCTGGCCGCCAACACGCGGGCCCTGGCGGGGTGCTGCCGTGCGGCCGGCCTCGAGCTCCACGCCGTGACCAAGGTCCTCCGAGGCGACCCGGCGGTCGCCCGGGCCTTCCTGGCCGGGGGGGCGGCGGGCCTGGCCGACTCCCGCCTGTCGAACCTCCGCCGCCTGCAGGCCCTGCGCGGCGTAGGCGCGGGCGGCACGGCGGACCGGAGGGTCCCGTTCCTTCTTCTCCGGGAGCCCTCCCCGGCCGACGCCCCGGCGGCGGTGGCCCTTTCCGACGGCGTCCTGTGCGCGAGCCTCGAGGTCGCGGAGAGTCTCGCCAGGGCGACCGGGCCTGACCGGCCCTACGAGGTGCTCCTGACCGTCGACTTCGGAGACCTGAGGGAAGGATTCCTGCCGGAGGAGGTCCCCGATGCGGCCGTGCAGTTCGAGGAGCGGATGGCCCGGGCCGCGGGCCGGAGCGACCCCTCGCGGCGGGCCCACGTCGCCGGCCTGGCCGCGAACATGGCCTGCTTCTCCGGAGTGGTCCCGACGCCTGAGCACCTCGAACACCTTCTGACCCTGGCCCGGGAGACCGGTGAGCGCCTGGGGCGGCTTCTCAGGGTGTCGGCCGGGAACACGGCGGTCCTTCCCCTCCTGGTGAGAGGAGAGCGCCTCCCGGACGGCCTGCACGACCTCCGGGTCGGTGAGGGCATCGTCCTCGGGCGGGACAGTCTGCGCCGGGAGCCCCTTCCCGGGTGTCACCTCGATGCGGTCACCTTCTGGGCCCGGATCATCGAGATACGCAAGAAGCCGAGCGCTCCGGTCGGCGAGCTCGCCGAGGACGCCTTCGGCCGCCGTCCCGTCTTCGTCGACAGGGGCCTCCGCCTCCGCGCCGTCGTCGCGGCCGGAAGGCAGGATATCGTTCCGGAGGGATTGAAACCGCTCGCCGGCGGCATCGAGGTGGTGGGAGCCACCAGCGACCACCTCGTGCTCGACATCGAGGACTACCCCGGCCGCCTTTCCGTCGGTGAGGAGGTCGGGTTCCTGGTGAACTACGCCTGCCTCCTGCAGGCCTCGACATCGCCCGACGTGGTCAAGGTCCACGTCGGGGACGTCCGGGAGTGAGCGCGTCATGGCTCGAGCAGGAATCGTCCTCGGGGTGCTGTCCCCGCACGCGCCCATCATCGTTCCGGAGATCGGTGACAAGGACCTCGACCAGGTCGTGAAGACCCGGAGCGCTCTCCAGGGGGTCGCCGCCCTCGTGCGGGACATCAGACCCGACACGGTCGTCGTCATCGCCCCGCACGGTCCGGTGGTCCGCAACGCGGTGACGCTCCTGGCAAGCCCTCTCCTGCAGGGGAACTTCCGCGAGTTCGGCATCGCCGGCACGTCCCTCCGCTTCGGCAACGACCTCCGGCTGGTCGACCGCATCCGAGAGGAAGCCGCCCGGAGGAAGGTCACCGTCTTCACCCCTGACGCGGACAAGATGAGCTTCCGCCCTCCGGACAGGCTGCACTACGCCGTCCTCGTCCCGCTCCACTACCTCACCGAGGCCGGGCTCGAGTGCCGGCTCGTCGCGGGTGCCGTCGGCCCCCTCCGACGGGAGGAGCTCTACCGGTTCGGCCAGGCTGTCCAGGCGGCGGCCGTGGAACTCGGGGTGCGCATCGTCTACGTGGCCAGCGGTGACCTCTCTCACCGCCTGACCGAGGGCGCTCCTGCCGGCTACGACCCGATGGGCCGCATCTTCGACCGGAGGGTCGTCGACGCCCTCGCCCGAGCCGACGTCAAGGCCCTGCTGGAGATGGACCCCGAACTCGTCGAGCGGGCGGGCGAGTGCGGTTTCGGCCCCATCCTGACCCTTTTCGGCGCTCTCGACGGCCTCGACGTCGTGCCCGAGGTCCTCTCCTACGAGGGCCCCTTCGGCGTCGGGTACGCCGTGGCCACCTTCCTTCCGAGGAACACCCGTCTGGAGGCTCCAGGCGGCGGTGGGAGGACCGCCCCCGCGGAGGGGAAGGCGGAGGGGAAGACGGAAGGCCCCGGACAGGACGGAGAGGACCCGGGGCTGGAGCCGGGCGGCGGCCGGACGGCGGCCGGTCGGGACCAGGCGCCACACCCGTTCGTGCGCCTGGCCCGTCTCTCGCTGGAGACGTACGTGCGTGAAGGGCGGCGCATCTCGGCGCCGGCCTCGAGCCCCGGCCTCGACCGCCGGGCCGGCGCTTTCGTGTCCCTCAAGAAGGGGGGGCAGCTCCGGGGATGCATCGGGACCATCCAGCCCACCGCCCCGAACCTCGCCGAGGAGATCGTCAGGAACGCCATCCAGGCCGGGACGTCCGACCCGAGGTTCCCCCCCGTCCGTGAGGACGAACTGGGCGACCTCGAGTACTCCGTGGACGTCCTCGAGCCTCCGGAACCGGTCTCCGGGGTCGACGAACTGGACCCCGCGGTCTACGGGGTCATCGTCACCAAGGGGGACCGGACCGGTCTTCTCCTGCCCGACCTTGAGGGCGTCGACACGGTCCAGGACCAGGTAAGGATCGCCATGCAGAAGGCGGGGATAAGCCCGGGCGAGTCCGGGGTGCGGCTCTTCCGGTTCAGGGTGACACGCTACCGCTGAGAGACGCCGGGGCGGGGAGCGTGCCCGGTGCGGCGGGCGACCCGGTCGGGGCCGTGACTCGGGCCCGTAGCGCTCGGGCCCGCACACCGCGGGAGGGGTGTGGATGCGGGAGGCCGACTACTACGAGAAGCTCGAAGGGGATGTCGTCCATTGTCTCCTCTGCCCCCAGGACTGCCGGATCCGTCCGGGGAAGGTCGGGTTCTGTCGGGTCCGCAGGAACCAGGACGGTGTCCTCGTGGCCGTGAAGTACGGCCGCGTGGCTTCCTACGCCATGGACCCCGTGGAGAAGAAGCCCCTCTACCACTTCCACCCTGGCACCTACATCTTCTCGCTCGGGGCCTACGGCTGCAACCTGCGCTGCCGACACTGCCAGAACTGGGAGCTGTCACAGGGCGACGGTGAGGACGTCCCGTTCCCGCCTGAGAGGGCGGTCGAGACGGCCGCCGCGTGGAGCGACCCGCAGCGGCCGTGCATCGGGCTGGCCTACACCTACAGCGAGCCTCTCGTATGGTTCGAGTACGTCCTCGACACCGCGAGACTCGCGCGGGAGCGCGGCCTGAAGAACGTGCTCGTGACAAACGGCTACGTGCGGGAAGAGCCCCTCAAGGACTTGCTTTCCTATGTCGACGCCATGAACGTCGACGTGAAGTCCTTCTCGACAGAGTTCTACAGGGAGGTCTGCTCCGGCCGCCTCGAGCCGGTCCTCCGGACGGTCGAGACCGCCCATGCGGCCGGGTGTCATGTCGAGGTCACCTGTCTCATCATCCCGGGCCTCAACGACGGGGACGACCAGGTCGAACGCCTCTCTGAGTGGCTGGCGGGCATCTCCCCGGAAATACCCCTGCACCTGTCGCGCTACTTCCCCAACTGGAAGATGACCCGCCCCGAGACACCCGTCCAGACCCTGAGGCGGGCCAGAGACATCGCCGCCCGGCACCTGTCTTACGTCTACATCGGCAACGCCTGGGAGGTCGATGCCGCAGACACGGCCTGCCCGTCCTGCGGCGCGGTCCTGGTCTCGAGACGAGGTTTCTCGGCCCGGCGGATGGAACTCGAAGGGAGGAAGTGCCGTAGATGCGGTAGGGGGGTCAACATAAGGGACCGGTGAGCCCGGCGTCGCAGGGGACGGGCAGGTGGGAACGGTCCGGAACGGGAACGGGGGATGAGATGCAACCCAGAGGTGAAACGGTCGTCATCGCTCTGGGGGGGAACGCGATACTCCAGCCCGGGCAGAGGGGGACGGCGGAGGAGCAGAGGGCCAACATCGCCCAGACGGCCGGCGCCATCGTCTCCCTCATCGAGATGGGCCACCGGGTCGTTGTCACGCACGGCAACGGTCCGCAGGTGGGGAACATCCTCATCCAGAACGAGGAGGGCGCCGAACAGGTCCCGGCCATGCCCCTGGACATCTGCGGTGCGGAGAGCCAGGGACTCATCGGGTACATGATCCAGCAGGCCCTGCGCAACGAACTCCTCTCGCGCGGCCGCGACCCTCGTGTCGTCAGCCTTGTGACCCAGGTCGTGGTGGACCCGGCCGACCCCGCCTTCGACAATCCCACCAAGCCCGTAGGGCCCTTCTATCCGGCGGCCAGGGCCGAGGCCCTCGCGGCCGAACGGGGATGGGTCATGAGAGAGGTCCGTGCCGGCCAGTGGCGCAGGGTGGTCCCCTCGCCCGACCCCATCCGCATCGTCGAGAGAGACGAGATCCGGGCCCTGGTCGAGAGCGGTGTCGTGGTCATCGCCTCCGGGGGAGGAGGCATCCCCGTCACCGAGGGGCCCGGG
>ENA-OSAE01000138-OSAE01000138.1-marine-sediment-metagenome-genome-assembly--contig:-NODE-138-length-52202-cov-100.660095_pt1 | contig 52202 bp, 46 predicted proteins | sample MGYA00237870_ERZ529317 | MGnify/ENA primary metagenome ERZ529317 (study PRJEB26369, sample SAMN03142812) | marine sediment metagenome | biome: marine; feature: borehole; material: sediment... | reverse complement strand
GAGGTCTCTTTACTATGCCACCCCACCAGTTGCCTACCAAAAGTTTATACGCTCACCACTGGGACTGTGTCAACAAGTTGTGGGGGCATTTCCCCGCTCCTTGGCCACTGGAAAACTATGGATTCTGGAAGCGCAGGATTTCACGGAACAAGGGAGCAAACCCTTTGGTGCCATGTTGCAATGCCGGGAAGGTTCCCCGACGCACCCCTACCGGCGGTGGAGTACAATCCACAGTCAGTGGTCCTGCCCCTGCCTCCAGTTGATCCAGAACCCATACCTTCAGCCGTTGCAGCTGCCGTGAAACGTACTGCGGCAGCACATTCTCGTACAACTTCCCCAAGCACGTCATCACCGCCTGAGCACCACGCACCGACCAGGCACGGCCCCGCTTCCCCAGCCGCATCTTGAATCGGTCCACATTGGATTCCGCCGCCCCCATGGCACGCCAGGAGGAGGGAACCTGGTATCCCATCTCTCGTAGACGCTGCCGGTAATCTCGCATCGATTCATGATGGGCAGCTATGGCCTCGCGAATCTTGCTCAGTGCTTGGCGTCTTCGAGGATCTGTGGTCTGTTGCTCAGCCTCTGCTACCACCGCGGCTACCGTGCCCAGATCTTCACGCTTCAGCGCCCGATAAGCCTTCTGCCACCAGGACCCCCACAACGCCGACCGTAAGGCTCTGCTCAGATGCCAGCGATCATACTGATAAAGACCCCACCGAAATACATCCGCCCCCTGCCGAATCCACGCCTCTTCATCTCCGTTCACTATCACCGGAATCTTGTCTATGTCCTCATACCGTGCCGCTAACTGACCCCTCACCCGCTCCCAAAACTCTTCTGCATTCTCAAAGCCCGCCACAAAGAACGGGTTCTTCAGTCGATATTCCTCTCCGTCCCCTCCTGAATATCGCTGCTCCCAACCTTCATGCACTACCACTACCTTCGCCTCGCGCAACTTCTTTCTACTACCCCGCCCCTGCATCCGTACCATGACCCCATCCGCCTCGATGAATAACGCCTCAACCCGACGTTTGGGTTTGCCCTCTTCGCATTGCTCAATCACTCGGTTGGCATCCTGACGCTCAATGGCCAGGGCCACCTCCAACACCGCCTGACGTATGCCCTCATGACTCAGTACCTGCATCCCATATGCCTCTTTCAGCCGATCTCGCGTATCTCGATAAGAAGGCCCCTTCGTCGCCCACAACAACATCAACTGCAACAACCCCGGGCTTATATGGTCCTCCGTTAACCCTAAAGCCTTATCCAGCAGGAAAACCCACTCTTTCTCCTCTCGGTCCCAGTAATACCGCCGCCAGAAGGTCACCGGACCCACCAGGGTCTTCATCGTCCGCGGACGCCTGTCATGTAACTCATGCCGCTTCACATCCCGTACCGCCATGAGATGCCGATCCAAAAGCTCAAGGATTTCCGCCACCGCACGACGAAACATATCCACGAGCGCTCTCCAGGCCATGAGCTCTATCTTGCCGAAGCTCAGATCACCAGCATCAAGTTGTCGGATCAAAACCTGAATCAAGTTCGATTCCATTTTGGGCCTCGCTCCTTTCTTTGGGTTTTCCATCCACCTTCTTTACGGAGCGGGGCCTCTCTTCTCCTTCCAGCTCCCACAATCTATTGACTCATATGACTCATACCGGTGCATACGCCTCACAAATGCTGGTTACCATACCAATGGCAGATGCTGCTGAGGTCGGCCCGAGGGGAGGTGATATGCGGTGTTGCTGGGGGCCGCCATCCGGTTCGTGGTTTCCGCATTGGTCCTCATGTTCCTAGGAGCCGTGCTGCCGGGGTTCGAACTTGCCGGTTTCGTGAACGCCGTACTGGCGGCGTTGGTCATCGCTGCTTTGGGATTCATAGTTGAGACATTATTGGGCCGGCGAGTCTCTCCCCAGAGGAGGGGTCTGGTGGGCTTCGTCACCGCGGCGGTGGTGATCTACGCGGCTCAATTCATCGTGCCTACCCTCCAGGTGACGGTGGTGGGCGCGTTGCTGGCTTCTCTGGTGATCGGCCTCATCGATGCGGTGGTGCCCACCGAGCTTCGCTGAGTAATTGTAACAACTCCCGGGGCATATAGATTCCTCTGGGATCGCCATGGTCGACTGCTACCGGGGTGCTGCAGGAGGGTGGACGCGGGTTCAGTTCAAGGCGTGGCGGCGCCGTCGTCGGCGCCGTCGCGCCCTGGTGATCCTCTGTGCGGCGGCTTTGGTCCTGGCGGGGATGAAGTGCTCGGGCGGACGGCTAGCCGCCAGTGAGCCTAGGGAGGGGCCGAGTCAGAGCCTGGATGGAGACCGACTGGTACCCGCCCCGCGACTCTCCTTCCTGACCCGGTGGTGGCTGACCGTCCTCCGGTGGGGTCTTCCCGTGGGCTCGGTCCTCGAGCGGCAGGGGCAGGGCGCCGAGACAGGGTGGCGGGGGTGGCTTCACTGGATGGTCAACCTGCTGGGTGGCTTCCGATTGGACGAGCCCTCCACCATCATTCGCATCGCGCCGCGAGTGGTTCCGGTGACTGTTCCCGCACCACCGGAAACCCTTCCCGCGGTTCCCGAGACCGGCACCGCTGAGCCGCCGTCCCCTCTGGTGGAGCAGTTTACGAGGGAGGAACGGCGAATCGCACATGAGCCCCTGGTCATCATCTATCATACTCACGCCCGCGAGTCATTTTTACCTGCCCTGGGGGTGCATCGTTACCTGCGTCCGGATCAGGCGCACAGTGACGACCTCTCGGTTACCGTGGTGCGGGTGGGGGAGGAGCTGGCAAAACACCTCGAGGAGCAGCACCGTATTCCCGTGCTGCACGTGCGGACGGTGCACGACGCGCAAGGCAGGCTCGGAGCCTATCAGCGAGCCCTCCGGACTCTGGAGGCCGTGAAGGAGCGCTACCCCAGCGCCCGGATCTGGTTGGACATTCACCGCGATTCCCAACAGGGCGACGACACCACCCTGGTGGTGGGGGGGCAACGGTACGCCCGGGTAATGGCGGTGGTGGGCACCGGTGGTGACCTGCCCCATCCCGACTGGGAGGCCAACCTGAGGTTTGCCCGCACGGTCCTGGAAGCCTTGGAGACACGTCAGCCGGGGATAACGCTGGGGATATATCCCAAGCCCCACCGATACAATCAACATATCTCCCCCGCCGCCCTGCTCTTGGAGATCGGAGGAGTCGACAACCGCCTGGAGGACGCCCTGGCCACCGCCCGGCTGCTGGCCGAGGTGCTGGCGGATATCATCAGGCGGGGGGACTATCCCCGCTGACTGCCGGGCACCGTCCGGCAGAGGGAGTCTCCCTGTTGCCGGGCGATGCAACCTGCCCTGAGTGACCTCCCTCTCGACGGTCCCTTTGTCCGCCAGTCTACGTCGGATGGGGCTTGGTGCGCTTGCATGGGGTGCTGTCGCTGGCAACCTTGACAATCCGCGGCCCCTGGGTTATGTTCTAGGTGGAGAGTTAGCACTCTGGGGCTCAGAGTGCTAAGGGCCGGGAGTGACCGCCATGGAGCTGGGCGAGCGCAAGATGCGCATACTGCGCGCGGTGGTAGAGGATTATGTGGAAACCGGGGAACCGGTGGGGTCGCGGGCGGTGGCCCGCCGCCACGACATCGGTGTGAGCCCGGCCACCATACGTAACGAGATGGCCGACCTCGAGGAGATGGGATACCTGCTGCAGCCCCACACCTCCGCCGGCCGGATTCCTTCTGATCGCGGCTATCGTTACTACGTTGACAAACTGATGCCGGTCACCGAACTGCGGGAGGAGGACCTGGAGCGTCTCCGGTTACTTTACCAACAAAGGACCCAGGAGATCGAGGATCTCATCAAGCAGACGGTGCAGGTGCTGGCACGCACCACCAACTACATGGCGGTGGTAATGGGGCCACAACTGGCCGAGGCCAGGCTGAGCCATATTAGCCTGGCGCCTCTGACGCCCTACAGGGCGGTACTGGTCCTGGTTACCGACAGTGGTTTTTTGGAAAGCGCTCTGCTGACGCTTCCCCATCGGGTGAGCGGGGCGGAACTGGAGCACATCTCCTCGGTGCTGAATAAGACGCTTTGCGGACTGACTCTGGATCAGATTACCCGTCAGGCCTGGCGGGAGCTGGAGCGCGAGCTGGCCCGCTTCCGCGCGGTCTTGGAGCGGATGTTGGAGTTCTTCGAGCGGTCACTCCGGCCGTTCGGCAGCCAGCGCATGTACCTGGCGGGTACCGCCAACATCCTGACCCATCCGGAGTTCCGCGACGTGGACCGGGTTCGCATGATACTGAGGACCCTGGAGCAGGAGGATCTACTGGCGCGTCTGATGGGGCAGGCCGACGCTGCTGAGGACGAAGTGACGGTGACCATCGGGGTGGAGAATCCCATCGAAGAGGTGAGGGACTGCAGTATCGTCACTGCCACCTATCGCATAGGACCCAGGGTGGTGGGACGAATGGGGGTCCTGGGCCCGAAGCGGATGCGCTACGCCCAGGTCATCGCTGTGGTGAGCCGGGTGCGTCAGATGCTGACCCAAGCCTTCATGGAAATGGTGAGCTGACGCGACCAACTCGCGCAAGATGATGGTTCCAGGCAGGTATTTTTTTTGCAGGCGGAAGGAGGATGACGCTGATGAACATCAAGCAGGTCAGTTCGGGAAGCGAGGTCGACGAAAAGCTGGCGGCACTACTCACCAATGCCAACGCAGTGCGAGCCATAGCCTCTGCGGTGGAAGGGACCATCGGCCCCAAGGGTCTGGACACCATGCTGGTGGATCGCTTTGGCGATGTGGTCATCACCAACGACGGGATCACCATCCTGACCAAGATGGACGTGAACCATCCGGCAGCTCGCATGGTGATCAACACGGCAAAGGCCCAGGAAGAGGAAATCGGGGACGGTACCACCACCGCCACCATCATGGCGGCCGCGCTGCTCACCGAAGGAGTCAACCAGGCCATCAAGGGGGTTCCGGTAACCCGCATCATCGAGGGGATTCGTCTGGGGATCAGACGGGTACTGGAGCTGATCGACGACAAGTCGCGGCCGGTGGGCGGGGTCGATGACCCCATCCTGCGCCAGGTGGCCTTGGTGGCGGGCAGGCAGCACGAGGACATCGCCGACCTGGCGGTGAAGGCGGCGGCGCTGGTGGGGCGGGACAAACTGCTGGAGGAGGATTTCAAACTAGCCGACACGGTCATCGCCAAGGAGTCGGCGGAGAACGAGGTCTTCATGGGTGTGATCATCGACAAGGAGCGGCTGAACCGGGATATGCCGCGGGTGGTGGAGGAAGCCAGCATCCTGGTGATCGATGACGCGCTGGAGCCGGAGGAAGTGGAAGAGGAGGCGCTGGCCACTGAGGCCGGTTTCCAGAGACATTTGGAGTTGCAGGAAGAGTTCCGGTGCAACCTGCAAAAGCTCATCAACATGGGCGTCAACGTGATCCTGGTGGACCGGGGAGTCTCGGACGTGGCGGAGGAGATGTTGACCGACGCCGGGGTCATGGTGCTGTCCCGCCTGACATCCAAGGAGCTGCGCAAAGCGGCGGAGCACACCGGCGCCCGGCCGGTAAAGCGAACCGCCCTCAAGAAGGATCCCAACGATCTGGCGAAGTATCTGGGCAGGGCGGATCGGGTGTACGAAGATGAGAAGCTGGAGCACGTCCGCATACTCGGCGGCAAGGGCAAACCCATGGCCACCTTGCTGGTGGGAGCGGCTACCGAAGAGGTGGTGCACGAGCGGGAGAGGATCGCCCGGGATGCGGCATCCGCGGTCCAGGCGGCCATTCGCGGTGGCGTGGTGGCCGGAGGCGGAGCAGTGGAACTGGCCATCGCCGATGAGGTGGAAGCATTTCGTTCCTCGATCAAGGGCATGGCCGGCTACGGCGTGGAGTGCGTGGTGGAGGCGCTGAAGAAGCCCATGTTCCAGATAGTCGCCAATGCCGGTTTCAACCCCCTGGAGAAGCTGGGAGACGTCATCGCCGCCCGCGCCAGGCTGGGCAAGGACTCCCTGGGGATTGACTGCGACACCGGGGAAGTGGTGGATATGTTCGAGCTGGGAGTGGTGGACCCCACCCTGGTCAAGACCCACGGCTTGCGGGCGGCGGCGGAGATCGCGGAGGCCATCCTGCGCATTGACACCATCATCAAGAAGAAGGACGACTCGGGCCAGGAGGACAGGTCTGCCGAACAGGATGTGGAAGATCTGGATTTCTGACCGGGTGCGGCGGCCGAGCCGCACTGCCGGACTGCTGGTGAGGATGCGCCCGTCCGGAGGTGGGGAGGGAGAGTGAGGGGCAAAGATTATTACCAGATACTGGGAGTACCGCGGGACGCCTCTCAGGAACAGATAAAGGCGGCTTATCGCCGCCTTGCTCGTCGTTATCACCCGGACGCCAACCCCGACGATCCGGACGCCGCGGAACGGTTCAAAGAGATCAATGAGGCATACCAGGTGCTTAGCGACCCACAAAAGCGCGCCGCCTACGATCGTTGGGGCAGCCCGGATGGACCCCGGGGCTGGCCTGACGCCCCGGATTTGTCCGGCTTCGACCCCTTTGCCGACCTGGTGGACTTCCTCTTTGGCCGCACGGCGGAACGCCAGCGGACTGCCCGGGTGCGGGGAGAGGATCTTCACGCCCGCGTGCAGCTGACGCTGGAGGAGGCGGCCCGCAGTACCCAGCGAGAACTGGAAATCGAGAGAATCGAGCCCTGTGAGCGCTGTGGGGGCACCGGTTCTACCTCCGGACGGCGCCAGGTCTGTCCGGAATGCCGGGGGACGGGAGAGATCCGGACGGTGCGGGACAGCGCCTTCGGCCGCTTCATCACCGCCCGCACCTGTCCCCGATGCCGGGGTGCCGGCAGCGTGCTGGCCGATCCCTGCCCGGCCTGTGGAGGCCGCGGTCGGGTGCGCAAGCGCCGCTTGGTGACGGTCAAGGTACCGGCGGGCATCCGGGACGGCATGACGCTACGCGTGGCGGGGCAAGGCCACAGCGGCTATGGCGGCGGCCCTCCGGGGGACCTGCTGGTGGAGGTGGAGATACTCCCCCACGAGCGGCTGGTCCGGGAGGGGGACGACCTTCGCTGCGAGGTTCGGGTGGGCATTGCCCAGGCCGCCCTGGGGGCCAAGGTGACGGTGCCCACCCTGGAGGGGGAAGAGGTGATCCACATCCCCCCTGGCACCCAGCCCGGCACCCTGTTAACCCTCCGGGGGAGGGGCATGCCCCGGCTGGGTGGTGGCCGCGGCGACCTTCACGTGCGGGTCCAGGTGGTGGTGCCTGAAAGACTGAGTTCCAGGGAGCGGGAAGTGTTGAGGGAATACGCGCGCCTGCGGGGAGAAGTGGTAGATGAGGGCGGCAAGAGCTGGTTTCAGCGGGTCAGGGACGCCTTTTGAACCCCACGCTGGCTACGTTCCGCGGTGGGTTAGTGGTGACTGGTCACGGGGGGCAGCAGCATGACCGGCGTGCGACGCATCTTCATCGACCCTCAGGCCATCAGCGACGGTCGCATCCGTTTTCGACCTGACCAGAGTCATTATCTCCGGCGGGTGCTGCGCCTGAGAGCGGGAGAGATGGTGACCGGCATCCTGGAGGGAGAGGCCCAGCTGGAGCTGCGTATCGCGGATCCCCAGGTGGGATGGGCCGAGATCGTGAGGTGGCTGCCCCCGCCTCCCGAGCCGCCGGTGCGGGTGCACCTGTACCAGGGGATGGTAAAGGGCCAGAAGATGACGGAAATAGTCAGGCACTGCACGGAGCTGGGGGCATTTGCCTTTCATCCGCTGCGTACCGCCCGGTGCGTGGTGCGGCTTGATCCCCAGTCGGCGGTGCACAGGATCCAGAAGTGGCGAAAAGTGGCGGAATCGGCCTCTCAGCAGTGCGGCCGGGGTAGGATCCCGGCAGTTCACCCCCCCGTCTCCTATGCTGAGGGGCTGGAGGAGGCGTGCCACTGCGAGACGGTCATCCTGGCCTACGAGGGCGACGCCGATCTGCCCATACGGGAGGTGCTGAAGTCCCCCAGGCGGGGCAGCGTGGCCCTCATCGTCGGTCCGGAGGGCGGGTTTGATGCTCGCGAGGTGGAGATGGCCCGGTCTCGAGGGGTCTCGGTGGTGTCGCTGGGCAAGCGCATACTTCGCGCCGAGACGGTGGGCCCGGTGCTCACCGCCCTGGTGATGTACGCTTGGGGCGACCTGAGCTGAATCCTCTCCCCATCCGAATGCCCCCGTGTGAGATCCGCGGTGATCCCCGTCTTCTCGCCGGATCGTGCTGGTAGCCGACAGCATAGTGAGAAGGTTTTGGACGGCCTTGACGCCAACTGAGCGTATGCGTAGGGGGGCCGTGCACTTGAGGACGGCGCCGAAGTCCATCGTCGCGGTTGACTGCGGGAGTACCACCACCAAGGCGGTGCTGCTGCTCCAGAACCAGGGGCGCTGGCGGCTCAGCGCGCGATCCAGTGCTGCCACCACCGTGGAGCAGCCCTTTGAAGACGTCACTTTGGGCGTACGCGGCGCCCTGCAGGGGCTGGAGGAGCTGAGCGGCAGACGCCTCCTCAATGATGATGGTATCATCCTTCCCTCCAGCCGGGGGGAGGGGGTGGACGCCTTCCTCGCCACCAGCAGCGCCGGGGGCGGGCTGCAGATGGCGGTGGCCGGAGTGGTGAGCAACCTCAGCGCGGAGTCCGCGGAGCGGGCGGCGTTGGGGGCGGGGGCGGTGGTCATGGATGTGCTGGCCATAGATGACGGCCACGCCCCTCACGAGAAGGTGGATCGCATCAGCCGGCTGCGGCCGGACATCATCCTGCTGTCGGGAGGGGTGGACGGCGGGAACGTCTCCCAGGTGGTGGCCATGAGTGAGCTGCTCTTTGCCGCCGGCCCCCGGCCGCGTTTCGGACGTTCTGCCCTCCCGGTGGTCTACGCTGGAAACCCGGCGGCGCGGCGCTTCGTGGAGAACATCCTGGGACGCTGCGCCAAGCTGTATATGGTGGACAACATACGCCCTCGCCTGGAAGAGGAAGACGTCAGCAGCGCCAGCCGCGCCATCCAGGAGATCTTCATGAATCACGTCATGGCCGAGGCGCCCAACTACGCCGGTCTGCTCCGGTGGGTTTCCGACGACATACTTCCCACGCCCCGGGCGGTGGGTGATCTGCTGTGCAGGGTGAGCTCCGAATGGTCGACGGACCTGCTGGCGGTGGACGTGGGGGGCGCCACCACCGATGTGTTCTCCGTGCATAAAGGAAGGCTGTATCGCAGCGTCAGCGCTAACCTTGGCATGTCCTACAGCATCTGCAATGTGCTGGCACAGGCGGGAACGGCGGCGGTACAGCGCTGGTTGCCCTTCGAGGTCGACGACACCGCCCTGCATAATTTCCTGGGAAATAAGATGCTGCGGCCCATCTGCCTGCCGGAGAGTCCCTGGGAGCTGATGGTGGAGCAGGCGGTGGCCCGGGAGATCCTCCGCCTCTCTCTGGAGCAGCACCGACGGCTGGCGCGCGGGCTCATGGGAGTGCAACAGAGGAGGGAGATCCACCAGGTCTTCGACCAGCCGCAGAGCGGCGCCACGCTGGTGGATATGATGGCCATCCCGGTCATCATCGGCAGCGGAGGGGTACTATCTCACGCTCCCCGTCGGGCTCAGGCGGCCCTGATCATGATCGACGGCCTGCAGCCGGAAGGGATAAGCGAGCTGTGGGTGGACAGCATCTTCATGCTTCCCCAGCTGGGAGTGGTCCATCGGGTCTTTCCCCAGGCGGCGTGGGAAGTGCTGATGCGGGATTGCCTGTGGCGACTGGGAACGGTGGTGGCGCCGAAACAGCCGGGAGACTTCCGCCCCGGTCAACTGGTCATGAGGGTGTGGTGCGAAGATGGGCGCGGAGGCCAGGAGCTGGCGGTGCGTTCGGGGGAACTGCAGGTGGTGCCGGTGGATGCCGACAGCGAGCTTTGCATCCGCGTGGTGCCGGCCCCCGGTTGGGACGTGGGCGCGGGACGGGGAGTGCCGGTCACCAGGAGGATCCGCGGGGGACTGGTGGGCATGATCCTGGATGCTCGGGGCCGCCCCATACGGATGTGCAAGGATGGCCTGCGGGCGCGTCAGCAGGCAAGGGAGTGGCTGCGCGCGTGCGCCGCGTATCCCGACAGTGTCCTGGACGGGGGTCTAACCGGGCATGACTGAGGTATATCTGCCGGGTCTCATCATTGGTACTTCGAGATGGATCAGGAAGGTCCGCCGGATTCCCCGTTCTTCGGAGGTCCTGGTGCGTCCCGGGGACCCGGTGGATGAGGACTCGGTGCTGGCGTACGTGTACCCCCGTGGATACCTGTGCATGATGGATGGGTGCCAGCAGCTGGACGTCCCGCCCGACCTGGTGCCGGAGTGCCTGGTGAAGCGGGTGGGGGATCCCGTCCGCAAGGGAGAGGTGATAGCGCGCCGGCGATACCTGCTGACCATGGTGGAGTGCCGCAGCCCGGTGGACGGCATCCTGGAGCAGGTGTCGGCGGTCACCGGGCGCATCGCCATCCGCACCCATCCGGTCCCGGTGAGGGCGGGGTTGCCGGGCGTGGTGGCGGAGGTGGAGCCGGGCGACTGCGTGGTGGTTGAGTGCTTTGGGGACATCGTGCAGGGGATGTTCGGTTTGGGGGGCGAAGTATACGGTCGGGTGCAGGTGGTGGCGGCACCGGATGAGGTGGTGACCGCTCACCTCCTCGGTCCCCGGTGCCGGGGCGGGGTGCTGGTGGGGGGCTCGCTGTTCACCGCCGATGCCCTGGAGGCGGCAGCCCGGTGGGGGGCGCGGGCGGTGATCACCGGGGGTGCGAACAAACTGGACATCGAGGAGGTCCTGCTGCACCGGCAAATCGGGGTGGGGGTCACCGGACACGAGGACGTGGCCTTCACCCTGGTACTCACCGAGGGGTTCGGGCGCATCCCGATGAGCGAGCGGGCCCATTCGGTGTTGAGGGCGGCCCAGGGTTGCCAGGCCCTGGTGTGTGGAGCTACCCAGATCAGGGCCGGCGTGGTGCGCCCGGAGGTGATCATCCCCAGGCCAAGAGCGGAGGGCGCGGCACAGCGCCAGACCGACCCCATCCCGCGGACGGCGGTCAGCCTGCGGGTTGGTGACCGGGTACGGGTGGTGAGCCCGCGCTGGTACGGAAGGTGCGGTGTGGTGGAGAAGCTGCCGCGGGGCCTGCGGGAGGTGGCCACGGGATCGTGGGTGAGGATCGCCGAAGTCCGGCTGGACGACGGGACGGTGGTCTCGGTGCCTCGCAACAACCTGGAGATGATACCCGGATGACGGTCGCCGATGGGAAGGGCACGGCCGAAGTGCAGCAGCTGAGGAAGATGCTCACCCGGCTGGAAGCGCAGCTGGTGGAGCAGATAAAGATCAACGCGGAGCTGGAAGAGGCCCTGAAGGCGAGCGAATTACGAGCGCTGCAGGCGCAGATCAACCCCCACTTCCTCTTCAACACCCTGAGCACCATCTCCGCGCAGGCACTGCTGGAAGGTGCGGAGCGTACCCATCAGCTGGTCACTGCGCTCGCCCGACTGCTGAGGTACAGCCTGCGGCGAATCAGCCAGATGGTGACCGTCGGCGAGGAGCTGGAGCACGTGGGCTACTACCTCCTGATCCAGAGGGCCCGGTTTGGGGAGGGCATCCGCACGGTGATCGAGGTGGAGGAGGAGGCGCGGGGGGTGAAGATCCCCCTGCTGACCCTGCAGCCACTGGTGGAGAACGCCATAATCCACGGCTTGAAGTCCTGTGAGCGGGGCACGGTGACCATTCGCGGCTGGGTGGAGGGCGACCGGGTCGCCCTGCAGGTTGCCGACGACGGGGTGGGGATGGATGAGGAGACGCTGCAGAAGCTGCGCCGGCTGGATGAGACGGGGTCGGGGAAGTCCCACACCACCGGTCTGGGGATCGCCAACGTGCAGAGGCGCCTGCAGTACCACTTTGGAGAGAAATTCGGGCTCACCGTGCGGTCCCGACCGGGCCACGGCACCACGGTGACCGCGTACATCCCCCGCCGGTCGAAGGAGGTCGGCAATGAAGGTTCTGGTGGCTGAGGACGAACACATTCAGCGTCGGGCCATGGTGGCCATCCTGCGCCGCATAGGGCAGGGGGTTGAGGTGCTGGAGGCAGCGGACGGCCGGGAGGCGGTCATGGTGGCCAAGGTGCACCGGCCCGAGGTGCTACTGGTGGACGTGAGGATGCCGGCCCTGGATGGGCTCCGCGCGCTGGAAGAGATCCGATCCTTCCATCCCTCGGTTCGCGCGGCCATCATCACCGCCTTTGAGGATTTCCACTACGCGCGGGAGGCGGTGCGCCTGGGGGCCCGCGACTACCTGCTGAAACCGGTGGATGCGGAGCAGCTGTTGGAATTGGTGCGCACCATGCTCGAGGAGGCCGCACAGGAGGCCAGTGAACGGGATTACGTGCATTCGGCCCGGAAGTGGCTGGAGGAAGCCTATCCCCTGCTGCGAAGACAGCTCGCTGCCCAGCTGGCCCGGGGAGAGATCTCAGCGATGGAGGTGGCGCGCCAGGCTGCCGCAGTGGGGATGGAGGCGGCCCCCAACGTGGCCCTGGTTCTGGGCATGCTGGCCCCCTGGCGATGGGAGCCGGCTCAGCTGCGGCGGCAGATGATTGACGCCCTGGAGGAGGTGGTGCCTCCCACCCGCGGTATCTATTGTCTCCTGGAGGGGGCGCGCGCCGCCGTGTTCCTCCACTGCCCCGATGTCCAGGCAGCTCTTTCGACGGCGGCGGAGGTGGTCTCCGCTCTTCGCCGGCGGCTGCCCGGCGAGTTGAGCGCAGGGCTGGGAAGGTGGTGCAGACATGTCGGGGAGCTGGCCCGGTCCCTGGAGGAAGCCCGCCGGGGGGAGGTGGTCAGTTTCCTGCGGGGAGGCGGCCCTCCGGTTACCCCTGAGGAGGTCTCTGAGCTCGGTCCCCCGGGAAGAAGCCGGGAGGAAGAGCACCGGTTGCTCACCGCCCTGAAGATGGGAAGATGTGGCGAGGCCCTGGAGGCGGCGCGAATTGTGGGGACGGTCCTGATGGAGGAGGCGGAATCCACATCCCAGCTCCGGCTGGAGATGATACACCTGGGTGTGCTCATCGATGCCCTGATGCGCGAGAGGGAGCTGCCCTTTGAGGAAGAGTCGGCGAGCTTCCTCCGCGGGGTGGTGGAGGGGGACCCTTCCGAGGCACCCGAGGCCCTGCAGCGGCTGGTATCCGCGGCGGTGGCTCGGCTGAAGGAGGCCCAGGGTGGCCGGGCGTTCAAGCTGGTGGAGCAGGCCAAAGCTTGGCTGGAAGCCAACTACGGGCGGCGCCTCAAGTTGAGCGATGTGGCGCAGGCTCTGTACGTGAGCCCCTCGCACCTCAGCCACGTCTTCAAGGAGGAGACCGGTCAGACCGTCCTGCAGTACCTCACCGATCTGCGCATTCGCGAGGCGCGCGCGCTCTTGCGCACCACTGATCTGTCGGTGGGCGAGGTTGCCCAGAGGGTTGGATTCGACAATCCCAGCTATTTCAGCAGATGGTTCCGGCGTCACGCGGGCACCAGCCCTTCCGACTATCGGAAGGGGCAGCTTGGGGAGTAGTGGGGGTGGTACGGTGAGCGGGCTAGTGGTGGTGGAATGCGGCAACGTGTGGAGCCGCGCCGCAGTTTGGGAGGCTTGCGGGGACGATCTCCGGCTCCTGCACCGGGAGCAGGTCCTCAGCGTCGGGCGGGGGGCGCTGCGGGCGGCCCTGGGGGAGCTCTTCCGACGAGTGGGGGTTGACCACCGGTGCCCCCGGGTGGGGGTGGTCAAGGCCCACGGAGCCCTCCGGGCAGCGGTCAGCGGCGTGATACGGGACATCTCCGCTGACAGCGCCATCAGGGCGGCGTACCGCGCCGGCGCCCGGGTGGTGGAGACCTTCGCCGTTGATGACCAGCGGTCTCCCCACCAGCGGGCCCGGCTACTGAAGAGTTCCACCATCGATCTCCTGGTGATGGCGGGAGGCGTGGACGAGGGGTTGCTGGAAGGGGGCGGTGGACAGCAGGTGGTGCAGATGGCGCGGGTTCTGGCGGAGGCGCTGCCGCCGGCGCGCTTCGACGGGGGGATGCCGGTGCCGGTGGTATTTGCCGGCAGTGCCCAGCTGCGCGACGAAGTGACCAGGGTGCTGGGGGAGCGGACGCAGGTGCGCGTTGTGGACAACGTCCGACCGGCCATGGAACGGGAGAATCCCGAGCCGCTGCAGAATGCGCTGCTGGAGTTCTTCCGGCAGCAGGTGGTGCCCAGGGACCCTTGCTACCGCGCCTTGGCGGAAGCCGGCATCCAGCACGTCTCCCCCCTGGGCTACCCGCTGGGCCTGTTCTGCCGGCACCTGGCAACCGAACGCGGCGAGGATGTCCTGCTGGTGGACGCGGGGGCGGAGTCCGTCGACGTGTACTCGGTCATAAAGGGAAACCTGAACCGATCCACTTACGCGTGGGACACGGACCAGCAGGGCCTCCCCCTGGACATGGGGGAGGTGGAGCGCGCGGCCCGCTGGTTGCCCTTCCCAGCCGATGCTGAAGCGGTGGCGGATGTGCTGGCTAACGCGCGCCTGCGCCCCTGTACGGTCCCCGGCAACCAGGACGAGGGTCTGCTCCGCGACGCCTTGCTGCGGGAACAGCTGGCGCGGGCGCTGCAGCTGCATTCCCGGGTAGCCCGGGAGCTCAAGGGCATACAGCGCCGGAGGACCATCAGCGAAATCCTGGGGGCCTACCAGGTGGTGGGTGGGCAGACCCTGGTAGACATGATGCGCATTCGGTCGGTGGTATTGACGGGAGGCGCCCTGGCGCGCCCCGAGGCTGCGGGGGCGGTCTGCCTCTCGGTGCTGGACGGTTTGCAGCCCACCGGGATCACCCATTTGTGGATGGACGCCGATGATATCCTGGGGCTGCTCTCAGGGCTTTATCTGACCGACTGGAGCGCGCGGGCTGCCCGTAATCCTTCCCGATGGCTGCGCAGCATGGGCACCGTGGTGGCGCCGAAGACCAAATCCGGCTGGTGGCAGACTCTGCTGGGCGGTGCGCTGGGCAGGGTGACCCTGGAGACTCCTGAGGGTACGGTACGGCGCGTGGTGCGCTTTGGGGAGCTGGTCACCGTGCCCCTGCGGGAAGGTGAAACCGCCATTTTGCGGGTACGCCCGGCACCGGGCGTGGACTTTGGCTCCGGACCCGGTCAGCCCCATACCGACCTGGTCCTGGGCGGACTGGTGGGGGTGGTGCTGGACGGCCGGGGGAGGCCCTTGCTCCTGCCCACCAGTCCCGAGCAGCGCAGGGAGGATGCTAGGAAGTGGATGAGCAGCTTGGCTGCATATTCCGACCAGGTCATCAGCAAAAGGCGGTGGACGGGATGACTCCTGGGTTGTACTGCGGATTGGGAACGCTTTGGGAGGCACGGCTGCTCAAAGTGCGTCGTCTTCCCCTGGCCGGGCATATTGACGTGCACCCTGGCCAGAGGGTGACGCCTCAGACCCTGCTGGGTTCGACTCATCCCCTGCACGATGTCCACGTGGTCCGGGTGGACGTGGACGAGGGGAGGCTGGAGGCGGTGATGCTCAAGTCGGTGGGGGATCAGGTGAAGGCGGGGGAACCCATAGCCTACCGCACCTACTGGTTTGGGCTGGGTTACCGGGAGTACTGCTCCCCGGTGGACGGGAAGGTGGACGAGTTCGACGCCCACACCGGCACGGTGCTGATACGGGAACATCCCCGCCCCTTTCCCTCGTTGCTGTTTGGCCGGGTGCGGGAGGTGGTGACCGGACGGGCGGCGGTGATCGAGACTCAGGGCCGCTGGATGGGGGCTGCCGCCGGCTGGGGGGAGCCGGTGGCGGGCCGTCTGCTGGTGTTGACCCAGGAGCCCGGAGGCGTGCTCATGCCGCACCAGATCGGTCGCTGGTGTGCCGGCCGCATCGTGGTGGGGGGAGGCACCTGCGTGTACGAGACCCTGGTGTCCGCCCTGGCACACGGGGCCATGGCGCTGGTGTTGGGCGGATTGCCCTATGCCCGACTGGCTAGGTTTGCCCGCTTCGTGGAACGCACCAGCTGGGAGGATCTGGTGGCCACCTACGGTACCAAGCCGCGACCACCCGAAGAGGGAGCGGGAAGGGATCGGCGCCAGGTGGGCCTCACGCTGGTGCTCACCGAGGGGTTCGGCGCCCTGGCCATGAGGCCGGAGGCCTTCGAGTGTCTGAAGGAATCGGACGGCTACTGGGCGTACGTGGAAGGACGCCCTGATCCGCGGATGCAACACCTGGACATCATCATCTCGGATCCGGCGGTGGAGGTGCCAGATGGTCAGCACCCGGATGAGGTGTGCCACCTGGAGCCGGGATGTCGCGTGCGGTTGCTGGAGGCTTCGCGCTTTGGCAAGCTGGGCACGGTGGTGGCCATCGGTCACCGTTGGCGGGCTCCCGACGGGCGAGAGTACGAAGGGGTACGCGTGCAGCTGGACGATGGTGTGGAAGCGCTGGTGGGCGTGCAGAATGTGGAGATCCTCCAGCTGGGAGAGCGGCAATGAGCTCCCAGGTGTTCCGGCCCAGACGGGGCGGGCACCCCAGCGGGTGGTGCCCGCCCCATAGTGCAGCAGGACGGGCGTGATCGCCACTGCGGTATAATGATCACCGGAGGTGGGAGACCGCTTGCCCACTGCTACGGTGATCACCCTCGGCTGCAAGGTAAACCAGTACGATTCCCAGCATCTCGAGGAAATCCTGCGACGCGCGGGCTACCGAATCGTGGATCGGGACGCCCCTGCGGTGGACGTATGTGTCATCAACACCTGCGCGGTTACCGGCAGAAGCCAGGCCAAGTCCCGGCAGCTGGTGAGGGCCATGCGTCGTCGCCACCCGGGGGCGGTGGTGGTGATGGCCGGATGCCTTCCCCAGATCAGTCCCGATGAGGCGCTGAGGGCCGGCGCCCAGGTGGTCATCGGGACCCGGATGCGGGAGGCCCTGCCGGCCCTGGTACAGCGCGTACGCGAAGGGGGAGGGCCGGTGGTCCAAGTGCGGGAGGATGGGGACTGGGCCTTCGAGGAAGCCGGGGTGTTGCGCCGCCGGGGCCGCCACCGGGCGGTGATCAAGATCCAGGAAGGGTGTGCCAGGCGATGCAGTTACTGCATAGTCCCCCGGGCTCGCGGCACTCCGCGCAGCCGGGACCCCGCGAGGATACTGGAGGAAGTGGCGGCCCTGACGCGACAGGGCTACCGGGAGGTGGTGCTCACCGGCGTGCAGCTGGGCGCGTACGGCCAGGATCTGCGCCCCCGCACCAGCTTGGCCGACCTGCTGGTGCGTCTGGATCAGATCCCGGGGCAGTGGCGCCTTCGGCTCAGTTCTCTGGAGCCGCCGGACGTGGACCAGGCCACCCTGGAGGCCCTGGCCGGCTGCCGCCGCGCCTGCCGGCATCTACACCTGCCGCTACAGAGCGGGGACGATCGTATCTTGGCCCTGATGGGCCGGGGGTACGACATGAAGGGGTACCTGGATGTGGTGGAGGCGGCCCGGGCACTGCTGCCGGGGTTGGCGATCACCACCGATATCATGGTGGGGTTCCCCACCGAAGACGAGGCGGCGTTTGGCCGTACGGTACGGGCGGTGATGTCAATAGGCTTTGCGCGCCTTCACGTTTTCTCCTTCTCCCCTCGCCCGGGTACGCCTGCCGCCCTCATGGAGCAGGTGCCCCCCTCGGTCAGGAAACGGCGGGCGGAGGAAATGCGGCGCATTGACGGCATCTTGCGCCACCGGTTTCACCAGTCGCTGGTGGGACAGCGCCTGCAGGTACTGGTGGAGCGGCGAAAGGACGGCCAGTGGGTGGGTTACAGCGACAATTACGCGCGAGTTTCTTTTGCGAGCCCGGAGGATCTTCGAGGCCAGCTGGTGCTGGTTGAAATTGCCAGTGCTTCTCCCCAGGGAGTCACCGGGCGGCTGGCGCAGGGGTGAGGTGCGCGCCGGTTGAATAGGAATGTAGCGATGGCCCTGGGGATGAGGAGTGAACCGGTTGAGGAAGCTTAGGGTGGCGGTCCTGTTCGGCGGGCGCTCCGGAGAACACGAGATCTCCTTGATGTCGGCGGCGGCCATCATCCAGCAGCTGGATCGGGAAAAGTACGAGGTCATTCCGGTGGCCATCACCCGGCAGGGTCGATGGATCCCGGCCGAGCCTCCGTCCGGCGATGTGCTGCAGGTGGTGGGGGAGGAGGAAGGGGGAGAGACGCTGCTCCCGGCGGTAACCGACGGCGAGCGCGGGCTGTGGCGCCTGGGGGATACAGGGGTACGCCTGGAGCCGGTGGACGTGATCTTCCCGGTTCTGCACGGTCCTTTCGGCGAGGACGGGACCATCCAGGGGATGCTCGAGCTGGCTGACCTGCCTTACGTGGGGGCGGGTGTGCTGGCGTCCGCGGTGGGCATGGACAAGATCCTCATGAAGCGGGTATTCAGAGAGGCCGGTCTTCCCGTGGTTCGGTTTCGTTGCTTTCTTCGGCGGGAAGTGGAGACCTCGTGCCACCGGGTCATCCAGGAGGTGCAGCAGCACATCGGTTATCCCTGCTTCGTGAAGCCCGCCAACCTGGGCTCCAGCGTGGGAGTGACCAAGGTCAAGGGGCCGGAAGAGCTGCCCCGGGCGCTGAGGGTGGCCTGCGAGTACGACCGCAAGCTGCTGGTGGAGGAGGCGGTGGAGGGGCGGGAGATAGAGTGCAGCGTCCTGGGCAACGACGACCCGGAAGTTTCGGTGCCCGGGGAGGTGATCCCGGCCCGCGAGTTTTACTCCTACGAGGCCAAGTACCTGGATCGCGACACCAGGCTGGTGGTACCGGCTCCCCTGCGCCCGGAAACCGAACGGAGGATTAGAGAGTACGCGCGACGGGCGTTCCTGGCCATCGATTGCGCGGGGATGGCCAGGGTGGATTTCTTCGTGAGCCACGATGAAAAGGTGATTTTCGTCAATGAGATAAATACCATTCCCGGTTTCACCCAGGTGAGCATGTACCCCCGGATGTGGGAGGCCTCGGGGCTGCCTTTCAGCAGGTTGCTGGATCGGCTGATTGAGCTGGCCATAGAACGTTACCGGGACACCAGGAGGCGGTCGGTGGTTTGGCGGCCGTCGTCCTGATGACACAGAGGAGCTGGCAGTGCTTCTGTAGAAACAGCTGACGGAGGGTGGATCTCGTGTCGTGTGTGTTCTGCCGGATCATCAGCAAGGAGATCCCCGCGGAGATCTTGCATGAGGACCCAGACTGCGTGGTGTTCAAGGATATCAATCCTCAGGCCCCGGTGCATCTCCTGGTGGTGCCCAAGAGGCATCTGACCTCCGTGGCTTCCGCGCGGGAAGAGGACAAGCAACTGCTGGGACATCTCTTGCTGGTGGCCGCCAAGGCTGCCCGAGAGCATGGACTGGCCGATAAGGGATTCCGCCTGGTGATCAATACTGGAGAGCGTGGCGGCCAGACCGTGGGTCACCTTCACGTGCACGTCCTGGGCGGACGGCAGATGAGATGGCCTCCGGGATGAATGAGGCCGCCCTGAGCCTCCCTGGTTCCCGGACGCCCTGGGGACCGGATGGGGAGGAGGGAGACGACTGGTGCCCGAGATCAAGGTGGGTAAGGGGGAGTCGCTGGACAGCGCGCTGCGCCGCTTTCGCCGCCAATGCCAGAAGGCGGGGGTATTCAAGGAGGTACGGCGCAGGGAACACTACGAAAAGCCCAGCGTTCGCCGCAGGAAGAAGGCGGAAGCTGCCAGGAAGAGACGGCGCTAGGAGGCTGCGAAGGTGGGTCTCAGAGAGCGACTGCTGGAGGATATGAAGGCGGCCATGAAGGCGGGACCGCAGGGCCGGTTGAGGCTGGAGGTGATACGGCTGGCCCGCGCTGCCCTGCACAACGAGGAGATTGACAAACGCCGCCAGTTGACCGAGGCGGAAGTGGTGGAGGTGCTCAGGCGAGAACTCAAGCGGCGCCAGCAGGCCCTGCCCGATTACGAACGGGCCAATCGGCCCGAATTGCTTTCGGCCCTGAAGGAAGAGATACGGATACTGTCCGAATACTTGCCGGAGCCCCCTTCGGAGGAGGAAATCCGCCGCCTGGCGGCGGAGGTGATCGGTCGCCTGGGGGTAAAGGGTCCCCGTGGACTGGGACCGGTCATGCGGGAGATGATGTCTCGCCTTGGCGGCAGGGCGGATGGTGGAACGGTGCGCCGCATCGTGGAAGAGATCCTCCGCGACCGACCGGCCGGCTGACCGCCGAAGCGGTGAGCCAGGTGTTTCTCCGGCGGACGCCCCTTTGGGCGTCCGTCCTGTTCTTAGTGAGGCAGCCCGCCGCCCACTCCCTCCTTCCGGTGGCAGGGCCATCCGGCGGGGCAGAGCCTGGTGCATTCTGGTCCCGGAGGCAACATAGCTAGTAGCTGAAGGTGTGGACGTTGGGTGGGCGAGCTTCCTGGGATCGGATGGCAAAGGCGCTCGGCTTGCCGCTGGATGTGCTGCTGGATTTGCCCAGACTGGAGATGCAGGGCCAGCACGTCTTGCGCATCGAAAACCACCGGGGATTGAGGTCCATCAATGACAGTCGCGTTGAGGTGCGCCTGAGAGGTGGGCTGCTGCGCATATCGGGCCATGAGCTGCACCTGGTGACTCTTACTTCGTCGCTGCTGGTCATCGCGGGTCGGATTCGGGCCCTGGAGTTCGCGGAGGGTTCGCCTCCATGACCGCACTGAGGGGTTGGCTGCGCGGCTTCGTGAGGGTGCGGGTCCGCGGTGGTAGTCCGGGCGTGTTTCTCACCCGCCTCATGGAGGCGGGGCATGCCGCCTGGTCGGTCCGGACGGAGGCGGATGGCTCGCTCACCTGCAGCATGGAGGCCCGGACCTTCCTGAAGTGCCGCGGCTGGGCGCGCCGAGCGAGGTGCACGGTCCGCGTCCTGAGGCGGGGGGGGTTCCCCTTCCTGGTACGTGCGGTCTTGCGCCGTCCAGGAGGCTGGGCAGGGGCAATTGTGTGTCTTTGCGCCCTGGTGTGTCTTTCCCAGGTGGTGTGGCGGGTGGAGGTGATCGGTGCCGAACTTACACCGGAGGCCGAGATCAGGGAAGTCCTGGTGGAGCTGGGAGTGCGACCCGGGGTGTTGCGACACCATATAGATGTGCCCGCGGTGGAACTGGAACTGCTCAGGCGCATTCCCCGACTTTCCTGGGTCAATGTGGGCCTGCGCGGGACCTGGGTGGTGGTGCAGGTGGCGGAGCGGGCGGTACTGCCCCCGGAATCCCCGGGCTCCCCGGTGGCGCTGGTGGCATCCAGGTCGGGTACGGTGACCGCGGTGGTGGTGCTGGATGGACGGGCGCGCGTCCAGGAGGGTGACACGGTGAGGGAAGGGCAGGTGCTCATCGAGCCCCCCGGAGAAGGGCCTTGCGCGGCAGCGCGAGGCGCGGTCTGGGCCCGGGTGTGGTACCAGGAGTACGTGGAGGTGCCCAAAGCGGTACCACAGAGCGTACTCACCGGCCGCCACTGGACTCGGCGGGTGATCAGGATCGGCAGGTGGACGGTGGAGCTGGGGCTGCCCAAGCGGGAGCCACCGTTCCTGTCTTACCGGATACTGGAGCGGCGCCAGCCCATAATCGGGTGGAGGAATGCCTCCTGCCTCGTCGAAGCAATAACCTACATCTACTGCGAGACGCGAGAGCAGATCAACACGGTGGATGACGCGCAAGAGGCAGCAGAACTGGCGGAGCGGCTGGCCTGGGCAAGGATACGGCCGCTTCCTGGTGCTACCCGGGAGGAGACCGAGGTTCGGGTGGAGCTGATCCACGAAACGCCGGACGTATACGGGTTCCGGGTGGTGGTGGAATCGGTGGAGATGATCGCGCGTCCTCAGCCATACAGCAAAAAGAGGTGATGATTGCGATTTGAACGAGAAGGTAGTGGGCAGGGTGACCGTTCGCGACCAGGAGGAGGCGCTCAACGTGTTCGGGCACCAGGACCAGCACCTGCGGGCGGTGCTGGACAATTTTGCCGTCAAGATCATACCGCGGGGCAATGAACTGCTCATCGAGGGTGCAGAAGACGAGGTCCGCCGGGTCACCCGCCTGTTCGAGGAGCTGGTGCGGATTGGACGGCAGGGGAACGTTCTGACCCCGCAGGAAGTGAGGTACGCCATCCAGCTGGCCAAAAGGGATCGGCACGGCCAGCTGGCGGAAGTGTTCTCGGACACGGTTCTGGTGACGGTCCGGGGCAAGCCCATCCGCCCCCGGACGCTGGGGCAGAAGAAGTACGTTGATGCCATACGTTCCTCCGCTCTGACCTTCGGAATCGGACCCGCCGGTACCGGGAAGACCTACCTGGCAGTGGCCATGGCCATCGCTGCCTTCCGCCGGAGGCAGTTCCAGCGCATCGTGCTCACCCGGCCGGCGGTGGAGGCGGGCGAGAAGCTGGGGTTCCTACCCGGGGACATACAGGAGAAGGTGAATCCTTATCTGCGGCCTCTGTATGATGCCCTGTTCGACATGCTGGGGCCGGAGACCTTCGACAAGTACATGAGCCGCGGCCTGATAGAGGTGGCCCCCCTGGCGTACATGCGCGGCCGCACTCTGGATGATTCCTTCGTGATTCTGGATGAAGCTCAGAATACCACCTCGGAGCAGATGAAGATGTTCCTGACGCGGCTGGGCATTGGGTCCAAAGCGGTGGTCACGGGCGACATCACTCAGATCGACCTGCCCAAGGACATGCATTCCGGGCTGCAGGAGATCCGGGTGATCCTGAAAGATGTGCCGGGGATCAGCTTCGTGTACCTGACCGACCAGGACGTGGTCCGCCACCAGCTGGTGCAGCGCATCATCAAGGCTTACGAGGCGTACGAGGCGAGCCGGCGGCAGGACAGCAAACCATCGGTGGAGTGAGGCCAGGGTGAGCAGCCGGGACAGCTGGAGTTCCCGCTGGCGGGGAATATGGGAGGCCTGGCTGGGGAATGGTAACAAGTGGCGCCGGGTGGGTCTGGTCCTGTTGTTCGGTGTTCTCCTCAGCGCCGTGCTGTACGCGAGTCTGGTTCCCCCTCGGGTCACGTTGCAGACGGGTCAGGTGGCTCCCCGGGACATCAAGGCTCCCCGAGAGATCATCGACCAGGTGGCCACGGAGCGCCTCCGGCAGCAGAGGGCGGCGGAGGTACCGGAGGTCTACGACCTGGTGCCGCAGGCCAGGATGGAGTCGCTGAAGCAGGTGGCCGCCTTCTTCAGGGAAGTGGGCGCAATTCGCCAGGACCAGCAAACCCCAGAGCAGGCCAAGTTGGATGCAGTCCAGCGGCTGGTCAGCGTCCATCTTCCCGAAGAAGGTATGCGGTACCTCTTGACCTGTAGTGCGGAAGAGCTGGATCATGTGGAACAGCTGCTGACCCAGCTGGTGGACGAGGCCATGGACGGCGGCATCAAGGACTCCGGTCTGGCGGCCGCCCGGGAGGCGGTGGCCCATCGGGCGGCGGGAGTGGAAGGCCCCATTCCGGTGCGTGAGGTCCTGGTGGTACTGGCCCCTTCTTTTCTCAGCCCCAATTTGGTCTACAACGCTCAGGAGACGGAGCAGAGAAGGCAGCAGGCCATGGAAGCAGTGGAGCCGGTGAAGATTCTCCCGGGGCAGTTCGTGGTGCGAGAAGGCGAAATTGTCACCGAAAGGCACCTGCAACTGCTCAAGGAGCTGGGCTTGCTGCGGCCGGAGGGTCAGTGGAAACTAGGGTTGGGCACGCTGATAGTGGGGCAGCTGCTGTTCGGGATTCTGGTGGTTTGCGTCGGTTACTTCGAAAAGGAGCTCCTCGACGATGAACGGCGACTGGTGTTGCTGGGTCTGGTGGTGGTGGCAGTTGCGGTGTTGGGCCGCCTGGTGAGGCCCATCTGCGGGTTCCTCTTTCCCGCCGCGGTGGGGGGCATGTTGCTCACCGCCCTGGTGGGAGGTCGCGTGGGCATCCTGGGGGCGGTGACGCTGGGGGCGGTGGCGGGGCTGATCAACGGCCTCGATCTCCGACACGCCCTGGTAGCCCTGGCCGGGGGCATCAGCGCGGTGCTGGCCTGTTCCCGGTTGCAGCAGCGGTCCGACCTGCTCAGGGCCGGCGCGGTGTCCGGCCTGTGTGGGGGGGGCACCCTGGCCGCCCTTACTTTACTTACCGGCGGACCGTGGCGAGGCGCTACTACCTGGTTTGAGCATGCCTGCGCCCTCGGCAACGGTCTGGGGAGCGCGGTGTTGAGCATAGGGCTGTTGCCGTTCCTGGAACTGTTGTTCGGCATCGTCACTCCCATGAAGCTGCTGGAACTGTCCAATCCCAACCAGCCGTTGCTGAGGCGCCTGCTGGTGGAGGCGCCCGGCACCTATCATCACAGCGTGATGGTGGCCAACCTGTCGGAGGCCGCTTGCGACCGTCTGGGCGCGGATGGCCTGCTGGCTCGGGTGGGAGCATATTACCATGACATAGGTAAGCTCAAGCGGCCTCAGTTCTTCATCGACAACCAGTTAGGCGGGGAGAATCCCCATGATGGACTGTCGCCCTCCCTGAGCCGGCTGATCATTGCCTCCCACGTGCGCGACGGGGTGGAGCTGGCCAACGAGTGCGGTTTGCCGGAGGCCATCATCGACTTCATCCGCGAACACCACGGGACCAGCCTGATCTCCTATTTTTACAACCGGGCGGCCGAGAACGGGGGAAAGGATCAGCCCCCTTCGGAGAGTCAGTATCGCTATGAGGGGCCCAGGCCTCGTAGCCGGGAGACCGCGGTGGTCATGCTCGCGGACGCCACCGAGGCGGCAGTCAGGGCGTTACGCCGGCCGACGCCGGCCAAGGTGGAGGCGGTGGTGCGCAAGGTGGTGTGGGACCGTCTGGAGGACCGGCAGCTGGACCAGAGCCAGCTCACCCTCAGGGATCTGGACGTGGTGGTGGACACTTTCACCCAAATCCTCACCGGCATATTCCACCCGCGGGTGGAGTACCCCGACCGGGTGCTGGAAGAGATGGAGGCGGAGCAGGAAGGCGGTGCGCGTCGAGATCAGCAATGAGTACCGAGGGACTCCCGTCCCCCGGTGGGTGCTTCGGGCCATGAAACGCGCGGTGCGCCGGCTGCTGGAGATGGAGGGAGTGGATCGGCGCGCGGAAGTGAGCGTGGTACTCGTAGGGGATGACCGGATCCGGGATCTAAACCGGAAGTGGCGCGGGGTGGACGAAGCCACCGACGTGCTGGCGTTTCCCTGCGACCTGCAAACCGAAGAGGGGTCGATGCCCCTGCTGTTGGGGGACATCGTCATATCCGTGGACACGGCGCGGCAGCAGGCGGTGGAGGCCGGCCGGAGCTTCGGGGACGAGATGGTGTGGCTTTGCCTGCACGGATGTCTGCATTTGTTGGGTTATGAGGACGACACGGAAGAAGGGCGGCGGCAAATGGAGGGACGGGCCAGGTGCACCCTGCAGGGCATGGAGCGTTGAAGGGGACCACGTTGCTGCGCAGCTTCCGTAACGCGCTGGGCGGACTGCTTTGGGCGTACGGCAGCGAGAGGAACATGCGGATCCACGTGTGTGCCGGCGCCTGGGCGTTCTCCCTGGCATATCTCGGCGGGGTGGGGAGGGGGGGCTTCCTGCAGGTGGCGCTGGCGGTATTCCTGGTATGGATTGCGGAGCTGGCCAATACGGCGCTGGAGGCGGTGGCCGATCTGGCCAGCGGCGGCGAGTACCATCCCCTGGTGGGAAGGGCCAAGAATGCGGCGGCGGGCGGAGTCCTGCTGGCCGCCACCTACGCTGTGCTGGTGGGGGCGTGGGTGCTGTTGCCCGCCGTGCGGGGGCTGCCCGGGGCGGCAATGGACGCCATGCGGTCGGCTCCCCTGGCCGCCGGGGTGTTGATGGCCCTAGACCTGGCCCTGCTGGGTGGTGCCTTGCTGCCGGGGCGGATCTGGCACCGCTGGGTGCGGAACTGGATGGGGGATGGGAATTGATGCGGACGATCCCGGCGCGGCTGTGGTGGGTGGCCCTGGTGGTGGCGGTGGCTGCGGTGGCCCTGGGGGGATGTGGGGGACGGGAGGCCGAGGTTGGGGAGCCCCCCGCGAAGCCGCCGGAGGAACAGGAACCGACTTCGGTTCCCCCTCAGGAGCCCATCATCTTCTGCCCGCTGGACGGCCAGCAGGCCACCTCGGATGCGGTGTCGCGGCGCCCCCTGGTGGTGGTGATTGACAATCACCCCAGGGCGAGGCCGCAGTCGGGGCTGGAGCACGCCTGCATCGTGTACGAGATGCCGGTGGAAGGGGGATTCACCAGACTCCTGGCGGTGTACCTTCATGCGGAGGCGCCGCTGGTGGGTCCGGTGCGGAGCGCGCGGCATTACTTCATAGACTGGACGTTGGAACACCGGGGGATACTGTGCCATGTGAGCGGCAGTCCTCAGGCCAAGGAGCAGATTGCGGCCATGAAGGTGGAGGATCTGGATGATTTCCGGGGCAACCAGGGGTTCTGGCGCCTGGAGTCCCGCTCCGCTCCCCACAATCTTTACTGCAGCACCGCCTCGCTGCGCGACGCGGCCCGGCGCCAGGGATACGATCGCCCGGGTCTGTGGCCAAGCTGCGGGTTTTCCTTCTCCCGTGACCGGGAGCCGGTGGGTGACCAGGCCGCCACGGTACACATCACCCATTCTCCTTCCTACTCCGTCACCTACCGGTACGATGCAGATGCGGGGCGGTACCTGCGTTTCGTCAACGATCAGCCCCACCGGACGGATACCGGCCAACAGCTGGCGGTGGCCAATGTGGTGTGCCTCTGGGTCCCGGTGAGCCCCATACCCGGGGACCCGGAGGGACGGCTGGACGTGGATCTCACCGGACAGGGTCGAGCGCTGGTCTTCAACCGGGGCATCAGGCGGGAGGCCAGGTGGGTGAGGCTGCGCCGGGAAGGGCCCACCGCGCTGCTGGATGCAAAGGGAGAGCCGGTGTTCCTGAGCCCGGGCCCGGTCTGGGTTCACGTGCTACCGAGGACAGCGGATGTGAAGAGCGGAGGGGGATCGTGAACGGGCATCGATCTGGCTTCGCCGCCGTGGTGGGTAGGCCCAACGTGGGCAAATCCACCCTCGTCAACCGGCTGGTGGGCGAGAAGGTGGCCATCGTGTCGGACAAACCGCAGACCACCCGGCACCGCATACGGGGCATCCTCACCCGCCCCCACGCCCAGGTCATTTTCGTGGACACCCCGGGACTGCACAGGCCGCGGCACCGTCTGGGCGAGGTCATGGTGGAGCTGGCCCGGGGGAGCATGCGCGAGGCGGACGTGATCCTCTTCGTGGTGGACGCCACCAGACCGCCGGGGCGCGGCGATCAATACATCGCCGGCGAGTTGAGCCGGTGTGCCGTCCCCGTCATCCTGGTGCTGAACAAAGTGGACCTGGTCTCCCGCCAGCGGCTGGACGAGGCGGTGGACAGCTACCGCGGTCTGGTGACGGATGCTCCGCTGGTGCCGGTGTCAGCGCTCCTGGGGCACAACCTGGAAGAGCTGGAGCGAGAGGTCATAGCGCGCCTCCCCGAAGGTCCGCGCTTCTTCCCTCCCGAGATGGTCAGCGATCAGCCTCTGGCGGTGATGGTGGCGGAACTCATCCGCGAGAAGGTGCTGCTTCTGACGCGCGAGGAGGTGCCTCACTCGGTGGCGGTCACCGTGGAGGAGATGGCTCGCCGACGCGAGGACCTCACCTACATTCGCGCCGAGATACACCTGGAAAGGCCGTCTCAGAAGGCGATCCTCATCGGCCAGGGTGGCAGCATGCTGAAATCCATAGGTACGCTATCCAGAGAGGAGATCGAGAGGTTGCTGGGACACCGGGTGTACCTCGACCTCTGGGTGAGGGTCTCCCGTGGTTGGCGCAACCGGGAGGCGGCATTGAAAACGCTGAACTTGTGGCCTGTCGAGGGTTGACGGGGCTTGTATGCGGTTGGTAATCTTAAATGGAGGTAGGAGGTACCACCACGGGTGATTTTTCACTTCCATCACGAGGTGGTGAGATCATGGAAGGCCCGAGTAGTGACGGGTCAGCGAAATACCACAACCGAGTTGGTCACTGCCGGCCTTCCACGATGCTGCCACCACCAGTGGAGCTGCTGGGGGGGGTCCGGCGGTGACCGGGCCAAGGGAGGCTAAGACATGGAGAGAAACGTTCAGGACATCCTGCAGCAGCTCCGACAGTTACTGGCTTCAGGAGACCGCCAGGGCTTCTTGAGCCTTCTTTCCCAGGTTCACCCCGCCGATCTGGCAGAAGTACTCGAGCACATGGAACCCGCCGAACAGGGCATCGTCTTCGGCCTGCTCGACCGGGAACGCGCTGCCATGGTCCTGGAGGAGCTGGACTCGGAGACGGTGGCCCGCCTGCTCCGGGCCGCGGGTCGGGAGAGAGCCGCCAAGATCCTGGATCAGATAGCGGTTGACGAGCTGGTGGACCTGCTGCTGGAGATCTCCCCCCAGGACGCCCGGGAGTTCCTTTCCGTGCTGGAGGAGGAAGACCGGGAGGACATCCGCGACCTGCTCACCTACCCGGAGGACAGCGCCGGCGGGTTGATGACCACGGATTACGTGGCGGTGCACGAAGATCTCACCGCGGAGGAAGCCATCGGGGTGTTGCGCCAGATCGCTCCCGACGCGGAGACGGCGTACTACGTCTACGTGGTGGACACCCGGGGGAAGCTCACCGGGGTGCTCTCCCTTCGGGAGCTGATCATCGCTCCTCCAGACGTGCGGGTCAAGGATATCATGCGGACCAACGTCATCGCCGTTGGCGTCTTTGAGGACCAGGAAGAAGTGGCGCGGCTGGTGGCCAGGTACGACCTGGTGGCCATCCCGGTAGTGGACCAGGACGGGATCCTGCGGGGCATCGTCACCGCCGACGATATCATGGACGTCATCGAGGAAGAGGCCACCGAGGACATATACCGCATGGCCGGTGCGGGAGCGGAGAAGGAAGAAAGAGAGCTGGCCAGCAGCCCCTGGCACAAGGCGCGGCGCCGCCTGCCATGGCTGATTTTCCTGTTGTTTGGCAACATGTTGAGTGCCAATGTGATACAGGGTTTTACCCGCACCATAGAGGCGGTGGTGGCCCTGGCATACTTCATTCCCGTGCTGATGGACATGGGTGGCAATGTGGGCACGCAGTCCTTCGCCGTGGTGGTGCGGGGTCTGGCCACCGGGGAGCTGGATCCGCGGTACCTGTTCAGGACGGTGTTGCGCGAGGCGGGGGTCGGTGTCCTGGTGGGCGGCATCTGCGGCACCCTAGTGGGGCTGGTGGGCTTGCTCTGGCAGGGTGACCCCATGCTGGGATTGGTGGTGGGAGTGGCCATGGCGCTGACCCTGTTCACCGCCACCCTGTGGGGCACGCTGGTTCCTCTGGCGCTGGAGCGGCTGGGCCTGGACTCCGCCCTGGGGGCCGGGCCGTTCATAACCACGGTGGTGGACATCACGGGGCTGCTCATCTATTTCACCCTGGCCACCTACCTGATGGGACTGGTCACCTGAAGGGGGGGACAGGGGATGCGGCCGGAGGAGCTGGCCAGGTACATCGACCACACCCTTTTGCGCGGGGACGCCACCGAAGCGTCGGTGTTGAGGCTGTGTGACGAGGCGCTGGAGTGGGGGTTCCGGGCGGTGTGCGTTCACCCCTGCCGCGTCCAGCTGGCTGCTCGTCGCCTGGCCGGCTCGTCGGTGCGGGTATGCACGGTGGTGGGCTTTCCCCTAGGGGGCAATACTACTTACATCAAGGTCCTGGAAGCCAGGAGAGCTCTCGAGGAGGGGGCGCGGGAGATAGACGTGGTGGCCAACCTGGGGGCCATCAAGGATGGGCGGTGGAAGGCGGCGGAAGAGGATATCGCGGCGGTAGTGGGTGTGGCTCGAGGAATTCCTGGCACGGTGGTGAAAGTGATAATTGAAACGGGCTACCTGACCGACGATGAGAAGGTTCGGGCGGCCCGGATGGTGTGCCATGCGGGAGCCGATTTCGTCAAGACGTCCACCGGCTTCGGCCCCGGTGGCGCCACCGTGGAAGACGTGGCGCTCCTGCGGCGGGCCGTGGGCGGAGTGGTGGGCGTGAAGGCGGCCGGCGGCATTCGGACCCGCGAGCAGGCACTGGCCATGATTCGGGCGGGTGCCAATCGCATCGGTACCAGTGCGGGCGTGGCGGTGGTCAGCGAGGCCGGCTAGGAGGGGTCTGTTGGAGCTGTATCGCACGGAAGTGGTAATCCTGCGGGCGTGGGACCTGGGAGAGGCGGACAAACTGGTCCGCATGCTGTCTCGCGAGCACGGCAAGCTACCCGTGGTGGCCAAGGGAGTCCGACGCCCGAGAAGCAGGATGGCGGCGGCTGTCCTGCCTTTCACTCACGCGGAGGTGCTGCTGTACCGCGGCAGAACCCTGGAACGACTGCGCCAGGCGCAGGTGCTGGACTCCTTTCAGGCTATCCACGGCGAGCTGGTGAGGTTGGCGCAGGCCACCTACTTTTGCCAGCTAGTGGACGAGTTCACCGAAGAACGGGCGCCGGTGCCCGAGGTTTACCATGTCCTGCTGGAGGCACTACGGCAGCTGGCGCGAGGGGCGGCGCCGCTGCTGCCGCGTGCCTTCGAGATGAAGCTGTTGACGGCCACCGGCTATCAGCCGCAGCTGGACGGCTGTGCGGTGTGCGCCCGGGCGGTGGCCCGGAAAGCTCACTTTTCCGCCTCCGCCGGAGGCCTGGTATGCGAGTCATGTGCCGCCAGCCTGGAGGATGCCGAGCCGGTGTCTTTGGGGACGGTGCGGATAATGCAGAGGCTGCTGGCGCTGCCCCTCGATCGAGTGCAGACCCTGGCCGCCGCGCGACCCATGGATCAGGAACTGAAACGTCACCTGCGGCGTCATCTCCTTTACCGGCTGGACAAGAACGTGGCCAGCTTTCAATTCCTCGACATGCTCGAGGGTTTGACGTCGGTCTGAACCACCCGCGAGAGGGGAGTGACGGTGTGGATCTGTTGGACAAAATCGAGGTGCTGAGGCAAAAGACCGGGGCCAGCTACCGCCAAGCCAAGGAGGCGCTGGAACGGGCGGACGGAGATGTACTCCAGGCTTTGGTCTTCCTGGAGGAGGACAAGAGGAAGGCCTCACAGGAGCCGCTGTGTCAGGAGACATGGGCCTGGGTGCGGGGAGCAATCACGGAAGGCATGCGGCGGCAGGTGGTGGTGAGTCGCGAAGGCCGGGTGGTGGCCAAGATCCCCCTGCTGGTGGGGCTGGCCGGCGCGGTATTGCTGCCGCACGTTACGGCGCTGGGCCTGGCGGCGGCCTGGTTGACCAAATGCGACATCGGAGTGCAGAGGCAAGAGCGCGACTGAGGCCGCGGCTCCGCCAGCCCGGACGCCGCGGCGGGTGGGCACGGTGGGGGCAGCGGTGCGGCTGCCCGGACCTCAGGCGCGAGCGCCTGCGGTCGGTGGAGCCCAACGGGCCGCGAAGCTGAAATCGCGGGGAAGCCTCCGTTGCACCGCGGGAGAGAGCGGTTGAGGAGGCTTTCGATCCAGAAGGAGGCGAGATGATGACCTTCCAGGAAATGTTTCTTCGGCTGGAGCAATTTTGGGCAGCTCAGGGATGCGTGATCATGCAGCCGTACGACATCGAAAAGGGAGCAGGAACCATGAACCCGGCGACCTTTTTCGGCGCTCTTGGTCCCGATCCCTGGAGGGTCGCCTACGCTGAGCCGTCGCGCCGCCCCACGGATGGGCGCTACGGAGAGAACCCCATACGTTTTTACCGGTACTGGCAATACCAGGTGCTGCTGAAACCTTCACCCGACGACGTGGTGGACCTTTACCTGCAGAGCCTGGAGCATTTGGGAATAGACCTGAAGGCCAATGACCTGCGCTTTGTGGAGGACGAATGGGAAGCCCCCACCCTGGGTGCATGGGGACGCGGCTGGGAGGTCTGGCTAAACGGGCTGGAAGTGACCCAGTTCACCTACTTTCAGCAGATGGGCGGGTTGGAGTGCCGGCCGGTTTCCGCCGAGATCACCTACGGTCTGGAGAGGTTGTGCGCGCACCTGCAGGGCGTTGACCACCTGTTCGAGCTCAGGTGGCAGGGCCCCCTCCGGTACGGTGATGTGTACCGGCGGGAGGAGTACGAGCACTGCCGCTATTCCTTCGAGGAAGCCAGCATCCCCCTGGTGAGGGAGATGTTCGATCGGTTCGAGGAAGAAGCAAAACGGTGTCTGGAAGCGGGACTGTGCTTCCCTGCATACGACTACGTGCTCAAGTGCTCGCACTGCTTCAACCTCCTTGAGGCCCGGCGGGCCATGAGCGTGAGCGAGCGGGCGGCGTACCTGTTGCGGGTGCGGGAGCTGGCCGGGAAGTGCGCCCGGGTGTACCTGGAGGGGAAGGTGCGATGAGGGCCCGGGACCTGTTGGTGGAGTTGGGCGTGGAGGACATGCCTCCTTCCTGCTGCCTGACCGCGGTGGAGCAGTTGCCCGGCCTGCTGGAACGGCTGCTCCGGGACTGCGGTCTTTCCTTCCAGGAGGTGGTGGCCTGGGCCACCCCGCGGCGGCTGGTGGTGCGGGCCCGGCGGGTTGCCGCTCATCAGGCCCCGCGGGTCAAGCGGGTGCGGGGTCCTGCCGCCAAGGTGGCTTTTGACCAGAATGGCCGGCCGACTGCAGCTGCACTGGGGTTTGCCCGGGCCCAGGGGGTGGCGGTGGAGGATCTGGTGGTGGAGGACACCGCTGGGGGTCAGTATGTATTTGCCGTGCTTCGCCAGGAAGGGCGCCCGGCGGTGGAGGTGTTGCCGGAAGTGCTCACCGCCATGGTGGCGGCGCTGGAATTTCCCAAGATGATGCGCTGGGGCACCCATGAGGTCCGCTTCCCCCGGCCGGTGCGCTGGATTGTTGCCCTGTGGGGGGACCAGGTGGTGCCGTGGGAGTTTGCCGGGGTGCGTTCGGGGGCGTACACGCGCGGGCATCGCTTCCTGGCGCCTGGACCGTGGCTGATCCCGGCCGCGGAGGAGTATGCGGCGGTCATGGAGTCGGCCAAGGTACTGGTGGATCACAACGAGCGCAAGAAGGTGATCGCGGCCCAGGTCCAGGAGGCGGCCAGGCAGCTGGGGGGCGTGGCGGTGACCGCAGAAGAACTGCTGGAGGAGGTCACCTTCATGGTGGAGTGGCCCACCGCCTTCAGCGCGGCCATAGATGCGGAGTTCATGGAGCTTCCCCGGGAGGTATTGGAAGTAGCCCTGCGGGTGGCGGAGAGGTGCTTTGCCGTGCAGACGCCTGAAGGCGACAGGCTGCTTCCCGCCTTCGTGGGGGTGCGCGATGGTGGTCCCGAGGGACTGCAACGGGTGGCCGCCGGCTACCGGTGGGTGGTTCGGGCCCGACTGGCGGATGCTGCGTTCTTCATCCGGAAGGACTGCGAACTCAGTCTCCAGGACCGGTTGCCCCTGCTGAAGGGCATAGTTTACCATCGCGGGTTGGGCAGCGTGGCGGACAAGTCGAGGCGGGTGCGCCGCCTGTCCGCCGTCCTGTGCGAGTTGCTGCATGTGCCCGCGGAGGCGGCCCGGTGCGCGGACCGCGCCGCAGAGCTGGCCAAGGCCGACCTCACCACCGAGATGGTGAGGGAGTTTCCCGACCTGGAGGGGTGCATAGGTCGGGAATACGCGCTGCGGGGCGGGGAGTCGCCCGACGTGGCCCAGGCGATCTTTGAGAGTCGACTGCCGCGCTGGGCCGGGGACATCATCCCGGAAACCACGGCGGGGACGGTGGTGGCTCTGGCCGACCGCTTGGACACTCTGGCCGGGTTCTTCGCCCTGGGCGAACAACCCACGGGTTCGCAGGACCCCTTCGCCCTGCGCCGACACGCTCTGGGTCTCCTGAGCATACTGCTGGGCCGCCAGCTCAGGCTGGATCTGGCCGAGGTCTTCCACCGCGCTCTTTCCCTGTTGCCGCAGGAAGCTTTCGCGCGGGGGAAAGAGGAGGTGTGGCGGGCGCTGGTGGAGTTCGTGAAGACGCGGCTGCGAGGGCTGCTGCTGGAGGAAGGGTTGCCGGGCGGGGTGGTGGACGCCGTGCTCCCTCGTCCCCCCCTGGACCCGGTGGGCCTGCGATTGCGGGCGCGCCATCTGGACCGCTTCCTGCGCGACCCGGCGGCAGAAGACCTTCTGCTGGCGCACAGGCGCGCATACAATCTTTCGCGACGAGCGGGAGACTGGAGGGTCCGGCCGGAACTGCTACAAGCCCGACCGGAAGCGGAGCTGTGGGAACAGCTGCAGCTGCGCCGAGAGCGGGCGGGAAGGCTTCTGGACCGGGAGGACTATTTCGGCTACTGGAAGGAAGTGGCCGCGCTGAGGTCAGCGGTAGACCGATTCCTGGACAACGTGCTGGTGATGGCGGAGGATGTGGCCTTGCGGCGCAATCGCCTGGCTCTCTGCCGGGAGACGGCCGAACTGCTGGCCGGGCCCGTGGAGCTACACCTGCTGCGACGAGCGGACTGAGGCGGGCAGGATTCCCGCCTGGTCCCAAGAAAAGGTAGCTGCGGACACGGTGATGAGCTGGGGGCCTTCGGATGGGAGGTTTCAGCGTGCGGCCGACGATCTTCGTGGTATCGGACTCCATAGGTGAGACAGCGGAACTGGTGGCCCGGGCGGCGGCCAGTCAGTTTGATGCCGCGCAAGCGGACTACGTCCGCGTACCCCACGTGGACAGTAGAGAACGGCTGGACGCGGTGGCCAGGGAAGCTCGGCAGCGCCCCAGCGTCATAGTGTACACCCTGGTGTTGCCCGAGTTCCGAGAACATCTTCGCCGACTGGCGGAGGAGATGGGCATTCCCCATGTGGACATCATGGGCCCCATGCTGCGGGCGCTGGAGCGGGTCATACCCACCCGACCCAAGCTGCAGCCCGGCCTGGTGCGTCAGATGGATGAAGAGTACTTTCGCCGCATCGAGGCGGTGGAGTTCGCGGTGAAACACGACGACGGCAAGGATCCCCGGGGGTTGCTGGAGGCTGACATCGTCCTCATCGGGGTATCCCGCACCTCCAAGACGCCGGTGAGCTTGTATTTGGCGCAGCGATGCCACCGGGTGGCCAATTTGCCCCTGGTGCCGGAGCTGCGCCCACCACCGGAGCTGTTTCGGGTGCCCAGAGAACGGATCGTGGGACTGACGGTGGATCCCGACCAGCTTCAGCGGATCAGGGAGGCGAGGCTCAAGGTGATCGGTTTGACCAGAGGCGCCAACTACGCCGACCGCGATCGTATTCTGAGGGAGCTGGAATACGCACAGAGCATCTTCCAGAAGCTGGGCTGCCCGGTGGTGGACGTGACCAATCGCGCGGTGGAGGAAACCGCCAGCTGCGTGCTGGAGCTAGTGATGAAGAGGGAGGGTCTGCGGAGTGGCTGACCGGCCGATCTATCGCTTTGATGAGGGATCTGCCCAGATGCGCGAGTTGTTGGGGGGTAAAGGTGCCAACCTGGCGGAGATGGTGGCCCTGGGTCTGCCGGTGCCCCCTGGGTTCACCATCACCACCACGGTCTGCAAACGCTATTACCAGCTGGGGGAAAAGCTGCCTCCCGATTTGATGCCCGCGGTACGGGAGGCCATGGCCGACCTGGAGCGGAGCACAGGCAAGAGCTTTGGCGACCCCGCCCGTCCCCTGCTGGTTTCGGTGCGCTCCGGAGCGGCAGTGTCCATGCCGGGGATGATGGATACCATCTTGAACCTGGGCTTGAACGATGAGGTGGTCGAGGGTCTGGCGGAGGCCGCCCGTGACCATCGTTTCGCGCTGGACAGCTACCGGCGCTTCATACAGATGTTCGGTAACGTGGTCCTGGGCATCCCTCATGAGCGATTCGAACGGGTGCTGGCGGAACTGAAGGCCAGGGCCAAGGTGGCGGAAGATGCCGGTCTGGATGAGGCTCATCTCCGGGAGTTGATCGGGGAGTACCACGATGTGGTGAAAACTCAGTGCCGGCGAGAATTCCCCCAGGACCCTTACCTGCAGTTGGAGATGGCCATCGCGGCGGTGTTTCGTTCCTGGAATAACCACCGGGCCCGGGTCTACCGGAAGGTGCACCACATCCCCGACGACCTGGGAACCGCGGTGACCGTACAGTGCATGGTATTCGGCAACATGGGCTGGGACTCCGCTACCGGGGTGGTGTTCAGCCGCAATCCGGCCACCGGTGAGCGGGGAATGTACGGGGAGTATCTGCTGAATGCCCAGGGCGAGGATGTGGTGGCGGGGATCCGCACGCCCCGGCCCATCGACCGCATGGCTGACGATCTTCCCGAGGCGTACCGGGAGCTACGCCGGGCGGTGGAGACCCTGGAGAGGCATTACCGCGACATGCAGGACGTGGAGTTCACCGTGGAACGGGGAAGGCTGTACCTGCTGCAGACGCGGACCGCAAAGCGGACGGCGGCCGCCGCGGTGAAGGTGGCGGTGGACCTGGCCCGCGAGGGGATCATAGACCGGTCCGAAGCCCTGCGGCGAGTTGATCCAGACCAGCTGGCCCGCCTGCTGCACCGCACCGTGGACGCCGAGCGGGCGCCGGAACCGCTGGCGGTGGGGCTGCCGGCCTCTCCGGGGGCAGCGTGCGGGGAAGTGGTGATGGACGCCGACCGTGCCGAGGCCTTAGGACAGCAGGGCAGGGCGGTGATACTGGTCAGGCCGGAGACCACGCCTGACGATATGCATGGTATCGTACAGGCCCAGGGGATCCTGACCAGTCGCGGTGGCATGACCTGCCATGCGGCCATCGTGGCACGGGGTATGGGCAAGCCCTGCGTGGTGGGTTGCGACGCCTTGAGCATAGACCTGGCCGAGCGTACCGCCCGTATCGGCGAGATCACCATCAGAGAGGGAGACCTGATCTCCATCGATGGTGCCACCGGCCGGGTCTACCTGGGGGAGGTCCCCATGGTGGAGCCCCGGGTGGGCGGCGAGTTCCGGCTGCTGCTGGATTGGGCCAGGGAGTTCCGTCGGCTGGGGGTGCGGGCCAACGCGGACACTCCGGAGGACGCCCGCCGGGCGCGGGAGTTCGGGGCCGAAGGGATAGGCCTTTGCCGCACCGAGCACATGTTCATGGCCCCCGACCGGCTGCCGGTGGTGCAGGAGATGATCCTGGCCTCCACCCGAGAGGAACGGCAGCGGGCTCTGGATCGCCTGCGGGTGATGCAGGAGGAGGACTTTTACCGGATCCTCAAGGAAATGGACGGGCTGCCGGTGACCATCCGACTGTTGGACCCACCGCTGCACGAGTTTCTCCCCGATGTGGAAGAGCTGGCCCGCGAGGTGGCGGAGGCGGCCGCGCAGGGGCATGAGGGGCCCGAGGTGGAGCGCAAACGGGAATTGCTGCGCAAAGCCCGTGCGCTGGCGGAGTTCAACCCCATGCTGGGCTTCCGGGGATGCCGGCTGGGCATCGTATATCCCGAGATATACCGGATGCAGGCAGAGGCCATTTTCCGGGCCACGGCCCGGCTGCTGCGAGAGGGACGCCACCCCCGCCCCGAGGTGATGATTCCGCTGGTGGCGGAGGCCCGGGAACTGAAGCTGTTGAGGGAGGTGGTGGCGGCGGCGGCGGAACGGGTCGGGCAGCTGGAGGGGGTGGAGGTCCCCGCGGTGGTGGGCACCATGATCGAGGTGCCCCGGGCGGCGCTGACCGCGGCCGAGATTGCCGAGTATGCGGAGTTCTTTTCCTTTGGGACCAACGACCTCACCCAGACCACTTTCGGGTTTTCGCGGGACGACGCGGAGGCGAAGTTCCTGCACCATTACGTGCACCGGTCAATCCTGCCCCACAACCCCTTCGCCGTGCTGGATGAGGCCGGCGTGGGGAGGTTGATTCGGCTGGCGGTGGAGGAGGGGCGCAGTGCGCGCCCGGACCTGAAGATAGGCATCTGCGGCGAGCACGGCGGCGAACCGCGCTCCATCCTGTTTTGCCACCGCGTGGGGCTGGACTACGTGAGCTGCTCTCCGTTCCGGGTTCCGGTTGCCCTGCTCGCCGCTGCTCAGGCTGCTCTGGAAGGGGGACGGTGCTCCTGCTGATCCGCGAGGTGACGGAGGACATCGAACGACGGGTCTTCTCACCGCAGGCGACTCTGGCGTGTCAGAGCCGGGGTCGCGTTCGTCCGGAAGAGGAATGCCCGATCCGCACCGCGTTTCAGCGCGACCGGGACCGCATCATACATTCCAAAGCTTTCCGGCGGCTCAAGCACAAGACCCAGGTGTTCATCATCCCGGAAGGGGATCACTACCGTACCAGGCTCACCCATACCTTGGAGGTGGCTCAGATTGCGCGCACCATAGCCCGCGGGCTGCGCCTCAACGAGGACCTCACGGAGGCCATAGCGCTGGGCCACGATCTCGGCCACACTCCGTTTGGCCACGCGGGGGAGGAGGTGCTGGACGAGCTGCATCCCGGGGGGTTCAGGCATTATGAACAAAGCCTCCGGGTGGTGGACGTGTTGGAGGGCAACGGCGGGTTGAACCTCACCTGGGAGGTGCGCGACGGCATCCGCAACCACTCCGGGGACATGCGCCCGGCCACCCTGGAGGGACAGGTGGTCAAAATCTCCGACCGCATAGCGTACATCAATCACGACATAGACGATGCAATCCGTGGGGGGATCCTCCGGGAAGAGGACCTGCCCCGGGATGCGCTGGAGGTCCTGGGATGGACTCATTCGGCCCGTATCGGCACCATGGTCAGGGACGTCATCGTCAACAGCGCCGGGCAGTCCTCCATTCGCATGGGAGAAGCGGTGGGCCGGGCTACCGATGCCCTGAGGGAGTTCCTGCTGGAGAGGGTATATGTGGGCTCAGCGGCCAAGCGAGAGGAACGTAAGGCCAAGGAGATGGTGGCATTCCTGTACCAGTACTACGTCAAGCATCCCCAGGAGATTCCTTCCGAGAACATCAGGTCTCAGGACCCGTGCGTTGCCGCCCGGGATTACGTGGCGGGCATGACTGACCGGTACGCGATTTACAAGTTCGAAGAATTGTTCGTACCGCGCCCGTGGCATTTCACCTGAGTCGCGGAGGAAATGACCTGGCTTCGGCGAAAGCAAATGGGTGTGCCCGAGGGGGGAGCCGATGGGGCGTTTTTTCTCTGATGAGATCATTGAAGAGGTACGCGCGCGGAACGACATCGTGGAGGTGGTGTCGCAGTACGTCAGCCTGCGCAAAGCCGGCCGCAACTACGTGGGATTGTGCCCGTTCCACAGCGAGCGCGACCCCTCCTTCACGGTGTCCCCCGACAAACAGATGTTCTATTGTTTCGGCTGCCAGACCGGCGGTAATGTCTTCACCTTCCTCATGAAGGTGGAGGGGTACGACTTCCCAGAGGCCGTCGAGGTTCTGGCCAGCCGGGCGGGAGTTCCGCTGCCTGCCCGGAGCGAGGAGGGAACGTCCCGGCGCAAGCGTTCGGACCAGCTGTTGCGGGTACTGGAGATGGCGGCTGACCAGTACCATCGGATGCTGATGAGCAGAGCGGGTACCGATGCGCTGGACTACCTGAGGCAGCGGGGGTTGCCCGAGACCACCATCAAGGAGTTTCGGTTGGGCTACGCACCGCAGCGCTGGGACTACCTCACTCGCCACATGGCCCGGCGCGGGGTGGATGTCCAGGTGCTGGTGGATGCTGGCTTGGCGGTGCGCCGCGAGAGAGGGGGCGGCGCCTACGACCGCTTCCGCCATCGCATCCTGTTCCCCATCCAGGATCACCGTGGGCGGGTGGTGGGTTTCGGCGGACGAGCCTTAAAGGCCGATGATCAGCCAAAGTATCTCAATTCGCCGGAGACGGCGGTGTTCAGCAAGGGACGCATCTGGTACGCGCTGCCGCAGGCGCGCGAGGAGATGCGCCGCCTGGACTGGGCGGTGGTGGTGGAAGGTTACATGGACGCACTGGCCATGCACGGAGCGGGGATACGCAACGTGGTGGCCAGCCTGGGGACTGCTCTAGGCGCGGAGCAGGCGCGCGCACTTTCCCGGTTGGTCAATGAGGTGGTGGTTGCGTACGATGCCGACAGCGCCGGACAGCGGGCGTCACTTCGCGCGTTGGAGGCGTTCTGGGAAGTGGGTGTCTCCGTGCGGGTTGCCGTGATGCCCGAGGGGTGGGATCCGGACGATTTCTTGCGTGCGCGGGGCCCTGCCGCGCTTCGCCAGGTCCTTGCCGAAGCCCTGCCACTGGTGGACTATCATCTGTACTTAGTATCCAGGCAGTTTGACCTCAGCTCAGTCGCAGGGAAGGTAGCGGCTTCCCGCGAGCTGTGCGAGGTGCTGGCCCGGGTGGAGAACGCCGTCGAGCGGGACGCTTACATCGCCCGAGTGGCCCATCGTCTGGGGGTGAACGAAGGTGCGCTGCGGGAGGAAGTGGCCAGGCGACGGCGAACGGGGCATAAAGGCTGGCAGAATAGGGATAATACAAAGGATGCTGGATCTGGGCTCAAACTGGTGGGCGGCACACCGCCGGCGGTGGTGCGGGCGGAGAGGGATTTGCTGCGCCTGCTGTTGTGCGGACAAAGCTGCGATCCAGAAGTGCTGGAGCGCCTGGAACGGATACCGTTCAGCGATCCCTGCGCCAGGTCCCTGCTCGGTGCCGTGCTGAGGTGCCTGCGGGCAGGGGTCGAACCCGACGTTCAGCGAGTGGCTGCTGACATTGAAGACCCAGAAGTTCAGGCCCTCCTGGGGCAGCTGGCGGTGGCTGCTGGAGATGATGAAGAGTCAGCGGGTACCCTGGAGGATTATATCTCTTTGATAGAGAAACATCAGCGGGAACGACGGCTGGCGGAGCTGTTAGAGCGGATCCGGGAACAGGAGCGCAGCGGTCGCGGGGTCACCCCCGAGCTTTTGCGAGAGTATGACCGACTGCGACGAGCCATGGAAGGCTCCGGCACCAGATGGCCGTACACGTATCCCCCTAGGTAACGGCAGGGGGAGGGGGAGAGTAGTTGAGGAACGAGGACAAGAAAGACGTAAGAGAACTGAATATCGAGGGGCTGGATGACCTGATCGACCAGGGCAAGAAGAAGGGCGTGCTTACCTACGATGAAATCATGGATGCGCTCCAGGACGTGGATTTGACCCCCGAACAGATCGACGATATATACGAGATGTTTGCGAATGAGGGCATCGAGGTGCTTGAGTCGGAGGGAGATCGCCCGGGTGCTGCCTCCCGCGCTGCAGATGAGGAGGAAGATGACAGCATCCTGCAGGGTATCTCGGTCGATGACCCGGTGCGGATGTACCTGAAGGAGATCGGGAAAGTGCCCCTGTTGACGGCGGAGGAGGAAGTTGAGCTGGCCAAGCGGATAGAGCGCGGAGACGAGGAGGCCAAGAGACGGCTTACTGAGGCCAATCTCCGCCTGGTGGTCAGCATTGCCAAGAGGTATGTGGGACGGGGGATGTTGTTTCTTGACCTGATCCAGGAGGGTAACCTGGGACTCATCAAAGCAGTGGAAAAATTCGACTATCGAAAGGGATACAAATTCAGCACCTATGCCACCTGGTGGATCAGACAGGCAATCACCAGGGCGATCGCTGATCAGGCACGTACGATCAGAATACCCGTCCACATGGTGGAAACCATCAACAAACTGATTCGGGTGTCGCGTCATCTGTTGCAGCAGTTGGGCAGAGAGCCCACGCCGGAAGAAATTGCGAAGGAAATGGGCCTGCCGGTGGAGCGGGTGCGCGACATCATAAAGATTGCCCAGGAGCCAGTTTCGTTGGAGACGCCCATTGGCGAGGAGGAGGATAGCCACCTGGGGGACTTCATAGAGGACGAAGAAGCTCCTGCTCCGGCAGAGGCTGCCTCGTACCTGTTGCTGAGGGAGCAGCTGGAAGAGGTGCTCGATACCCTGACCCCCAGAGAACGGAAGGTCCTCCGCCTCCGGTTCGGCCTCGAGGACGGTCGCGCGCGTACCTTGGAGGAGGTCGGACAAGTCTTCGGGGTTACCCGGGAGCGAATACGCCAGATCGAAGCAAAGGCTCTGCGCAAACTGCGGCATCCCACCCGGAGCAAGAAGCTGCGGGACTACCTGACTTGAACAGGATCAGAATCAGGCGAGTCGGCGGTGGCGGACCGAGATACGGTCCGCCCCCGTCGTTGTTGCGCGCGCGGCGCTGCGAGTGCAGGGGAGGGACAAGAGGAATGCTGGTACGGTTTGGGGTATCCATTCCCCGCGAACTCCTGGAGCGCTACGATAGGATGGTGCGGGCCAAGGGGTATACCAGTCGCTCGGAAGCCCTGCGCGACCTCATCCGCAATGCCTTGGTGGAGCAGGAATGGCAGGAAGAGCGGGAAGTGGCGGGAACCTTGACCCTGGTGTACGATCACCACACCGGTGACCTGCCGGGAGCACTCACCGGTCTCCAGCACGAACATCACCACCTGATCGTCAGCGTGCTTCACGTGCACCTGGATCGGCACACCTGTCTGGAGGTGCTGGTGGTGCGAGGCAAGCCCCGCGAACTTCGCGGGCTGGCCGACCGCCTCGGCAGCTTGAAGGGCGTCAAGCACAGCAGGCTGACCACAACCACTCTGGGCAAAGATCTCGGCTGAGGCATCGGATGCGCGCCCTTGGAGGTCTTGACCGTGCTGATGTACTGCACCGCTGGGGGAGTACCTGTCTAGACAGTTGGGGACGGACCCCCAGTGTGCGGCTGTCCTGGCCATCTAGACAGTCTTCCCCGTGCTGACTCAGCTGCGGTGAGCGGTGGAAGGAAGACCTGCAGGTCTGGGTTCATGTTACCCCGCCGGGCTTTCAGTTTCGGCGAGGGCTCCGTGGGGTAGCTAAGGCGGGAGCCGATCGGTCAAGAGGAGTGTGCTTGCGCGGCCTACAGCAGAGGAGCATGCGCAATTCTTGGTGGTGGTCCGAGAGCCCTCAGTAGAAGCCTGAACCGGCGCTCAGCCAGCCGTTCTGGATGTTGGGTCGCTTGGCAGTGTCAGCTTCGCAGCCTGCCTGGCGCGAGACCGGCATATCGCGGTGGATGACAGCCGGTCTGAGGCCGGCCACTGCATACCTTCTGGTGGTGTAGCGGCTTTAACTCCGGTGAGGTGCTGCCGGCTCCCTCTCCCCAGCTTTCGGCTTTGCCCTGCGAAGGGTGCTGGTCTGGATACCCCCAGTGAATCAACGACCAAGCCAAAAGGCGCTGGATCCGAGAGCTGCTGCGGATTCCGTGGTGATGCATCATGGTATCACTGGCCACGAATGCACGGTACGGGTACACTTCTGGTTTGGCCGAGCACGGCGTACCATATGGGGTGGTATGGCTGTAGCTGCCTGCCTTATCGGATCCTTGGAAGCACAGTGGCGTGGTGCGCTACGACATCAAGGACATCTTTGCGGGTGTTCAGTTGATGAGACGGATGCAAGAGCGCGACAAAATCCCTGAAAATATGTTAAGATATTACAGCAAGACAATGGCGATGGGGAGAGGCACTTGTGCCTGGTGTGTTGACGGAATCATCCAGGGATCTCCGGCACGCGCTGGGCCGCCTGAGCACTGGCTTGGGGACGTGCCTGACTCCCCTCGGCCAAATGCGCCTCTTTCCTGCTGACCCCCCGCTGGTGGCGCTTCGGGGTGTATTCGTCGCCGGCTTCATCGCGGGGAATGCTTTCGGGATTTGTCGGAGTACCCAGCAGGTGAAGCTGGCGCAAGTTGCGTCGATGCGGTTCCCGGCGGGGCCAACCAACGGGCTTGGGCTGGTTGGTGGCCGCGATGCGCCAGCAGTGACTTCATTGTTCCCTCCGGCATTGCATGGCTTCGCCCGCCCAGCAAGCATGGTGCGCTTCCCAGAGGCGGCCAAATGTGTTTCGCGGGGGATCATTGCGGTAGCCTCCTTGCTGAATGGTTTCTCCACCTTCTCCGCCCTCGCACCCGCGGTGGTTGCTGTGCTCCTGCCCTCGGGCACAGGTGGTTGCCACCGTGGCCACTGGAGTCAGGTGGCTGGCGGACAATCTCATCCTCCTGGTCCATCGAGGACCCCCGGCAGGGGTTGCGCCATCGGAGGCAGGGGTGGGCTGCCGGGACTTTTGGTCCAGGGACAAAGGATGATCTCGGCGATCCAAGTGAGCCTGCACCGGGTACAGGTGGCCGACAGTTACATGACCCAGCTGTTTCCTGCACAAGCAGAATCCGGTGCCGGGGACCAGGTAGCGCGGGGGATGCGGCATCGCAGATCCGTCTGCTTACCGCGTCCGCCCGGCGCTAGCCTTGAGGTGTGTGGAAAAGGGCGTCCCGGATACAGAAAGCCGCCAGAAGGCGGGGACCACGTCGTGTGAGGGTGACAGGGCCTGGCGTGCTGGTGTCGTGGATCGCGGTTGGTGACGGCTGGGGTGGACAACCAAGCAGACTCATGAGGGGGAATCCACGTTGAACCAGGAGCTCCCGGAGGTAGGTTTGGAGGATCTTCAGGAGAGCATGAGCCGGGCACTGGGTATCGCGGTTATGGTAGCCCATCCTGATGGGCGGGCACTGACCGAGCCGTCGAACCTGTGTTCTTTCTGCGCCATGCTCAACGGCGTTCCGGAAGGCCTGGCCAGGTGCACAGCATCCCGCACGGCGTCCGCGCAGGCCGCTGCGGCGGCGGAAAGGGAGATCCTCTATACCTGTCACGCCGGGCTGGTACACCTGGCGGTTCCGGTACGGGTGGGTGGAGAAACGGTGGCGGTGATGTTGGGCGGTAACGTAACCTTGGAACCACCGCCGCGAGAGGCGGTGGTCCGGCTAGCGCGGGAGGTTGGCCTTGATCCGGAAGAACTCCTGGCCGCTGCGGCGGAGGTGCCGGTGTGGACCGAAGATCGCCTCCGGACGGTCATGGGCGCAGTGGCCAAGGTTGCCCTGATTGTGGCTCGGCTGCTTCATACCAGACGTGAACTGGAAAGGAAAGCCGATGAGCTGGAGGCTCTTCTGCAGTTCAGCCAGACCGTCTCCAGCAGCCTCGATGTGGGGGAAGTGGCGCGGCGGGCGCTCAGGGCGGTGCTGGAGTTGACCGGCGCCAGCAGTGGGTCCGTCGTCATGCTGGGTGAGGCCCCGCAGCGGCGCGCCACGGCGGAAGTGGCGGCCACCCAGGAGCCATGTGAAGAGTTGCGGGTGGTCCCGTCTGGCGAAATAGTTGCCACTGTTGAACGCGAGAGCCGATCCGTGCAGTTCAATAGCCGGCCTGGAGGTGCCACGCCTGAAGAAAGGCGGCCAGCGGTGTCCTTACCCCTCATGGTCGGGGGCAGGGTGACTGGCGTGTTGACCATAGCGGGCAGGCCGGAGGGTGCCGGCTTCAGCGATGAGGAGGTCGCTTTTCTGAGCACCTTGGGCGGCAGCCTGGGGCTGGCGCTGGAGAACGCGCGCCTTTTCCGGCAACTGCAGCTTCGCGTTCGCATGCTGGAGCGATTGATTGATGTGGGGCGGGTGCTGTCGGGAAGTCTGGACGCAGACAGGGTGATCGAGTCAGCGGTGGCGAGCATCAGGCATGCCCTGGGGGTGGAATGCTGTGTGCTGTGGTTGCTGGATGAGGATACGGGCGAGCTGGTGATGAAGGGGAGCACCGGCGTGGGACCCAAGCTGGGAGCTGAGGCGGTCCGGGTCAGTCCTCAGGCCACGTTACTGGAAAAGGTGCTGGAGACGGGAGAGCCCACGATGGTGGAAGACGTGAAGCTGAACACGTCGGGAAGGCAGCTTCCCTGGTGCCCGGCCGACATGCGGGCAGTTGCAGTGGTGCCGATAAGGGTTGGCGGCAAGGTCGTGGGGGTACTGCAGGTGCATTCCCCAGGACCACGGCGCTGGAGCGACGAGGAAATCGGCTATGTGGAGGTGGTGGCGAGCCAGACCGGCCTGGCACTGGAGAACGCTCGCCTGTACTCGTCGTTACGACAAGCTTATTTGGGCGCAGTGCGGGCACTGGCAGCTGCGCTGGAAGCCAAGGACCTGTACACTCGGGGTCATTCGGTGCGGGTCGCTCGCTGGGCGCGGGCCTGTGCCCGCCTGCTGGGGCTTAGTCCCGAACAACAAGAGCAGGTGTACCTGGCAGGGCTTCTGCATGATGTCGGCAAGATTGGTGTACGGGAGGAAATTCTCCTCAAACCGGGGCGTCTCGACGAGCAGGAACGGAGGGAGATACAGGGGCACCCGGTGGTGGGAGCCAGGATCTTGGAGCCGGCCAGCTTTCACCCGGTGGTGATTGAGGCAGTACGACACCACCACGAAGATTACGACGGAGGTGGTTATCCTGCCGGCCTGATGGGCGAGGAGATCCCTCTTTTGGCGCGGATCATCCGGGTGGCGGATGCCTATGATGCCATGACGTCGGCCAGGCCGTACCGCGGCGCTCTCAGTGTGGAGCAGGCACGAGAAGAGCTGCGGCGGGGTGCGGGTAGCCAGTTCGACCCCGCCGTGGTGGAGGCGTTCCTGCGTATTCCGGCGGAAGAGATTCCCGAAATCACTGCCACGGTCACGCCCTTCCCACTGGGCGAATTTGCGCCATGGAATGATGTGGAAGGCTAGGGCCGGATTCTGGCCGGCGCCGCGCTGCATTCAAGCTTCGGGCACCGGATGGCATGCCCTAGTTTTAGAGCCCGGCCTTGTGAGCATTGTGTGGTTCTCGCTTCAGCGCTTGGCCCCCTTGCCGCGCGCCTGCTTCGCGGCCCCAGGGGGGTGTCCCTCGGCGTAGCACCGGAGGGGATAGCCAGCACCCACCATGAGGGTGCAGCGGTTGCATGACCGGCAGCTGGCGGTGTCGGTTAGCCCCCTGGCCATGCGCTCGGGCAGGGTCGGTTCCCTGACCAAAGGCCGGCTGAGGGTGATCAGGTCGGCTTGCCCGGTGCGGATCACCTGCTCCATGACCTTCTTGTTCCTGATCCCCCCTCCGACCATCAGAGGAGTCCTGACCATTCTTTTCACCACCCGGGCGTAGGGTAGCAGGTAGTTTTCTTTTGGTGTCAGGCGGGCGATCAATTGCATCAGGATCTCGCGCGGGAGCCGACTACTGGCCGGCAGGTGGTCCATGAGACCCAGCTGTCGCACCGTGTTCTCCGGGATACCTCCTCGGGCGATGAAGTAGCCCGATTCGTACATACCCGCGGCGATCTCCAGGGCGGATATTCCCAGAGCGTCGAGATCCCGGCAGGCGCTCAGGGCTTCGGGGAGAGCCAGTCCGCGAGGGGCGTAGTCGCGGATCGCGATCTTCACCGCTACGATGAAGTTCCCCCCGGTCCGCGCGAGGACGTTCCTGGTCAGCTCCAGCAGGAACCGTCTCCTCTTCTCCGGTGTGCCTCCCCAGTCGTCCGTGCGGAGGTTGGTACGAGGGGATAAGAACTGGTGCACGAGGTGGCCGTTGCAGGCGCAGATCTGGACCCCATCAAAGCCCGCTTTACGGGCTCGGACTGCGGCGGCGCCGAACGCTTCGATCAGCTCCTCTATCTCGGTAGCAGTCAGTGTCCTGGGGACGGTGCCGGAGCTGGGGTCCGGGACGGGTGAAGGAGCTACGGCCTCACCTTCTTCAGGACGCCGCTGGCGCCCGCAGTGGTAAAGCTGTAGGAGGATGGGTGTGGAATGCTGATGAACTACCCTGGCCAATTCCGACAACCCAGGGATCTGGTCATCATCATGGACACCGAGACATCCCTCATAACTGCGACCTTTCGGGTGGACGTAGGCACCGCCGGTGACAATGAGCGCGGCTCCTCCTGCCGCCAGCCGCTGGTATAGTCTCAACAAGTCAGTCGTGACCCTACCTGCCTTGTCAGCCATGCACTCAGCGGTTGCACCACGGACCAGGCGATGGCGCAGCCTCAAGGCGCCTAGCTGGAAGGGCGTGAAGATGGGGGACACAGATGCTGCACTCCTCCACCCAAGGTGAACTTGAACGGGGATCCCTACAGGGGCACTTCGTTACCCCCGTTGGGCTTCCTCCTCACGCCGGCAGACACACACACGGGTTGGGTACGGAGAGCGATCGGGTGCTGGAGGGCAAGGCCGTGGATGACCATTCTGTCTTGGCCGGAGGCAGTGGCGCGGAAACCTGGTGAAAGAATTACTTGACGCTATGACGAGGTGGGTGTAAGCTACCCGTGGCGACCGACGGTCGGTCGAGGCATACGTAACCGGTGCTGAATTCATCAACATGCGAGGTGGTTGCAGTATGCGGCAGATCTCCAATCGTACCACTAAGACTGCCCAAGAACGGGTTCACGAGATCCTGGACGTATCCCAGGCCCTGTTTGCGCAGAAGGGCTACGAAGCCACCTCGGTCCAGGAAATCATTGACGCAGTTGGCATCGCCAAGGGTACGTTTTACCATTATTTTCGCTCCAAGTCGGATCTGCTAGACGCAGTGGTGGAGCGGATAGTCGAACAGACGGTAGCTGTCATCCACACCGTGGTTGACAATTCCCAATTGGACGCTCTGACCAAGTTCCGGCAGATTTTCGTTCGGTCCAACAGTTGGAAGCTGCAGCACCAGGATCTCTTGATTGAGCTGTTACGGGTGATGTATCGACCGGAGAACGTAATCCTGCGGGATAGAGTGCGCAGCATGTCCATGGAAGTTGCGGGACCGCTTCTCGCGAAGGTGATCCGTCAGGGCGTGGAGGAAGGCGTATTCCACACTGAGGACCCTGAAGAGGTGGCACTCATCGTGCTGCATATGGGCCAGGCGGTCTCTGACACCATTGCGCACGTGCTGTTGTCTGCTCAACGGGATGAAGAGGTGGCCCGACGAGTTGGCCGCAGAGCTCGCGCCTACGAGCGCAGCATCGAACGAGTGTTGGGTGCATCCCCCGGTTCCCTTGACTTGCGGCTTCAAGAAATGTTCGTGCAGTGGCTTGCCAGGCCCGAGGCCGACCTGTGAGGGTTTTCATCTTTAGGTAAGGGAGGACTTGATCATGGCACAGCCGGCTATTGTTGCCGAGGACCTGACTTACCGCTATGGGGACCTGACTGCGGTGGATCACATCAGTTTTCAGGTGGAAGAAGGCGAGATCATTGGTATGCTGGGACCGAACGGTGCCGGCAAGACCACCACCGTGATGATGCTCACCGGCCAGATACGCCCCGCGGAGGGCCGGGCCCGTGTGCTAGGCATGGATATCGTGAAAGAGACCAAACAGATACAGCGGCACATCGGCGTAACCTTCGAGACGACCAACCTGTATGAGCAGCTCAACGCCGTGGAGAACCTCCAGCTCTTCGCCCGGCTGTATGGGGTTCGGGCCGATATCCGGGATCTGTTGGAAAAGGTGGGCCTGGCAGGCCGGGAGAAGGAACGGGTGGCCAACTATTCCAAAGGCATGAAGCAGCGCCTGATGGTGGCGCGGGCCATGTTGCACAACCCGCGGATTCTCTTTCTCGACGAACCCACCCATGGCCTGGATCCCGTTTCCTCCCGCACCATCCACACGTTGATCCAGGAGGCTGCAGAACGAGGCACGGCGGTCTTCCTGACCACCCACGACATGATGGAAGCAGATAAGCTTTGCCACCGGGTGGCCTTCATCAACCAAGGCAAGATCGTAGCCCTGGACACTCCGGCTGCCCTCAAGCTTCGTTACGGGAAACGGGCACTTCGGGTGGAGGTGGAAGCACCCGACGGCCGGGTCACCACCCACGAGATCCCGCTGGACGGTAGCGATGGCATTCAGGAGTTGGCCATGCTGGCTCAGCGGGGCCGCATCCTGACCGTACACAGTGAAGAAGCCACCCTGGAGGACATCTTCATCCAGCTCACCGGAAGGGGGCTGGTCGGGTGATCGCTACACTGATTGCCAAGGACCTCAAGCTTTACGCCCGCAACCGGCTGTACAGCTTTCTCACCGTGTTTGCATTGCTGGCCTATATCGGGATCTACTTCTTGGTGCCGGCATCCACCAACGAAGAGCTCAGCATAGGACTGGCGTTAGAGGTGCCCCAGGAGCATCCGCTGGTCCAGTACGTGGTCCGGTTCATGGAACCCCAGCTTTTCACTTCCCGGGAAGCCCTGTTGGCCAGTGTGGAGGAGGGTGAGGTAACCGCGGGTCTGGTGATCACGCGGGAGGTGTTGGCCAGGCTGCAGCAGGGTCAGGCCGTGAACCTGCCACTGTACGTCACCCCGGGGACGCCATCCTATCTGCAGGAAGCCCTGGCCGATGTAGTGGCCGTGGCGATAAACGATCTGGTCTCGCCCGGGGGAGGGCGTATGCGGCTCATTGAGGAAACGGAGGAAGTGCTGGGGCCAGATCTGATGGGGGCCTCCCTCTCCATGCGCCAGCGCCTCCTGCCCATGCTGGTCATGTTCGTTCTGCTCATCGAAGCCTTTGGTATGGCTACCCTGATCAACCAGGAGGTAGTGACGGATACGGTCCGCGCCCTGCTGGTCACCCCCTTGCGGACGTCCCAGTTCATAGCTGGTAAGGCACTGCTGAGCGTGGGTCTGGCCATAACCCAGGTGCTGATCCTGCTGGTGGCCACCGGACAGATCGTTACAGCCCCCTTGCAGCTGCTTGTGCTCATCCTGCTGGGGGGTCTGTTCATGACCGGTGTGGCCTTTCTCATCGCGGCCATCGCCCGGGATTACATGGGGGTCTTCACCTGGGGCCTGGTGTTTGTCCTCCCTATGATGCTACCCGGCCTGACTGTGGCTTTTCCGGGCATGGCTAGTGCCTGGATGGAGTGGATCCCTTCCTTCTTCCTGGTTGACGGGCTGCATCGAGCGTTGAACTTCCAGGTCTCTTGGGGCGAGCTAAGCGGGAATCTGGTGAGTCTGTTGGGGATAAGTCTGCTGCTGTTGGCTCTGGGTGGCACATTGCTGAGGAGGCGATTCCAGTGAGTCTGCAGCGGATTGTGGTGCTCCTGGGCAAGGAGGCACGGTTGAACGCGACGAACGTCTTCTTCGCCTACTCGATTGCCATGCCCATCGTGCTCTCGCTGTTGGTGGGATTGGTCTTCGGCGATATCTTTTCCGGCATGCCCCGCCTGGGCATATACGCGGAGGGGGAGACCGAGCTCCTCGGGCTCCTGGATGCCAAGGGATCGCTTCAGGTGCGGGTCTACGAGAGTCCGGACGTTCTGCGCGGGGACGTGAGGCGAGGAGCGGTGCAGGTGGGCCTGATCCTGCCCGCGGGGTTCGACCAGGCTCTCCGCAGAGGTGAGGTGACCCGCATCCACGCCCTGCGTTGGGGCGAGGCTTCCCTGCGGGACCTGGCCCTGATCGAGACGGCGGTGGCCGATGTCATGGTGGAGTTGGCCGGGATTCCCACACCCGTGCAAGTCGAAGCAGTGCCCTTGGGCAAGGTGCAGGTGGCCTCCTGGTCCCAGCGTTTTCTGCCCCTGCTTGTTATCATGGCTGTGCTGCTCGGCGGGTTGCTGGTGCCTGCTACGTCCTTGATCACCGAGAAACAGAGCCGGACCCTCGTCGCGGTGACCACCACACCGACCACCTTGCTGGAAGTGTACGCGTCCAAGGTGCTCCTGGGGCTGCTCATCGGCCTCTTCACCGGCTGGGCCACCTTGTTCCTGAACAACGCCTTTGGCGGCCAGGCTGCGCTGTTGCTTGGCGTGCTAGGGTTGGGCGCGCTGGCCGCCTCGCTGCTGGGCGCGCTGTTGGGCACCCTGTCGAAAGATATGGATACCTTCATCGCCGTGGTCAAGGGGCTGGGGTTGTTGCTTTGGGGGCCGGGTATCCTCGCGCTCATCCCCCAGGTGCCCGAGTGGGTGGCCAGGATCTTTCCCACCTACTACATCGTGGATCCGGTGTTGCAGATCAGCCAAAGAGGGGCGGGCTTCAGCGAACTGGCAGGCGAGCTTGCGATCTTGCTTGCTCTGGTGGGGACCCTCCTCCTGGCTCTGGTTCATATTGTCGAGCGGCGCAAGGAGAAGATGGCGCTGGCTGAATAGAGGGCGCTGGGGGCGCTATTTGCGAGACAACACGGCGACTTACCGGGCAGCGCTGGGGAACCCGTACCGGCAAGAACTCTAGCGGGCTACAGGCCTTTCCCGTTGGTGTCCATTTCATGCCGGGGTTTCTGAGCTCTTGGTAGATTCGACCGGGAGGGCAGTACCTGCCAGCTTGCGGTTGCAGGAGGCCACCCATTGCCAGCGCTGGGATGCCGCGCGCCAGGCGCCGCGCAGCGATCCTGAAGCGGTGCCCGTGCGGGAGAACGGGAGTGGAATTTTGTGGAGCTTGGGTATTGACTGGAACACTGTTCGAAAGTATTAGCGCGGCGCAATTCACGGCATGACTGGTTGTACACGGCCACGATAAAATCCCCATAAGTGGACAACAAAATTCCCCAGTTGGG
>ENA-OSAE01000137-OSAE01000137.1-marine-sediment-metagenome-genome-assembly--contig:-NODE-137-length-52404-cov-46.089878_pt1 | contig 52404 bp, 53 predicted proteins | sample MGYA00237870_ERZ529317 | MGnify/ENA primary metagenome ERZ529317 (study PRJEB26369, sample SAMN03142812) | marine sediment metagenome | biome: marine; feature: borehole; material: sediment... | reverse complement strand
GCTTTTCTCCCCTTGGCTTGGCTGATCTCCTTTCCACACTTCTTGACCTAGAGCCAGAATGGGCTTGATTTATCGGTCCGGCAGATGATACAATATAATTCGTGCTAAACCGCACGGAACGGGTTCCCGAAGGGTTTTTCGTCGACCCACCCGGTTCCGGCGAGTCTTTGCAAGGGGAGGTCGCAATGTACGCGATTATCGAAACCGGTGGCAAGCAGTACTGCGTCCGTGAGGGGGATGCCCTCAACGTTGAGAAACTGGCGGGCGAAGCGGGCGCGGAGGTTGTGTTCGACCGGGTGCTCCTGGTCGGGACGGCGGACGGGGTCAAAGTCGGTCAGCCCGTTGTTCCGGGAGCCAGGGTCGTGGGCCGGGTCTTAAGTCAGGGCCGCGGCAAAAAGATCATCGTCTTCAAATACAAACCCAAAAAGAATTACCGGCGTAAACAGGGGCACCGTCAGCCCTACACGCGGGTGTTGGTCGAAAAGATTGAGGTTTGATCCGTATCGGGAGGTGAGATTGCATGGCACACAAGAAAGGTGTAGGCAGTTCACGCAACGGTCGTGATTCCCGGTCCAAGCGCTTGGGGCTCAAGCGGGGCGACGGGCAATTCGTGACGGCCGGGAGCATTATCGTGAGGCAGCGGGGAACCAGGATACATCCCGGGCGCAACGTCGGCATCGGCGGCGACGACACCTTGTTTGCCAAGGTGGACGGCGTAGTGAACTTCCAGCGCAAGGGCAGGGATCGCAAGGTGGTCAACGTGGTTCCGGCTGCGATGCTTTAATGCTTATTGCAGCCAGCCAGCCTCAAAAGGGCTGGTTTTTGTTTTTCGGAGGGGGGTTTAAAAATGTGGGTACCAGAAGCTCTGGCGACGGCTATCGGCAGTCTGCCGCACCGTGAGCCCAAACCGGCTTTGGATCTGATCGAACAGAATCTGGACCTAATACCGCATTGGCCGCAGTTGCCTCTGCGGGGCCCGCAGGAGGGGTTCGTGAGACAGTATCTGTACCCACTTTTGCAGACCGGGCTCCTGGAATGGGAAGGGGAGAAGATCCGTTTTGCTACCGGCGCGGACGACTGGCCCGACCGGTTGGCCGCCTTTTACGCGCTTTACCTGGCGGTGGAGGAGGGCGATGACGACGCGCTTCAACAGTTTGCCATTCCGCCGGAGGCGGCCTCCGGGTTCTACGCTTTCCTGGAAAGGACGGCGGCCGGCATGGGGAAAGCCCGCTACTTGAAAGGGCAGGTGGTAGGCCCCCTGACGGCCGCCTTTCAGCTGACCGACGCGGCCGGCCGGCCAGCTTACTACGATGAACAACTGCGCGACGTAGTGGTGAAAAGCCTGGCGCTGCAAGGACGCTGGCAGGGAGAGGCTTTGCGCCGCCCGGGTCTTAAGACGGTGATCTTTGTGGATGAGCCCGGGGTGAGCATTTACGGGCAGTCCACCTACATTACGGTGACCCGGGAAATGATCCGCGAGGACCTGGACGCCGTGGTGGACGGGATCCATGCGGCAGGCGCCTTGGCTGGTATCCACTCCTGCGCGGCCGTGGACTGGAGCATTCTGATGGAGACCCGCGCGGAGGTATTGAGCCTCGATGCCTACGATTACTTTGATTCGTTGCTGCCGTTCCGGGCCGAACTGGCCGAATTCCTCGCCCGGGGCAGGGTGGTTGCCTGGGGGATAGTGCCTACCTCGGAACGGGCGGCGGAAGAAAGTGTGGAGAGCCTGGTAGAGAGGCTGGAGCGGTACTGGGCACAGTTGTGCGACCGGGGGATCACCCGGGAACAATTGTGCCGCCAGGCGTTAGTGACCCCAAGCTGCGGCACTGGCACTCTGAGCGTGGAACTGGCGGAACGGATCTACAACCTTACCGCCGGCGTTTCCGAGGCCCTGCGCGCCGGCTAGAGAAAAACTAGAGAAGAAGATCAGGAGACCGAGATAGTGGTTTTTTGAACGTTAGGGTTAGGCGGAGGAGAGGGAATGCCGGTAGACTATCACCTGCATACGTACCGCTGCGGACACGCCCGGGGTGCTATGGCCGACTACGTCCGCGTGGCGCGGGAGCGCGGCTTGCGTGAGATTGGCTTTGCCGACCACCTTCCCCAGTATTTTTGCCCGCCTGCACGGCGGTTACCCGGGCTGGCCATGACCGACGGCCAACTGCCGGAGTACGTGGCCGAGGTGCTGGTCCTGCGGGAGGCCAACCCTGATCTGCCCATCAGACTCGGTATCGAGGCGGATTACATCCCCGGCCGGGAGGCGGAGCTGAACGCCATCCTGGCACGCTATCCCTTCGACTACGTCTTGGGCTCGGTTCACTACCTGGACGGGTGGGGATTTGACCACCCGGACTTCAAGCACGGCTACCGGGACCGGGACCCCGACCAGTTGTACCGTCGTTATTTTGCGCTGGTGCAGGCCGCGGCACGTTCAGGGCTGTTCGACAGCTTGGCCCACCCGGATCTACTGAAGAAGTTTGATTACCACCCCCGCGGCGATCTTGCGCCGCTTTACCGGGAAACCGCGGCGGTGATCGCAAGTGCGGGCGTTTGCATCGAGGTTAACACCGCCGGCCTGCGCGCGCCGGTGGGGGAGATCTATCCCCATCCGACCTTCCTCCAGTTTTGCCGGGAGTTCGGCGTCCCGGTTACCCTGGGTTCCGACGCCCACGCGCCGGAACAGGTGGGCAGCGGCTTTGCCGAGGCGATGACGCTCTTGAAGAGGGCGGGGTATCGTGAAGTGGCTACCTTCAGCGGCCGTCGCCGCGGCGCGATACCACTGGAGTGATCTGCGGTTATGACCTGCGGGATAGTATTCATTCCGTGGGCAATTGCACCGAATGACCCGAAAATGCCGTAGTTTCTGGGTGTTTTGCCGTTCAAGCCCCGTTCTTACCACGGGGTTTTTGCTGTTTTGCGCCATTAATGCCGTATAACGGCGATCGCGAGCGGGGCATAGTGACAAAAAATAGATCCTTGGTTTGGCCGTCATCAGCGTCGTGTGCAAAGTAGCATATTGCCGTTTTCAGACTCGTATATTGTTCGTAAACCGGTAAAGGCGGGTGGAGATGATGAAGGGAAAAGTCCGGGCCGTCTTAAGGAACTGGGCGGTGGCGGCGTTTGTTGTAGTGGGACTATTGGCACTGTTGGTGGTCGGGTATAACGCCTCCAGGGAAGACGCGCGTGACAACAATGCGGTGGACGACTCCGAAACCTGCGCTGTGGATGCCGGTGTCCAGAAGGATCTGATCGCCCGGAGCAGTGGTGTCGAGGGGTTGAGTTACCTGGTGGTGACCAAATATCCCATGTGGTCGCACGAGTCCCGCGTTTGGCTTCAGGGAAACCTGATCCGGACCGAAACGGTGGTCGACGGGGAGACCCTGATTTTGGTGGTAGACAGCCAAAACGGCGAGCTATTATCTTATGATGGCGCCGAAAACACGGTCACAAGGATGAGTCTGGGCGAGGGTTATGCCGCCGTGGAATCGCCGCTGGAGTACGTGCGGAACCTGGATCCGGCGGAGTGGGTCCAAGGCGAGGTGGCCTTTTTGGACGGACGTCGCTGTCGCCAGTTTATCCGGGAGGAGGCCGACGGACAAACGGTCCTGTACCTTTGGGAGGAGTTCGGTCTGCCGCTGCGGGTCGAATCCACGGTGAACGGGTATACTACCGTAACCGAGTTTCGGGAGATGGAGGTCGGCCTCTTGCCGGAAGACGTCTTTCACCTGCCGGCTGGGGTGCCGGTGCTGGACTTGGCGGACAAAGATACACCTCCCGCCTAGTCGTGCCCCGCATTTTTGAGGAACAGCGCCTCCCCTTGGTGGGGAGGCGCTCTTTTTGTGCCCCATAATGTTTTCTGATTTAGGAATAAATTTGCAGGATAGCCCTTGCATGTGGAGAGAAGGTGGTTTAAAGTGGTGTAAAGTGGTGGATCAGCCCGCGGTGGGGTGCAGAAGGCAGTGTTCATCGGCGCATTTCAGCACACCTTGGATCCCAAGGGAAGGTTGTTTATTCCGGCCCGTTTCCGTGAGGGCTTGGGGCCTAGTTTTGTCGCGACTAAGGGGTTGGATCGCTGCCTTTTTTTATACGCCAATAGCGAGTGGGAACAGCTGGAACAAAAGCTGAGGAAGCTGCCGTTTGCGCGGGCAGAGGCCCGGGCCTTTGCGCGGTTGTTTTTTTCGGGGGCGGCCGTACTGGAGGCCGACAAACAGGGCCGAGTATTACTTCCGGCTCACCTGCGTGATTACGCCCGGCTGGAAAGAGAAGTAATGGTCATTGGCGTTTCGTCCCGGGTGGAGGTCTGGGCCCGTGCCGAGTGGGAGCGGTACAGCGGCGAGGCGGGCGAGGCCTATGAGGAGATTGCCGCGAAACTGGTGGACTACGATTTGGATTTATAGCGGTGGAAGTGGGGTAGCCCGTGACAGGTTTTTACCACCGACCGGTAATGCTGGCGGAAGTCCTGGAGCTTCTTGACCCGCGGCCAGGAGGCATTTACGTGGATTGTACGCTGGGGGGTGCCGGACACAGTGTCGGCATCTTGGAGCATACCGGGGGGCAATGCCTGCTGGTGGGCCTGGATCAGGACGCGGATGCTTTGAACGTCGCCGCGGTGCGGTTGGCGGCTTATGGCGAAAAGGTGCATTTGACGCGGGCGAACTTCCGGGAACTGGGTGTGGTGTTGGCAAACCTGGGCATCAGCCGGGTGGACGGAGTGCTTTACGATCTCGGGGTGTCGTCTTACCAACTGGACACACCGGACCGCGGTTTCAGCTACCAGCATGATGCGCCCTTGGACATGCGGATGAGTCCGGAAGGCGGTATCACCGCCGCCGACCTGGTGAATGAACTGCCCGAAAAAGAGCTGGCGGACGTGATCCGCAAATATGGCGAGGAACGATGGGCCGCGCGTATCGCCCGGTTCATCGGACGGGAACGAGCCAAAGCACCCATTTTGACCACCGGGCACCTGGCCACCGTGATTAAGGATGCCATTCCGGCCCGGGCGCGGCGTACCGGACGGCATCCGGCACGCCGCACCTTTCAGGCGCTGCGCATCGCGGTGAACGACGAACTGGGCGCGTTGGAACTGTCCCTGAGACAGGCGGTGGACCTACTGGCCCCTGGGGGCCGGCTGGTGGTGCTGAGCTACCATTCGTTGGAGGACCGCGTGGTCAAAGACCTTTTCCGGGAATACGCCGTGCACTGCAAGTGCCCGCCCGGGCTACCGGTCTGCCGGTGTAACACTGTTCCGCGGTTGGAGATCCTGACCTCACGGCCGCGGGTGCCGTGCGCGGCCGAGGTGGCGGACAACCCGCGGGCCCGCAGCGCTAAGTTGCGGGCGGCGCGTAAGCTGTCCGGTGTTCTAAGGAAAGAGGAGGACGAATAGCCTTGATAGCAGCACGGGAAAGGGCGGACCATTATTACGCGGCGCCACAGGCGAAAACGCCTGTCACCCGGCCTATTCGGGAAAGACAGGCACGCCTTTTCCTGACGGCGCTGCTGCTGACGACCTTTGCGCTGGCGGTAGCCTTCAGTTACGTTAATGCCCTGACGGTAACCGTGGGCTACCAGGCGGAGATGTTGCGGCAAGAGATCGGGCGATTGAACACCGAAAAACAGAACTTGCAGGCTAAGTTGGATAGACTTGATTCACTGCCCAGGGTGGAAGCCTTGGCCGTGCACCGTTTGGGCATGGTGCGGCCCACCCCCGGTGACGTGATGTTCGTGGCCGTTGGCGCAGCGGAATCGGGTGTGACCGCGGCGGCGGACCAAACCGAAACGCCGGCTACCCATGAGTACGCGGCGGCGGACGGTGGCCAGCAGGTGTCCGAAACCCGGAGTAAAAGGCCGGAATCAGGGGTACTCCAGGCCTTGTTGGATCTGGTTGTCCGCTAGCAGAAGCGTTCAGGTGTACTACATACGGTAATGAAACGTGGCACGGTGCACCAGCAGGTAAAGCCGGCCGCGGTTTACCGGCAGGGTCTGCGCCATTCGCAGGAGGAGTGATATGCAGTCGACCCGGATTATTATGCGCAAACGAATCGTCGCCCTTCTGCTCTTGGGGGCGTTAGCCCTTTTTCTGTTGCTGGTGCGCTTGGCCTACATCCAATTCTTCATGGGCGAACACCTCCGGAAAGCGGCGCTGGAAAATCGGATGCGGGATTTTCCGGTCGAAGCGAAGCGAGGCACCATATATGACCGTAACGGCAGCGAACTGGTGACCAGTATCAGTGTGGATTCGGTGTTCGCCATCCCTTCGCAGATTGAAAACCCCAGCGAAACCGCCCAAAAGGTAGCCCTTGTGCTGGACATGGACCCGGACCGGGTTTACGAGCTGCTCACCAAGCGTGAATCCTTTGTCTGGCTGAAACGCAAGGTGGACTTTCAGGTGGCGAAGGAACTCCGGTCCCTGAGACTGCCGGGGATTGAATTTGTGGAAGAGAGCAAACGCCATTACCCCAAGGAACAGTTGGCCGCGCACGTGCTGGGTTTTGTCGGGATCGACAACCAGGGACTGGCCGGCATCGAAAACACTTATGACCACGACCTGAGCGGTGTTCCGGGCCGGATCGTAGTGGAGTACGATGCCGTGGGACGGCAAATACCTACGGCTGAACACAAGCGCTATCCGCCCATACCGGGCTACAACCTCTTTCTTACGTTGGATGAGACCATCCAGTATTTCGTGGAAAGGGAACTGGACCGGCTGGTGGACACCTATCAGCCCCGTTACGCGGTGATCATCGTCATGGATCCCCGAACCGGGGAAATCTTGGCCATGGGCAATCGGCCGAGCTATGATCCGAACCGATGGGCGGACTATCCCCAGGCCGCCTGGGATCGCAATCCGGCCATCTGGTATAATTACGAACCCGGCTCAACCTTCAAGATCTTTACCCTCTGTGCGGCGCTCGAAGAAAATGCCGTGGACCGCACGCGCCGTTTCTATGACCCCGGTTACATTAAGGTTGCCGACCGCAACATTCAGTGCTGGAAAGCGGGCGGGCACGGAAGCCAGACTTTTGAGGAAGTGGTTCAGCATTCCTGTAACCCGGGCTTCGTCGAGATTGGGCTGGCGGTCGGTGTGGACAATTTTTATAAGTACCTGCGGGGCTTCGGATTTGGTACGCCCACCGGCATTAAACTCCCCGGGGAAGCGCGAGGCATCTTGATTCCCCAAAAACAGGCCACCAATCTAAACTTGGCTGCCATGTCCATCGGCCAGTCGGTGGCGGTTACGCCGATCCAACTGACGGCCGCGGTCGCCGCGGTAGCCAACGGTGGGGTTCTGCTGCAGCCCCAGTTGGTAAAGCGGGTAGAAGATCACGAGGGCAATCCGGTCCGGGAGTTAAAGCCGCGGGAGGTGCGCCGGGTGATCTCCGAGGAGACGGCGCGCGAGGTGCAGTTGTTACTGGAGTCCGTGGTATTGAAAGGCACCGGTATCAACGCTTACGTCGAAGGCTACCGGGTTGCTGGCAAGACCGGCACCGCACAGGTGGTCGGCGAGTCCGGCGGTTACGTGTCGGGCCGCTATGTTTCCTCTTTTGTCGGGTTCGGACCGGTGGAGGATCCGCGGGCGGTGACGCTGGTCTTGGTGGTGGAACCGCAGGGCGGGGTCTATTACGGTAGTCAGGTGGCGGCTCCGGCTTTTAAAAACGTGATGCAGGATGTGCTGCGGTATATGGGTTTACCGGCCAGGAATGACCTGCCGAAACCGGAGCGGCAGTGGGCCTGGACCGAACCCGAAGAACCGGAAGAAGTGGCCGTACCCCAAGTGGTGAATCTCCCCCTAGACGAGGCCGTTCGCGAACTGCGGGCGGGCAACCTGAACTTCGTGACCCGGGGCGAAGGCAACGTGGTGCGTGAACAAGTGCCCGAGGCGGGCGCGATCGTGAAGGAGGGAACCACGGTGATCCTGGACTTGCGGGTCGGCGCGGTAGAAAGCGGCGGACAGGTGACCGTACCGGACCTTACCGGGTTGACCATTAAGCAGGCCGGCACCCTCCTGGAAAGCCTGGATCTGTTGCTGGATCCCAGGGGTAGCGGCCTGGCCGTTGAGCAGTCCGTGAAGCCGGGGAAAAAGGTTGACCGGGGTACCGCCATCCGGGTGCACTTCGCGCCGCCCACAGCAGGAAGCAGACCCGGGCGTGAAGAATGAACGCAGGTGGTGTATACTTTGGGGGGAAGAATTCAGAAGAAAGCGGAAGAGATTAATCCTATTCAGGATTCCGGAGTCAGAATGCAGATTCCGGAATAAATGGGGTATTTAAGATTAACGGTATGACCGGAGGAGACTGAACGTGGATTTCAGGGATTTGATCAGCGCTTTGTCCGTAAAAGCCCATAGCCCGCACCTTGAGGTGGGCATCCGGGGTATCGCCTACGATTCGCGGCAGGTGCGGCCGGGGTTTTTGTTTGTGGCCATCAGGGGGCTGGTTAGCGATGGACACCGGTTTGTGCACGACGCCGTGTCCCGGGGAGCCGCCGCCCTCTTGCTGGAGCAGACCGTTGCCGTGCCCGAGGGGGTGGCCTGGGCGGTGGTCCCGGATACCCGCGTGGCTTTGGCTATAGTTTCCAGCCGGTTTTACGGTGAACCGGCCCGGGGACTAAGCCTGATCGGGGTGACCGGCACCAACGGCAAGACCACTACCACCCACCTGATTGCGGCCCTGATGCGGGTGCGTCATCCGAAGGTGGGACTGGTGGGTACCATTTACAATGCTATTGGGGACGAAATCCTGCCGGTGACCCACACCACTCCCGAGTCCCTTGATTTGCAGCGCCTATTGCGGCGTATGGCCGACGCCGGGGTACGGGACGTGGTGCTGGAGGTTTCCTCGCACGGCCTGCGGCTGGCCCGGGTGGAGGGTTTACGTTTTGATGCTGCCGTCTTCACCAATCTAACCCAGGATCACCTCGATTTCCATGCCGACATGGACGACTACTTCGCTAGTAAGGCCATGCTATTCGAGAGACTGGACAAAGACGGCGTGGCGGTAATTAACGGGGACAATCCGTACGGCCGGCGTCTTATCCAAATGGTTCCCGGCCGGTCAATAACCTACGGAATCAGGGAAACAGCAGACGCGCGTGCCGTGGATATCAGGATTAGTCCTACCGGGGTGCAATTTACGGTAGAGAGCCCGTGGGGGGTTTTTCCGCTTTCCTTGCCGCTTGCGGGGCTTTTTAACGTTTATAACGCCTTGGCCGCCGTATGTGTGGCATTAGAGAAGGGGCTTACTCCGCAGGTGGTGGCCGACGTTCTGGCACGGGTGCCAGGTGTTCCGGGGCGTTTTGAGCGGATAGACCGGGGGCAAGACTATACGGTGATTGTAGACTACGCCCATACGCCGGACGGGTTGGAAAACGTGCTGCGCGCTGCCCGACAGGTTGCTCCGGGGCGCGTTATCGCGGTGTTCGGTTGCGGCGGTGACCGGGACCGGAAAAAACGTCCCCTGATGGGGGCGATCAGTGCCCGCCACGCCGATTACACCGTGCTTACTTCGGATAATCCGCGTAGCGAGGAGCCGCTTTCGATCATCGCCGACATAGAACGGGGTTATCGCCGGGTGCGGCCGGATGGCTATGTCGTGGTGCCGGATCGCCGGGAGGCCATCCGCCACGCCTGTGCAGCGGCTCGGCCGGGGGACATTGTGGTGATTGCGGGCAAGGGGCACGAGAACTACCAGCTGGTCGGCAACCAACGGCTGGAATTCGACGACCGCCGCGAGGTAGCCGCCATTTTGGATAGTATGAACAACTTAAACCGTAGGAGCAGATATGCGCACGATAACCCTAGGGGAAATTAAAGAGGTCATAGGGGCCGAACTGGTACAGGGTGACCCAGGAGTCCAGGTCGATCGGGTGAGCATCGATACCAGGACCATGACGGGTGGGGAGCTTTTTTTTGCGCTCCGCGGTGCGCGTTTTGACGGGCACGACTACGTCCGGCAGGCGGTAGCCGCCGGTGCTGCGGGCGTAGTGGTACACCGGGAAGTTGCGGTGCGTCGGGAGGTGCCGGTCCTCCGGGTGAACGACACCCTGAGCGCGCTGCAGGATCTGGCCCGTACCAATGTCCAGCGTTGCGGTTTACCGGTGATTGCCATTACCGGCAGCACCGGTAAGACCACCACCAAAGATTTGGTAGCCGCGGTGCTGGCCACCCGCCTGCGTGTCCTGGCCACCCGTGAAAACCTGAATAACCATATCGGGTTACCCCTGACTCTGCTGGAGATCGGCCCCGCCCATCAGGTAGCAGTGGTTGAACTCGCTATGCGCGGTCCGGGAGAGATTGATCTTTTGGCCAAGATCTGCCGTCCCACGGGCGGTGTGATTACTAATGTCGGGGAAACGCACCTGGAGCTTTTAGGTGCGGTAGAAAACATCGCCCGGGCGAAGGGAGAGCTTTTAGATCATATCCCGGATTCCGGATTTGCGCTGTTGCACGCGGACAGTCTGGAACTCATACCCCAGGCCGGGCGGTGCCGGGGCCGGGTCATTTATTTCGGAGAGACGGAGCAGGCCCAAATCCGACTGGTAAGCTACCGGGCTACGGCGAGGGGTTCGGTTTTCCGGGTACGTCTGCCAGGTTGGGAGGCCGAGTACGCTTTGCCGCTCCTGGGCCGGCATACGGCGGTGAACGCCCTGGCGGCGGTGGGGACGGGCCTTGAATTCGGCCTGACCGAAGAAGAAATTCGTGCCGGACTGGCCAATGTGCGCCTGTCTTCCTTGCGGCAGGCGATTGTCGAGACCGGTACCCTGACGATTATCAACGACAGCTATAATGCCAGTCCGGCTTCCGTTCGGGCGGCTCTGGAAGTACTGCGGGATTTCTCCGGCGGCCGGCCAACGGTGGCGGTGCTGGGCGGCATGCTGGAACTGGGTCCGCGGGAGGTTGCGGCACACCGGGAGGTGGGCCAAGCCTGCGTGCAGGCCGCGGTGGATTACCTGATTACCGTGGGCGAACTGGCCTTAGGGATCGCCGACGGCGCGCGTGCGGCGGGTCTGGCCGAAAACCGAATCCACTGCTGCCATACCACCGAGGAGGCGGTGGCCGCTGTTCGGCGGGTGGCACCGGCGGGTGCCGTCGTCCTGGTTAAGGGTTCCCGGTATTTCCGGATGGAAAAGGTGGTCGAAGGTTTAACCGGGACCGGCCGCCGGCAGGAGAGACACGATCCGGCCGTTACAGCCGCCGGACAGCCTACCGGGTCGGGGGGGAAGCGATAGATGAACCTCGTGCTGATTGCCACGGGCATCGCTTTTCTCGTGACCCTGGCCTTGGGTCCCGTAGTGATACCTCTTTTGCACCAGTTCAAGTTTGGACAGCGGGTCCGGGCCGACGGGCCGGCCCGGCATCTACAAAAGACCGGTACACCCACCATGGGGGGCGTGATGTTTCTGCTTGGGGCGACGGCGGCGTTGGGTGTAACGGCCGCCCTGCCGGGAGTAAGCCGCGTTGGTTTCGCCGAAGGTCTGGCCGTTTTCCTGGTTGCCCTGGGCTTTGGGGCGATCGGGTTTTTAGACGACTTTCTGAAAGTCGTTTACAAGCGCCCCCTGGGCCTGCGCGCCCGGGAGAAACTGGCCGGACAGGTGTTGATTGCCGCAGCTCTGGCGCTGGCGGCCGTGTTTTTATTCGACCGCAGCACTGCTTTGTCCGTGCCCTTTTCGGGCTTACTGATCCCCGGAGGCTATACTCTCGAACTGGGCTGGTGGCTTTTCCTGGGGTTCACCGTAATCGTCCTCTTGGGCACGGCCAACGCCGTCAATCTCACCGACGGTCTGGACGGTCTGGCGTCGGGGGCGTTTGTCATTGCGGCCCTGGCCTTCGCCGTGATTGCGCTGGTGATGGACAAAACCTGGGTGGCCGTGGTACTGGGTGCCCTGGCCGGGGGTTGCGTGGCCTTTCTGTTTTTCAATTATTATCCGGCCAGGGTGTTCATGGGGGACACCGGTTCCCTGGCGCTGGGTGGCGGTTTGGGCGCCGCGTCCGTGGTTACCCAGAGCGAATTGTTTTTGCTGATCATTGGCGGGTTGTTTGTGATCGAAACGCTGTCGGTGATTCTGCAGGTCATTTCCTACCAACTCACCGGGCGGCGCATCCTCCGCATGAGTCCTTTGCATCACCATTTTGAACTTGCGGGGTGGTCGGAAACGCGGGTGGTGCACACGTTCTGGGCGTGGGGGTTCATCTTTGCCCTCGCCGGCTTGGCCGGCATTTACGGCTTGGGCTAAAGGCGGTCAGGGGAGTACGCGGCACGCCGGGTAGTAGCACCGGGGCATAGGACCAGGTATCGTTTGTAGCGGGCAGTATGGCTGGTTTGTGGCAAACACTGAAAAAGCTTTCATTACTGGTTCTGAATGCTTGAACTCTGACTCCTTTAAGCGGGCGACGTTCGCAGCGTTTCCGGATAGTGAGTTTTTCGGGTCGCGCGCTGTGCGTGGGGGTGCCGGTTGTGGATCTGCAAGACAAAAGGGTGCTTGTGGTCGGTGCCGCCCGGAGCGGCCAGGCGGTCGCCCGGTTCCTGGCGGCCCGGGGTATTTCGGTTACCCTCACCGACGTGCGGAGGCGGGATGATCTTCAGTTGGCGGAGCTGCCGGAAGTCAATCTGGTCCTGGGCAAGCATCCCGATATGACCAGCGGCCTCTGGAACCTTGTAGTGGTCAGTCCTGGGGTTCCCGGTGACGCTCCGCTGCTGGCGCAGGCCAGGCGGGAAGGTATTCCGGTGATTGGCGAACTGGAATTGGCTTGGCAGTTTGCGCGTGCTCCGGTGGTGGCTGTCACCGGTACTAACGGCAAGACCACCACCACGGCACTGCTGGGCGAGGTTTTCCGGCAGGCCGGCTTCCGCACCCTGGTGGCGGGAAACATCGGGATACCGTTGATTAGTGCGGTGGAACATTACGGGCCGGATGATTTGATCGTGGCCGAGGTTTCGAGCTTCCAACTGGAGACTGTGCGTACACTCCGTCCCCGGGTGGCGGTGATTCTGAACATCACCCCCGATCACCTGGACCGGCACGGCAGTATGGAAAACTATGTGGCGGCCAAGGCGGCGATTTTTGCCAATCAGCGTCCGTCCGACTGGACCGTTTTAAACTTCGACGACCCCCTCACCGCCGCTCTGGCCGGGCGAACGGCGGGTAAAGTCATATTTTTTAGCCGACGACATAGCTTAGAAGAAGGTGTGTTTGTCCACAGAGACAGGATTCTGGTTAGAGTCAACGGAGTGGAAACGGTCGTTTGCCGCACCGAAGCGGTAGCCATTCCGGGGGCACATAACCTTGAAAACGCGCTGGCGGCGGTCGCGGCCGCCTGGGCGTTCGACGTAGGCGCCGCGGTGGTGGCCCGCGCGCTGGCAGGTTTTAAAGGGGTACCGCACCGGCTTGAACCGGTGGGTGAAATTGCCGGAGTCAGGTACGTCAACGATTCCAAGGGTACCAACCCGGATGCGGCCGCTCGGGCGCTGGAGGCCTATGCCGCGCCGATCGTACTGATCGCGGGCGGCCGAAACAAGGGCAACGATTTTACCGCTTTTATGTCTAAAGCACGAGAAAAGGTCCGGGTTTTGATCCTGTTCGGCGAGTGCGCCCCCGAAATGGCGGTGGCGGCGAGCCGGGCCGGTCTCAAGCGGGTGCTGCGGGCGGCGGACTTGCCCGAGGCCGTTTTTGTGGCGCGGCGTGAGGCGCGCCCTGGGGAGGTGGTCCTCCTGTCTCCGGCTTGCGCCAGTTGGGATATGTTCCGGAATTACGAGGAGCGGGGCGATCTGTTTCGCCAACTGGTGCAGGACATGGCGAAGGGGGCGGATTAATTGCGGAAGACCGCCAGCAAAGCGCCGGACTTTCTGCTGTTCCTGACCGTGCTGATGCTTTTGAGCATCGGCCTGGTGATGATTCTGAGCGCCAGTGAATACAGCACCCTGGTCAGGTATGGAGACAGTTTCTACTTTTTTAAGCGCCAGTTGCTTTGGGCGCTGATCGGGCTTACGGCGATGTTCCTGGTGATGAACTGGGATTACTGGCATTTGCGGCGCTGGGCGACACCTATGCTGGGTCTGGCCTTTCTTTTGCTGATCATGGTGTTGGTTCCCGGTTTGGGCCGGGAAGTGTATGGTTCCAGCCGGTGGATTGTTTTCGGACCCCTGACCTTCCAGCCATCCGAGTTTGTCAAGCTATCCCTGGTGGTTTTTACCGCTTGCGGCTTAGCCCGAATAGGAGAAAGGGTGCAGAGTTTTACCAAGGGAATCCTACCGTTTTTGCTCGTGTCGGGGCTGGCCTCCGGGCTGATTCTGCTGCAGCCCGATTTGGGTACGGCGGTAACCTTGGCCGGTACCATTCTGGTCATGTTTTTCGCAGCGGGGGCGAGGATGAGCGTACTGGCCGGACTGGCCGGGGCGGGCCTGGTGGCGGTGGGGGTGGCGATTGCCGTCGAGCCGTACCGTATGCAGCGGTTCCTGTCTTTTCTGGATCCTTGGGCGGATCCCCAGGGCAGCGGTTTTCACATCATCCAGTCGCTGTACGCTCTGGGTTCCGGCGGCCTCTTCGGGGTGGGTTTGGGACAAGGTAAGCAAAAGTTCCTTTACCTGCCGGAACAACATACCGATTTCATCTTCGCGGTGATTGGGGAGGAGTTGGGGTTTGTCGGGGCGGCGTTAGTCATCGTGCTGTTTGCCGTTTTTGTGTGGCGAGGACTGCGGGTGGCGGTTGCCGCACCCGATGCTTTCGGCAGCCTCTTAGCCACCGGCCTCACCGTCGGCGTTGCTTTGCAGGCATTCATTAATATGGGTGTAGTCACCGGGATGCTACCGGTTACCGGCATCACTTTGCCCTTGATTAGTTTCGGCGGTACTTCGCTGATCTTCACCCTGATCGGAGTGGGCATTCTTTTAAATATTTCCAAGTACGCAACGGGGAAGTGACTGGGGAAGGAGCCAGGATTTAGAATTCACAGTTTTTCTACAAAACTTGCCTTTTCCCATGCTAATGAAAACGGGGTTGAAGCATGTGCGGGTCATCATTACCGGCGGCGGCACCGGCGGGCACATTTACCCGGCACTGGCCATTGCCGCAGGAATTAGGGAGCGTTATCCGAACGCCACAATTCTGTATGTCGGTACCGACCAGGGCCTGGAGTCCAGCATCGTGCCGCAGGCGGGCTACGATTTTTACGCCGTTCCGGCGGCGGGTCTCGAACGCAGGCTGACAGCCCGAAACCTGCTGGCCGTTATGCGCGCCTGGCGGGGTTTCGGTGTTTCATGGGGGTTGGTGCGCCGTTTTCGTCCGCACGTGGTGGTGGGTACCGGCGGCTATGTTTGCGGGCCGGTGGTGCTGGCCGCCGCGCTGCAGGGTTTTCCTACCCTGATCCACGAACAGAACGCCGTTCCCGGTTTGACCAACCGGATTCTCTCCCGGTACGTCAGCCGTACGGCGGTCAGTTTTGTGGACGCCGTGAAGTACTTCCCGCGCCGAGCCAGGGTTATCCTGACCGGTTTGCCCGTGCGCCCGGAGATCCTGGCGGTGAGCCGAACGGAATGCCGCCGGAAGCTGGGACTGGCCCGAGACGAGTTTGTCGTGGTTTCTTTTGGGGGCAGCCGGGGCGCCCGCAGCTTAAACCTGGCGATGGTGCCGGTGGTACAGGCCCTGCGCGGACGCCCGGCTTGGCGACTGTACCACGCCGCGGGCACGGCCGGCTACGAGGAATTCTTGGCGGCCCTTGGTGCGGCAGCGCCCTGCGAGGGGGAAAACATCATCATCGTGCCCTACTTTTACGAAATTGCCACTCTTTTGGGGGCCGCCGACCTGGTGGTCTGCCGCGCGGGGGCCTCGACCATCGCCGAACTCACTGTATTGGGCCGGCCGAGTATTTTGGTACCTTATCCTTACGCCACCGACAACCATCAGGAGTTCAATGCCCGGGCCCTGGCCGAGCGGGGGGCGGCGGTGCTCATTCGGGATCGGGAATTGACCGGGGAGGGGCTATTGTCAATCATTACCGGTCTACAAAGCGACGCGCGGCGCTTGGCGGGTATGAGCCGGGCGGCGCGGTCTTTGGCCAAGCCACGGGCGCTGGACAGGATCCTGGACACTCTTGAGAAGCTTGCAGGAACGAGAAGAAAATAATTGAATAATGTCAGGACATAAGATCCCTTTTTGTTTGTCTCGTGGCTGGACAGGCTACGTAACGCTAAAAGCGCCGGGAGCATAGTATGCAAGAACAGGCGCGCAGAGGAAGGAGCGAGTTTGTGTGCCTTTAACACCCCAGCACGTACATTTCGTAGGTATTGGCGGCGCGGGGATGAGCGGAATCGCCAGGGTGCTTTTGAGCCAGGGGTATACCGTGAGTGGTTCAGACCTGAAGAAGTCCAGCGTGACCGATAGCCTGCAGATGTTGGGTGCCAAGGTGTACTACGGCCATTCTCCGGCCAACCTGGGTGCGGCGGAACTGGTGGTTTACTCTTCAGCGGTACCGGCTGATAACCCGGAATTGTCGACCGCCCGCCAACGCGGTCTACCGGTGATCCCCCGTGCGGAAATGCTAGGGCGCTTAATGAAACAGCAGAAAGGAATCGCGATAGCCGGCGCCCACGGCAAAACCACCACTACCGCGCTTGCGGCCGTCCTATTGGAGCGGACGGGATTTGATCCCACCGTGATCATTGGAGGTGAAACGAGCGAACTTGGGAACGCCAAGGCCGGTGGCGGCGACTACCTGGTGGCGGAGGCGGATGAAAGCGACGGTTCTTTTACCCTGCTGGATCCGGCCATTGTATTGGTGACCAACGTGGAGGACGATCACCTGGACTATTACCGCACGGTGGAAGCAATACAGCAAGCTTTCCGGAGGTTTATCCTCAAGGTGCCGCGGGACGGTGTGGCCATTCTGTGTCAGGATGATCCTTTTCTCCGGCGCTTGGCCGCGGAACTGCCGGTACCGGTAATTACTTACGGTTCCACTCCGGATGCCCAGTACTACCTTTCGGCGTTTGGACCCAACTGTGTGACCGCGGGTGCCGAGGTGTACTGGAAAGGTGAACGGTTGGGACGGCTGGAATTGTCCATTCCGGGCCGGCACAACACCTTAAACGCGTTGGGGGTGGTGGCCCTAGGCCGGTACTTGGGGCTGGAGTTTGGCGAAATCGCCAGGGTACTGCGGACTTTCCGCGGGGTCAAACGGCGTTTTGAAGTCCTGGGTGAGGTCCGCGGGGTTAGGGTGGTGGACGATTATGCACACCATCCGACCGAAATCAGGGCGACTCTGGAAGCGGCGCGCCAGACAAAGCCCGGCCGGGTGATCGCTGTGTTTCAGCCGCACCGGTACACGCGCACCAAGTACTTGTACCGTGAGTTTGGGAGGGCGTTCGCGAGTGCCGACCAGGTGCTGCTCAACAAGATTTACCCGGCAGGAGAGACGCCGATCAACGGTGTGAACGCAAAGTTGATCGGGGACGAGATCAGGAAACATAAAAACGTGGAACCGCTCCTGTTTGACGATCAAGATGACCTGGTATCGCACCTGGCTTCGATTGTCCGCGAAGGCGACCTGGTCATTACCCTGGGGGCGGGCGATATTTGGCGCAGCGGTCGGGCGCTGCTCCGGGTCCTTGGAGAGCAATCATGAGCCTTTATCTGGATTTAAAGGCGGGGATCCGGGGCTCGTTGCGCACCGGAGAACCCCTTTCGAAACACACCACCTGGCGCATTGGTGGTCCGGCGGACTACTTTGTGGAACCCGCGGGTCTGGAAGACGTGCAGTTTGTCGTTCGTTTTGCGGCCGAGCGGGGGCTGCCGCTTGCCGTGATGGGCAACGGATCTAACCTTTTAGTGAGCGATGCCGGCTTACGGGGTATCCTGCTCAAAATGGGCCGGGGCATGGAACATATCGCCATTGACGGAGATGTCCTCTTGGTTCAGGGCGGGACGAAAATATCCCGTATTATCAACACGGCCGCCGATGCCAACTTGGGAGGCCTGGAATTTATGGCCGGCATCCCGGCTTCGGTCGGGGGTGCGGTGGTGATGAATGCCGGCGTGAACGGGGCGAGCCTGGGGGACCGGGTGGTAGAAGTCACGTTGGTCGACCGCGAGGGAAAGGTTCACCGCCGTTCCGGAGCGGAGCTGGGGTTCCAGTATCGTTGGAGCAACCTGCAGGCGGACGGCGCCATCGTGGCCGCGGTTGTGTTTCGGTGTACGCCCCGGAACCGGCCCGAAATCGTGCGGGAAGTCGAACGTATTTTGCGCCGACGCCGGGAAACCCAGCCGTTGGAACATCCCAGCGCTGGCTGTGTTTTTAAAAATCCGCCGGGGGACTCGGCCGGGCGCCTGATCGAGGCCGCCGGCGGCAAGGGCTTGCGGGTAGGCAACGCGGAGGTGTCCCGCAAGCACGCCAACTTCATTCTTAACTTGGGCGGGGCTACCGCACAGGACGTTTGGGCTCTGATCAAGCAGGTTCGCCAGTTGGTAAAGGACAAATTTGGAACCGAATTAGGGCTCGAGGTGAACTTAATGGGCGATTTGTAGGGCGGGGTGACATATGGAGCGGATTATCATCAAGGGAGGAAACCGCCTTAAAGGAACGATCAAAGTAAGCGGCGCAAAAAACGCCGTGCTTCCGATTCTGGGCGCCAGCCTGCTTTGCGGGGGCGAATCCACGATTTACAATGTGCCGAGGTTACGGGATGTAGAGGTGATGATTGAACTGCTGACCTACCTCGGCGCTTGTGTTCACCGGGAAGACCACCAACTCCGGGTTGACACCACCTACGTTGAACCACGGGAGATCGGCGAAAAGCTGATGCGCCGGATGCGCGCGTCCAACCTGGTATTGGGACCGCTTCTGGGCCGTTTCGGCCGCGTGGTCATCTCCCAGCCGGGCGGCTGTAACATCGGTTCAAGACCCATGGACCTGCATCTTCGCGGGATGCGGGCCCTGGGCGCTACGGTTGACGAAAAGGCGGGTTTTGTTTGGGCCCGCACTTCCGGGCTTGTTGGCGCCGATATCCACCTGGACGTACCCAGTGTGGGGGCCACAGAAAACATCATAATGGCCGCTTGTGTGGCCCGGGGCAGGACTACATTGCACAACGCCGCCCGGGAACCGGAGATTATCGATTTGCAGCATTACCTGAACGCTATGGGGGCGCGGGTCAGCGGTGCCGGCACGGGGGTGATCCGCATTGAGGGCGTAGATAGCCTGCACGGCTGCCGTCACGAAGTCATTCCTGACCGGATTGAAGCGGGGACCCATTTGGTGGCGGCGGCGATCACCGGGGGCGACGTTACGGTCGAAAACGTGATCGCGGAGTTCGTGGAGCCGGTACTGGCCAAACTGCGGGAAACCGGGGCGGAGTTGGCGGTCGAGGGGAATGCAGTGCGGATCAGGGCGCCGGTTAGACCGAAGGCGGTGGATGTCAAGACCTTGCCGTATCCCGGTTTCCCTACCGATATGCAGCCCCAGATGATGGCACTGTCAAGTCTGGCCGAGGGGACCTCAACCGTTACCGAGACCATCTTTGAAAACCGGTTCAAGCACGTACCGGAGCTGAGGCGCCTGGGCGCGGACATCAGCGTTGAGGGCCGCACGGCGATTATTAAAGGACGGGAGACGTTGAGTGGGGCCAGTGTGGAGGCGTCCGACCTCCGGGCCGGAGCTGCCCTGGTGTTGGCCGGATTGGCGGCCGAGAATACTACGGTGGTGGAAAAGGCGGAGTATCTGGAGCGGGGTTACGAGAGACTGGAAGAAAAGTACCAGTTGTTGGGAGCAAGGATCAGCAGGGAGCGGGCTTAGAGCCCGCTGTCCCTTGGTTTGTCCTTGGACAAGTCCTACTTACGGCGCTATAATGTAAGATACTCAGGGGGTGTATCTGTGCCGGGGCGGCTCAACTGGTGGGAAACCGTTCTGTTTTCCGTGTTGTTTCTCATTGCCGCCTTCATTCTCGTCTGTTCCCCTCTGTTCGAAATCGATAAGGTCACTGTAGAGGGGAATCACCTTTTGACGGAGACTGAGGTCCGGGCGGCCAGCGGGATCGTGCCCGGAAGTAACATCTTCCGGGTGCAACTTGGGGAAGCGCAAGCGCGCCTGGAAGCCCTGCCCCTGGTGCGCCGGGCGCAGTTGGAGCGCCGGTTTCCGGCCGAAGTGGTCATCATTGTGGAAGAGCGACAGCCGGTCGCTTTGCTCAGTATTGCCGGAGAATTTTGGGAGGTAGACGTGGAAGGGGTCCCGGTGCGCCCGAAGGCGCCGGGCTGGAGCGATCTGCCGGTGATCACCGGTGTCCGTTTCGACGATCCGGACTTGAACCACGTCCTGGAGACGGTGGTCAAATTACCCGCCCCGGTGGTGATGGAGCTGTCCGAGATTCATTACACTCCGGACCGGCGTTTCATGCTGTATACCTTTGAAGGCATTGAGGTGCGTCTGGGCCAGGCGGAAAGGCTGGATCGCAAATGCGCCTTGCTGTTGGAGATTCTGTCCGTGGTCCGTCAAGAGGGCCGGATGGTCGCCTACATTGATCTTTCGGAACCGGAAAAAGCGGTCGTGAAGTATACCGGAACCGGAGGTGGCGGGAATGGCGAAGTTTAGATTTCATTGGGCGTTGATCTTGATCGGCTTGGTGCTGGGTTTGATGTTGTCCACCCAGTTCCGTGTGCAGCAGGAAAAGGTACAAGCCGCCACCGTGAAGCGAGTAGAGCAGTTGGCGCTGAACGTGGAAACGGCCCGGCAGGAGCGGGACGCCTTACGGGCCCGGGTGCAAGAACTGCGGGACGAGTTGGACCAGGCTGCCGAGGAAGTGCAACTGGGGGAACTCCGGTCCCAACTGGACCACGTGCGGATGCAGGCCGGCCTGCTCTCGGTTACCGGACCGGGCATCGAGGTCGTGCTGAGCGACAGTCCCACCCCGGCGCAGCCGGGACAGAGCCCGAATCTCTTTGTCTTGCACGACGAAGACCTGTTAAAGGTGGTGAACGAATTACGAGCGTCCGGGGCGGAGGCAATCGCGATCAACAGCGAGCGCCTGGTGGCGACCAGTGAGATTCGCTGCATCGGCCCGGCCGTTGTGATAAACCGGGACCGGCGCCTGGCGCCACCGTACACCATCACCGCCATTGGCGATCCGGATACCATGATCGCTGCCCTGGAAATGCGTGACGGGGTGCTTGCCACCCTGAAGGTCTGGGGAATTCAAGCCACAATCCGGCGTGTTCCGGAGGCCGTGGTGCCGGCTTACACCGGAAAGACCACCTTCAATTACGCTGTTCCGGTGTTCGAGGAAGGGGGGTCCTAGGTTGCAGACCAAGTATCTATCCATCGCCGCCGTGACCGTGATCCTAGGCCTTCTGATCGGCCTGCAGGTCAAACTGCTGAAATTGCCGGAACCGCCGGCTCCGTCTCCCGACCGTTTCACGGCCTTGTCTGCCGAGCTGAAAGACCTGACTCGGGAGAACGAGGAACTGCGTGCGGAAATCGAGGATCTCGAAGCCAAGGTGCGCACCGCCAGGCAGGGTGTGCAACAAGCGGAGGCGGCCCTGCGCACCGAGATTGCCAAACACTTGGTGTTCGCCGGGCTGACGAAGGTCAAGGGTCCCGGGGTGCAGGTGACCCTGGAAAACGTACCCGGAGGGGATTACCTGTTTGCCATTCGGGACGAGGACCTGCTCCGGGTGGTGAACGAGTTGCGCGCGGCCGGGGCGGAGGCCATCGCGATTAACGACCAGCGCCTGGTGGCTTTCAGCGAAATCAGGCAGGCGGGACCGTTCATCAACGTGAACCTGGAGCGCATCTCACCGCCCTACCGCATCCAGGCCATCGGGAATCCCGACAAACTGTTCCGGGAACTGGAACGGCCCCAAGGGATTGTCGACACCGCACGGATCGTAGGGGTGGAGATCCATATCGAGGTTTGTGACGAACTAGTGCTGCCGGGCTACCAGGGCCGTTCGCGCCTAGAGTACGCCCGGCCGCTGAAGGAAGGAGTGTAGGGTGGCGTGTGGGTGAGCATTTGGTTAGCGGTGATCGGTCTGGTGGTCGGCATCGGGATCGGCCTGAATCTGCCGGTGTTTCTCCCGGCGGCCTATGCCAAGTATCTGGGGATTGCCATCCTGGCGGCCCTGGACTCGGTTTTTGGCGGGATCAGGGCGGCTATGGAGGAAAACTTTGACAACTTGGTCTTCCTCTCCGGTTTTATCGGCAATGCCCTGATGGCGGCGCTACTCGTGTTTATCGGTGATCGGCTTGGGGTGGATATCTACATTGCCGCCGTAGTCGCCTTTGGTGTGCGCCTGTTTCATAACCTTGGTGTCATTCGGCGTCATCTGGTGGGTAGAAAAAATGAGGCCGTTTAAAGGGAATCTATGGGTGGTGTTGAATTTAACAGGATGATCCTAAAGGGTGCCGGACACGCGAAAGGAGGAGCCGCGTGATAGACCTGGAACTAGAGGCGAATAGTTTAGCCACGATCAAGGTCGTGGGCGTGGGTGGTGGCGGCAATAATGCGGTGAACCGCATGATCAGTGCCGGGCTGAAAGGGGTAGAATTCATCAGTGTCAACACTGATGCCCAGGCCCTGGCGGTTTCGTTATGCAACCACAAGATCCAAATCGGAGCCAAGCTCACCAAAGGTCTTGGGGCGGGCGGCAATCCGGAAATCGGCCAAAAGGCGGCCGAGGAAAGCCGGGAAGAGTTGGTGCGCGGGCTGCAGTCTGCCGATATGGTTTTTGTAACGGCCGGCATGGGCGGTGGTACCGGTACGGGTGCGGCGCCCATCGTGGCGGAGGTGGCCCGGGAACTTGGAGCCCTGACCGTGGGTGTGGTCACCCGTCCCTTTTCTTTTGAGGGACGCAAGCGTTTTCAGCAGGCCGACCTTGGGATCGAGAACCTGCGCTCCAGGGTGGATACGCTGATCACCATTCCCAACGATAAGCTCTTGCAGGTAATCGATAAGAACACCTCCATCGTGGATGCCTTCCGGATCGCGGATGACGTCTTGCGGCAGGGAGTGCAGGGCATTTCCGATTTGATCGCGGTACCCGGTTTGATCAACCTTGATTTTGCGGACGTAAAGAGCATTATGAAGGACACCGGTTCGGCGCTTATGGGTATCGGCACGGCCAGCGGCGATAACCGTGCGGTCGAAGCGGCCCGGATGGCCATTTCCAGCCCGCTGTTGGAGACTTCGGTGGACGGTGCCCGGGGTGTCCTGTTGAACATCACGGGCGGTACGAGCCTGGGATTGTATGAGGTAAACGAGGCCGCGGAGATTATTGCCCAGGCCGTCGATCCCGACGCCAACATCATCTTCGGGGCGGTCATTGACGAAAACATGAACGAAGAGGTTCGGGTTACGGTGATCGCCACCGGCTTTGATGTGAGTGCCGCGCGTCAGGCGGCGTCTGCCGACGATGATCTGAAGCCCTTCCACAGCCACGAGGACCTGGACATTCCGGCTTTTTTGAGAAGACGCTAGCGAAAACCCCCGAGAAAAAACTAAGGTTATCCTCTTGCTTTTGACAGTTTATTCCAGCCCCGGTTGCTATAATGGGAACCGGGGCTTTTTATTATTTTGGCATATTCCCCAGTGAGCTTCATATAGAGTCGTAGGGATCGGGGCGAAGGGTGGCTGGCGTGGTATATACCGTCTATCTGGACGAGGCGTTGCTGGGCAATGCCCTGCTGAACCTGGCCATTCTCTGGCTAACGGCACGCTTTTGCTTTTTGCCCAGGCTCCTTTGGCGGTTGGCAGTTTCGGCGCTGCTGGGTGCCGTCTATGCGGTGATGCTGTTTTTTCCGGTTCCGGCTTTTTTGGCCGGACTGCCGACCAAAGTCTGTGTATCTCTGCTGATGCTGGCGGTGGCCTTTGCGCCTCTTCCGATCCGCAGGCTGGGGGCCGCGGCGGCGGTGTTTTACCTGGCATCGTTTGGCCTGGGAGGGTTGGTATTTGGTCTGGGCTATCTTGTGAGTGGCGATAACGTTGCAGCGTCTTTGTATGGGTTTGTGGAAGTGCCCCGGCGTTATCTTTGGCCGGTTATTGCCGGTGTGCTCGTGATTACGTGGTTGGTAGGCCGTTCAGGCGGTGCCTTTTTGCGGCGGCGTTTAGCCCGGGGACTGTTTCACGTACCGGTGCGGATTACTCTATACGGCCGGAGCCTGGTGGTCGGGGCGCTGGTGGATACCGGCAACCAGTTGGCCGATCCGCTGACCAACCACCCGGTGGTGGTGATGGAATTGGATGCGGTGCAAAAGCTTTTGCCCGGTGAACTGCGCCAGGCCCTGGAAAGGGATGAAGAACCGGACTTTCAAAAGATCCTGGCCGGATTGGGCGACCGGCGCTGGGCGACCAGGCTGCGGCTGATTCCGTTCCAGTCTCTGGGACGTACCCACGGGTTGTTACTGGGTTTCCGTCCCGATCAACTGGAGATCGCATACGGGCGGGAAGTGGTGCGGGTGCAGGATGTGGTGGTGGCGATTTACCAACGGCGCCTGTGCCCAGAATCCAGCTACCGGGCGCTGGTTAACCCCCGGCTCCTGGAAACGACGGCCGGATTTTCTTAGGGATTTTCTAAGGGGGGAGGGTATTCCGCGTGCGTCAGGCTTGGCAGATTAAGCTTTACCTGCGCTTGCTGGCGATCAGGCTTTTAAGAAACCTTGGTTATCGTCCCGAGGGGCATTACGTAGGGAGTAGCGAGACCTTGCCGCCCCCGCTGAGCGTAGATGAGGAAGCGGGACTGATCAGCCGCTTGGAGGCGGGCGACAAGGCGGTGCAAAGCACGCTCATCGAGCGCAACCTGCGCTTGGTGGTCTACATCGCGCGCAAATTTGAAAACACCGGCGTGGGTATTGAGGACCTGGTGTCCATCGGTACCATCGGGCTGATCAAGGCGGTCAATACGTTTGACCCGCGGAAACGGATTAAGCTGGCCACCTATGCCTCCCGGTGTATCGAAAACGAGATCCTGATGTACCTGCGCCGGAACAGCAAGATTCGCGGTGAGATTTCTTTTGAGGAACCGTTGAATATTGACTGGGACGGTAACGAGTTGCTGCTTTCGGACGTGCTGGGCACCGACGGAGACATCATTTACAAGAACCTGGAGGAGGAAGTGGACCGGAAGCTTTTGCGCCTGGCTCTCCAGAAGCTGTCGCCGCGAGAGCGGAAGATCATGGAGCTTCGTTTCGGGCTGAACAACGGCGAGGAGAAGACTCAGAAAGAGGTGGCCGACATGCTCGGCATTTCTCAATCCTACATCTCCCGTCTGGAAAAGCGGATCATCAAACGGCTGAAGAAAGAAATCTACCGGTTTGGATGATATGATGTAGAATTCAGAATCCAGAATAGGGAAGCCAGGAACCAAACACCCTCGGTCAAGGAGGGTGTTTTTGCGTGTGCTTTTACCGGCGACCGAAGGCTGGCGCGGTAAGCGCGTGTATAAACGGATTTTGGCGCGGTAATAATGAAAAAAACCAAATAAAGCGGGGAGGCCGGGTTGTGGTCAACAAGGTGGAGATATGCGGGGTCAATACGTCCAAGCTTCCCGTTCTAACGGCCGCCGAGATGAAGCAACTTTTCCAGGAATTGAGAGCAGGAGATCCCTCGGCCCGGGCCAAGCTCATCAACGGCAACCTGCGGTTGGTTCTAAGTGTCATTCAGCGGTTTACCAACCGGGGGGAGTACGTCGATGACCTGTTCCAGATCGGCTGCATCGGCCTGATCAAAGCCATAGACAATTTTGACCTGAACCAGAACGTAAAGTTTTCCACCTACGCCGTGCCGATGATCATCGGCGAAATCAGACGCTATCTGAGAGACAACAACCCGATCCGTGTGTCGCGTTCCCTGCGGGATGTGGCTTACAAGGCACTGCAGGTCCGGGACAACCTGGCCAATCGCTACGGGCGTGAACCCTCGGTGACCGAGATCGCCAAGGAACTTGACATGCCGCGCGAAGAGGTGGTTTTTGCCCTGGATTCCATTCAGGAGCCGATTTCCTTGTTCGAGCCGATCTATCACGATGGCGGCGATCCGATCTTTGTTATGGATCAGATCTCGGACGAGAAGAATAGTGACAGCAGCTGGTTGGAGGGTATTGCGATCCGAGACGCGATTCACAAATTGAGCGAGCGGGAAAAACTGATTTTAACGCTCCGCTTTTTTGAAGGTAAAACGCAAATGGAAGTGGCCGAAGAAATCGGCATTTCCCAAGCCCAGGTCTCCAGGCTGGAAAAGGCGGCGCTGGGCCACATGCGAAAATACATTTGAGGGTGATGTTGAAGGGATTAGTCATGGTTAAGACTAAAGTGATGATTGTGGGTGTGCTCACCGCCGGGGCCGTGCTGGCGGGAGTTTTCGCCCATCAGTGGATGCCTCAGACGGTTGAGGCCTACAACCAGGAAAACCTGATCCGTCTTCATATTGTGCCTCACAGCGATGAACCGGTTGACCAGGAATTGAAGTACCGGGTACGAAACGCAATCGTACAGACGGTGCGCCCCCTGGTTGTACCGGTTGATGACGCGCGGGAAGCGGCGCAGGTGATCCAGCAAAACCTGGAACTGATCCGGCAGGTTGCGGAGTCCCAAGTGGCCGCCGCCGGCATGGATTACCCGGTGGAAGTGTCCTTCGGCCGGTGGTGGTTTCCGGTGCGTAGTTACGACGGGGTCACGCTGGCCGCCGGGGAGTACCAGGCGGTGCGGGTGACATTGGGTTCCGGCGCCGGCGCCAATTGGTGGTGTGTGCTGTTTCCGCCCTTATGCTTCGTGCACGCGGATGAAGGAGCCGGCGGAGGCGAGGTGGTGCTGGCCGCCAGAGTCCGTGAGGGACAACGGCTGGAAGTAAAACTCCGCCTGGCCGAGATGTGGGCGCGGTCTTCGGCCTACGCCGCCCAGATTGCCGAGGACTGGCGCAAATAATACAAGCCTTTTGTACTGGACATCCCACCGCGGCTTAACCACATTATCCAGAAAACATTCTTCCTCTTTTTGTGGCCCGCCTTAAAGGCGGGTCTGCTTGTTCTTTTCAGTGGGCGCGGGCATATACATTTAGCGGGGTGATCTTATGCTTAAGGTCTCCGACCTGCGGATGCGCGAGATTGTGAACGTGGTGGACGGGCGGCGGCTGGGCCTGATCAAGGATATTGACATTGACCTTGACGACGGCCGAATCAGCGCGCTGATCCTGGCCGGTTCCTCCCGTCTCCTGGGCTTCTTCGGCCGGGAGGAGGAGATCGTGATCCCCTGGGAGAAAATCGTAAAGATTGGAGTGGATGTAATTTTAGTAGAAATCCCCGACTACGTTGAGCGGTTTGCGGGGCGACGATAAACGCCCCGGACCATTACCTGACACCGGACCGACTCTGTTGGCCAAAACATAAATAATTTAACCTTCGTGCCCTTCGGCACGTTTCTTATTTGCAGCCGGCGCAGGATGACGAGGTGCAGCCCCCGCAATTGCTACCCTTACCCCCGTCTGTACCCACCGCAACCACGGCGGAAAGGATCCGTTTGGGTCCGGGAGCGTTGCAGGTCGGGCAGGTAAGATTCTCTCCGGTTTCTCCCAGCCGGCACAGCTTGGCAAACTTGTTTCCACACTTGGCACAACGAAATTCATAAACCGGCATTAAAACCTGCTCCTTTCCCTTCTAGGTGGATCCATGCCTAAGCTTATGCCTACCGTCTAGACCTGTCAAGGGCTTTGGCCGGAGTTTGGTTGAACCGTCGAACGGCCTCAATATATAATGTTTTTGACTAACTGAATGAAGAATGGAGCAAGGGGGCCGATTTGTGCAACTAACATTTCACGGTGCGGCCGAATGTGTCACCGGATCCTGCTTCCTGCTCGATACCGGTAAGATGCGCATCCTCGTGGATTGCGGCCTCTTTCAGGGCAGCAAGGAAATCCGGCAGCGAAACTACGGACACTTTCCCTTTTCCCCCCAGACCATCGATCTGGTGCTGCTTACTCACGCCCATATCGATCACAGCGGTTTGATCCCCAAGCTGGTCAAGGAAGGATTTTCAGGCCCGATTTTAGGCACGGGCTGCACCGTAGACCTGTGCCACGTCCTCTTGCCGGACAGCGGCAGTATTCAGGAGACCGAGGTCCAAAGAAAGAACCGCAAGGCGCAAAGGGCCGGTAAACCATTGGTAGAGCCGATCTACACCATGGACGACGCCTACGCCTGCCTTAATCAATTCCGCCCGGTGCGTTATAACCAGGACATTATTCTGGGAGACGGTGTTCGCTGCCGTTTCCGAGACGCCGGGCATATCCTGGGTTCGGCCCTGGTCGAGGTTTGGGTGCGGGAACCGGGCGGAGAGACGAAAATCGTTTTTTCGGGCGACCTGGGTAACAAGAACAAACCTTTTGTCCGCGATCCCGAGTATGTCGAAGAGGCGGACTACATAGTGCTGGAGTCCACCTACGGGGACCGTGTGCACCAAGAGGATTACGCCGGCAGCCGGGAAAGACTTAAAGAGGTTGTTTGGTCCACTTACCGCAAGGGCGGGAATCTATTGATCCCGGCTTTTGCCGTCGAACGTACGCAAGAACTTTTGTACGACCTTTTCGCTTTCACCAGGGCGGGGGAGATGCCACCGATGCAAATCTGGCTGGACAGTCCTCTGGCCACTGCCGTCACCAATATTTTCGGTGACCATCCGCATTGCTTTGATGATGAAGCAAGCGGTATGATTGCCTGCGGCATTGACCCGCTGGGCCTGCCGCAGCTTAATCACGCCCTTACGGTGGAAGAGTCCAAAATGCTTAACCAATCCCCCGGCGGGAACATCATCATCGCCGGCAGTGGCATGTGTGACGCCGGGCGCATAAGACATCACCTGAAACATAATCTGTGGCGTCCGGAAGCCACGGTGCTGCTTGTCGGTTACCAGGCGGAAGGCACGCTGGGCCGGCTCCTTTTGAACGGGGCGGAGAAGGTCCGTTTGTTCGGGGAAGAGATCGTGGTCCGGGCCGACGTTGTAAGCGTGAACGGCTACTCGGCGCACGCCGATCAAAAGATGCTGCGGGAGTGGGTCGGCGCGCTGCGGCGTCCGCCGCGGCAGGTTTTTCTGGTGCACGGCGAGCAGCGGGCGCAACTGGCGTTGCGGCAAGTCCTGGCCGAAATCGGCGTGGCCGCCCGCATTCCGGCGTGGCAGGAAACGGTGCGCCTGGAGCCTGGCCGGAAAGACGAAGAAAGGATCTGGCAGCTCTTGTCCGGCCTGCACGGTCGGACGGCTCGGTACTTGAAGGCCAATCCCGATCCCGATGCTTACCGCCAGGTGCTTGAGCGACTTTCGGCACTGGATGAGTTCCTGGCGGCGGGCGGGGGAAGGCGGGGATAAATTGGCCGGACCCAAATCCGACTTTGCGGTGCACCAAGTTGGGGAGATGCGCTTTTATACCATTCCCCGTTTTGCGCGGGAGGGGGGCGTGACGGCGGCGTTTAGCACCCGGCTGGGGGGGCGTAGCCGGGGGGTGTTCGCCACGCTGAATCTAGGGCTGCACGTGGGTGACGATCCAGAAGCGGTGTTAACCAACCGTGCATTGTTCTGCGCTGCGGTTGGCTTGGATCATCGACAGCTGGTGGCCTGTGCCCAGGTGCACGGGCACGAGGTGGCGGTAGTCGGCGCGGCCGACCGGGGACGGGGGGCTTTCGACCCTGCGCTGGCCGTTTCCGGTGTCGATGGTTTGGCTACCAATATCCCTGGGGTGCCGCTAATCACTTTTTTCGGGGACTGCGTACCGTTGTTCCTGTTCGATCCGGTGCGGCGGGCGATCGCCCTGGTGCACGCCGGGTGGCGGGGCACCCTGAGCCGCATCGGCGCCTGCGCACTAGCCGTGTTACAAGAGCACTACGGCACTTCGCCCGCGGCGGTGCTGGCCGCGGTGGGGCCGGCCATTGGACCCTGCTGCTACGCGGTTGGTCCCGACGTGGCGGCCGCCTTTGCCCGGGAGTTTCCCGGCGGCGACGTGGTGCGGGGCAGTCCGGACGGTGTCTGGCGGGTGGACTTGTGGACGGCTAACTGGCGAGTGCTGCGCGAGGCCGGGGTGGGGGCGGCGAATATCGCCGTGGCCGGGCGCTGCACGGCCTGTGCGCTTGACGAGTTTTTTTCCCACCGTGCCTCTGGTGGGAAAACCGGCCGGATGGCCGCAATAATGATGTTGGATGAGTAAGAACGATGACTAAGATTTTGGTGGTTGATGATGAAAAACACATCGGCGAGTTGGTGAGCTACGCCCTGCAGAAGGAAGGGTACCAGGTGCTGACCGCCCAGGACGGGAACCGGGCGCTGGAACTGGTGCAGAGCGAGCAGCCCGCTTTGGTCGTGTTGGACATCATGCTGCCCGGGGTGGATGGCCTGACGATTTGCCGGCTGATGCGTCAAAACGAGCGGACCCGGGATATTCCGGTGATCATGCTCAGCGCTCGGGGCCAGGAAATCGACCGGGTGCTGGGCCTGGAGCTGGGGGCCGACGACTATATCACCAAGCCCTTCAGCGTCCGGGAATTGGTCGCCCGGGTCAAGGCCCGGTTGCGCCGCAGCCGCGGCGGCCCGGTGCGCCGCCGGCCCTTGCGCATTGGCGAACTGGTGGTCGACCCGGACCGGCTGACGGTTGAGGCGGGCGGCGGGCAGGAACAGCTCACCCGTACCGAATTTGAATTGCTTTGGTTCCTGGCTGCCAACCCCGGGAGGGTTTTCACCCGGGACGTCCTGTTGGAGCAGGTTTGGGGTTTTGATTTCAGCGGCGATTCCCGGACGGTTGACGTGCATATTCGCCACATCCGGCAAAAGCTGGAGCGCTTACCCGGGAGTCCCCGGGATTTTATTGAAACGGTCCGCGGGGTGGGCTACCGTTTCCGGGAGGGGAACTGATGCTCAGAAGACTGCAGCGTCTGGCCATAACCGGTCCGCTTATGCTGTGGGCGGTGCTTACCGTACTCTGGGTCTTGTCGTCGGCCGGTTATTTGTCACAAACGGTGGCTATGGTGCTGGGTTTTTTCCTGGCGCTGGCGGTGGCCGTTGCCATGCGGCGGCTTATCAGCTGGCCGCTTTCGCGGGTGGCCGAAACGGCGGGGCAGATGGCGGAGGGGGATCTTTCCCAGACCCTTCGGGTGTACGAGAGCGACGAAATGGGCAAACTGGCCCAAAGTCTCAACCAGATGGCGCAGCGCCTGCGGGCTACACTTAGCCTGGTTACCGAAGAGAAGAACCGTATGCAGGCTATCCTGGACAGCATGGCGGACGGGGTGATCGCGGTGGACGGGGAAACCCGCGTGATCCTGATCAACCCGGTGGTGGAAGAGGCTTTTGGTCTCAACGAAGAGGCCAGCCTGGGCAAAACGGTCCTGGAGGTGGTCCGTGATTACGATCTGGACCGGCTTTTCCGCGAGGCGCTGGATTCCGGCCGTCCGGTCAAGCAGGAATTGCGGATCCTGACACCGGAGCCCCGGCTGTTCCGGGTACACCTCACCCCGATGCGCGGTGGCCAGCGTGGGGTGGTGGCCCTGTTCCGCGACATCACCGAGCGCCGCCAACTGGAGAAAATGCGCACCGAGTTTGTGGCTAATGCGTCCCACGAACTGCGCACCCCTCTGACGTCCATCCGGGGGTTTATCGAGGCGTTGCGGGATGGGGCCCTGGAAGACCCCGAGACGGCGCGCCGGTTCCTGGCGATCATCGACGAGGAAACCAAAAGGTTGAGCGAACTGGTGGACGACCTTCTGCAACTGGCCTCCATCGAAGAACGGCGCCGGTCTTTCCGGCGTCAGCCCGTTGAACTGGCGAGTATAATCCAGCGGGTCTCAGACACGTTTGCCACCCGGGTGCAGCAGAAGGGTCTGCGTCTGAGGGTGGATCTGCCGGACGACCTCCCCCCGGTCTTGGGGGATGCGAACCTCCTGTCGCAGGTATTCCACAATCTACTGGATAATGCCGTCAAGTTTAGTGAAAAAGGCGAGATTGTCGTCCGGGCACGCCAAGAGAACGGTGGGGTGGCGGTTGAGATCGCGGATAACGGGATCGGCATTGCGCCCGAGCATCTAACACGCATTTTTGAAAGGTTTTTCCGGGCGGACAAGTCCCGGGCTGCTTCGTCCGGCGGCACGGGGTTGGGTTTGGCCATCGTAAAACACATTGTCGAGGGCCACGGCGGAGAAGTACGTGTCACTTCCAGGCTTGGGGAAGGCAGCGTTTTCACCGTTATTCTGCCCGGCCACTCTTAACGCTGATTTAATATTTTTTTAACATTGAGCTAACAGGATCGTGTTACAGTAGACCAGGAGTTAAGGTCAGGAGGCGCAGGTGCAGTAAAATCAGTTACAAGGGGAAATTATGATGGTGGTGGTGTTGAACGGTAAAGTGTTCCAGGTCCCCAAACCGTTGTTGGAATTCACCCCCACCCCGACCGCTGAGATCATCCTGGGTGTGCTTGGTTGTTGGTGTTTTTCCTGGCCTATGTCCTGGATCAGGGGCTGCCTGTGTTGAACCTGAATTTCGGTGGGTGTGGCCGGAATCTACCTGGTGTGAGTATACTAAGCCTCCACATCTGACCAGGCTGATCCGGTTGAACACCAGATATCTGGCCATAGTGCCGTCCGTCGTCACCGGGCTGTTTGGCTTGATCATCTTTGTTAGCCTTACGGGGCCGGGTTTTCTGCGAAGCCGGGCTTGGCCCTGGGGGCTGCCTGCTGGTAGGCCGTCCGGTGCGCGGTTTTACCCCGTGTTCTTGGGGCCGGTAACCGGCATGGCTTTTGTTCTTTGTTGCGGGCCGGGTGATCGGCGAAGCGGCGGTATTGTCTATACCGCCGGAGTCAGTGTTTCACGTACTTTTCTGACTTCAACTCGTTTAAGGCCGGGAGGAGACGCTATCGGTGCGCTTTTGGTATGTGTAGGCCGAGGGGCTATTATGCCTTACCGTCGGCCAAATTGCGGCCACCTTCTTGACCTTGGCGGTATTGGCGTTCGATTTTTTGGCCGGTGTTCCGGCGGTCTTGCCCAGCGGCGTCTTCTCGGAAAGAACTAGGAGGCTTGAACGAAGTGGATAACAAGAACAAGATCACTGTAAAGGACCTAAACCTCTACTACGGAGATCATCAAGCCCTGAGTAACGTGGCGCTGGAAATTCAGGAACACCAAATTACGGCGCTGATTGGCCCTTCCGGCTGCGGCAAGAGCACCTTCCTGCGGACGCTCAACCGGATGAATGACCTGATCGAAGGCGTGCGGGTGGAAGGCCAGGTGCTGTTGGACGGCAAGGACATTTACGGACCGGATGTGGACGTGGTACAGTTGCGCAAACGGGTGGGGATGGTTTTTCAGCGCCCCAATCCTTTCCCCATGTCGGTGTATGACAACGTCGCCTACGGACCCCGGATTCACGGGTTGAAGAACAAGCGCCGTCTGGACGAGATCGTGGAAGCGAGCCTGCGCGCGGCGGCGCTCTGGGACGAGGTGGGCGACCGGCTGTTTCGTTCGGCCCTGGGGCTTTCGGGCGGGCAGCAGCAGCGGCTCTGTATTGCCCGTCTGCTGGCCGTTGAACCCGAGGTGGTGCTTATGGACGAGCCGACCTCGGCGCTGGACCCGATTTCCACCCTGCGGATCGAAGAACTGCTGCAGGAGCTGAAAAATAAGTACACGATCGTTATCGTGACCCATAATATGCAGCAAGCCGCCCGGGTTTCGGACGTCACCGCCTTTTTCCTTAACGGCGAAATCGTGGAAGTGGGCAAAACCGATCAGCTTTTCACAAAACCGCGGGACAAAAGAACCGAAGATTACATCACCGGGCGTTTTGGCTAGGAAAGAAGGTCTTGCCCTTTGGGCCCACCTATGTTAGATTAATTTTTACTTAAGTTGCGGAGTGATTTATTTGTCCTACCGGCGCAATTTTGACGTAGAACTGGCCGAACTAAAACAAGATATCCTCCGAATGGCCAGCCTGGTGGAACAAAGCATTTATAAGGCCATGGAGGCGCTTTTAAAGCAGGATCCCCTGATGGCCAAGGACGTGATCACCGGGGATGACGTGGTCGATCGCTTGCGGTACGAGGTGGAGAGCAACTGTATCCGGCTGATCGCCACCCAGCAGCCCATCGCGCGGGACCTCCGGGTGATCGTAACCGGCATTAAGATCCTCATCAATCTGGAACGCATGGGCGACCACGCGGTGGACATCGCCCGGGCCGCCATGTGCGTTTGCGGGCGCATGCCGGCCAAGGCACTGGAAAAGATTCCGGAAATGGCCCGCCGCGTGCAGCTCATGGTCAAGGAAGGCCTGGACGCTTACGTACACGGCGACGTAGAAAAGGCGCGCGTCATGTGTGCGATGGACGACGAAGTGGACGAAATCTATAACCTTACCTTTCAGAGCTTAATCAGTTATATGGAACAAAATCCCCACAGCATTCCCTGCGTGGTTTATCTTTTGCTGGTGACCCGCTACCTGGAACGGTTGGCGGACCGCGCCACGAACATCGGGGAAGACGTTATCTACCTCGTTACCGGCGAATGGCAGGAACTGAATTAAGACTCAAAGTAAAAGCCCGTCAGGGCTTTTTTCCCGCGCAGGACTTGTCCTAACGGTGTAGAATACAATTGTAAATAATTACTGGTAAAGCGCGATGCCAGGAAGAAGATCATTTAAGTTGTGACGTGCTTTGCGCACGGTCCTGCTTGGGGGGCTTGCCGCTTGGGGGGCGTGGGTTTGGCTTTGGCCTTTTACCGCCGTTCTGTTTGTGCATATGGTGGTGTCCGGGCTCGGGTTGGCGGCGGGCATCCAGATTGTGTCCAATCCCGGATTGGTTTACGGGCGCTGGTTTAGGTAGCGCCGGAACAGGAATCTAGAATCCAGAAGCCAGAATTCAGAAGAAATTCAGGAGCCGGGAGCGGGAGGATTCGGGGTCAATGTTGCATTATTGCCCATTCTGGATTCTAGATTCTGAATTCTAAATACGGCAAGGGGCAGAGCATGCAGGGGAAGGTTGACGTAGCGTTTAATCTGCGGCTGGTTCGGCAAAGGATCGCTGAGGCTTGTTGGCGCGTGGGGCGTGATCCGCGGGAGGTCGATCTGATCGCCGTAACCAAGGCTGTTGACCCGGAAAGGATGAAGCAAGCCTTGGCCGTGGGCCTGAACGTTTTCGGGGAGAGCCGGGTGCAAGAATTGGTGCGCAAATACCCCGACTTCCCAGGGGTGCGGTGGCATTTTATCGGACACCTGCAGCGCAACAAGGTGAAATACTTGGCGGGCCGGGTGGAGCTGGTGCATAGCCTGGACCGCTGGCCTTTGGCCCTGGAAATGGACCGGCAGGCGCGCCGGCACGGAGGAGTGTTTCGGGTCTTGGTCCAGGTGAACACGGCCCGCGAAAGTGGCAAGTTTGGGCTTTTACCGGAAGAAGTTGGTGGATTTCTCCGGGAGGTGGCAGGATTAAAGGGACTACAGGTAGAAGGACTTATGGTTATGGCGCCGTTTTCATCCGATCCGGAAGAGGTACGGCCCGTTTTCCGGGAAACACGGGCCCTGTTCGGAAGACTGGCCCGGGAAACGGGAGTTACGATGCGTTATTTATCCATGGGGATGAGCGGTGACTATCCGGTCGCGGTTGAGGAAGGGGCAAACCTGGTGCGCGTGGGTACGGCCATATTTGGCCCGCGAGAGTGTATGCTGAAGGAGGGTTGACGTTGGGAAGCAGGAAACTGGTGGACCGGGTATTGAGTTTCATGGGGTTTGAGGAGGTGCCGGAACAGGCGCAACACCAAGGACAGGACGACCGCGCGCCGGGGGAACGGCCGGTGGAGGCCAAGAAGAAGGCCACCGTGGTCAATCTACACGCGCAGCGCCAGATGCGCGTGGTCGTACTCGATCCCAAGACCTTTGAAGAGGCCCAGGGCATTGCGGAGCATTTGAAAAACCGCCGCCCCGTGGTGGTAAACCTGGAGCACGTGGAAACCGATGTGGCCCGCCGGATCGTTGATTTTGTCAGCGGCGCCACGTTCGCGCTGAACGGAAGCCAGCAAAAAGTCGGCGGCGGCATTTTCCTGTTCGTGCCCAACAACGTCGAGATTGAAGGAGAGGTGAAGGAGCCGGAGCGCGGCGGAATCTTTCCTTGGATGAAATCTTAAACGGTACTGTCCGAGAGGGAGGAAACGTGTCACAAGAACTAAAGAGTATCGGTATCGCGGGTGGGGGGGCCATGGGCGAAGCCCTGACCCGTGGGATATTGGCGGCCGGTCTCGTTTCTCCGTCTGACCTGATGGTCAGTGAGGTTCGCGCCGAACGGCGGGCCGAACTGGAACGCCGGTTTGGGATCCGGACCGCAAGCGACAATGTGCCGTTGGTCGGTTTCGCCGACACGCTGATCCTGGCGGTCAAACCACAGGTTATCGGGACGGTGTTGGCGGAAATTCGGTCCCACGTCAAACCTTCGCAGACGGTGATCAGCATCGCCGCCGGTGTGGGTCTGGCCTTTATTGAGCAGGGCCTCGGGGAGGGCGTGCCGGTGGTGCGGGTGATGCCCAACACCCCGGCCCTGGTGGGTGCCGGTGCGAGTGCGTACAGCCTCGGGCGCTTTGCCGGGCCGCGGGACGAGTACCGTGTCCGCGCGATCTTCGAAGCGGTAGGCCGGGTGGTTCAAGTGGAGGAACCACTGCTGGATGCGGTCACCGGCCTTAGCGGCAGCGGGCCGGCGTACGTATACCTGGTCCTGGAGGCGTTGGCCGACGGCGGGGTGTGTATGGGGCTGCCCCGGGACGTGAGCCTGGTCCTGGCGGCCCAGACCGTGTACGGCGCGGCAAAAATGCTGTTGGACACGGGTGAACACCCGGGCCGGTTAAAGGATATGGTAACTACCCCGGGTGGGACCACGGCCGCCGGCTTGCTCGTGCTGGAGAAAGCGGCCGTGCGGGCGGCGCTGCAGGAGGCGGTGGCGCGGGCGACCGAAAAGGCCCGGGAGATTAAGCAGCGGGGTGAATTATGAGCCTTATTGTTGAGATAGTAGATGTGGCCTTTATCGTATATACCTGGTTGATTATCGGCAGGATCATCCTGTCCTGGGTGAGACACAATCCTTACAACCCGGTGGTGCGGTTCATTTACGATCTTACCGATCCGTATCTCAATATTTTTCGCCGCGTGATTCCGCCGCTCGGGATGATCGACCTTTCGCCCATCGCGGCGATACTGGTACTGCAGTTGGCCAAGGTGTTGGTTTTATCCCTGCTGGTGGCGCTTGTTTAAGTCCGAGGGGGGATTGATTTGCTGACACCGTTGGAGATCAGGAAAAAGGAATTCAGACGTTGTTTCCGGGGTTATGATGAGCAAGAGGTGGACGCTTTTCTCGATCAGCTGACCGTCAGCTTTGAGGAGTTGCTCAAGGAAAACGCCCGTCTTCAGGATCTGGTGGAGAGGTCGGAGCAGAGCATTGCCCGTTACCGTGAGATTGAAGATGCTTTGAAGCAGACCATGGTGTTTGCGCAAAAGAATGCCCAGGAACTGAAACACAACGTGGAAAAGGAGGCCGAAGTCATCCTGCAGGAGGCGCATGCCCAAGCGGCACAGGTGGCCCGCGAAGCGGCCCGGACCGCGGAGCAGACCATCGCCGAGGCCGAGCGCCGGGCGGAGGAACTGCTGCGCAGGGCGCACCAACAGGCCGAGAACAGCCTGGCGGAGGCCCACCGGCGGGTGGACCAACTACTGCGCGAGTACCAGGAAATCGAAAAACAGGTACGGGTGTTCCGCGCCAAGTTCCGGTCGTTTTTGGAGGCCCAGTTGGCGCTGCTGGATGACGAAGAGCACGGAATAGGCGGCGAGGTGTGTAGCCTGACCACTACGCGGGAAGACACGGCAAAAACGAAAGAGGATGATTCCCAGGACGAAGCCGCTAACGAGGCCAAGCTGGCCTAACGGTAGTTTCGGGGGGTTCTTGATGGTAGTTAGGGAAGACCCACGGGGGTGTATCCTGGCGGTTTGGTTGCAGCCCCGCGCGTCTAAGAATGAAGTTCTCGGCGTACACGGGGAGGCGTTAAGGATCCGTCTTACCGCGCCTCCGGTGCACGGCAGGGCCAATAAGGCCCTCAGTTTCTTTTTGGGCGAATTACTTGGTGTGGTTCCGGCGGCGGTGGAGATCCTTTCCGGACGTACGGGCCGCCGCAAGACGGTGCTGATCCGGGGGTTGGGGCTGCAAGAAGCCAGGGAACGGTTGAAGTTGACGGACTGGTGACGATTAATCTATAATAATCCCGTCAAGAAGCGCAGAAAAAGCCCATGAGCGGGAAGAGTAGCCAAAAGCTACGGTTTTCAGCGAGCCCGGGACGGTGGGAGCCGGGTACTGTGTTTTGGCCAAAATCACCCGTGAGGCGCGGGCTGAACGGAAGATCGCCAGATCACCCTATTAGGCTTTGCCGGGTTGCTGCCGTTATCCAGCAAAAAGGTCGTTCGGCTGTTCTGGGGCCGGTCGGCGGATTAGGGTGGTACCGCGGGAAACCCTCCCGCCCCTGGGGCGGGTTTTTTGTTTTAAGGAGGAAGCCATGGATTACAGCAAGACACTCAACTTACCCAGCACCGCTTTTCCCATGCGCGCCAATCTGCCGCAGCGGGAACCGGAGATCGCCAGGTACTGGGAGGAAATTAACGTTTACAAGTTGGTACAGGCCAAAAACGCCGGGCGCCCCAAGTTTATCCTGCACGACGGGCCGCCCTATGCTAACGGTCACATTCATCTGGGGCACGTCCTGAATAAAGTGCTGAAAGACATGATCGTGAAGTTTAAGTCTATGGACGGTTACGACGCGCCTTACGTGCCGGGATGGGATACACACGGCCTACCCATTGAACAGCAGGCCATCAAACAGCTAGGCATTCGGCGCAAAGAACTAGGCCCGGTGGAGTTCCGCCGACGGTGCCGCGAGTACGCGTTGAAATTTGTAGACATTCAGCGCGAGGAATTCAAACGGTTGGGTGTGCGGGGTGACTGGGACAACCCCTATCTGACGCTGCAACCCCATTTTGAGACCCGCCAGATCGAAGTATTCGGCGAGATGGCCAAGCGGGGGTACATTTATAAGGGCTTAAAGTCGGTGCACTGGTGTGCCACCTGCGAAACGGCACTGGCCGAGGCGGAGGTGGAGTACGCCGAGAAGAAGTCCCCGTCCATCTACGTTGCTTTTCCGGTGGCCGACGGGCGGGGTCATTTGCCTGAAAGCCAGACGGCGATCGTTATTTGGACCACTACGCCCTGGACCATTCCGTCCAACGCGGCCATCTGCCTGCATCCGGAGTTTACTTACGCACTCGTGGCCAGCGGTGACCGGCACTTCCTGGTGGCACGTGCGCGTGTCCAGAGTTTCTGTCAGGTGTTAGGAGACCCGCAGGCGGCGGTAGAGCGGGAATACCGCGGTGCGGACCTGGAGGGCGTCGTGTGCCGTCATCCCTTCGTGGACCGGAAAGTACCGGTGATCATGGGTGAGTACGTTACCCTGGAACAGGGCACCGGCTGCGTGCACATTGCACCCGGACACGGCGAGGAGGACTTCGTGCTTGGCCAGCGGTACGGTCTGCCGGTGATTTCACCGATCGACGGCAAGGGCTACTTCACGGAGGAAGCCGGGAAGCTGGCCGGCCAGTTTTACCTGGACGCCAACGCTGCGGTGATCCGGAAGTTGGAAGCTGCCGGGGCTTTGCTTGGGCAGTCTTCGATCCGGCATCAGTACCCGCACTGCTGGCGCTGCAAGCACCCGGTATTCTTCCGGGCTACCGAGCAGTGGTTTGCTTCTATCGACGGTTTCCGCGACCGCCTGCTGGAGGCTATCGACCGGGTGCAATGGATCCCCGACTGGGGTCGGGATCGGATTTACGGGATGGTTGCCGGGCGGGGCGATTGGTGTATTTCCCGGCAGCGGCTCTGGGGTGTACCGATTCCGATTTTCTACTGTGCGGCCTGTGCCCGGGAAGTGATCACCACCGAAACCATCGCCCACCTGAAGAAGCTTTTCCGGGAGCACGGCTCGGATGTCTGGTATGCCTGGGACGTAAACGATCTGATTCCTGAGGGACTGAAGTGTCCGCACTGCGGTGAGAACCGGGGTTGGACCAAGGAAGTGGACACCATGGATGTCTGGTTTGACTCGGGCTCCAGCCACTGGGCCGTGCTCACGCAGCCGGAATACTGGCCCGACCTGTGTTGGCCTGCGGACCTTTACCTGGAAGGGAGTGACCAGCACCGCGGTTGGTTTAATGCGTCGCTGACCACGGCGGTGGCGGTTACCGGTGATCCGCCCTTCCGGGCCGTGCTGACCCACGGCTTTGTGGTCGACGAGCACGGGCGCAAGATGTCCAAGTCGCTTGGCAATGTAGTCGATCCGGCAGAGGTGCTCAAGCACCTGGGCGCCGATATCCTCCGTTTGTGGGTGTGCTCGTCGGACTACCGCGGTGACCTGGCGGTTTCCGAGACCATTTTAACGCAGTTATCCGAGGCCTACCGGAAGATTAGGAACACCTTCCGTTTTCTCTTGGGCAACCTGAACGACTTTGACCCCGAGCGACACGCGGTTGCTTATTCGGAACTCAACGAATTGGATCGGTACGCATTGCTGAAACTGACGCGGATTACCGACCGGGTGCTGAAAGCGTACCGGGATTATGATTACCATATCGTGTACCACACCGTTTACAACTATTGCGTTACCGATCTGAGCGCTTTTTATCTCAATGTCGTCAAGGATCGCTTGTACTGTGAGGCGGCCGATTCGGTGAACCGGCGGGCGGTCCAGACGGTCCTGTATGCTGTTTTGGATGCCTTGGTGCGGCTGTTGGTGCCCGTGCTGGCCTTCACCACCGAGGAGGTTTGGCGCCATTTTCCGGCGAACGGCAACAAGCCGCCCAGTGTACAGCTTTTGGAAATGCCCGAACCGAACCCGGACTACCTGGATGACGAACTGGAGCATCGGTGGGAGCGCTTATTGGCGGTGCGCCAGGAAGTGCTACGGGCTTTGGAGGGGGCCCGCCAGGCTAAACTGATTCGGGACTCCCTGGAAGCCGAGGTGATACTCTACGCGGACGGAGAGCTCTTGGATTTCCTCCGCGCCAATGAGGCCCAGCTCAGACCGATCTTCGTCACCTCCGCAGTACAATTGGTGCCGGTTGACGCGGGGATTCCCGAGGACGCCAGCGCCGGCGGTCTGCCGGGCTTGAGGGTGGCCGTACGGCGGGCACCCGGGGAAAAATGCGCGCGGTGCTGGACTTACGCGGACATCGGGGCTAGCGCTGCCTATCCGGACCTCTGCCCCCGCTGTGCGGAAGTTGTTGGCCAGAATTTAGGATAAATACCGAGACAGAAATCACAGAGACATTGTTATCCTTGAAAATCCCCAACCAATGGGGATTTTTCTTTTGCCGGTGGCACCTGCCTCAAAAAGACCACCCTTCTGTACCGTTAGTCTGCAGCCGGCTATGGCGAAAACAGCTGCCTGTCCCTCTTTCCCGCCGCCGCTCCCGTAAGCGGGCGGAATAGAATGGGCGCCGCTTGTGGATAACCCCATACTTATCCACAAAACATGCCTGTCCCCTTTTAGTCGGTTAGTTGCGGTACAGAAATTGATAGATCCGGTAGTTCAAGAGGACTTTGCGCACGAACTGGCGGGTTTCCGGAAAGGGGATCTGCTCCAAGTGCTTGGCTTCTCCGGTCCAGCGGTCATTGCGGAGCCAGACCTGGACGTTACCGCGTCCGCCATTATACGCGGCCAGGGCAATGATCGGATCGTGGTTGAATTCCTCAAAGAGTTGGGCCAAGTACCAGGTGCCGAAAGCCAGGTTGGTTTTGGGGTCGGTTAACAGCCGGGGATCGAATTCCTCTTGTCCGAGTTGTGCAGCAATCCAGTGCCCGGTGTCGGGCATGATCTGCATCAGGCCAAGAGCCCCCTTCGGGGACTCGGCCTCGGCCTGAAAGTTACTCTCAGTTTTGATCAGCGCGGCCAGCAGGTAGGGGTCGAGGTTGTGCTTTTGCGCGTAGTGAAAGATCATTTCTTGGTGCGGAAAGGGATAATAGTGACGTCCAATACGTTCTGCGTTGAAGGCTAAGGCGAGGAGCATAACAAGTAGTAGCAGCAACATTATCTTGCGCAAAACGTAAATCACTCCGGCTGTATTTCGGTCCAGTACTTTATAACCTGGTCTCTGGTCCTTGTCAAGGAGCCATTGTTGTCGATAATCCGGTCGGCGCGCCTGACTTTTTCTTCCTGGGGCATCTGGGCGGATAGAATACGCTGCGCCAGTTGGGGGTTTAGGCCCCGCGACGTCAGGCGCGTCAACTTCACCGGCCGGTCGGCCGTAACCACCCAGACTTCGTCCACCAGGGCGTCCAGGCCGGTTTCCAGTAAAAGAGGCACTTCCAGCACCAGCACCCCGGGGCCCCGGCGCCGGGCCTCGGCAATGGCTTTTTGCAGTACCTCCAGTACCGGGGGATGGGTGAGGCGGTTTAGCCGCGCCAACTCTTCGGGCTCGACGAACACCCGGGCCGCCAGGCGGGGCCTGTCCAACGTGCCGTCCGGATTGAGTACGTCCTCGCCAAAGGCGGCCACAATAGCGGATAGTAATGGCGTCTCGGGAGCGGTAAGCGCGCGGGTGACCTGGTCGGCATCCATGACTTCGGCACCCAGTTCGGCCAGTATCCGGGCCACCGTGCTCTTTCCGCTGCCGGCATCGCCGGTGAGGCCGATTATTTTCACCGCTTTTCCCTCCAGTTGAATATCGGTTTCAATATCCTTGTTCCGTGATCAGGCTATCGTCCGAAACAAACCCAGGGCAATGAGAAGACAGCCGGGCAGCAACTGAACTTTGCTGGTCAGCAGCCGGGCCGAACGCTCCCCCAAGACCATCCCCAGATTGAGCAGGACGAATAACCCTCCGACCACAAATAACGGTACGAACATCGTGAACAGCCCGGAAAGCGCAATAGCAAAACCAGCCGCGAAAGCGTCAAGGGCCAAGGCGATCCCCAGGACCATGGCCTCGCGCTCCGAAATGCATCCGGACTGGTCCAGGTCGGCGTCCAGAGGTTCAAGCAGCACCTGGATGACGACGCCCAGCTGCGGAATCCGGAGCCTGAGGATACGCTCGGTGGACCGCCGGAGGGCCTGGAGCAGGATCCACAGCCCCAATAGGATCAAAAGCCACCCGCCCAGGTACTGGGCCAACTGTGGCGGAATTCCCTGGGCGGCCAGATGCCCCAGCACCAGCGAAATGCTAACGGCCACCCCGGAAGTGATGCTGATGATCAGCATGGAAGCGATGGGAACCTTGATCCGGCGCAGTCCGTAAGCGAGACCGGCGCCGAAGCCGTCCAGACTCAAAGCGACACCGAAGACGAACAGGATCAGCAGTTCCAAGCTTTCCCCTCCCAGCGTTTCTCCGTTTTAGAGTATGGGAGGGGTCGTTTTTCGGTGCCTAGCGCCGTGGTTGGCAAGACGGGCAATAGTATGTGCCGCGTCCGCCGCAGCGGATACGCGCCACGGCCGTGCCGCAAGCCGGACAGGGTAAGCCCTGCCGGCGGTAGACCCGCAGGATTTCCTGAAACCGGCCTGGCTGTCCGGCGCCGTCCAGGTAGTGCTGGACACTGGTACCGCGGAAATCGATCCCTTCGCGGAGCACCTCCCGGATGGACCGGTATAGGGCACGGGCTTCCTGGGCTTTGAGCGTAGCGGCTGGGCGTTCGGGGTGGATGCCGGCCCGGTGCAGGGCCTCGTCGGTGTAAATGTTCCCCAAGCCGGCCAGAAAGGCCTGGTCCAGGAGAAGCGGCTTGATCATCCGGCGGGACGCCTTCAGGCGCCTGCAGAATTCCTTTTCGTTGAATTCGGGACCGAGCGGTTCCACACCCAGTTCACGCAGGCCCGGGACCTGGTCTATTTCCCGTGACGGCACCAGCCTGACCCGCCCGAACTGCCGCAGGTCGGTAAACCGCAGCACCCCCTGGTCCAGGTAGAACACGAGGTGGGTGTGCTTGGGAAACGGCTCCGCCGTTGCACTGTATACCAGTTGACCGGTCAGGCGGAGGTGGAATACCAGGGTCCAGTCGCCGGCGAGATCCATTAGGATGTACTTGCCGCGGCGGCGCAGGTGTGTGATCTCCCGGCCTTGCAGCAGCCGGCAAAACTGGCTGGCCGCGGGGGCCGCCACCACCTTGGGTAACACGACGGCTACCGATTGGATCACCCGGCCGACCAACCGGCTTTGCAGGTCGCGCACGATGGTTTCTACTTCCGGTAGCTCGGGCATCGGGTCACCTCTTCAAGCCGCTTCATTTCGTACCAATTGTGACCGAGTTTCAAGTCCACGGTCAGCGGCACGTTCAAGGGCAGGACGTTCTCCATTTCGCTTTTTACCAGTGACGCCACGGTAGAGACCTCCTCCGCGGGAACGTCGAAAATCAGTTCGTCGTGAACCTGGAGGATCATTAACGTTTTTAAATTCTGGCGCTGGAGTGCGGCCTGAATGTGGACCATAGCCAGCTTGATAATGTCGGCCGCCGTACCCTGAATCGGGGTGTTGATCGCCGCGCGTTCCCCGAAGCTCCGGACCGCGGGGTTGGCACTGAACAACTCGGGTAGCGGCCGACGGCGGTTCAAAATGGTGGTCACGTAACCGCGGTTGCGCGCCGCCCGAATGCTGGACTCGATAAAATCCTTTACCCCGGGAAGCCGGGCAAAATACCTCTGGATGTATTCCCGGGCCTCGGCCCGCGACACCTTCAAGTCCCGCGCCAACCCAAAGTCGCTGATGCCGTAGATGATGCCGAAATTCACCGCCTTGGCCCGGTCGCGCAACTGCGGGGTCACCTCCGTTAGCGGAACGCCGAACACCTCGGCGGCCGTGCGGGCGTGGATGTCCTGGTTTTCCCGAAAGGCGGTGACCAGGGCCGGATCGCCCGAGAGATGGGCCAAAACGCGCAGCTCAATCTGGGAGTAGTCGGCCGCCAGCAGCACGTTTGCCGGGGTGCGGGGTACAAATACCTTGCGAATCCGCCGGCCCGCCTCCATCCGGATCGGGATATTCTGCAGATTTGGCTCGGCTGATGACAGCCGCCCGGTGGCGGTGACGGTCTGGTGCAAAGTGGTATGCAGGCATCCGGTTTCCGGGTTTATCAAGGTAGCCAGGGCATCGACATAAGTAGTCTTCAGTTTCACCAGTTGCCGGTATTCCAAGAGCCGCGCCGCGATTTCGTGTTCGGCGGCCAGGTCCAGCAGGACGGCGGCGTCGGTGGAATAGCCGGTTTTGGTCTTCTTGCCGGCGGGCAAACCTAGTTTCTCAAACAGAACGCGGCCTAACTGGCGTGGAGAGTTGATGTTGAACTTTTCCCCGGCCAGCGCGTGAATAACGCTTTCCAAGGTCTGGATTTTGGCCCCTAATTCCACCGACATGGCTTCGAGTTGGTCGCGGTCTACCGCTATGCCGGCAGTTTCCATGGCGGCCAGGACGCTGACCAGCGGTAGTTCAACCCTGTTGTATAAAAAATCCAGTTCAAATCCGGCGAGTTCGGCCCTTAAGACGGGATAGAGCCGCCAGATACACGCCGCGCTGGCGGCCAAGGCGGCAGGGTTTTCCGAAGGTAGTACCAGGTCCAGGTACTGGTGGGCCACATCTGCCAGTTTTTGGTTGGCGGCCAGGGGGTTGACCAGGTACGCGGCCACCATGGTGTCGAAGGCCAGATTGTTTAGGGTGAACCCGTGCCCGGCCCGCAGGAATTCCTTGGCGTTGTGCATGAGTTTGGCGACCCGTTCGTCGGCCAGTAAGTCTCGCAAGCCCTTTACTACGGGTGCCTCGGCTTCGCCGGGGGAAAAAACGTAGACGGCGTCGTCGACGGCCAAGCCGAGACCATAAGGGCCGTTTCCGCCGGTGGCCAGCGCCACCGCCAGCCGGCCGGCGCGGCGTGCCGCCTCCAGTAGTTCATCCAGTGCGGCCACGTCGTCCAGCTTCTGGTAATCGGGGAGGAAGGTTTCTACCTGCTTTCCGGTCGGCCCGCTGTCCAGCACCGGTGTTTCGGTAATCCGGCGTACAAGACTCCGGAACTCCAGTTTTTTGAATACTTGGAGCAGTCGCGTTTGATCCGGTCCGGGCCAGGTTTCCAGCGCAAACCCTTCGAGTCCGGGGACGTTCGTGTTGATCCGGGCCAGCTTTTTGGAAAGCTGGGCCTGTTCGCGGTAGGTTTCCAATTTTGCCCTCCAGCGCGGCGGAAGGGCGCTGAGGTTTTCCAAAATGCCCTCCAGGCTGCCGTAGGCGTCCAAAAGCTTGGCGGCCGTCTTGGGACCGATGCCCGGCACGCCGGGGATGTTGTCCGAGGGGTCGCCCATCAGTCCTTTTAAATCTACCAGTTGGGCGGGCGCTACGCCGAGGCGTTCCTTGGTGGTGGCTGCGTCGTAACGTTCCAGGTGGGTGATGCCCTTTGCCGTCAAGAGTACCGTGGTGCGTGGACCCACTAACTGCAGGGTGTCCTTGTCCCCGGTGAGGATCAGGGCCTCGTGTCCGGCGCGGGTTGCGCTGGTCACCAGGGTGCCGATGATGTCATCGGCTTCGTAACCCTCGACTTCCAGGACCGGGATCTGCATGGCCTGCAATACCTCTTTGAGCAGGGGCAGCTGGGGGCGTAGGTCTTCGGCCATCGGTGGGCGCTGGGCCTTGTACTCCCGGTAAATTTCGTGACGGAAGGTGACCCGACTCTTGTCAAAAGCGACGGCAATAATCTCCGGGCGCTTCTCGGCGATCACACGCAAAAGCATGTTGGTGAAGCCGTAAACGGCGTTGGTCGGCAGACCGGTGGAGGTTGTAAGCGGCCGGATGGCGTGGTAGGCGCGGTGCAGGAGACTGTTGCCGTCAATTACCAGGAACCGGGCCATCAGAACACCTTCTTTAAAAAAGTACTTAGTATATCCTAGTTATTTCACCGGTACGGGGCCAGATACCTGCCTGGAGCTGGGGACGGCTCCGTTTAACGGTTACCCGACCGACAATTTCTTGGGCTTTGCGGCCATTTAAAGGTCCGCCGGGGCAGGAGACCGGAACCGGAAGTAGAATTAGTAGGGGGGCTGGCTTGGCTGCCACTCGCAAGGTAACAAAGGGGGGTTGGACCATTAAAAGCTTAGACCAGCAGTGCCCCTGCGGTCAACAACGCGCCTACCGGGATTGTTGCGGAAAACCGGAGAAGGTTGTCTCCCTTGCGCAGGCCAAATGGCGCCGCAGTAGTGCCGAACTGCGCCGGAAGCTGGGGGAGTTTGCCGAAGAAGTGGTTTTTCTCCGGGAGGCGGCCTCGGCGCAGGAGGTTTACTTTGCTCAAATTGAAGAAGACGTTCACGGTCTGGACGACGAACTGCTCATCGAGCGTTGCTTTGAATGGTTCATTTTTGATTATCCTTTGTCCAGCGGACAAACTCTGATCGAGTTGTTTGGCGACGTATGTGGTTCGCGGTTATCGTTCCCTGAGGCGGTGCTGTTGGTCCTCTGGCAGGAGGCCCGCGCCAATTTTTATGAGGTCAAGACGGTGTTTCCGGGCAAGGGCGTGGTCCTCAAAGAACTGGTGTTCGGAGAAGAGATCTGGGTGCGGGAGCCGGGGGTGCAGGACGATATCGTCCCCGGAAGCATCCTGTATGTGCGGATCCTGCGAGTTGGGGAAGAGTACGAGTTTTCCACCAGCGCGGTTGGACTACCGGCGGTGTTCAAATCCGAACTCCTGCGCTGGCTTAAGCGCGATTTCAACAATTGGCGGCAGACCAGCAAGCTGGAGGGGAGCAAAGCCTGGGTGGAATACCTGCGGTCCCAGGCGCACCGACTCAATGGGTACATTGTTCGCCTGGGATTGGGGTTGTCGGAGCCGGCCTTGTTCCGGGTCGGGGATGATGTTCCCAGTGTTGTGCCTTTGTTGAAATCGCTTTTCCAGGGAGAAACGCTCAGGCGGATTTGTGCCACTACCGAGGGACGGGCGCAGATAGAGGAGTTGCTCCGCCTGATTCAGGGAGCCGATGAGATCGGCGAGATCCGCCGTCGCCTTGGTGTTGGCCAGCGGGGCCGGGAAGGAGAAGCGGGAGAGGCGGAGGAGCAGGACGGAAAAGACCCCGGCTCTTTCGACTGGCCGGAAAAAACATACGCCGAAGTGGCCTCCCAGATTACTGACGGCCTTGATTGCCTGGGGTACCGGCGGGAAAAAGTGAAGAAGGAAGCACTGGGCCTGTGGTACCGTTTCTGTTGTGCGGAGCGGCCTACGCTGCGCAAGCCTTCGGCCTGGACGGCGGCGGTGATCTACGCCGTAATCCGCCGGGAAGGCCGGAAAAAGATCAGCCAGCACCGGCTGGCCAGGATGTACGGGGTTGCCCCTTCTTCCATCTCCAGCAACTTCCGCCGTTTGTGTAAGGCGCTGCCTCAGCCGACCAAAGGCGGCACGTCTGTGCCCCATTCGGAACTGATGAAAATCGAGCCTTTGATTCACAAGATCTTGCACCAGCTAAAGACCTAAATAGCCCGTGATGATCTTGAAGACGGTTTAACCCGGCCCGCGCGGCCAGGATCTTTTAACCCCTGATCTACTTTCAGGGGTTTTTGCTTTGACAACGGCATAGAATCCAGCAGGAGGTGTGCGCGTGACCGAGTGGTTGGACCGTTTTTTGTTCCAAGTTGTGGAGGCAATTGCCGCATGGGGTTACTGGGGCGTGGGGATCGGCATGGCTATTGAGAGCGCCAACATACCTCTACCTAGTGAGATCATCCTACCCTTCGGCGGTTTTCTGGTCAGTCAGGGTCTCTTAACCTTTTGGGGCGTGGTGCTGGCCGGTACCGTGGGGGGAACGGCGGGTTCGGTGTTTTCGTACCTTATCGGTTCCTGGGGCGGGCGGCTGCTGGTCGAACGCTACGGCCCGTACTTTGGGGTATCCAGAGAGAAATTGGCCTGGGCGGACCGGTGGTTTGCCACCTACGGGGAGGCCACCGTGTTTTTTACCCGCCTAGTGCCGGTGATCCGGACCTTTATCTCTTTGCCGGCCGGTATCTCGCGGATGCACCTGGGGCGGTTTGTGGTCTATAGCTTCCTGGGGTCGTTGTTGTGGAGCATTGCCCTTACCTATGTCGGTTTGCTGCTCGGGGAGAACTGGCACCAAATCAAGCCCTGGTTTCACCGGCTGGACGCGGTGATCGTGGCACTATTGGTGTGCGCCGGGTTATCCTGGTGGTGGCATTCCCGGCGCCGCCCTAAATAAGCCAGAAGCAAAGGGGACAGGCATATTTTGTGGATAAGTGGCGGTTTATCCACAGGGAAGCGTGGCAGGGACCCTTTTTGACCGGCAGGTTTTGTTAGTTTGAGGTGCGGTAGGCGGTTTAAACTAATGACAACTTGTGCTGGGAGTGAACTTTCGCTTTGGCCTACCCGCAATTCCCGCAATTTAAGAAGATAAGGGCGGTCACTTTAGTATTGGTATTAGTAATGCCGTTGCTCTTTATCCTGCTGTTTCCAGCGACGGCTGTTGCCGCTGGCGGGCGAACGGTGGTTATCGATCCGGGACACGGCGGTCAGGACCCGGGGGCGGTGGACGAAGTGACCGGTTATTTATCTCATCTCCAGGAGGGTGAGATGCCGCTGCAGCCCACGTACCAGCAGTTGCCGGCCGAGGCCTTTGCCAAAGCCGTGAACAATTACTTGGAGCAGTCTCGCGTGTGTCGGGAGACTGCTGCGGGGTACACCCGGTAACATTAATTACCGACCTTTCCGCGGTATACCGGGTGGGCCCAAACCGAATAATAGCTTTAAACCGAAAACGGGAAGGAGGGAGCCAGTTACGTTAATGCCCTATAAACGGAAGAGGTGCCTGATCATAGTGTCCGCCTTGCTGGGGGCGATTTTTGTGTTCCAGGCCCTGGCTGGATGTGGCGCGCTGCGGCGGCCGGCCCCGGCGGAGGATCTTCCGGGCGCTCCGCCTGGAGGGCGGCAGGTCCTGCCCACCGATCCCCGGGAGTCCGCCCAACTGGCGGACAGGTTGGCCCGGGTGGCGGCCGAGACGCCGGGCGTGAACCGCGCCACCGTGGTACTGGCCGGCACCACGGCGTACCTGGGACTCAATCTGGAAGCGGAAATGGATGAGGAGCAGACCGAGACCACCAAACGTAAAGCGGCCAAGCGGATCAAGGATGAGGAGCCGCGTATTGAACGGGTGATGGTTGTTACCGATGTCGATACCCTTACGCGGCTCGAAAACATGGCCGAAGGGGTCCGCAGAGGAAAACCGGTCAGTGCGTTTACCGACGAGCTGGCCGAAATCAACCGCCGCGCAAGCCCCATCACCGATTAAAGCGAAGCCGCAGTGCCGGACTGCGGCTTCCTGCTGCGTTTCCTGCCGGGTGACCGGTATTATTCGGCTACGCCTCGGCCGTGCTGCAAGAGCTCCGACACGGTGACCAGGGTGTGCCCCTTCTCTTTAATGCCCTTAATGATCTGCGGCAGCGCTAGTGGGGTCTGTTCGGCGCTGTCACTGGCGTGCATCAGGATGATGGCGCCGGGTTCAAGGCGGTCCAGCACCCGTTTGGCGCTGGCTTGCGGTCCGATATCCTTCCAGTCCAGGGAGTCAATGCTCCACTGAATGGCCTGGTAGCCGGCCGCGGAGATCGCCTTCACCACCCGCTCGTTCCAGTCGCCGTTCGGTGTGCGAATCAGACTGGGTTCCTGCCCGGTAGTTTCTACCAGCGCCTCGTGGGCTTTACGGATTTCCTCCTTGATGACTTCGTTCTCTAAGGTGGTGTAGTTTTCGTGGTGCCAGCCGTGGCTGGCGACCTCGTGTCCGTCTGCGGCGATTCGCTTGGCAATCTCCGGGTGTTTGAGCGCCCAGGGCCCGGAAAGGAAAAAAGTGCTCTTGACGTTTTCGTGTTTGAGGATACCCAGTACCGGCGGCGGTACTTTTTCGCCCCAACTGATGTCAAAGGTCAGGGCCACAACCTTGTCGTTGGTTTTTACCTTGTACACGATTGGGGCGTGGTCGGTCATGGTGGGCACGGCGGCGGGCTGGCGCAGCAAAACGGCGTAGAAGGTGGCGGCTACAAACAGCAACAGGACGGCCAAAAACAGGTTTCGCCGCAGGCTGCGGGTGCTCAGAAAGTAAAATCGCAAGGTGGGTCACCGTCCTTACTTGTTCTGGTTTTCTGATTATGGTGTATTTCCCTCACCCGCAAATTATTACGGGATAATCGTTAGCCCTGGCGAGAAAATAGTGTGGGGGTGATTGGAAATGAAACTGTTAGTAACAGCAAGTTTGGCACTAATAATTTGCATGGGTAGCCTTACAACGGCTCACAAGGCGTATGCCGATTACCCGCAGGTGACGGCGGACGCGGCCATACTGGTGGATGCCGGGACCGGGCACATACTCTACGCCAAGAATGAGCATCAACGGAAGGATCCGGCCAGCCTAACCAAGATCGTGACCGCCATTGTGGCGCTGGAAGCGGGGCAGCCAGACGACGTGGTTACCATCAGCAAGCGAGCGGCCCGTTTTGAACGTGGCAGTATCATCGATCTTCGCGCTGGCGAGCAGATTACGCTGGAAAACCTGATCAAAGCGGCCCTCATCGAGTCGGCGAACGACACCACCATCGCCATCGCGGAACACGTGGCCGGGGACTATGACCTGTTCGTCGATTGGATGAATCTGAAAGCCCGCCAATTGGGGGCCGTGAACACGTGCTTCCGGAACCCGCACGGTTTTACCCATCCCAATCACGAGACCACCGCCTACGATCTGGCCCTGATCACCCAGTATGCTTTGCGCATTTCGGAGTTTGCGGTCCTGGTGCGCACCCGGAGCACTACTGTCTACTGGCACGATGCGGAACGTAAAGAAACGCTGCGTAACACCAACCGGTTGCTGCATTCTGATTTTGAAGGAATCGACGGGGTAAAGACCGGGACCACGGCGGCAGCCGGGCATTGTCTGATCGCTTCGGCTACCCGAAACGGTCGGCAATTGATCGCCGTGGTACTTCACAGCGACGGCCGCTACTACGATTCCAAGAAGCTTCTGGAGTGGGGCTTCGCCATCGAACCGGTGGAGGTGGCCACGGCACACGATCCGTTAACCAGGTTGCGGGTGCGGGACGGCGCCAGGCCGGAGGTGACCGTGGTTCCGGCGGAAACGGTGCGGCTTCACATTCCCCAAGAACAGCTGCCTGAGCTGGAAAAAGAAGTCCGGATGAACGAAAAGCCGGTGGCTCCGATTGCTGCCGGAGATCCCCTGGGCGAAATGATTTTTCGCCTCCAGGGCCGGGAACTGGGCCGGGTTAAACTGGTTGCCGGACACGCGGTGGAACGTCAGGTCTGGTACCGGCGCCTGTTTAGTCAGGTTTAGCGGCCGGCTTGCGGCTCTAAGCTAAAAAGTGTGGAGTAAGAAGGAGGAGGCGGCCGAAGAGCCAA